>Ga0163144_10001524_pt1 | contig 54584 bp, 49 predicted proteins | sample OliLak19BULKMAT1_FD_123175 | JGI IMG/M metagenome (GOLD analysis project Ga0163144, IMG submission 123175) | Freshwater microbial mat bacterial communities from Lake Vanda, McMurdo Dry Valleys, Antarctica - Oligotrophic Lake LV.19.BULKMAT1 | ecosystem: Environmental > Aquatic > Freshwater >... | reverse complement strand
TTGGCTGCCCGGGTAGGGATCGAACCTACGACCAAGTGATTAACAGTCACCTGCTCTGCCACTGAGCTACCGGGCAACTTACCCAAAGGAGCGGCCGAAGACAGGCTCCGGACAACGCCATGTCAACGCTCCATTTCGAGATTCTTTCGGGGTTGCCAAAGTTTTGATTGATTTTCCCGGTCGCGAACGATTGGTTGTTTTTCTTTTCCATTACGCCTGCCTCCGATCGTCGGGGTGACAGGTGGAACGAATCTCATGAAACAACCACTTGTACTGAACGTTGCGCAGCGCGGCCAAACTGGTCGCAGCGCTTCCCGTCGTCTCCGCAGGGCCAATCGCGTTCCCGCAATTCTTTATGGGAAGCACACCAGCCCCGAGAAGCTTGCGGTGGATGGCTCGGAGTTTACCCGACTGCTCAAATCCGTCGCCGGCCGCTCGCTGATTATCGAGCTGGCTCGCACCGACAAACCCGAAAAAGCACTTTCGTTCCTCCAAGAGATCCAGCGAGATCCCATCACGGACAAATATTTGCATATCGATCTCCAAGAGGTTAAGGCGGACGAAAAGTTCGAGATCCGGGTGGCCGTACAGACCGTCGGAGAATCCTTTGGCGTCAAGAACCAGAGCGGCGTTTTGGAAATTGTGACGCCCCAAGTGCGCATTCGTTGCCTGCCGAAGGACTTGCCTGAGGCAATTGCGATCGATGTGACGGAGCTGAAGGTCGGAGAGACCATCAAGATTTCCGAACTGAAGGCGGTTGCCGGGGTCGAGTTCCTCGACCAGAAGGGGCAGCCGATCGTCGCTTGCGTCGAGCCAGTGGCCGAAGTGGTTGTGGCGGAAGTCACCACGCCGGCCGCCGGTGCTGGTACTCCAGTCGCGGGCGCTGTCGCTCCAGCTGCAGGTGCTGCCGCGCCGGCCGCGGGCGCTGCCGCACCAGCCGCGGGTGCCAAGCCAGGCGCCGCTCCAGCCGCGGGCGCCAAGCCTGGTGCTGCGCCGGCCGCAGGCGCCAAGCCGGCTGCCGGGGCCAAACCGGCCGCGCCAGCCAAAAAGTAAGTTTTAGCCGTGCACTTGATCCGACCCGTCGGTTCAAGTGCTTCGTTTGTTCTTTGAGTCATGCCCATTTTGCTTGTTGTCGGCCTGGGAAATCCGGGCCGAGAGTACGAGCTTACCCGTCACAATCTCGGTTGGTTCATCCTCGATAGGTTGGCCCGGCAGCGCGGCCTTACTTGGAAGCGTGATTCACGCTTCGACGTTGAGACCGCCCGTTCGGAGTTGGCTGGGCGAACGCTGCTTCTCCTGAAACCCCTCAGCTTCATGAACGACAGCGGCCGACCGATCCAACAGGTGGCGAGTTTCCACAAAGTTCCAGTCACCTCGATCACGGCCGTTTACGACGACCTGACGATTCCTCTGGGACTTTGCAAAGTCTCGATCACCGGCAGCGCGGGCGGGCACAATGGCGTCTCCAGTCTGCTGGAGCACTTGGGCAGCGGGTTTTCTCGCTACCGTTTGGGAATTGGCCCCAAGCAACCGCTTCAGATGGAACTCAAAGACTTCGTCCTCGGCACCTTCACTCTCGAACAACGCACCCTTCTCGAACAACAACTCGACACCCTCGTCGCCGGACTGGTTCTTCTTCTGCAAGAAGGTCCAGAACGAGCGATGAACCAACTCAATCGCAGAGCAAAACATGAATCCGACCAAACGTAGCTACCGCGCGACTTTCATCCTCGATAACCGCGGCAAGGAAGATTCCATCGATCAAATCATCGATGGCGTGAAGCAGGAAATTAGCGCCGTTCACGGCGAAGTGACCGGAGTCGAAAACCTCGGACGCCGCGAATTCATCCGCGTCACCGATCGCAAGATGACCGGTGGCACGTACGTGCAGGTGGCCTTCTCGGCTCCTGCGACGGGACCGGCGGCCCTCCGCGAGCGTCTTCGCCTCAACGGCAACGTTTACCGCACGTTCGTTCAATCGGTCTAGTAGGATTGCTCCGCGCCTCGTCATGGCCTCGCTCAACAAAGTCTTTCTGATCGGCAATTTGACACGTGATCCCGAGCTCCGGGTCACGCCCAAAGGGACCGCAATCTGCCAATTTGGCTTGGCGGTCAATCGCCAGTTCAAGGACGACTCGGGGGCGACGCGCGACGAAACCACGTTCGTTGACATCGAGGCTTGGGGAAAACAAGGAGAGCTTGTCTCCAAGTACTTGGGCAAGGGTTCTCAATGCATGGTGGAGGGTCGTCTCAAACTCGACCAGTGGGAAGACAAGACCAGCGGTCAGAAGCGCAGCCGTCTGAAGGTTGTCTTGGATAATGTCCAGTTCCTCGGGGCCCCACGTGGTGCCAGCGCTCCCGGCGCAGCGCCCGCTTCGTCCCCGGACGATGGTGATCAAACCGCGTCGTACGAAAAAACGTCTCCTCCCCCGCGCCGCGCCTCCGCGCCGGCTCCGGCACCTGAAAACCTCGACGAAGACGTGCCGTTTTAGGCCTTCGCCGACGTTTCCTCTCAAACCAACTTCTCAACACGACATTCATCATGGCTCACAACGAAATTCTCCTCCTCAAACCCGTCGAAGGTCTCGGCGGTGAAGGCGATCAGGTCAAAGTCCGCGCTGGCTTTGCCCGCAATTTTCTCCTCCCACGCGAGATCGCCGTACCGGTGACTCGCGCCAATAAGAAGCACGTCGAAGCGCTGAAGAAGCGTCGCGCCGAACGCGAACTTTCCGAACTTTCCGGGGCCCAAGAATTGGCCCGAAAGCTGGAAAAGACGTCCCTCGCCTTTGCGGTCAAGACCGGCGAAGGTGGCAAGCTTTTCGGAGCAATCACCTCTGCCGACATCCATGCCAAACTTACCGAGTCGGGCATCACGATTGATCGCAAGCGCATCCACCTCCACACCCCGGTTAAGACCTTGGGCAAACACGACGTGAAGATCAAACTTCACGCCGATGTCACGGTTGATCTCTCTTTCGACGTCGTGTCGGAGAACCCGATCGAGCCCACGGTTCAGGAAGCTCCGGCGACGGAAAAGAAAGAATGGCACAAGCCCGCTCGCAAGGAGACCAAAGAGTAAGAATCTCTTTCATTGCACGTTTGATTTCCGAAGCCGCGACCGCAGTCGCGGCTTCGCGATTTCTTTCTCCGATGCGTGATCGGACTGGATCGGAGGAGATTTGGACATACGTGGAGCCCACCGCTTCTTACACTCTGTTTTCTGATGGCTGATGATACGGGTTCTCGTGGTTCGCGCCGTTTTCGTACGGGTGCCACCGGCTCGGCGCAAGGAGACGCTTCCGACGCTCCAGCGGGTTTCGGGCGGAGCCTGCCGCACTCGATCGAGGCGGAGGAATACCTTCTTTCCTGCTGTTTTCTCGATGGGTTGGAGGTGGTCTCACGTTGTCTTGAAGCTCGGCTGTCGGCGGCTTCGTTCTATGTGCCGGCTCATCGGATTCTCTTCGAGAAACTGATTGAGCTGTACAACCGGCAGTCACCGATCGATCTGGCGGTGGTCGCCGAGGAGTTGAAAACGTCGCGGCAACTCGATGATATTGGAGGTTACGCGTATCTCACGCAGATCTCGGGTCGCATTCCGACGACGGCCCAGGCGAATTATTTCATCGAGCGGGTTCGGGAGCTGGCACTGCTCCGTGAATTGATCCGTACGGCGACCGGTACGGTCGAGCAGTGTTTCGAATTCAGCGGTGGAATCGACCAGTTCGTTGATACCATTGAACAGCAAATGTTTGCGGTCACGCAGAACCGCATTTCCGAGAGTGCACGGCAGATGAAGGAGCCGACGCGCGAAGCCATGAACGTCATCACCAAGATGATGATGAAGAAAGGCGAACTGACCGGAGTTTCCTCAGGATTTAAGGACTTGGATCAGTTCACGTTTGGTTTTCAGCGGCAGGAGATGATCGTGCTCGCGGCTCGGCCCTCGATGGGCAAAACCTCCTTGGCGTTGAACTTCGCGGAAGCGGCGGCGTTGCCGAAAAGGGGAGTAGGTGTGCCGGTCTTGGTGTTTTCCTTGGAAATGGGCTCTGCGCAGCTGGCTTTGCGCATGCTTTGTGCGCGAGCTCGGGTGAACATGAAATTGCTTCGGGATGGTCTCCTTTCGAAGAACGGGGCGGAACAGCAGGAATTGGTCAAATCAGCGGACGAATTCTCCAAGGCACCCATTTACATCGATGACTCGTCGCATCTCACGATCATGGAGCTGCGCGCGAAGTCTCGGCGACTTTCTGCCCGGCAAAAACTGGGCTTCATCATTGTTGATTACTTGCAGTTGATCGCGCCGACCGATCCCAAGACTCCCCGGGAACAGCAGGTCGCGGAAATTTCCCGCGGATTAAAAGGTTTGGCAAAGGAACTCGACGTGCCGGTTCTTGTTCTCAGTCAGCTGAACCGCGCTGCCGAAAAGGAGAACCGCACGCCCAAACTCTCAGACTTACGAGAATCCGGATCAATTGAACAGGACGCGGACGTGGTCTTGATGCTCGCCCGCCCGAAGGATGCGGATGAGAAGTTCCAAGTCGCAGCCGACTCCGCAGAGTTAATCGTTGCAAAGCAACGAAACGGACCGGTAGGAGAGTTGAAGCTTACGTTCCTTCGAGACATCACCCGCTTTGAAAACTACACACCTTAACCCGCACCTCCGGGTGGTTCGCCTCGTCGTCCTCTCCATCCTGGTTTCGCTGGGTGGGTGGCGCGCTTTTGCTCAAGCCCAAGCCGGCCAACCCGCTTACAAAGTCGGCACCATTGCCGTTAAATTCGTCGGCGCCGCGAACGTCAGCGAACAAGTGGTTCGTGCGAACATGCAGGTGCGTGAAGACGGCGAATTGGACGACGCGATGATCGATGGTGACATCCGCTCCCTTTACCGAACCGGATTGTTCGAGTTCATCGAGGTGAAGCGCGATGTTCGACCGGATCGTACGGTCAATTTGCTCGTCGAGGTCACCCCGAAGTTCCGTATCCTCAGTGTGCGCTACGAGGGCAATGCAAAGGTCAAGAGTCGCCGTTTGGAGAAGGAAGTGAAGTCTCGAGCCAATTTGGCACTCGATGAACGCCAGGTGAAGGAGGATGCCGAAAAATTGCGCGAGTATTATCAGAAAGCTGGTTATAATCAGGTTTCCGTCACCTACGCGATCGAGCGTGATCGGAGCACCGGCTTCGGAACGGTGATCTTCAAGATCAAGGAATCGGCAAAAGTCAAAATCGCAGCGATCAAGTTTGTCGGAAACAACACCATCAAGGCTAGGCGCTTACGCAAGGAGATGGAGACCAAACGTTGGTGGATGTTCTCTTGGTTGACCGGATCGGGGCGGTTCAAGGACGAGCTCTTCGAGGATGACCTCGAGAAAGTACGCGACTACTATCGGGAAGAGGGATTTCTCGACGTTGCGATCGATAACGACAAGATCCGCTTCGACTATCCAAGTCCGAGCAAATTGGAGATCGTCGTCCAGGTCGACGAAGGCAAACAGTACCGAATCGGTGACGTCACTTTTGCCGGGAACAAGCTCTACCAGACGATGTTGCTTCGATTGGTGGTCCGTCAGAAGAGCGGGATGGTTTTTACTCCGTCCAAATTGGACAAGGATGTTGAATCCCTTGAAGACTTTTATGGGCGGGATGGCTACTTGGACACCCGCGTGCGCCTCGTGCGTAAGCCGAACATCAGCACGGGTAACATCGACGTCGAATACGAGATCACCGAAAGCGAGAAATTCTACGTCGAGTCGGTGAAGATCGAAGGCAATACCAAGACCAAGAGTATCGTCATCCTGCGCGAACTGACGCTGGGTCCCGGCGAGGTCTTCGACATGGTGAGGATGAAGATCTCCAAGCTGCGTTTGGAGAACACGCGCTTCTTTGAGGACGTCAACGTGACTCCCGAGTCGTCAAACATCCCTTCACGTCGCAACCTCAAGGTGGCGGTAAGAGAGGGGCGGACTGGAAATCTCACGTTTGGTGCGGGATTCAGTTCGCTCGAGCGTGCGGTGATTTTCGCAGAACTCACCCAGTCGAATTTCGACATTTTCAATCGACGGAGCTTCTTCCAAGGCGATGGTCAGAAGTTCCGTTTGCGCATGCAGCTGGGATCGCAGTCGAGTGAGATCGTCCTCTCTTTTGAGGAACCGTGGCTCTTCGAGCGGGAACTGGCTCTGGGTTTCAGTATCTTCCGAACCAGTTCGGATTACGACAGCTCGTTTTACAAAGAGATCCGCACGGGTGGCGAAGTCTATTTGCGGAAGCGCCTGTTTGAGCTCGTCGAAGGCAAACTGGCGTACAGTGCTCAAGAGGTTGAAATCAGCGAGGTCGACCAGACGATCGCGTTCTTTTACCCAGCGGGAAAAAGTTTCCTGTCGACGGTGGGTCTGCAGCTGCTGAGAGATACCCGCGACAAGATCATCAACACGACGAATGGTAATCGCGCCGAGCTCAACTTCGACGTCTCCACGGACGCGATCGGATCCGATTTCAACTATTACAAGGCCGAGTTCCGTGGTTCGCAGTTCTTTCCGGTTTTCGACACGCAGACCCAAGTCCTGGCACTCATTGGTCGCGCCGGCGTTCTCGATACTTTTGGTGAGAACAAGAAGGGGAAACCGAGATTTGAGTATTTCACGCTCGGTGGACCCTATACCCTCCGGGGATTTGAGTATCGGGATGTCGGACCAAAGAACGTGTCCGGCGAGCCGATCGGCGGTCAGAGTTATGGATTTCTTTCAATCGAATACTCAGTCGACATCGTCAGCCCCATCCGTTTCGCGATCTTTTACGATGCAGGCTTCGTCAATGACGACCCGTATGATTTCAATCCTTCGTCCTACAACGACAACTTCGGCTTTGGACTTCGCCTTTTTGTTGCAGGAGCGCCCTTGAGTCTGGATTTCGGCATCCCGATCACGTCAGACCGGTTTAACAGCAAGGGTAATCAATTTAACTTTTCCTTTGGTACCCGTTTCTGATTCAGTTTTCTCCTACGTCTGCATCCCCAGCCATGAATAAAGCCCTCCGTATTCTCTCCACCATTGCTGCCTTTGGCGCCGCCACCTTTGTGGCTCAGGCGCAGCCGGCTCCCAAGATTTTCGTCGTTGACATGGCGAAGCTCTATGAAAGCCATTACAAGACCGAGGAGCATATCACCAAGCTCCGCGCGGACGAACAGAAGGCGCAAGTCGAACTCGAGCGGTTGAACAAGGAAGGCAACGCGCTCGTGGAGCAGTATAAGGAGTTCGTCGAGAAGGCGAACAACAACCCATTGGCCTCTGCTGAGGCGAAGACGAAGGCTGAACAGGAAGCCCAAGGCAAACTGGAGCAGATCGAAAAGAAGAAGGAAGAAATCCAGGTCTTCCGCGGCAACGTTGAGCGCCAACTGCAGCAGCGGATGAAGACCTTCCGCGACATCATTCTCGAGGAAATCAGCAAGACCACCACCGATATTGCCAAGAAAAAGGGTGCAACGGTCGTGGTCGACAAGGCTGGTCCATCCGGGATTGGCATCTCGAACTTCATTTACCTCGATCCCGCTTACGACATCACCGATGAGGTTCTGAAGGAAGTGAACAAGGATCGTCCGGCAACGCCGGCCGCCGCCGCCGCCGCTCCCGCCCCAGCTGCGCGGTCAGCCGGCGATGCACCGACGGTCACGTTCCCCGGCAGCAAGAAGAACTAAGGTCTTGCCTCCTTCGGTTTCGAAGCCCGCCCAAGTTTGGGCGGGTTTTTCTTTGGCCGGGCTGGTGCCGTTCGCGGCGGAATCCTTCCCGAGAGTTCGCAGTGATTGTCTCCTTTCGAGCGGAGGGTTTTTCCTTTCTCCGGGTTTGTGAGTTTCGTTGATTCGCTTCTCTGGCGTTGTTGGGCTTGATCATCGGCCATGCACGTTTCCTTTTCATCTGAAGAGATCATTCAGATCTTGAAACCACTGAGTTTGCGGGGAGCCACGGCAGAGCGTGTCCGTGGAATCGCGGCTCTCAATGCCGCTGAGGCGGGGGATTTGACCTTTCTCGGCAGTCCAAAATACAAGTCGCAGGTCGGGGCGAGCAAGGCTTCGGTGGTTCTTCTCCCTGAGGAGTACGAAGGCGATCCCCCGACCGGTCAGCTGTTTCTTTTGGTGAAAAATCCGTCCGCTGCACTCGCGACGCTTTGTGCGCGGATTGAACAGTCGCTCTGGCCTAAACCTGAATCGGGAGTTCACCCGTCCGCCGTGGTCGCGCCGACGGCACGCGTGGCGTCGAGTGCGACCGTGGGGCCCCTCTGTGTGATTGAGAGCGGAGCGATTGTCGGCGAACGCGTCCATCTGCAGGCTCAAGTTTTTATCGGACGTAACGCCCATGTCGGGGACGATTGTTGGTTCCAGCCGGGTGTTCGTGTCACTGCTGAGTCTGAGATCCATGAACGTGTCCGGCTTCAGCCGGGTGTGGTCATTGGCTCGGATGGTTTTGGGTATGAGTTCACCGGGGGGCGCCACGAAAAGGTACCTCAGGTCGGTTGCGTCGTGATCGAGGCGGATGTTGAGATCGGTGCCAACTCGACCGTCGATCGAGCCCGATTCAGCCGGACGGTCATCGGCGCGGGGACGAAGATCGATAATCTTGTCCAAGTGGGTCATAATGTCATAATCGGGAAACATTGCATTCTTTGCGCACAAGTTGGCATCGCCGGCAGTACGTCACTCGGGGATTACGTGATTCTTGGCGGGCAGGCTGGCGTCGCCGGACATTTGACGGTGGGGCGTGGAGTCAAGGCAGGCGGTAGAGCGGGCATCACCACCAACCTCGAGGCAGGAATGTTCGTCCTTGGTATGCCTGCATTGCCGCACATCCTTGAACAGCGGATCAACGTTCTCCGAAAACGACTTCCGGATCTCTTCAAGCGGGTCGATGCGCTCGAAACCCTGTTGGTTGAACTAAAAAAGTCTTCCGCGGGGTGAATGCTTCGGTAACGTCGTCGCACCGCATCCATGAACAGCAAGCCCGGTCTCAAGATCTTCTCTGGCAATTCCAATCGCGCACTCGCGGAGGAGATGTGTCGACACATCGGCATCACGTTGGGGGAGGCAACAGTCACAAGTTTTCCGGACGGCGAATCGTTCGTGAAAATCAATGAGAACGTGCGCGGCCACGATGTATTCCTCGTCCAGTCAACTTGTCCGCCGACGAACCATCATCTGATGGAGTTGCTCATCATGATCGACGCCTGCAAGCGGGCCTCGGCGAATCGAATCACTGCGGTCCTCCCCTTTTACGGATACGCCCGGCAGGATCGCAAGGATCAGCCGCGAGTTCCGATCACGGCGAAGCTGGTGGCGAATCTCCTGACCGCCGCCGGGGCCAATCGTGTGCTGACGATGGACCTCCATTCGCAGCAGATCCAGGGGTTCTTCGATATCCCGGTCGATCATCTCTACGCCTCCCCAACACTCTTCAAGTACTTGGCGCAAACACCGAAACAGAACCTGGTGGTTTGTTCGCCGGATGTCGGCGGAATGAAAATGGCCGCGGCTTACGCGGATGTGCTCGGCGCGGGTTTGGGACTGGTGGCGAAAAAGCGCACGAGCGCCACGAACGTCGAGGCGATCAACGTGGTGGGGGATGTCAAAGGTTGCGACGTCCTCCTGGTGGACGACATTACCGAAACAGCTGGAACCCTCACCGCCGCGGCTCGTCTCCTGCGCGAACACGGTGCCCGCAGCGTGCGAGCGGCGGTGAGTCATTGCATTCTCAGCGATATTGCCCGCGAGCGCCTGCACGAGGGATTGATCGATGAACTGATCATCACGAATTCGATTCCGAATGATCCCAAAGGTCTGCCCATCACGATCTTGAGCATCGCTGGATTGCTTGGTGAAGCGATTCTGCGGATCAATAACAACGAAAGCGTAACGAGCCTCTTCAAGGTGAAGGGTTTTTAGGTCGGTTTTCTGGTCGATTCCGTTGTCCCGGGGAACCAGTGACGGCCCCGGAGGTCGCGATTCAGCCCCACTTCCATTATTGCATCCATGAAATTCATGATTTTCTCCGGCGCCCTCGCCACGGCCCTTCTCGCGAGTGTCCTTGGTCTTCAGGCACAGAAGGTAACGGCCAAAAAGCCCGAACTGAAGTTGGACTCGAGTCCAGTCTCGGAAGGGGCTCGCGCCGGTGAGGTTGTCTCCTATGCAGATCGGGTGGAGCCGGTGCAGCGGGCGGTGGTATCCGTTTACTCCACCAAAATCGTCTCATCTCGACGCCAGATCAACCCGCTGTTTCGCCAGTTCTTCGGCGACCAGATCCCTCCGGAGCGGGAGTCCAAGGAAGAGGGGCTCGGATCCGGGGTGATCGTTTCCCCGGACGGCTACATTTTGACCAACAACCATGTCGTCGAGGGTGCGCACGAGCTCAATGTCTCGCTGCCAGACGAGCGCGAATTCAAGGCCAGACTCATCGGCTCAGATCCCAGCACCGATGTGGCGGTGATCAAGATTGAGGCGGAGAATCTGCCGGTCGTCACGCTGGCGGACAGCGACAAACTGAGAGTCGGGGACGTGGTTTTTGCCGTCGGCAACCCGCTTGGTATTGGGCAAACAGTGACAATGGGCATCGTCTCCGCCCTTGGAAGAAACAATCTCGGCCTGCTCGATCGGGAGAATCAGGCAGGCTACGAGAACTTCATTCAGACCGACGCCTCGATCAACATGGGGAACTCAGGAGGGGCTTTGGTTGATGCGAAAGGACGTTTGGTGGGAATCAATACCGCGATCGTTTCGACGACTCGGGGAAACATTGGAATCGGTTTTGCGATTCCGGTAAATCTGGTGTCATCGATCATGAACAGTCTGATCGAAACGGGTTCGGTGACCCGGGGATTCCTTGGTGTCGGCGTCGAGACGTTGAACGCTGACCTGGCGGAGGCGCTCGGCCTCGAGAAGGATGCACGGGGAGTGGTGATCAACAACATCACCGCCGACAGCCCGGCGGAAAAGGCGGGTCTCAAACGCGGTGATGCGATCCTTTCCATCAATGACCGTCCGATCACCTCGCTGCAGGATCTGCGCTTGTTTGTTTCGCAATTGGCCCCGGGGACTGAAGTCAAGGTGAAGACCTTTCGGGAAGGCAAAGAACGCGTTTCCACGATCAAGCTGACCAGTTTGGCTGATGCAGGTCGCACCAGCGGTTTGTTCGAAGGGGTTACGGTTGACCGAGTGGACGTCGATGTGCGTCGTCGCCTTGATCTGGATGAACGGGTGACGGGACTGGTAGTTACGGAGGTTGCTCCCGATTCTCCCTACGCCGAGAAGTTGATCCCGAACATGGTCATCATTGAGATCAATCGGGTGCCGGCTTCGAACCTCAACGCCGCTCGGGCAGCGTTGGTGAAAGGCCGCAGCAACCTCCTCTTGATCTACTTTCGGGGAGGTTATCGTTACATCCCGGTGCCGGTGGCACCCTGAAGACGCTCTCAGCTCCCCGGTTTTTCGATCGGCACCCGAGCGAGCGCATCTGGGAGCGCGTCTGCGGGGTAGTTTGGAAAAGAGAGCTCCAACAGAGAGATTGCGGGAACGTCGAAGCGGGCGGATCCGGCGCTGCGATCGACCAGCATCGCGATGGCCGTGGGAACGCCTCCAAGCCCGCGGATGATGTTGAGGCATTCGATCACCCGGCCTCCCCGTGTGACCACGTCTTCGACGATCAATACCTTTTCGCCAGGAGAGATTTTGAAACCCCGTCGCAAGACGAGTACATTATTCTCCTTCTCGGCGAAAATATAGCGCACGCCGGCTTGGCGCGCGAGTTCCTGGCCGATGACGAGTCCGCCCATGGCCGGGGCGAGGACGGTGGTAAACTCGACACCCGCCAACGCCCGGACCTTGGCGAGGAGGAGTTCTCCCAAGCGCGTCACTGCATCGAGATGTTGGCACACCTGCGCGCACTGAAAATAGTAGCCGCTGTGCAGACCGGAGCGAAGGACGAAGTGTCCTTGAAGCAGTGCCTTCGTGCGGGTGAAGATACCGAGGATTTCCTGTTGGTTTGCGTCCATGGACTCGGGACACTGCCGTGGGTTGCACCGTTGCCAAAAGGAATCTGAACCAGACCAGCGTGTTCTTGCGCCGATCGCACAAGCGGATATCCTGCTCCATCCGTGGTCATTGAACGCACACCTCTTGAAGACGAACTCGGTGACGTGCTCGACAAGGCCTTGCAGCAAGCTGGGCTCTCCGAATCCTGTTTGGCTGAGCGTGCTCAAGTGAGTGTGTCGAAGATACGTGACGCGATTGATTATCGTTATGAGCTCTCCGGTGACGAATTGAGCCGACTCGCCAAGGTACTTGGACTGAATGAAATCGGTTTTCGTGCGTTGGCTGGAGGAAACTATCCACTTCCGGAGGTTTTGGGCCTGCCGTTCTGCCTGTTTCCCTTGCGCATGCCCCACGGAATTGGCGTCGCGAACGCTTATGTAGTGGCTGACTGTTCACGACAGACGGGTCTGCTATTCGATGCGGGCTCAACGCCCGCAGCGCTTCGCCGTGTCTGGCCGGGGCGAATCAAACGGATTGAGGCGGCTTTCATCACTCACCCGGAAACCGAGCACGTGGGTGGACTGCCTGAGGTCCGCGAATTTCTTGGGGCACCCCCGATCTTTGCGCCGCAGGGAAGCAAACTGGCGGGTGCGACCTATGTGGGAGATGGAACTTGCCTCGAGTTTGCGGGATTTTCGGTCGAGGTCCTGAGCACGCCGGGTCACGCTGAGGCGCACAATAGTTATCTAGTCCGATCGACCGCCGCGTCCACGTGGCTCGCGCTGTTGCTCTCGGGTGATCTGTTGTTTGCGGGTTCGATCGGAGGGGCGTTTTTTTGCCGAAATCGACTGCGAGCGAGCTTGAATCGGCTCTTCGATCGGCTGCCCCCGGAAACTGTCGTGGCACCGGGACATGGACCCTTGACGACTGTGGGTAACGAGCTGCGTTACAATCCCTTCGTCGTTGAGCGCTGACGGGCGCTTTGGTCTCGCTAGATCTTTCCGGCCTTGCGCGCTTCTACAAGCCGGTAGAAGTCCGTGAAAAGAGGATCGGCGTCGTTCGGTCCAGGAGCGGCCTCTGGATGATATTGGACCGAGAAGATCGGCAGCGAGAGATGGCGTAAGCCTTCGACCGTACCGTCGTTGAGATTGATCTCAGTCACTTTGGCTCCGCTCTTTTCGATGCTCGTCGGATCGGTGGCAAAGCCGTGATTCTGAGCCGTGATCGAGACGCGTCCGGTTTCGAGGTTCTTGACCGGCTGATTGCCCCCACGATGCCCGAACTTGAGTTTGAAGGTCGTACCTCCCAAAGCATGGGTAAGCATTTGATGGCCCAGACAAATCCCAAAAATGGGGAAATCTGGCAGAAGCGCTGTCACGGTCTTGTGAATGTAGGGCAGCGCCGACGGATCCCCCGGACCATTCGAGAGGAAGATTGCATCTGGTTGATAATCACGAACCTGGGCGGCATCGGCTGTCGCGGGAAGGACTTGGACGTCGAAACCGTGGTTGACCAATTTTCTGAAGATCGAGTACTTGGCACCGTAGTCGAAGGCGGCGACACGAAAGCGTTTCGCTGGGATCGCAGGTGCGTTGAGGGTGGTTCCGACGGGGATGTAGGGCGTGTTGTAGTTCCCCGCGTCATCCAGCTTCCAGATGAACGGGTGATCGGTCGTGACGTTCTTCACGTAGTCCGCTCCGGCCATATCTTTCCAGTTGCGGGCGAGCGCGACGGCTTCTTCGTCGCTTATGGGCTGGGTGCTCAAGCAGCACTTCATCGCTCCATCGACCCGCAATTTTTTTGTCAGCGCGCGGGTATCGATTTCGCTGATGCCCGGGATGCCGTGCTTCCGGAGGTAGTCGCCCAAAGAAATTTGGCTGCGCCAGTTTGAGACGACGGGAGACAGTTCCCGAATAACCAAGCCGGAGCATCGGGGGGCCGAGGCTTCCGAATCGGCGGGCGAAATACCGTAGTTGCCGATTTGCACGGCCGTCAGCGTGACGATTTGCCCGAAGTAGGAAGGGTCAGTCAGGATTTCCTGATAGCCCGTCATCGAGGTGTTGAAAACGCATTCACCCGCGACGGTTGCTTCTGCTCCGAAGGCGAGGCCTCGGAAGACAGAACCATCTTCGAGGGCAAGAACTGCAGGCTTGGACGTGGACATTAAACCCGAACGAAAGGCTGACGGACGCTGCGTGCCAAGGGTTTTGTCGCCTTTCGGGCGCGGCAGGAGCGATTTTTCGCTGGACGGTGCGAGGAGGCAAGCGGTCCCAGGATTTGACAGGACTGATTGGGAGCCTAGTTTCAGGCACCGCAACACATGGCTTATCAAGACGACCGTAGCAGTTGGTTCGAAGGTCAAGGACTCTGGCAACACGTTCCTGCCTCCGACTGGCAGGATTGGACCTGGCAATTGAAGAATCGGATTACGACGCTCGATCAGCTTGAACGCTTCATGGTGTTAACGCCTGAGGAGAGGCGAGGGGTGGCGTTTGCGGGTAAGAAACTGGCGCTCGCGATCACGCCCTATTTTTTCAATTTGATTGATCGCAGCGATGCGAATTGCCCGATTCGCAAGCAAGTGATTCCGCGCGAATCCGAGATGTACGTCGCCGCCGAGGAGAAGCTCGATTCTTTGGGCGAGGATGAGCATTCGCCGGTCCCTGGGCTGGTCCATCGTTATCCGGACCGGGTGCTCTTTTTGGTCACCGACCGATGCGCTGCCTATTGTCGTTATTGTACGCGAAGCCGGTTGGTGTCGAATGCGCAGGACTATAACTTCCATCCCGAATATGAGCAGGGGCTGAGATACATCGAAGCCCATCCAGAGGTGCGCGACGTTCTGCTCTCCGGTGGTGATCCATTGTTGTTGTCGGACAAGAAGTTGGAGCATCTGCTGAGTCGACTGAGGGCAATCAAACACGTCGAGTTCATCCGGATTGGCTCTCGCATTCCGGTTTTCCTGCCCCAGCGAATTACGCCTGCGCTCTGCGAGATTTTTAAAACCTACGGACCGATCTGGATGAGCATCCATGTGAACCATCCTCGTGAAGCCACGGCCGAGCTTCGGGATGCGTGCGAGCGGCTCTCGTTTGCCGGGGTGCCGTTGGGAAATCAAAGCGTTCTGTTGGCCGGCGTAAACGACGACGCGGAGGTCATGAAAGCGCTGGTCCACCGTTTGCTGCGGATGCGCGTCCGTCCCTACTACCTCTACCAGATGGATTTGATTACGGGTGGGGCGCACTTCAAAGTCGATGTTCGCAAGGGTCTGGAGATCATCCGCAGCCTGCGTGGTCACACCACCGGTTATGCCATCCCTCAGTATGTGATCGACGCGCCCGGAGGCGGCGGAAAGGTTCCGATCAACCCGGAGTACGTCGAGTCGATCACGGATGACTTGATTGTGTTTCGGAACTACGAAGGTCGGCGTTTTCAATATCCGTTGAAATCCACAGGGCTGGAACTCGATGCGGACGCGCGATTGATCGTCGCGGGGGCCGATGAGATTTTTCCCGCGACCGATTGATCGTTTCCGGGGCTATAAAAATTGCTGGGCGTTTTGAGCGTTTTTGAAAACACTCGGTCTATCCCTGTGTGTTCAGCGGCTGTTGAGATACGCCGCTTTTAAGTCGTTTGACGGTTTGTTTGGTGTCAGGCACAAGGCCGCCCTCCTTTGAGGGTGGCCTTTGTGTGGACCCTTTCCCTTGGGTTTAAGGCGCGCGAACGGCCGAGCCGAATGCTGTTTGCGGATTGCATCCTAAACGACTTGTGAAGATGCGAAAGCTGATGGAATCACCGGTTCGGTGTTGTCCGGATGGCTTGGACAGACGACAAGTGTTGGAATGATTGGGCTCCAAGAGGGAAGTCGTCGCGTTCGGAAAAAGGAACCGGAGAAAGTGCTTTGGTTGCATGCGACCGTGGCAGGCTGTCGTCCGAAGATCTGGCGGCGATTGGCAGTTCGGGAAACGATGTGGCTTTCCCGTTTGCACGACTGCCTGCAGATCGCTTTCGACTGGTTCGATTATCAGACACACAGTTTTCAGTTCGAAGAGCGCCGATTTGGCAACCCGTTGAAGCGAGGGGAGCTGACGATTGATGATGATCGGGACGTAACCTTGGCGGACTTGGAGATTTCGGCGCGACCGCGTTTTGTTTACGGATACCATTTTGGAGAGGGCTGGATGCTGGAGGTTCAGGTTGAAAAGGTGCTTGGATTGGAAAAGGGCCATGGCTATCCGAGGTGTCTCGCGGGTGAACGTGCGGGTCCTCCTGAAGATTGTGGCGGGGTTGAGGCCTACCACGATATGGTCCACTGCCTGAAAGAGCCGGACTCGGACCTTGGTCGCGAATGGCGGGAATGGGTGGGGCCCGATTACGATCCCGAGGTCTGCTCGTTGGAGAAGATCGACAAGGCGATGAAGAAGCTCGGCCGGTGACTGCATCTTTCCCCCGTGCGCGACGAAGTCGGCGTAGGCCGTCGTTTCTCCGCGGTGTTCTGTGGCTTCAAGCGTTGGGCCTCGCGATCGTACTGACCTGGCTTTTTTTACAGTCGCCTTCTCGACGAAGGGAGATGGCGCATCTCGTTGAATCGGCTTGGATGCCGGGAAATCGGGTTTCCATGCAGGATGTGCTCACGGACATTTGGGACCTCTATGTGGCGCTTGAGGCTCCAAGGGAGCCGGAAACTTCGGAGGATCGCACCTGGCTCGTTGGAGGATTGCCCCGGCCGACTACATTTCCTTTCGGATCGATCCGTGTCCTGAGGAATCGGGCTTATGTGGTCGGCTATTCGGATCGACTGCGGAGCCCTGTTTGGGTGGCTTACCGCGTGGGCGGAGGGAAGCGACTGGCTTTGGCGGCACCGCGGCCAGACCGTTTTGCGGTGGACCGGCGCCTTGCGTCGCCGGTGACACCTCAAGACTATTCCAAGTCGGGTTTCGATCGAGGTCACCTTGCGCCCAACCTCGCGATCGGTCTCTGGTTTGGGGAGGAGGCGCAGCGTGAAACGTTTTTGATGTCGAATATCGTTCCGCAGCGCCCGGCGTTGAATTCGGGAGCTTGGCGAGCTTTTGAATCGCGTCTGGCGATCAACTATCCAGCCCGGTTTGAAGAAATCTGGGTTCTCTGCGGCCCGGTCTTCTCGCGGGAACCAGAGCGTCTGAGCAAGGGAGGCGTGGCTATCCCGCGGGAGTTTTTCTTGATTGTCACCGACCGCACGGATGGACGCCTGCGTTCGCAAACACTTCTGATTCCGCAATCGCTGCAGTCCTCGGACGAATGGGCGCAACACCGGCACTCGATTGATGAAGTTGAATTGCGTTCCGGACTTGATTTATTCCCTAATTTGTCCGACGAGATTGAAGACCATTTTGAGGCATCCGTTGCTCGCCGTGTTTGGTAGTCATTGTAAAACAGTGTGTTGGGAATTTTTGTCACACCAGCGATCGGGAACAAAAATTTGATGCGGACAGGAGCTACGGCGATACTCATAGGTTCCGTCACAGCTTGTGGTGGAGAGACGAAGGGCAAAAACGTAACAATAGTTTGCTTGGATAAGGTGTCTTTTGTGTTACATTGTGACGTTGTCGTAACAAAAAGAATTACCCTATGAAAACCTTGATGGCATTTTCGATGATCTTGGGAATCGCAGTTCCGCAGATGGAGGCAGATGAGAACAACGCCCTCCGCTCTACTGCTCTGTCGGGTGGTGCGCGTGTGGCTTATGTCAGGGGCATGGAGACATTGCCCATGGTACTTGCCCGGGTCTCGCCGGTCTATCCCCGCGATTTACGCGAAAAGGGAGTCCAGGGTTTCGCGATCGTCGATGTACGGGTGGATTCGACGGGGCGTGTGATCCAAGCCGAGGTCGTGCGGGCGACGTTGCCAGAGTTTGGAGAGCGTGCGTTGGACGCGGCGAAGGCTTGGACCTTTCAGCCGGCGACGGCTCAGGGCCGAGCGATCACCTCCCGCGTGCGCCTGCCGTTTGAGTTTACGATGCCTCAGGTGGCGGCCTTGGAACGTCGCTGAGACGGTTTGCGGAGTCTTGGCGCTGCGTGAGTTTTTCTCGCAGATGAGTGACGCGTTTCTTCGCGTCGCTATTTTTGACGGCCATTGCGTAGGCGGCAGGTTCCCCGACCAGGTAGACGCGCTTTTTTCCACGTGTGATGCCGGTGTAGAGTAGGTTCCTTTGAAGCATCATAAAATGGCCTTTTAGCAGCGGAATGACCACCACGGGGTATTCGCTGCCTTGCGATTTGTGGATGCTGATGGCGTAAGCCAGAGCAAGATCTCCGAGGTCGGACCGCGAAAACTCGTAGGGTGCACCGTCGAAGTGAGCGGTCAGAGCGCTGGCTTCGAGATCGACAGTCTGGACGACGCCGATGTCTCCGTTAAAGAGGCCTTTGTCGTAATTGTTACGCAGCTGAATGATCTTATCGCCCGGCCGATACTCGATTCCATTCCAGCGTACGCCGCGGGTGTGTGGATTGAGCGTTGCCTGGAGCTGATTGTTGAGATTGGCCACCCCAGCCAAGCCTTTGTGCATTGGTGACAGGACTTGGATATCATTGATCGGGCTAAGCCGCTCGAAAGTCTGCGGCAGGTAGTCCTGACAAAGTGTGAGGACCTTGCGCACCGTATCTTCGGCTGAATCGGCGGCAACGAAGGTCAGATCGCTCCTGGGTTGGATGCTTGCGACCTCCTTGACGAGAGGTGGAAGCGAGGCATCGCCGGCATTGATCGCATGGGCGGTGGACACGATACCGCTCTGGCCCGTTTGCCGGTAAATTACGTGGAGACGCGTCACCGGAATACGTTCTGAGGCGATGAGATCCTTCAGGATGTTACCCGGGCCGACGCTGGGCAGCTGATCGGTGTCGCCAACCAGCACCAAGTGTGCCCGAGAGGGAACGGCCTGAAAAAGGGCGGCGGCGAGCCTCGCATCAAGCATCGAGGCCTCGTCCACCACCAAAAAATCGGTTGAGAGTGGATGCACATCGTTGATCAAGAATCCGCCGGAAGCCGGATCGAAGCGGAGAAGCCGATGGATGGTCGAAGCGAAGCCGCCGGTCGTCTCCGCGAGGCGCTGTGCGGCCCGGCCTGTGGGCGCGGCGAGGGTGATTCGAGCTTTCTTTGCCTTGAGGATATCGACCAGCGCTCGGATGATCGTGGTTTTACCCGTGCCCGGGCCGCCAGTGAGGATCGAGACCTTCCGACTTAAAGCGGTCTTGACCCCAACCCGTTGCTGTTCGGCGAAGACGAAGCCGGCCTTGGCTTCCGCCCAATCAACCGCAGCGTCGATTCGAATCGGAGGAAGACCCGACGGCGTGCGGATCAATCGATCGGTTGCTTGGGCAATCTTTTGCTCAAACCGGTGGGTCGCGGGAAGCTGGATGATTCCCGAACCGGGCAAAGGATCGGTGGTGGGTGGAAACGTGCTCGAGCTGGTGTGGCGAACGAGATCGCGGGTTTGAACCAGGCTCGAAATGCGCGCCTCGATTCGTGATGCGCTGGTTTCAAGGAGCAATGCCGCATAGTCACGCAGGTCGGCTTCCTTGTAGGCAGTATGACCCTCATCTTGAAGTGTTTCCAGTGCGTAGAGCAGTCCGGCGTCGAGGCGTGGGGCGGCGTCGTTGGCAAACCCGAGATTGATCGCGATCCTATCGGCCGTTTTGAAACCGATCCCATCAATCTCCCTGGCTACCCGATACGGTTCAGTTGAAAGAATCCGCTGAGCGGATGACCCGAAGGTTTTGATGACCTTGAGGCACTGACCGGGTGTGACGCCGTAGGTCTGGAGAAAGATGTAGAGCTCGCGAAAAGCTCGTTGGTCGTCCCAAGCTGCCTTGATCGCGACCGCCCGCTTGGGGCCGATTCCGGGAACGGTTCGCAGCCGGGCGGACTCTTCGCTGAGGATTCGCAGGGTGTCCGTCCCGAAAGCCTCGACGATCTTTTCGGCGTAGACTTTGCCCACGCCCGGGACGAGTCCGCTGCCGAGATATTTGCGGATGCCATAGACGCTTGCTGGAAGTTCGGATCGGAAGCGCGAAACCTTGAACTGGTCGCCATGCTGGGCATGCCGGGTCCATTCTCCTGTGAGATGCAGCGTTTCGCCGCACTGCACGCCTGGAAGAGCCCCGACGATTGTGACTTTGCCGGTCCGGCCCGACGAATCGGCACCTCCTTGTTCGGGACGGAACTCCGCGATCGTATAGTGGTTCTCCTCGTTGAAGAAGAGAATCCGCTCGAGCACTCCGGTCAGGCTCGCAGTGTCGGCAGGAGGAGGAAGGGAAGGAACCAAAGGCAGACGTGGACGATGCAGCGGAATCGCTCATTCGATAGAAAGCAAACGTGCACGTTTGCCAAGGGGATGCGGCGCTGATGCGCTGGTGGCATGCCTCTTATGCAAGAAGGTGCCCTGCCGTTGATCCAATTGGCCGTCACGCCGGTCATCCTCATCACCGGCTTGGGATCGCTCCTCTTGACGATGACGAACCGTTTGGGACGAATTGTTGACCGGACCCGGATCCTTGCCGGGCAGGTGAGGCTGGCGGAAGGCGAGGAGCGAGAGCATCTTGAGCGACAACTTAAAACGATGTTCCAGCGGGCGAAATTGGTGCGTTTGGCGGTCACGCTCGCAGCCACCAGCATGTTCCTTTCTGCCTTGTTGGTGGTGGTGATTTTTCTAAGTGCGTTGATCGAGCGCGAGCTCTCGGGCGTGATTGTCGGGCTTTTCTTCGCCGGGATCGTATTTTTGCTTGGATCACTGGCGGCGTTCATTCGAGACATCTTTCTCTCGTTGGTGGCGGTGGGCACTGAGGTTGACCGGGCGCTGAGCCTTCCTCCCTTGGTTGCTCAGTACTCGGCGAGCAGGGCCGAACCCAGTTCAAGCAAGTCCGGATAGACCCGACTGGCTCCGGCGGCGATCAGCTCTTCCTTGTTGTGGGTGCCGGTGGTGACCGCCCAACAGGGGAATCCTCCATTGAGGCCGGCTTGAACATCGAAAGGCGAATCCCCGACGAGCAGAGCAGTTGAGCTGTCGCGCCCGAGCGCTCGGAGCGCATGATCAGAGAACGCCCGGTCGGGCTTCAGCCACGGGGTGTCCTTGGCACCATAGATACCTTGAAGGAAGTCAGTCACTCCGAGGTGTTGGCAGAGTGACCGGGACGCATCCCCGAGTTTGTTTGTCAGCACGGCACAGGTGACCTTGCGGCGGTGCAGTTCTCCGAGCAAATTCCGGCTTCCAGGCAGGAGAACCACATCATCGAGCATCGTTTGGTCAAAATAGGTCCGATAGATGCTGAGGGCCACCGGGAGCTGTTCAGGAGAAACGAAGTTGAGCATCGCCTGTTCGAGGCCTCCGCCAACCGCCTTGCGGACCTGACCGAGGGTCGGTTCGGGTAGACCGAGTTGCGGCAAGGTATGAACGTAGCTGCGGTGAATCGCGGAGAAGTGGTCGATCAGAGTCCCATCCAAATCGAAGAAAACGGTGCGTGGGTTCATGAAGGTGAGAAGGAGCGCGTCCAAAACCGGACCTCAGAGCAAGAAATTTGGCTTTGCGACTGGCCGGCTTCGGGTTGAGGTTGCGGGAAGATGGCCGAACCGACCCAAGTCACCAATGCCTGCGTCCAGGCGCGCACGACCGGCGACTGTCTGCGGATTGAGTTGTGCGGACGGTGGAAGATCACCGAGCCGAGGCCGTCCTTTGAGGAGTTGATCGGAGCCCAGCTTCCAGAGCGCATCGAGCTCACCATGGACGCGGTGGAGAGTTGGGATGCGGCGTTGGTTCTCTTTGTTGTTGAAGCCATGCGCTGGGCTCGCGCCCACGGCATGGTGGCGGGTTTCTCGGCGTTGCATGTTTCAGTTCGTGCGATGGCGGAGCAACTGGTTCTTGCGGAAGCCTCGCGCAAAGCCCCAGCGCCTGCGCCGGGGCTGGTCACGCAGGTTGGACTCGCTTCTTTGGACGTGTGGCGGAAAACCCGTGAAATCGCGACTTTCGTGGGCGAGTGCGTGCTCGCGGCGGGTCGTCTGGTGCGGCAACCGCATCGTTTTCGTTGGAATGACTGTCTGTCCGAAATGCAGAAATGCGGTGCGATGGCCCTGCCCATCGTCTCCCTCATCAGCCTGCTGGTCGGTTTGATCATGGCGTATCAGGCGGCGGTGCAGTTGCGGCAGTTCGGCGCGGACATCTATGTGGCCGACTTGGTCGGGCTGGCAGTGGTGCGGGAGATGGGGCCGATGATGGCGGCGATCATCATGGCGGGCCGAACCGGTGCCGCCTTCGCCGCAACGCTTGGCAACATGAAAGCTGGAGAGGAGATTGATGCCTTGGAGACGCTCGGGATCGCTCCGGTCGATTTCCTCGTGATGCCCCGGTTGGTCGCACTGGGAGTGATGATGCCCTTGCTTGCGCTTTACGCCAATTTGCTGGGAATCCTCGGTGGCATGTTCGTGGCCAAGAGCGTCCTCGAAATTCCTCCCGCGGCCTACTGGGTGGAAACCCAGAGCATCGTGGATCTTTCGGACATATCGACGGGATTGATCAAGGCGGCCGTCTTTGGCGTGCTGATCGGACTGTCGGGCTGTTTGCGGGGACTTCAAGCCGATCGCAGCGCCGCGGGTGTGGGTCAGGCCGCGACGTCGGCGGTGGTGACCGCGATCCTGCTCATCATCGTGGCCGACGCGCTGTTTGCCGTGGTCTTCAACGTGCTCGGACTCTGAATCATGGAAACTCCTGGCATACCGGCGATCGAGGCGGAGAATGTGGAGTGCGGATACGAAGGGCGGGTGGTTCTGCGTAACATTTCGTTCGCGGTCTCACCGGGCGAAGTCTTTTTTGTGATCGGCGGATCCGGCTGCGGAAAGAGCACGCTCCTTCGGCATTTGATCGGACTCAACCGTCCAACCGCAGGGGCGGTGCGGTTTTTCGGGCAATCGTTTGTCGACGCGGATCTCCAGGCGCGCCGGCACCTGCTCAAGACCTTCGGGGTGCTTTATCAAAGTGCGGCGCTTTGGACATCGCTGACCCTGCGGGAGAACGTGGCGTTGCCCCTGACCGAATACACCCGACTGACGGCCCGTGAGATCGGGGATTTGGTCACGCTCAAGCTGGCGCAGGTCGGATTGACCGGGTTTGATCACTATTATCCTTCCGAAATCTCTGGCGGCATGAAGAAGCGTGCCGGTTTGGCGCGGGCGCTGGCGCTTGATCCTTCGATCGTTTTCTTTGACGAGCCATCGGCCGGTCTGGATCCCATTACCTCCAGGGAGATCGATGAGCTCATCCTGCAGGTGCGTGATACGCTCGGAACCACCTGTGTGGTGGTATCTCACGAGTTGGCGAGTATCTTCCGGATCGGCGACCGCCTGATCATGCTCGACAAGACCGAGCAGGGAATCATCGCGCGTGGTCGGCCGGTCGACTTGAGGGATTCGTGCGATGATCCCCGTGTCCGTGCCTTCCTTCGCCAGGATTCCCACCTTCTTCATCCTCCCCTTCGTCCGATTCCAGCAAAAACTCTCTGATGCGGGTGCTCTGTGTGCTCGCAACCAGGCGTCTGGCATCTCCATCCTGCCACTCTCAATTCCGTGAAGACCAAGATCAGTCCCGCCATTGTCGGTGTGTTTGTGCTCGGAGGCATAACCCTCGCGTTGGCGGCGCTCTTTGCTTTCGGTGGCGTCAATTTTTTCGCCAGGCCCCAGCGTTTTGTCGTTTATTTCGACGAATCCATCCACGGACTTGATTTGGGTTCTCCGGTCAAACTCCGCGGGGTTCGCTTGGGTCGCGTGGTTAACCTCAATATCCGCTATTCCTCGTCGCGAAACGAGTCCGTCGTCGCGGTGGTCTGCGAGCTGAGCCGGAACACGCTGACGGATGACCGCGGGGCGATCATCGACGTCTCGGATCGCGGTGAGTTGCAGAAACTGATCGATCGCGGGCTGCGGGCGCAACTGGGGGTTCTCGGGCTCGCCACAGGAATGCTCTACGTCGAGCTGGATTTTGCCGATCCGAAGGTTTACCCGGCTCCCGTCACCGCCACGGTGGAGGTCAAGCATGCCGTGGTTCCGGCGATACCTTCGGCGATCTCGGAGTTTCAAGCCAACCTCACGGAGATCCTCAACGACATGAAGAGAATTGATTTTGCCGGAATCGGAAACGACCTTCGTGGCTTATTGGTGGATACACGCAAGCAGATCAACGGGCTTGATCTGGCGGCTCTGAATCGCGAATGGACCGATGCGGGACGGTCGATCCAGGAGCTGGTGTCATCGAAGGACATTCCCCGGGTTGTGGAAAATCTCAACGCGGTCATCAACGACCTTCGAGGCACGCTGGGCCGGATCGATAGTGCGGTTGAGCCCACCGCCACCGAACTCACGGCGACTCTGGCTCAAGCGAAAACAACCCTGGCGTCCTTCAACAGCGCGGCCGTCTCGGCCCGCGAGTTCATCGCGGCTCAGAGCGGGCTGGGAGACGAGGCCGCGCGCGCGTTGAGCCAGTTGGGGGAAGCCGCCTCCGCCGTCCAGCGGTTGGCTGACTACCTTGAGCGAAATCCGAGTTCCCTGATCACGGGAAGGAAGTCAACCCGCTGATCTCCATCCTCCCGGTAATACGATGAAAACGGACCATCCTTTCGTGAAAACGCCCTTGTTTTTGCGTCGCGGCTTACAAGCGTTGGCACTTCTCGCCTTGGTGGCGGGCGTGGCTGGGTGTTCACTTATCCCGCCTCCGGTCGCAGATCCCACCCGTTACTATGTGCTTTCCTCGCGCGGCCCTGCGGAGACGCTAGCGACAGGCATCGGGAGTGGACCGACGCTCGGTTTTGTGGCTGTCGAGCTGCCCACCTATCTTCGGACGACAAAGAGCATGCTTGTCCGGCGCTCCGACCATGAGATTTACTTTGCGGACTATTCCCGCTGGGCGGAACCCATCGATTCCGGAGTCGGGCTAATCGTTCGGGACGGTCTCCTGACCTCTGGTCGGTTGGGGGCCGTGGTATCCCCGCCGTACACGCCCGGTCAGCCGCGGGCTTTTGATCTGCGCGTACGGTTGATTCGGTGTGAAGGGGGCAGGAACGCGGACGGGGGGAATGTGGCGATCTTCATTGCTCGTTACGATTTGACGCCGATCGATAAGTCGACCGACGCCTCGATCCGCGGGACGTTTGCCGCAACGGAACGTCCGTGGGATGGAACTGACTTCGGTCAGTTGGCCGCACTTCTGAGTTTGGCGGCGACCGAGCTGGCGTCCGAAATTGCTTCAAAGCTCCCAGAGTCATTGAACTAACCGACGCTAGTCATGTGCTTCGTTTGAGGTGGGGCTCATCGGCTCCACCTCAAACGATCATCCCTTGGTGACTTGGAATCCTCTAGGGTGTCCCCGCAATTATACTGAGGAATTATCCCTAGCTTTTCGTCAGAATTTTGTTAGGTTGTGAAATTATGGAAAACTTGAAGACGACCACGACCGCTTTCACCGTTTTGCAGTTTTCGCTTGAGACCGGCAGGGATGGTCAACCGACGCAGCGTACCAAGTCGTGCGGCGTTTTTTCCAATGTGGAGGAGGCTTTTGTTTCCGCGCGACTTCTTGCCGGTCGCGAATGGAGCCGGTTGCAGCGCATGGCTTTGGAAAAGGTCGGCTCCCAGCCAGTTGAAATGCTGGACACCGAATGGGGCTATGACGTGCGTCAGGGGCACCTCGTCGTGACTCGCCTGTGGGTGCACGAACGTCAGCCGTCTTTGCCGCTCTGAGCCAGTTCGTCTCATCGAGACGTCCTTTCATTTCGAATCTTTTGGAGACCCCGTGCGGTGGAAACACCACTCGGGGTCTCTGGCTTTAGGCCGTCGGCTGAGTCACTGCAGCGCTGCGGCAATCCGAGAAAGCGCGTGTTCGACGTTTTCTCTCGAATTGAAGGCACTGATGCGAACATGCCCCTCGCCGCACTTGCCGAAACCGGCCCCGGGTGTGCAGACGACTTGGGCGCGACTGAGCAGGAGATCGAAAAACTCCCAGGAGTCGCGTCCCGTGTTGATCCAAATGTAGGGTGCGTTGTCACCCCCCACGCAGGCAAAGCCCAGCTTGGTCATTGCCGCTCGGATCAGAGCCGCGTTCTCAAGGTAGAAGTCGGTCATCGTCTTCACCTGTTGTTGGCCGACTTCGGTGAAAATTGCCGCCGCCGCTTTCTGGACCGGGTATGAGACTCCATTGAATTTCGTGGTGTGGCGGCGATTCCAGAGCGCGTGCACGGAGTGGGCCTGACCTGCGGAGTCATAGGCCATCAATGATTTCGGTACCACGGTATAGGCGCAGCGGGTGCCAGTAAATCCAGCCGTCTTGGAGAAACTGCGGAATTCGATCGCAACTTCACGTGCACCTTCGATCTCGTAGATCGAATGCGGGATCTCCGGATTGCGGATGTAGGCCTCATAGGCCGAGTCGAAGAGAATGATCGCCTTGTTTGCCCGGGCATAGGCGACCCAAGCCGTCAACTGGGCTCGGGTGGCCACCGCTCCCGTCGGATTGTTGGGGAAACAAAGGTAAATCAAGTCCGCTGGCGTCGGTGGAACAGCGGGAACGTACCCGTTTGCGGGAGTGCTTTCGAGATAGGTGATCCCTTGGTAACGTCCGTCAACATTCGCACCGGTACGACCGGCCATCACGTTCGTGTCAACATAGACGGGATAGACCGGATCGGGAATCGCCAGACGCAGACCCTCCGTCGCAAAGATTTCCTGGATATTTCCGCAATCGCACTTTGAACCGTCCGAAACGAAAATTTCGTCCGCATCAATCTTGCAGCCTCTTGCGGCATAGTCGTGCTTCGCGATCGCTTCCCTCAGGAATGCATAGCCCTGCTCAGGACCGTATCCCTTGAAGGTCGCGCGCGAGGCCATTTCATCGGTCGCGGCGTGGAGCGCCTCAATGCAAACCGATGGAAGAGGCTCTGTGACGTCGCCGATTCCCAGCCGGATCACCGGCCTGTTGGGATTGGCTTGGGTATAGGTAGTGACACGCTTGGCAATGTCGCTGAAGAGGTAAGAAGCTTTGAGCTTGGTGTAATTTTCGTTGATGCGGATCATCGTGGGATGTTGGAGATCGTGGGCCGGCAGTTCGCTGGGTGAAAATCTTGAATAAGCCAACGCGGTCTCCTTTGTTCAAGTCCTGCGTGGCCCTCCGCCTGCAGCTGACTATGCAAACGATCGAATCTGTTCGGGTAATTCAAAGTCTGACCCGTGAACTGCGCGGGCGTGGTCAGACCATCGGTCTGGTGCCAACCATGGGCGCGTTGCATGAAGGTCATCTCAGTCTGATCCGGCTCGCGGCAGAACGGGCTGATTCGGTCGTGGTTTCGATCTTTGTCAATCCCACCCAGTTTGGGCCGAGTGAGGATTTTGCCAAATATCCGCGCGATCTGGGGCGGGACCTTGCCCTTTGTTCGGACGCCGGCGCGGACATTGTCTTTGTGCCTTCGGTGGAGGAGATTTACCCAAAAGGCTATTCAACCTATGTCGTCGAAGAACATGTCAGCAAACCCTTGGAGGGTGTTTCTCGACCGTCACACTTTCGTGGAGTGACCACGGTGGTGGCCAAACTCTTCAATATCATTTGTCCCGATTTTGCGATTTTTGGTCAGAAGGACGCCCAACAGGTGGCCGTGCTCAAAAAAATGGTCGTTGATCTTCATTTGCCGGTGGAGGTCGTGGTCGGGGAGACCGTCCGCGAGCCCGATGGCCTCGCCATGAGTTCGCGCAACCGAAATCTTTCCACGATTCAGCGGGCGGACTCAGTGACCATTTATCGGGCTCTGATCAAGGCGCGAGAGATGGTCGCTGCGGGGGAACTTCGCGCTGATCGGCTGATCGCGGAAGCCACGCACTTGCTCGGCCAACAGCGACGGATCCGGATCATCTATGTGGCGGTGGCCGCTCGCGAAACGATGGAACCTGTCCGCGAGGTGATCCCAGACCGCACCATCATGGCGATCGCCGCCTGGGTCGATGAGGTTCGTCTGATCGACAATCTCGTCTTGTGAACCGACGCGGTTCGTTTTGGGTGCTCTACCGATGTCTCGAGACTATGATGTTTTGGTGGTTGGCAGCGGAATCGCTGGGTTGAGCTTTGCCCTGCAACTCGCCCGTGAGGGCCGCTCCGTTGCGATTCTCACCAAGAAAAACAAGGCTGACTCGAATACCAATTGGGCGCAGGGCGGGATCGCCGTGGTAACCGCTGAGACCGACGACTTCGAGAAGCACGTTCAGGATACGCTCGTGGCTGGCGATGGCCTCTGCAATGAGTCGGTGGTTCGCGATATCGTGCGTGACGGGCCGCAGCGAGTGCAGGAATTGGTTGATTGGGGCGTAAAGTTTTCGCGTGATGCGGCCGGAAAATATGAACTGGGTCGGGAAGGAGGGCACGGAGAGCGGCGCATTCTCCACGTCAAGGACATGACCGGCAAAGCGATCGAAGAGGCCCTGCTCAAGGCGATCGCGGGAGAACCCCGCATCACGCTCTTCGAGCACTTTTTTGCGATCGATGTGATTACGTCCGATCGGTTGCGTCCCCGCACGAAGTCTGCGATCAATCGGATAGCCGGTCTCTATGCGCTTGATGTGCTCAGCGGCCAGGTTTGCGCGTTTCGCGCACCCGTGGTCATGCTCAGCTCGGGCGGAGCCGGCCAGGTTTACCAGTTTACGACCAACCCCGATATTGCGACCGGCGATGGCATAGCGATGGCTTACCGCGCCGGTGTGGAAATTCGGAACATGGAGTTCATCCAGTTTCACCCGACCACGCTGTACTCGACCACCGGGGAGCGTTTCCTGATCAGCGAGGCGGTGCGCGGTGAGGGTGCAATCCTGCGAAACTTCAAGGGCGAGGCGTTCATGACGCGTTACCATGCGATGGCCGACCTCGCCCCCCGCGATATCGTGGCGCGGGCGATCGACACGGAGATGAAGCAGAGCGGCTCACCTCATGTCTGGCTCGACATCACTCACCGGACGCCAACCTTCCTGCGCGGGCGATTCCCTCAGATCTATCGGACATGCCGACAGCTCGGATTGGATCCTGCAAAACAGCCGATTCCGGTTGTTCCGGCAGCCCACTACACGTGCGGTGGCGTGGCGACCACCCCCTCTTCGGAGACGTCCCTGCCTGGTCTCTACGCATGCGGCGAGGTCGCGTGCACCGGGTTGCACGGGGCAAACCGACTGGCGAGCAATTCCCTCTTGGAAGCCGTGGTCATGTCCCATCGGGGCGCTTCAGCGGTGGTGGAGTATTTGCGAGTGAATCCGCAGGTCCGCCGCCGATTGCCGGAGTGGGTCGACTTTGGCGGAGGCGATTCCGATGAGCGGGTGGTTGTCAGTCACAACTGGGACGAGTTGCGCCGGGCGATGTGGGATTACGTTGGAATCATGCGCACGACCAAACGTCTCCAGCGTGCCCGCACGAGGATTGCGACGCTGTCCCGGGAGACGCAGGAGTACTATTGGAATTTCTCGGTCGATCCCCGGCTGCTTGAGCTGCGGAACCTTATCCAGGTTGCTGACTTGATTGTCACCTGTGCCCTGCAGCGAAAGGAAAGCCGTGGTTTGCACGCGATCGCAGACTACCCGAAGCGTCACCAACGGGCGAGGGATTCCCGGGTTTCCCTCTCGTCGCGCAACCTGGTTGGTCGGTAATCCACCGGGCGACGCGTCAACTGAGGCAGTGGGCTAGAGCAGCCAGAGGCCAAGAACGCCCAAGGCCAGCAAGAAGGCGAGCCATCCGAGTATTTTTCGTTCCTGTCGGGTGAGTTTGAAGAGCATGAAGCGCGACGGCGTTAAAGTCCAAGGGGGCGAAGTTGCTGGATAATTTCTTCCGTCAAGGGTTCTCGATCGAAGTGATCCCACGGCCGATTGCTGGAAATGCGGACAAAGACCTGTTCAGCCTCGCTGCGAATGCCGTAGCGAAGGACGACTCGGATCATCTGCGCCGGGGAAAAAGGATCGACGTCGGTGACGAGCTCACCGCGGTAAAGGTGCCAGAACCACACGTATTGAACCCGCTCGCCCTGTCTGAACTCGCGATACTGCGCTTCGGGAAGGGCGTAAGGACGGAGAAGGGTGAGTTCCGTGGAGGCCTCGGGGCGTGCGATCCATCCGGTCCCGGGCCAGCATGCATCAGGCGTATGGGAGGAGACGAGGGAGACGGGAGCCTGACCAGGAAACCAGTAGGCGAGATAGACCGTGATTTGCACCGGCCCTTGTTCGGTGTCTTTGAAATAGCTTCGCTGGACGAGATGGTTGGTCTTCAGGGTCGAACTGAATCGATAGAGGTCCGTGGTCGTATCCACGCGCCAACCCGCAATCTGGGAAGGGAGGACACCCTCAAGGTCGGGTGCCTTCGTCGAAGTCTGTGGCGCAGGCCGGGTGGCCCTGGCGAAGCCAGTGATGATGACGAGTGAGGCCAGCGTGGTCACGGCAAACAGGGTCAACCCTCGGGGATGATCCCTCAAGTTTTGCGGCGGGGGGTGGGCGACAGGAAGCGCCGCGGACTGACGTCCCATGATCAGAGCAACGGCTGCGAGCAACCCGGCGGTGACTGCGAGGACCACAAACCCGGAGAGATCGTGAAGGGTGCCAGAGAGACTGTATCCCCGATCAGCGGCGAGAGTCAGCGCGAGCGAACGGAGGAAGTTCATCACGATCGCCAAGGGAGCGGCGAGCGCGATCAGCCAGAAACGCGACCACGGGTGCCGGACGAGGGTGGCGGAAAGGAAAAGTGCGGCGACCACGCAGGAAACGAGGCTGCGGATCCCGCTGCACGCGTCCTCCACGCCGATGCGCGTGGAGCTCAGTTGAATGACATTTCCGATTTGCTGGGCGGGGATGCCGAGCACGTGCAGGGACGTGATCACGGCTCGGGTGACACCGAGCTGGAGCGCCAAGGTCAGACGGGAATAGGTCCCGGGTGGGATGGGTGCGCTGAGCAACCAAAGCAAGCATGAGACCAGCGCGGGCCAGTTCAGGGGAATCCATCGGAGCGAGCTTTGCGCGCCCACCACAAGTCCACCGAGCAGCACGAGGGTGAGGGTGCCGCCGAGCAGGAACGAGACCAAGGCGTTGGACCAGGCGAGCGCGGCGGCGATCAAACCGGCGACTGTCAGCATCACCAGGGATCCAAGAAGGCAGATGGCTGCCAAAAGGATGACCAGCCAGGAGGACGATAGGTAGCGTTGGGTGCCCCGGGATCTGGCCTCGTGAACGACCAATAGGTACAACAACGGCGTCAGCAGGCCGTGGGAGAGATCGGGATTTCGCCGCCATTCGCCGAACATGAACACCGACCACGCAATCATGAGGGCGAGCGCTGCGAGGATCCCGACGCCGGCGCGTATCCGGTGGTGCCCCAAGCTGAGGGCTGGTCTCGTCCTTGAGGCGTGCTCGTCGACCTTCATGGTCTGCGCGATGGTGCCGCTCGCGGGCGATCGCGGATTTCACCGGTTTGGTGAGCGAAAAGCGCCCAAGCGACCTCGATTGGCACGGCTGGAAGAACGGGGAGGCTGGCTCCGAGGCGAAGATCGTCCGCTTGGCCGAGAAAGAATGCCTCAAGTCGCGAGACGGCTGTGAGCGCACCTCCGGAGAGAATTTCCAGGTCTGTTCGAAATCGCTTTAGCCTGAGCTCATCGCGGTAAGTGCCGGCGAGGCAGAACAACGCGGCAAACGCCGGAACGTTTTCAGGAGTTCGCGCGAGTGGGGAGGCTTCGACTTGTTTGAAGAACGCTTCGGCCAATTCCGGGTCCGGAAAGCGGATGAGGTGGGCGCTGATCAATTCGACGAAAGCCGCGCCCGGTGTCGGGGTGAGCAAGGCTCTGAGTTCGTCCCGGCGCAGGGAACTCCATTGTTGAAGGGCGAATCCTTCGAGCCGCAGGGCTGCCTGAGTCCGTGGATCGAGAACGTCACCAACCTTGTCCAGCAATGCCAGCGCTTCCGGAGCAAACCCGTAGCGGAGCAGGGACTCAACTCTGTACAACACCAGCAGCGGCGAGCGAGGCAGGGTATCGGTTGCGCGCAGCAACCCCCTCCGTACGTCGTCCAGCGCTGCAGATCGAAGCTTGAGTTCGATTCGGATGACGGTTCGGACGTCCTCCGGCAATGGAGTGTCCAAGGCGAGGGCATGCTCCAGTGGGGCGGTCGTGGCGAGTTGGCGCGACGCGAAAAGAAACGCCCGCGTCCAAGGAATCGGGTGAGCGGGATCTTTCGGAATGGCTGCAAGTGCCACTCTCGCGAGGTTCGCAAAGTCACCGCGGTTGAGCAGGGCCCGATACCAAAGCTGTGCGGTTTCCGCGTACCGCTCGGGGTGAGTCCGGAGCAGTTGGGCAAAAATGCGGTCCGAGAGAGTCGGCTGTGTGGTCTGCCAAAGTTGGGCGAGGAGTCTTCCGGCGGTGTCGTTGCGCGGATCTTGTTCATAGGCAATAGACAGGGACAGGACGGCCTCGTTGATCCGTCCTGCGTTCAACGCGTCGCTCCCTCGCTGGAAGAAGAGTCGGGCTTGGGCTCCGCGCAACTCGTTCCAAGCCGGCGGCCAGGCGAGTTGCCGCGGGCTGATCTCGTAACCTCTGATCCGCAGGAAAGCGAAGATTAGCAGAACGGCGCAAACATACGTGACGATCGCGGAGCCGGCGAAGGCGAATGCCGCACGGCCCCAAAACGGACGGACATCCTTGTAATCGACGGAACAGCGGTAGCCCCCGGCAGCAGCCGGAGCCAAGAGGGGGCAGACCCAGCGAAAACGCCGTGGTTGATGCCAGTGGAGGCAGGCGTCGCACCCTGTTTCGTGTGCCCGGCCGGAGTCGCTCGTATTTTGACAGGGTGCCGGACCAGATCGATCTCCCAAACGAAAAGCGCTCTTGCGTGCATTCCAGTAAAGGAATGACCACGCGCAACGTATGATATCGGCACACCAACCAAGCACGCGAGCACGTTAGGAGGGCGGATTACGGCGGCAATGGGAATTGCTCGAGCCCAGTCCAGAGGGGCGCATCTGCCGGCCGTGGACTTGAAAACGACGGATGCACGCGGGTGGTCTCATCCCTCCGGCACGGAGCCGGAGGGTATCCGCACTCCGTTAGACTTTCACCGCGAACAGTTCTTCGTGCAGGGATCCGTCCGCGACCTTGTTGACCGTTCCGGTCATGCGAATGGCGAAGTCAGGGCCGATCACGATGCCAATCTGACCGCCGGGCATGTGTACGGTCACCTCGGTATCGATCAGACCGAGTTTGTGGGCGACAGCGGCGGATGCGCTTGAACTGCTTCCCGATGCCAGCGTGTAGCCCGCGCCTCGCTCCCAGATCTCGATCCGAATATTCTTGCGATCCAAGATCTGCAGGAACTGCACATTGGTCTTCTTCGGAAACAGAGGGTGTACTTCGAGGTCTGGACCATACTGCCGAGCCAACGATTCGGACACTTCGGGAAGCCGTATGACGCAGTGAGGGTTGCCGATGGTGGCCGCACAGAAGACGAAATCACGGTCTTGGATGTGCACGGTTTCATTCAGCACCTCCCTTTCCTTTCCAGTCACCGGAATCCGGGCGCTGGAGAAGCTGACCTGGCCCATGTCCACCGTGATCAGACGACCCGATTCTTTGATCTCCGAGTGGACCACTCCGCCAGGAGTCTCCACGGTAAAGACCGCTTCCTTGACCAGACCCAGATCCCACAAATAGCGGGAAAAAATACGCAGCCCGTTGCCGGATTTTTCAGCCTCTGAACCATCCGGATTGAAGATCCGGAGCCCAAATTGACCCTTCGTCGATGGCAGCGGGCCCCACAGAATGCCGTCCGATCCTGCACCGAAATTGCGGTGGCAGATCACGCGGATTTGCTCCGTGGAGGGGACTTTCCAAGTCGGAAAGTCTTTGGGGTCGAGGACCAAGTAATCGTTGCCGAGGGCGTGATATTTCGCGAAACGCATGGAAACCTCGGAACGATGCGGCTCCGCCGCGACGAATAAAGCCGATTCGATGACCGGATATTGTCCTCCTCGCGTACCCCCGTCGTCCGTCGACGCCTGTTCTGGGAGTTAGGACGCTGCGTCCGCGGTGCCTGCCCGTTGAGATTCCGCGGGCTCACTCGGCGTTTCACCGCGATAGCCGAAGAGCTTGCGTTTCTTGATCGCGGTCGCGACGGGTTCCGGAACCATGCGCTCCCACGACGGATCCTGGCTTTTGATCCGCTGGAGCACGTCCCGGGAGAAGACGTTGAGGATCTCACGGTCGAAACCGACGATGCAATCGATGTAGTGGTTTTCGAGGAGGTGTGCGTAAAGATTCCGCAGGTGGTCCGAAACCTGAAGATTCTTGGCCGTGATCAACACACTCGATGCGAAAGCGGTGAGCGCCCCGGCATCGTGGCCGGATGACGGATGAGGGGCTTGGGTCGGTCTTCCGGCGGCGATATAGCGCTCATAAGCACCCTGCTGCATCGGGTAAATGTAGAGCTTGACCGCGTTTCGGAACAGTCGTCCGAACGCCTCGAGAATGCCGCCTTCGAGATGCTCGTAGTACTTCTCGTTGAAGACTTCCAAGAGGTTGTTGATGCCCATGGGCACTCCGATCATTTCCTTCGTGTAGCGACGGAAGTAGGAAGTGAGGCGGAAGTATTCGGAGTAGTTCGAAATCAGCACATTCAGGCCGATGTCGCCGAGGAGATCGACGCGGGAGAGGAAGTCTTGGGCGTCGAGATCGCCACCGGCGAGCAGGTTGTTCATCGTGATCTCCATGAGCACGATGGTCTCCTTTCCTTTGACCAGCGGTTCTTGGACGAATTGAGCGCAGGCGCAGTTGAGCATGTCGACGTTGACGTGGGTCACCGGTCGAAAACTGCCACGCTCAACGAGAATCGCCTTCTTGTAGAGCACTTCGGACGGTTGGAGAACATCGCCGCCGGGCCCGAACATGACGGCGTTCGTCAGGCCGAACTCAACGAGGTGGAGCGAGGTCAGGCGGTTATCGACCGATTTGAAGGCCGGACCGCTGAACTTGAGCATATCCACCTCGATCCGGTCAGCGCCGACATTGTCCGAAAGCGACTGAATGAGCTTTTTCAGATCATCCCGGTAATAGAAGGCCCCGTAGATCAGATTTAACCCGACAATTCCGAGCGCCTGTTGTTGGAGTACATTCTCCTTATCCCACATGCGGACGTGCATAAGGATCTGGCTGGGATCGCCGTTCGGCTCCGTCTGAAACCGGATACCCATCCAACCATGGCATTCGTTGTTCCCCTTGAAGCTCTTCGCAGCGACGGTGTCAGCATAGGCGAAGAACGTCGTCCGGTCGCCCCGCTGCGAAGCCAACCGTTCTCGCAGCAGGCTGAATTCGTGGTCGAGCATGAGCACGAGACGCTCCTTCGACACGTAGCGCGGCGCTTTGCCGTAGATTGCGTCGCTGAACGTCATATCGTACGCCGAAATCGACTTGGCAATCGTCCCTGCAGCGGCACCTGCTTGGAAAAAATGGCGCGCAACTTCCTGGCCAGCACCAATTTCTGCGAACGTACCGTATTTGGGTTCGTCGAGATTTACTGTCAGCGCCTTGCGGTTTGTCGTTAGCAGGTCTTTTTGCTCGCTCATAGTTTTGCAAAACGTTCTTCGTCACAGAAGCAGGAAATCGGACGGGTGAAAAGCTTGCGTCCGTGGTGATCTCGGCTGGATTCCACGCGATTGGCACTGCGAGCGCAATTTTTCCCTAGCTGAAAGGGAGCGGTCGAGTAAGGTTCACCCTGATGAAAACGTTTTTCGCCTCGTTGTTGGGGACGATGCTCGCCCTTTTCCTTTTTGCGCTGGGTCTACTGGTGGTCGGATTCGGTTTTATTGGGGTTATTGCCAGCTTAGGGAACAAACCGGTGTCCGTTCCCAAGGGAGGGTACCTGGTATTTGATCTGACCTCCAATATCTCGGATGCCCCCACCCGGGTGGATCCGTTCGGGCTCTACGAGGCGATTGGGGACGGCGATCGTCCGAAGGAATTGCAGCTCAAATCCGTCACGCGGGCCCTTCGCTCGGCAGCCGGAGATGATCGAATTGCCGGGCTTTTGCTGACTGGGCGGATGGCTCCCAGCGGCTACGGTTCGAGCTTGGCAGCGCTCAAGGAGGTTCGGGTGGCGCTGCAGGCATTCAAGGAATCTGGCAAACCCGTGATTGCGTATCTGGGTCAGGCTGGCACCCGTGAGATTTATCTTGGATCGGTTGCCGACGAGATCGTGATCGATCCCTATGGCCAGATTTCCATGCCGGGTCTGGCGAGCGAGCCCATGTTCGTGGCCGAGACCCTGGAGAAACTGGGGGTGGGGGTTCAGGTTGCGCGGGTTGGCAAGTACAAGTCGGCGGTGGAAATGTTCACCCGTTCCGAACTCGGTGCCGAAAGTCGCGAGCAACTTCAGGAGTTGTTGAACGACCTCTGGTTGACCGTGAGAAATGATATTGCGGGTTCGCGTCAGATCACCCCTGAGGCTTTGCAGGCCTTGGTGGATCGCGAGGGTTACCTTCGGCCCACCGTGGCGTTGGAAGCGTCACTGGTCACTCGGATCGCCTACCGCGACGAACTTATCTCCGACTTGAAGAAGCGTACAGGAAAGGCGGCCAAGGAGGAAACCTTTGCCCAAGTTTCTCTGCCGTCGTATGCCAAAGTGGCCCGGGATCGGCCGGCGAAGGTCGAGGCCCACGAGGGCACCTCCAAGCCCCGCGGGCGGATTGCAGTTCTCTACGCCGAGGGTGCGATCGTCGAGGGTGAAGGCGCTCCGAGTGAAGTGGGCGGCACCCGTTTTGCCCGGGAACTTCGACGACTTCGCCAGGATCCTCAAGTCGATGCCATCGTGCTCCGGGTCAACAGCCCGGGTGGATCGGCGACCGCGTCGGAACATATTTTGAGGGAAATGCGCCTTTCAAAAGACGCGAAACCAACGGTTGTTTCCATGGGAGGGTATGCTGCCTCCGGGGGGTATTGGATCTCCGCTTTTGGTGACCGCATCTTCGCCGAGCCTTCCACCATCACCGGTTCGATCGGCGTATTCTCGGTCCTTTTCGATGTCAAACGCCTCGCGCGAAACCTGGGGATCGGATTTGACCTGGTCAAAACGGGACGCTTCGCCGATCTCGAGTCGATTTCGCGCCCCAAGACCCCGGAAGAATTGGGCATCTTTCAGCGCGACGCGGATTGGATTTATCAGGAGTTTATCGCGCGTGTCGCCGAGGGTCGTAAGCTCTCTCCAGAACGCGTGGAGCAGATCGCCCAAGGTCGGGTTTGGTCGGGCACAGATGCGCTGGAAATTGGATTGATTGACGAATTGGGTGGCTTGGATGACGCGATTCGTCATGCGGCTGAGCGCGCGAATCTTGGAGATAATTACACCGTACGCGAGTACCCCCGGGTGAAGCCGTTCGCGGAAACTTTGGCGGAGGTTCTGGAGGGCATGCAATCATCGGTGTCGCAGGCAGGTTTGCTCTCCCGATTGGCGGAGCGAATCAAACGTGAGGCTTCGCTGATTGAGCAGTTTAACGATCCCCGGGGCCTGTACGCGCGGCTTGCCCTTGAAATCGTGATCCAATAAAATCGCATTTGCGGGCTACTATCCCTGTCTTCACGCTTTAACTTTCATGTCGCAACATACCCTTTCAGCCGACGTTTCGGCCACGCTTATTCCTGCCGGTGACGTCGTCACGCTGTCCGCCGGGAGCGACGTCTTCATTACCCAGACATTGGGCGGCAACGTCACGGTGCGCACGGATCGCGGGCTTTTTCGAATCTCCCAGGATCAGGTGCAGCACATTGCGGGATACGTCCCGGAGGTGAGTGCTCCCGCGAAGACGATGGAGTCGGCCGACGACTTTAGCGAAGGCCGTGTCTGGGCTGCCCTCAAGACCTGCTTCGATCCGGAGATCCCGGTCAACATCGTGGATTTGGGACTGATCTACGACCTCGCGATCGAGGCGACCTCGTCGGGAAGGAATTTGGTGGAAGTCAAGATGACGCTGACGGCTCAGGGATGTGGCATGGGACCGGTGATCGCCGAGGATGCCCGGCAGAAGATCGCTGCCTTGCCGACGGTGGAATCGGCCAAGGTCCACATCGTTTGGGATCCGATTTGGACGCCTCAGATGATTTCGCCTGAAGGTCGAAAGGCCCTTGGACTCGAGTAGGTCTTGCCAGCGCGGATTTCCCGGCTGCGAGGAGTCATATTAGGCGGTCACTGTCTCCAGGGAACAACCATCGGCTGCGCCATCGGGCGTCTCGCAGTTGGGCCGCGCGATGACCCCGGGGTACGGCTCAGCGGAAAACAGCCGGTCTGGATCGGTCATTAAGTGCCGATCACACACGGAAAAAAGCTCCACCTTGCTTTGAGTACGACGCATCTCGTGAAGAAATGCGCCCTCGGCGTCCACGCTCTGGCCGACGAAGTTGAGGTATTTTTTCATCTTGTTGACGTGGGCCCTCTCCGGGATCTCCGGGGCTTGGGTGGCGTGGAAGAGTCGGTCCACGTAGTCGCGCACGTCCGCCAAGGTGACGGGCGTTACCGGGCGACCACTGAAGCGTTCGCGGCACTGCCGGAAGATCCATGGATTGCGAATCGCGTGGCGACCGACCATCACGCCGGCCGCCTTCGTTTGGGAAACGACTCGGACTGCAGCGTCTGCCGACGTCACGTTTCCGTTTGCGAGCACCGGACAGCGAACCCGGTCGACGGCACGGGCGATCTCGTCGTAGCGCACCTCGCTGCGATACATCTCCTTCACCGTTCTTCCGTGAACCGTCAGCAGATCGACCCGGTGCAGGTTGATCAGGTCGAGGATGCGGTCGAAGAAGCGAGTATCCTCGAAGCCAATGCGCATCTTGACGGTGAAGAGTCCGGGTGAGGCGGTGCGGAGCACCCCAAGGATTTCGCCGATTCGGTCGGGGTCGCGCAGCAGCCCGCCACCGACATTCTTCTTGTAGACCTTGGGAGCCGGGCACCCGAGGTTCAGGTCGATGCCGGCGACCGGGTGCCGGAGAAGTTCCCTCGTCGTACGTTCCAAATGGTGCAGATCCTCGCCGATCAGCTGCGCGAAGACCGGTCGGCCGGTCTTGTTTTCGTCGATCGACCGAAGGATGTGACGTTCCGGTCGTGACTGGGTGTGGACGCGGAAGAACTCCGTGAAAAAATAGTCTGGCGCGCCATACGAGGCGATGACCCCCATGAACGCCAGATCGGTGACGTCCTGCATGGGTGCGAGCGCGGTCAGCGGAAAGCCTCCAAGGATTGCTGCCGGCAGGGCTGCCGGCAGGGAGACGGAGGGAATCATTGGGTGGCGCGTCGGTCCGGGCGTCACTTGTCCGAAGGTTCGTCCGGCGAATCGCTGTCCTCCTCCGCCGACTGTTGCTTGAGTACACGTTCCAGAATCTCACTCATATCCTCAACGGTATCGAAGACCTTCTTGGTCACGTGAATGGGGCGCTTCTGTTGGAGTGCGAGTACGATCGAGTCGCTCGGCCGAGCGTCGAGTTCGATGATCTTTTTCCCCAGCTCGTTTTCCATCCGGAGAAGAATCCGGGCGAAATAAGTGCCCTCGTTGACATCGTTGATCACGATGTGGTCGAGCGTCGCACCCAGACCCAAGAGGATGTGGCCGATCAGGTCGTGGGTCAAAGGACGGTCCTTCTTAATGCCGTTCAGTGTCATCTGGATGGCGTTGCCGACGGAATGATCGACGTAGATTACGAATGTCTTGTCGTCACTGCCAAGAAACACCGCACAGCCATTGGCCGTGGGCATCACACCTTTGACGGAAACGAGAACAACGTCCTTCTGCATGACCTTAATATGACCGGGTCGTGGGATGGGTGCAAGTGGCGAGGGCGGGCGCGGGGCCACTCCGCTCGGCATGAGTGGGGTGCGTGTGAGGGCATGGCGAATGCATTGCGAGGCTTGGTGAGAGTCTATTCGAAGCCATGCAGTGAGATACCCCATGAACGGGCTTGAGCGACGACGTCGGGCTTATCGAGTATGATCACTCGGCCGGTCTCGAGTGCGGCCGAGTTCAGACCGGCTTCGCGCATCGTCTCCAAGGTCCGCAGGCCGAAGACCGGGACATCAAATCGGAAATCCTGACGGGTTTTGACGGTCTTGACGAAGAGCGCGTGGTCGGTCTTGAATTCGCCAGCTCTTCGGAGCATCGCGTCGGTCCCCTCGAAGGCCTCGACCGCGAGGACTGTTCCCTTACGGACAACGCAGCCCTGTCCGATGTCGAGCTTTGCGCACTCGCGGGCGATGTGAATGCCGTGTTCGAGGTGGAAACGGTCGATGGCAAACCGTCCGCCGGTCATGCAACCGGCAGTGGCCATGTGCGCGTCGATGAAACTGCGGGCGTCGAGCAATGTGACGCCGATCGCTTCAATCTCGCTGGCAATGGCTCCGAAGATGGTTTCCGCATTCCGATGTTTCAGGGAAAAAAGAATGCGGGTTGCCTTGAGGTCGGGATGCAGACCCTTGAAAAGCCTGCGCGGGGTGATCTGGCCTGCCATCAGCGCATAACCGGCACCGAAGTCCTCGAGTGCACGGAGCATCTTTCCCAGCTGGCCGACCAGCAGGCGTTTCCGGTCCGGTTCGGCAAAGGATGCATAGAGCTCCGGGGGCGTCTCCTCATCGAAGGCGACCAGTCTTAGCGGTACGCCGGCGTGTCGGATCGCGGCTGCAACCAAGATCGGATACCGTCCTTGCCCGGCGATCAGGACGACCGGTCGTCGAGAGTCGAAGTTCGCAGGGAGAAACGCAGACGGAGACATGTGGAAGGGGTACGCAATGAGTCAGGCCTGGCGATGGAGCAGGGACTCCGTCGCCAACCCGTCTCCGGAGCGCTAGGATTGGGTTCCGTAGTACTTCTTGTAGCTCCGGTAGTATCTATAATTTGAATAATACTCGATGCGCCGCGGACTGAGTCCGTTGAGCACGACACCGAGGATCTCGTTCTTCCCCTCCCGCAGGGTGTTGAAATAGAGTTTGATGTGTTTTCGGTAGGCTCGATTGAACCGGCAGACATAGACGATCTCGTCCGCGCGACTGGCGATCAGCATCGAGTCAGTCACCGCTCCGAGGGGCGGAGAGTCCACCACGACGAGCTCAAACTGCTTTTTCATCTTTTCCAGCAACTGGCCGAAAACCGGATTGTCGAGCAATTCGGTCGGGCTCTTCGAGCGCCCTCCGGAACAGAGGAGCCAGAGATTTTCCCCAATCTTGGCGATGCCCAGGTGTGGGTTGGCGAGCAGGTCGCCGTCGAGTTGCGCGCCGTTTTGGAACCAGGAGATCAGGCCGGTTTCGTTGGTCTGCTTGAAGTGCCGGTGCAGCATCGGCCGGCGAAGATCGCAGTCGACCAGGAGCGTTGCCTTGGAATGCTTGGCAAAGCTGCCGGCGAGATTGCAGGAGACGAGGGTCTTGCCTTCGCCGGGGGTGGTTGATGTCACCAAAATCGTCTTTGGAAAATCGAGCTTGGAGTGAATTTTGACCGAGCTGTAAACGCTGAGGAACGCCTCCATCCCAGGCGACTGCTTGTTGTCGATCACCATCGTGTACTTGTCGTCATCCTTGGTGTTGGAGAGATCGGGGATGATCCCGAGCAGGTTTGCCCCGATGAACGTCTCGACATCCCATGCACTCTTGATCCGGTCATCGACCATGCTCAGGCCGAAAGCCACTCCGAAGAAAACGAGGACGAATACGCCTGCGCTGTTGCGGACAATGCGCTGAAGATTGGGGGTGTAGGGCTCTGCGGGAACGACCGCACGGTCCAGCGGCCGGACCGGGAATTTCTCGAGGCTTTTGCTGGTGGAGGTTTCGGTGAGACGATTGAGGATCTGGGTGTAGTTGCTCGCCGCGACATTTGCCTGGTTTTCGAGCGTGCGGAAGTCGACGGAGATGTCGCGCAGGTGCAATTGTTCAGCCTCCTGCTGGGCAAATTCGGATTCCAAGGTTTTTTCCTGCCCTCGCACTTTTTCCAACGTGCTGGCCAGATCCTTCACCGCGAGTTCGATCGCACGATCAAGTTGAGCTTGGGAAATGCGGATGGCGTTGGTCACGTCAATGAACTTGGGATGGCGCTCAAGGTACCGCTCGTTGAGGATCGACTGCGTCCGGCTCAGCTCCGCGAGATGTTCGCGAATGCTGGGGATCGAGCTGTGATTCGCGATGAACGAAATCTCCACCAAGCTGCGACCATCGCGTTGGTGGGACTCGATCTGGCTATTCAATTGTTCTACCGTGATTCGCTCCAGACGTGCGCTTTGCAGCGCGGCATTTACGCTGCGCAGACGCTCGGTGACGATGTTGGCGCTGCTGTCGAGGGACACGAGGTTGTGTTCCTTCATGTAGGACAGAAGTCGCTGCTGGGCCGCTTCGGAGTCCTTCCTCAGTTGGTCGGCGGCCTTTTTGAGGTATTCGACGGCGTATTGGTTGCTTCCGCCAACCCGGTCGAGCATGTCCTGCATGAATTGATCGACGTACCGATTGGCGACCAAGGCGGCGGCTTTCGCCGAGGGATGAGCGGCGGTGATGCTCATCAGGTAGCTGTTCCGGATGGATTGAACGGAAAGGCCACCCAGGGAGTCGATCGGCGCGGGTGGAGTCGCTCCAGGCTCAAGATCCTTGAGGTAAGGCTCCTGCAAAATCTTGATCTCGTCGGCCGTGAGTGAATTCGCGACCTTGGTTCGCAGGCTATTGCTGTCGAGCACCCGCAAGTAGGTGTTGAGATCGATTTCGCTTGTGACGGTCGGATCGACCACCTGCTGCGATTCGATGATTCGTTCGGGCTTCTCAAATTGCATCGTGGCCGACGCAGAATACATTGGGGTTTCCCTGGCCTGGTAGTAGCCCAGTCCGACCGAGAGCAGCAGCGCGAGTGGCAGTGCGATCCAGAGCCGTTCACGCAGGATGATAACGTAGTCGCGGAGAGTCCGGTGCTCAATGACCGCATCATCGCGCGAATAGGCTCCCGACGGGGAGGACTGACTGTAATTTTTTGGAGTTGGGCCAGCCATGGACGAGGGACCGCCGGTCAGATCAGGCGAGGTGGGACGTAAATGATGTCGCCGGGCTCGAGCTTGAAGGCGGTCTTCTTGAGATCGACCGAGTTCTTTCCGCGGATCAGGCTGTCGACGTCGACGGTTTCCGTCATCTTCGTTCCGTCTGGAAGAACCCGGGTGATTGAGACCTCCGTGCCCTTGGCAATATCGGTGAATCCCCCAGCCCTGGTGATGACTTCGACAATCGTCAGGGTGGACTCGATTGGCAGGGGAATCCGGCCCGGATTCTTGACATAGCCAGCGACTGAGACGTCGCGCGGGGCGTATTCCTCGACATTGATGGTGGCCTTGGGGTTCTTCAGGAAACGGCCCTCCAAATAAGCAGCCTCGACCGCCTTTTGGGCATCGATGATCGTTCGGCCGATGACCCGAACTTCGCCGACAAGCGGCAAATTCACACACCCCTGTGCATCGACCCGGGCAATCAAGGAGAGGTCATCTTCCTGATAGAGTTCGATCCGCAGGCGGTCGGTGCGGGCGATGATGTAGGTCAGAGGCTGGTTTCCGGTTGATGGGGCGAGTCGTTGGGCGACCGCCGGCGTCGTTTCGACCCCAAGGATCGAAATTCCGAGAGCGAGGAGAACCCCGAGTCGCAGGTGAGGAGGAAGGCAGGTGCTCATGTCGCGGAGGGTCAAAATCGGGAGGAAACGCCGGCGATGATGGAATGTCGAGAGTGGTCGGCTAGGGCGAGGGTGGACCAATTGTTCAGATAGCTGTAAACCAATGACATGGCGAGACGCTCTCGAAGCTGGTAGGTGGCGGCGCCGGTCGCAGTCAGATACGTGTCTTCGCGTCCGGCCCCTCGGGTGCCGAGAAACTCGACCAATCCGTAACCGACACCTAGGTTCCAGGACCATTTCGTGGTCGCGGCCATCTTCAGGTCGAGCGTGGCCGCGGACGAGTCGGTTCCGATGTCCGTTGAAGTGGTTGCATAGTCCTTGGTTGCTTGAGCGGTCAAACTCGCCCGTCGGTTGATCATCCACGTGGTGGATGCGGCCGCGGTTACACCCGAATCGTTCTCCCTGGGAAACAATCCGGAGGTCGTCCGCGTTTGCCAACCCGCACGGACGGTACCGGTGAGCTTGGGCAGAATCTTGCCCGAGACCCCGATCGTAAATGCGTGGTCCCGGGAAACCGTATCCAGCTCGCTATCACTGACGCGCAGTCGGTAGCCGGCGAACAGGTCCCGCTGGGAATTGATCGCATAGAGCAAATCCGACGAGGCGTTGAACGTCGCGAGGTCGACCAGGACGGGGCTGTTGAGGAATTCCTTCAGCGTATATCCGACCGATCCGGTGACGGAGTAACGTTCGATCACGGGGTAGCGGGCCTTGAGGGCGGTGTCATAGACCCAGGACTCTGCGCGAATGTTGGCAGCGACATCGCCTTCACTCTTGCGGGCGATGGATCCGGCCAGGGATCCGGTCGTGCGCCCAGTTCCCTTGGTGAACTCGAGGGATGCGCGTGGATTGACGTAGTCGTTGGAGCTGAACTTGTCGAAATGCCCGGCGTCGACCCCGATCGTGGCGTCGACTCCGATCAGCCCTGCACTCCTCGCATAGTCTGCGCTCACGCTGGTGGTCAGGAGTGTGTCGCCGGGCCCGTCGGCGCTGGAATAGAGGTTCGAATCCCATCCAACGTTCGCTTTCAGGTTCACATGCAGCTCATCGCCGCCGGGGTTGGATCGCCAGAGCGAGTAGCCCCGGGTTGCCATCAATCCCAGGAAAACCGTAGCTGCCATCAGCCTCGGAAGCGCGGCGTTCAAGGTCATTTTCGGGGGGCGCTGGCAATCACTCCGTGCCGCTGCCGGGCTGCGTGATTTCCGCCGGGCTGACGAACGTGGGCACGTCGGGAATCGTCGGCACGATGGGTACGGGACGGATGATTTCCGGTTCGTCCGTCGCATCGAAGACGCTTGTCCCGACCCGGCCGCCACGCATTGCCTCGGACTCGGGGTCGCCGACGTCAAAATAAACCCGTTGTCTGGCCATGCAGGCGAGGGCCGCCTTGTCCTCGATTGCTTCGCGTTCCGCTTCAGCGACCTCCTCGATCGTCACGTCGAAATCGTTCCGGCCCATGACCGGGCGGATGATGGCCCTTTGCCATGCGGAGAGCGTTCGGCCGCCGCTGTCAGTCAGACCGCCACGCACGGTGACATCGCCATCGATGAGTGAAACGACGGTCTCACGCTCGTTTGTCTCCACCACCAGACGTCGGCCTCGGATGTTGATCAAGGCATGCGGAGTTTTGACCTCCATACTGCTTCCGGCGACGAGGCGGCTGGTGCAGAACCCGGCGCGCCCCGTGGTGAGCACTAGGATCATTCGCGACACTGAAGGCTCGACATCGAGATCAGTGCGGTTGGGAAGAAACGGCTCCTGTACGAACTGTTCGACACGCAAGGTCGTATCCGAATCCAAATGCACGCCGGTGCCGTTGGAAAAGACGATCGCGTTGCTGGAAGCGACTTTCGTGTAAATGATCGAATCGGAGGCATTGTAGACCTCTCCCAGCTTCAGCGCCTCAATCCGGTCGCCGGTATCTATTTCTGCCCTGCCTTCGAGTTCGGCCACATAGAGCTTGCTCGACGGGGCCTTCGTCTTTGCCACCGCAGGCGCAAGAAAGAGTCCACCCAGCAAGGTGAGCGCGATCACGAGCGTAAACGCGTCAAGCGAGCAGGGGCGGGACGGCGCTCTCATGAGGTGGATTAGGCTCTGCAGGAAGAAGCTCATCAATCTGCAAACGGTGAGGGCTAATACGCACCGATCAGCATTTCTTGTAGGTAATAACCCCTAGTTGACGGCGGACGTCAATGTTTAGTCGACAACGACATTGAGGATTTTACCAGGGACGAAGATGACCCGACGAACGGCGTTTATTTCGAGAAACGTCGCGAGTTTGGGTTGTTCCTTGGCCATTGCGAACACCTCGTCCTGGGTCGCCCCAAGGGCAGCCCTGAGTTCCCCGCGATGTTTGCCGTTCACCTGGATGATGATTTTCTGATCGGTGGCCACCAGTTTGGTGGGGTCGTATTTGGGCCAAGGGGCTCGGGCGAGTGATCCAGCTCCTCCGAGGCGTGCCCAGAGCTCCTCGCAGAGATGAGGTGCGAAGGGAGCGAGCAGTTGCACGAAAGCCAGCACGGTCGAGATTTTTACCGTGGGAGCTTCGTGCATCGCGTTGTTAAATACCATCATCTGCGAGATCGCCGTGTTGAAACGCAGGCCTTCGATATCTTCCCCCACCTTTTTGACGGTTTCATGGAAGAGCTTGACGAGCGCGGTGCTTTCATCGGCGGCCGAGTCGAGCTTGGGGGTGACACGACCCTCGGAAGTGATGGCAAGACGCCAGACCCGATGCAGGAATCGATGCACGCCTTCGATTCCGCGAGGATTCCACGGTTTCATCGCCTCGAGGGGGCCGAGGAACATCAGGTAGAGGCGGAGCGAGTCCGTTCCATGGCTTGCGATGAGGGTATCGGGGTTAACGACATTCCCTCGGCTTTTGGACATTTTTTCTCCGTCTTCGCCAAGGATGATGCCTTGGTGGAACAACTTCTGGAAAGGTTCCGATTGGGGAACGGCTCCGATGTCAAACAGCGCCTTGTGCCAGAATCGTGCGTAGAGCAGGTGCAGGACCGCGTGTTCGGCGCCGCCGACATACAGATCGGGCACGCCCCAGTAGTTCAGGGCTTCCGGGGAGGCGAAGGCCTGATCGTTTCGCGGATCGACGAACCTCAGGTAGTACCAGCAGGAACCAGCCCATTGAGGCATGGTATTGGTTTCCCGTCGTGCACGGATCCAGGTTTCACCGAGAGGCTTGGCCTGTGAAGCCGGCAGAGAGGCACCCGTACCGACATCGTACCAAACTTCCAACCAATCCGGAACGTTGGCGAGCGGGCTTTCGCCCGTGCCGCTGGGCAGGTAACTCTGGACATCGGGCAGGCTCAGCGGCAGCGCGCATTCGGGCAAGGGCAGTGCAAACCACTCGGTTTGACCGGCGCTTTCGCGGTATGTCACCGGCGTCGAAGGCAACGAGCTCAGGCCGGAGGTCTCCGCTTTCCGATAATCCTCTTCGGTCACCCACAAAATGGGGAAAGGCTCGCCCCAGTAGCGCTGCCTCGAGAACAGCCAGTCGCGCAATTTGTAATTCGTGGCCGCACGGCCTCGACCCTTGGTTCCGAGATCGACCGTGATCTTCCGCTTGGCCTCTTCCCAGTGCAGCCCGGAATAGCCGTCCGAGCGGACCAGCCGACCGTCTCCCGTGAAGGGCAAGTCCGACTGCCCGGTGCCGCTGGGCGAGGGTTCAAGCGGCTCGATCACCTGAACAATCGGCAATTCGTACCGCCGAGCGAATTCGTGGTCTCGCTCGTCATGCGCGGGCACCGCCATGATTGCCCCGGTGCCGTAGCCCATCAGCACGTAGTCCGCAACCCAGATGGGCACGCGCTTCCCCGTTGCTGGATTGATGGCGAAGGATCCGGTGAAGACGCCTGACTTGTCCTTTGCGAGGTCCGTACGTTCAAGGTCGCTCTTTCCCGAGGTTTTCCGTTTGTACTCGTCCACTGGTTGGCGTTGATCCGGGGTCGTCAGACTTGGAACCAACGGGTGTTCCGGAGCGATTACCATGTAGGTGGCTCCGAAAATCGTATCTGGTCTCGTAGTGAATACGTTGAGATCGCCCAGCGAGGGATTTTCCAAGGCAAAAAGGAGCTCCGCGCCTTCGCTTTTGCCGATCCACGCCTCCTGCATGCGTTTGGTCGAGTCCGGCCAGTCGACGTCCTTCAGGTCGGAAAGCAAGCGGTCCGCATATGCGGTGATCCGGAGGACCCACTGGCGAAGGCTACGACGTTCCACCGGGAAACCGCCGACCTCTGATTTTCCGTCAACAATCTCTTCGTTTGCCAGGACCGTGCGAAGTTCAGGGCACCACCAAACGGGTCGCTCATCCACGTACGCGAGACCCCGTTGAAAGAGTTTGAGAAAAATCCACTGAGTCCAGCGCAGGTACTTGGGATCGGTTGTGTCGATTTCGCGATCCCAGTCGTAGCTGAACCCGAGTGCCTTGATCTGTCGGCGGAAGTTGGTGATGTTGTTTTGCGTATTGCTGGCCGGATGGGTGCCGGTTTTGACGGCATGCTGTTCCGCAGGGAGCCCAAACGCATCCCACCCGATCGGGTGCAACACCTCATACCCTTGGGCGCGCTTGTAACGCGCGATGATATCCGTGGCCGTATACCCTTCCGGATGACCGATATGCAGGCCCGAACCCGATGGGTAGGGGAACATATCGAGCACATAGTACTTGGGCTTCGATGGATCGAGCTTGGCGCGAAACGACTGGTTTTGGTCCCAGAAGGTTTGCCAATGGGGTTCGATCTGAAGAAAGTCGTAGTCTTTGCAATGCGTGGCCATTTGGAAAAACCAGTCAGGTTGAATCTTTCGCGATGCGCGTCAACGATCCTGCTGCTCCCGAGCGTGGTCTTGGCCTGCATCTGCCTGACAACGTCCGGCCGGTCGGCGATGCATCGGGACTTCAACCGTTTGCTCGATGCGGTCGTGCGGATCGATGTTCGGGAGGTTTCCTACGACTCCGGAGTGAAGCTTTTTTCCGCCGGCGTTGGTTCGGGCGTGATTATGTCCGCCGATGGTCTCGTTCTGACCAACGCTCATGTGGCGAGTCCCAAGGCGGTGGAAATCAGTGTCACCCTTGCCAGTCTCGAACGCGTGGGGGCGACCTTGGTGGGTTGGGATCATTGGACCGATCTGGCGCTCCTCCGGCTTGATCTTGAGGAGACCAAGCGTCGTCGTCTGGCGTTCACCCACGCCAAGTTCGCCGACTCCGACCGACTCTATCCGGGACAGATCGTCTTTGCGGTGGGCACTCCCCATGGACTCACGCGAACCGTCACCCGCGGAATCATCTCCAACAATCGACGTTATTTTCAGGACAACACGGGTGTGCGGGGATATGAAACGGGCGCCTTCAACACTTGGCTCCAGACCGATGCAGCGATCAACCCGGGAAATTCCGGCGGACCCTTGGTCACCGAAAATGGCTCCGTGGTGGGCATCAGCTCACGAGGATACCTCGGCGCCAATAATCTTGGGTTTGCGATCCCAGCCAACATTGCCCGGCGGGTGCTCGACGGACTTTCGCGCGATGGAGTCATCATTCGCAGCTACATCGGCGTCGTGCCCGGAGCGCTCCGGGACTTCGAGGGCTTCTATTCCTTGGCCTTGAACACGGGCATGCTGATCAATTCGGTGGATCCGGGGTCTCCGGCGGCAGCCGCGGGATTGCGCGGCGGCGACATCCTTCTGGAAATTGATGGTCAGAACGTCGACGGACGCTTTCCAGAGCAATTGCCACCGATCGAGAACGCAATCGCCAGTCTCGCTGTGGGTTCAACTGTCACGCTGAAGATCAAACGCGGCAGCGAAACCAAGGATTATTCGATGGCGACGGAAAGGCTCGAGAGTCAGGTAGGGGAGGAGTGGGCGTTTGAAAAATGGGGGCTGACCGTCCGCAAGGTGTCCCGGGCCTATGCTCGGGCGAACCAGCTTTCGGATGCAACCGGCGTCATCGTGCTCGGAGTGCAGCCTGGATTCCCCGCGGCGGTCGCCGGCTTGAGCCGCGGTGACATCATCACCAGCATCAACCAGGTCAAGATCACCTCGCTCGATCTCGCAAAGGAGGCGCACGCCTCGTACGAAGTCAGGCCGGGTCCGATCCTGGTCGAGGCTCAACGCAATTTCCGCATGTCCCTGTACGTTCTCAAGCCATGACGAGTGTCCTCATCCTTCTTGCAGGTCTGCCAAGGTCGGCTACCGACAAATCGTCAGCATTGAGAAGACTCTGGCGCGCGGTCGCGTGCTTTGGGGTTCTCACGTTCCTGCTCAACGCAGCGGTTGCCGCCGACCTCCGCGAACTCTGGAAGGATCGTCTCAAATCCGTTGTTGCGGTCGAGTTTTTCACCGAATCCGAGTTGGATCGTCGACCGACGGTGACGAATGGTGTGGTGGCCGACGATCAGGGTCTAATCATCGTTCAAGCAGGGGCGATGAATCCTCGGTTCGCACCGGATCAGTTCAAGGACTTTCGCGTGTACCTGCCCGGCGAGCCACCCCAACGTTTTTGGAGCGCGGTTTATCTCGGGCAAGACGTTTTGTCCGGGTGGCACTTCCTTCGGGTGGTGGAGGACATGCGGCCCTTTTTGGCACCCATCACCCGTTTTGTTGCCGACCGGTCCCAGAACTCGGACTCCGTCCAGATTGCCCAGCGGGTTTGGGGCATCGGTCTGCGAGGCAAGGATGAGGACTTCATGCCTTACTTTCTCGAGGCTCCAATTGGCCTGATCCAGACGCTGCCCCAGCGAAGTGCGATTTGCCTCGATGATATCACGGCTCCAGGTTTGCCGGTCTTCGACGAGAAAGGTGCATTTGCCGGTCTCGGAATTGCCGGATTTGGACAGACCTACATGCAGTTCTCCCAACGAGATCGTGGTGGTGCCGCCGTTGTCATGGTAAACATCGGCGAGACCAGCGCCTTCCTTCTGGCGGCGGAGGTGCTGCCTTACCTTGGTCGAATTCCTACCGACATTTTTGGACGTCCGGTTCCTTGGCTCGGGGCTCACGGTCTCCAGCCGATCGATCCCGAAGTACTGACCTTTCTCAAATTGGACAGCGGCTGCGTTGTCAGCGAGGTGCTTGCAGGGAGCCCGGCGGAAAAAGCAGGGATGAAGGATCGCGACATGATCGTCGCGATCGACGGAAAGCCTTTGCCGCGATTGAAGCCGGACCGGGTGGTCGTCGCCTATGTCCAGCGCGAGATCAGTCGTCGCCGGCCAGGCGATGGGGTCGCCCTGGCGGTCCAGCGCGGAAATGAGCGGCTGGACTTTCAAGTAACGTTGGTGGAGGAACCCAAAATGGCCCGTGAAGCCTCGCGGTCCTACTTTGAGCGTCTTGGATTCACTGCCCGAGAGTTCGTCTACGCCGATGGCGTTGGCAGACGGGCACCCGTCGCTGAACATACCGGTGTCGTGGCGCATTTCGTCAAAGCAAACTCCCCTGCGGCCACGGCCGGACTGGGAATGGACGATTGGATCAAGGAGATCGATGGGATTCCCGTCGCGACCTATGCGGATGCAGCCGCACAATTGTCGGCGATAGAAAAGGACCTCGCTCGCGTGGAGGCGGTGCTGTTGATCCGCCGCGGCGGGGAGACCCAGGTTTTGCGCATCAAATTGAAGTAGGGCGTTTCGAGGCTCCGACCACTTATGTTCACAGGACTTGTCGAGGAAACCGGCCGGGTAATTGATTTCGTTGAGGGCGAACGGTCATCGCGCTTGCGCGTGGCGGCGAACGTCATTCTCGGTGGGCTGGCGCAAGGCGACAGCGTGGCGGTCAACGGTTGCTGCCTGACGATGGTGGAGCTGTCGAAAGACATTCTGATGTTTGACGTGCTGGCGGAGACCCGGCGGCTGACCAACCTCGGTGCGCTGGCTTCCGGAAGCCTGGTCAATTTGGAGCGCAGTCTCGCGTTCGGCGGCAAGCTGGGCGGACATTTTGTCACCGGTCATATTGATGGGCCGGGGGAAATTCTGGAATTTGAGCGCCGCGGGGCCGACCATTTTCTTCGGGTGTCGGTACCATCCGGATACAATCGATACGTGATTCACAAGGGCAGCATCGCGATCGACGGCATCTCGCTGACGGTTGCGGAGGTGGACGAGCACTCGCTCGCGGTCTGGCTGATTCCGCATACGCTGGCGGTGACCAATCTGCGTGATCGGGCGGTGGGGCAGCAGGTCAATCTGGAGTTCGACCTCCTGGGCAAGTACGTGGAGAAGCTGTTGGGCACCCGGGGGTCGACCCTGGTTGGTTGACGTCCGACTTCATGCAAGCGATCCTTCATGCCCTGATCGAGGAACTGCGCCGACTGAAGGCCGGAGGGGTCAAAACGGTGAACGTTTCGCCTGAGACCGTGGCGGATTTACGGGTCGCATTGGCCCGACGTCGGCGATCCGTGCCCGCAGCCCTGCCGGTGATCTCCCCGATCGAACGGGGATCCGACCGGACGGTGGAGAAGGCGGCCATGCGTTCCCCAGGGTTGCCAGCGGTGATTGCCCCGACGAAGTCTGATCCGCCGCGGGCTGGGTCATTGCCTTTGGCCAAGTCCTTTGTACTTCCGCCGGGGGAAAAGCGGCAGCGAATGGAGTGGCTGCGCCAACGCGTGTTGGGTGACGAGGTGTGCCAGTCTCACCTGCGGCCAGGCAAGAAGTTGGTGGTGGGCGTAGGAAACCTCGACGCAAAGGTCTTCTTCTGCGGGGAGGCCCCGGGGGCGGAGGAGGAGCTCGTCGGCGAGCCCTTCGTCGGACCCGCAGGACAGTTGCTGACCCGCATGATTCAGGCGATGGGCCTTACCCGGGACGATGTCTACATTGGGAACATCATGAACTGGCGGCCGGAAACACCGACATCACTGGGACAAGAGCAGGTGGGAAACCGGCCCCCGACAGCCGAGGAGCTGGAGTATTGCCTTCCCTTCCTGCGGGCGCAAATGGAGATCGTCAATCCAGACGTAGTCGTGGCCTTGGGCTCCACGGCCGCACAGGGGTTCTTTGGTTCGGGAAGTTTCAAGGCGCTCGGAGAAATTCGCGGCCGTTGGAAACTTTTCGCTGAAAAGCCGGTCATGGTGACCTACCACCCAAGCTACATTCTGCGTAACGGGTCGAACCGTTCCAAGCGCGCCATCTGGGAGGATCTGCTCCTCGTGATGGAGCGGATAGGTTTGTCGATCTCCGATAAGCAGCGCGGGTACTTTCTCGACCGAAAATGATTCGAAGCTTCCGTTTCCCCCGCCGAACCTTGTGGACGCTGGCCGCGCTGATCGCCGCGACTGCGGCGGTTTCGATCCAGGCGGCCGCAGATTTTGCGCGCGATGATCTCCTCGAACGTGCCAGGGTGTTGGCTGGACGGCCCTATCAACCACGCGACTCCAAGGTTGCAGTTTCTCTGACCGGCCTGAGTTACGACGCCTACCGGATGATTCAGTTCGATAACGCTCGCAGTTGGTGGGGCGCGGAGAATCTTCCCTTCCTCTTGCAGTTTTTTCATCCGGGCTTTGTCCACGACAGGACGGTGCAGATCGCCGAACTGAACGACGGCCGGGCGACGCCCATTGCCTTTGATCCGGCGATGTTTCGTTACAGTGGCGGGTTAAAGATGACTGGCCTGCCGGTGGACATGGGCTTTTCTGGATTTCGGGTCCATCACCGAATGAGTCCGGCCTCACGCTTTGGTGAAGTCGTGGTCTTTCAAGGAGCGAGCTACTTTCGGGCGATCGGTCTGGATCAACGCTATGGATTGTCGGCCCGCGGTTTGGTGATCGACACCGCAGAACCCGACGGTGAGGAGTTCCCGCTTTTCGAAGAGTTTTGGGTGGAACGGCCTGCGCCGGGGGCCGGGCACTTGATCGTCCACGCCTTGATGGACAGCCCCTCCGCGACCGGAGCATTTCAGTTCCTCATTCGTCCCGGCTCATCCACGACGATGGACGTCCAGGCGAGTGTCTTCCTTCGGGCCGGAAGCGACGTTCGAACGCTCGGAATCGCGCCGCTGACGAGTATGTTTTGGCATGGCGAGTCGTCCGGCACGATCAACAACGACTACCGGCCCGAAGTACACGACTCGGATGGATTGATGATCCAGCGAGGCAACGGAGAATGGGTCTGGCGCCCGCTTTCCAACCCGGTAAAGACCCGTGCGGTGGCCTTTGGTGACGAAAATCCCAAGGGCTTTGGGCTCGTGCAGCGGGATCGGCGGTTCTCCAGCTATGAAGATTTGGAGGCGTGTTATCACCTCCGGCCAAGCGCGTGGGTCGAGCCGTTGGGCAAGTGGGGAAAGGGCCAGATTCGTTTGATTGAGATACCGACCTCGGATGAGACCAACGATAACATTGTCGCATTCTGGGTGCCGGAGCGATCGCCCCAACCGGGTGAGGCGCTGAGTTATTCCTATCGGCTCCACTGGTTCATGGAGACCGGGAAAGGGGCAATCCAGCCGCCGGGTGGGCGTGCAGTCGCGACTCGACTGGGTCGGAGTCGTACGCATCAACCTGATTTACAGCGATTCGTGATCGATTTTGAAGGTGCCGATCTTCCGCGAGAGACGGACGTCGAGGGCTTGGAGGTGGTTCTCGACGTGGGACCGGGGGCCGAGCGGATACACCAGGGGCTTCAGCGGAATCCGTTTAATCAAACGTGGCGGGTGGCCCTCGCACTTCGTCCGGATGGAACGGGTCGTCCGGTCGAACTCCGCTGCTTCCTGCGGCGGCATTCGGATGTGCTGACCGAAACATGGAGTTATCTTTGGCAACCGTGAAAGTCCTCCAAGGCGTTGGTAGCTGGAGTCGGGTGTGGGGCTCAGGCGCTTGCCGGCTCATCGGGCAGACACCGGAATCGACGGATCGACCATGAGTTTGGAACCTGA
>Ga0163144_10001523_pt1 | contig 54610 bp, 46 predicted proteins | sample OliLak19BULKMAT1_FD_123175 | JGI IMG/M metagenome (GOLD analysis project Ga0163144, IMG submission 123175) | Freshwater microbial mat bacterial communities from Lake Vanda, McMurdo Dry Valleys, Antarctica - Oligotrophic Lake LV.19.BULKMAT1 | ecosystem: Environmental > Aquatic > Freshwater >... | reverse complement strand
GGATATCGGAGCACACGGTTCGGGCGGAGCCGCGGCGTAGGCGCCGGGTGTACCCGGCCCGCGGATATCGGAGCACACGGTTCACGCGGAGCCGCGGCGTAGGCGCCGGGTGTACCCGGCCCGCGGATATCGGAGCACACGGTTCACGCGGAGCCGCGGCGTAGGGGCCGGGTGTACCCGGCCAGCGGATATCGGAGCACACGGTTCGCGCGGAGCCGCGGCGTAGGGGCCGGGTGTACCCGGCCCGCTTTTCACAAAAACATCAACCACCCCCGCCGACCCAGGTCCAGCAAGAAACTCGGAACCCTCCGCGTCTCCGCGCCTCCGCGCGAGCCCTACAGCCCCAACGCAAAAGCGCCGCACATCTGTGCGACGCTACATTGCGACGGTGCGTTGCGACGGTTCAAAGACCAGCCGTTCCGCTAAACACCACCCACGTTTCACGTGAAACACCACCTTCAGGCCTGTTTCTGGGCCTCTCGACGCCTGATTACGGCCAAAACCAGCCCATGGAGGTCCGAAGGGTTCACCCCGGGAACCCTCCCCGCCTGCCCCAAAGTCGTCGGCCGCACCTTCCCCAGCTTCTCCCGAGCCTCCCAGCTGATGGCCTCGAGATCGGAATACGGAAGGTCCTCTGGCAGAGAAAAACTCTCCATTTCTGCCAGCTTCCCGGCCATCTGGCGCTCCCGACCTAAGTATCCTGCGTACTTTACCTCGATCTCCGCCCACTCCGCCGCCTCGATGTCCACTGACTCCCCAGCTAGGGTCAGCAACCGCACCAGCGACACCTCCGGCCGCTTGGCGAGCTGCAGCACCGGAGTCGTCTCTACCACCCCTGGAGTTCCCGACTCCTCGAGGTAGTCCCTGGCCGCGTCGGCTGTGATGTTCACCCCACGGGCCCCCTCAAGCACCGCCTCCTCCCGCGCCAGCCTACGCTCCACCAGCTCCCGCTCAGCCGGCGTGTAGAGACCAAGCTCGAATGCCAGCGGAGCCAGTCGCCTAAGGGCATTATCCTGCCGCAGGAGGAGCCGGAACTCAGCCCTACTGGTGAACAACCGGTACGGCTCATCCACCCCCCGACTCACCAGATCGTCGGCCATGACTCCGATCATCGCCTGGTCTCTGCCAAGCGAAACCGGCGGCTCTCCAGCCACAAACCGAGCGGCGTTAAGGCCGGCCAGAGCCCCCTGGCCAGCCGCCTCTTCATACCCGGTTGTGCCGTTGATTTGGCCAGCGAAGTACAGCCCTTGCAACGACTTAACGGACAAATGACGATCCAGCTGCGTCGGTGGGAAATAGTCGTATTCAATGGCGTATCCTGGGCGGGTCATCTCGACCGACTCGAGCCCGGGAACGGTGCGCAGATACTCAAGCTGGACTGCCGGTGGGAGTGAAGTGGACAGCCCGTTGACATACATCTCGTGGGTGTCCAACCCCTCCGGCTCGAGAAAAACCTGATGTCTAACAGCATTAGGGAAACGGACGATCTTGTCCTCAATGCTCGGACAGTACCGCGGGCCACGCCCGCTGATCGCTCCCCCATAAAGGGCCGACCGCTCCAGGTGTCGGGTGATGACTTCCTGCAGCTCAGGTCCAGACCACGTAAGCCAACATGGTAGTTGCACTTGCAACTCCGTTGACTGGTCAAGGAATGAGAACCGAAAATCGCCCGGATCACCGTCCTGGCGAACAAGATTGTCAAAATTCACCGTCCGGCCGTCGATCCGGGGTGGAGTTCCGGTCTTGAAGCGATCAATGGTCAGACCCAGATCGGCAATATTCTCTGAAATATCGACCGCCGGTCCCTCGCCCGCTCGTCCAGCGGGAATAGGGGCGTCCAACCCCACATGAATGCGTCCCCTCAGGAACGTCCCTGCGGTCAGAACAACAGCTCGGCAGTGGTATTCCCTGCCATCGGTGGTCACGACTCCGGACACCCGTCCACCGGCAACCATCAGCCGAGCGACAGTTCCTTGGGCAAACGATACCCGCTCGAACTCCTCCAGCAGCGACCGCACCGCGCGGCGGTACAACCCGCGATCGCACTGGGCGCGCGGGCTCCAGACCGCTGGGCCCTTGGACGTGTTGAGCATGCGGAACTGAATCCGAGACCGATCGGTCGCCCGCGCCATGATTCCGCCCAGCGCATCGACCTCGCGAACCACCGTGCCCTTGGCGATACCGCCAATGGCGGGATTGCATGACATCTGGCCGATGGTTTCGAGGTTCTGGGTCAGCAGCAGCACCCGGGCGCCACCCCGCGCCGCCAGGGCACAGGCCTCCGCGCCGGCATGGCCGCCGCCGATTACGACAACGTCGTATTGCATGCCCTAATCTAAGAGGGGAACTGTACCGCGCTGCGGACGGGAGATCTCCCAGCATGGTGAGCGGGAACTGAACGGCCCCTCGCGACGGAAAGCTGCCAGAACGGTGGGCGGGAAAAGCACGTCCCCGCAATTCCCGCTCACCTTGATAGGAGATTGGCTGAACAAGGAATCAGGCAGTTCCCGCCTACCATGCTGCGAGTTTGACCCTCCGAGGAGCCAGACAGTTCCCGCCCACCACACACAACACTATCCTGAAAGCGGAGGGGTACCTCGCCTCAGTGCTTCAGCTGCCCCGACACCACACCAGATTTCCTGCCAGCCAATCAGGATGGCCGCGTACAGCATCCACGGGTCGTGGAGCGCCACGGCACGGCGGCAGGATACTATTCAATCACGCCGCGCCCTCGATGCGGGGAGTTCAACCGGAGGAGTCACGGATGCACGCTCGTCAGATACAGGCGTGGGAATCTCTGCGCGAGAGCTACTGGTTCCTGCCGGTGCTCTTCTCGCTGGTGGCCCTCGGCACGGCGGTCGTCGCCATGACGATCGACCGGAACTTCGGCCCCTGGTCGTTCGGGTGGCTCCCCCGGATCGGTCCCGCAGGCGCGCGCGCCCTGCTGTCCACCACCGCCGGCTCCCTGATTACCGTGGCGGGGGTGGCGTTCTCGGTCACCCTCGTGGCGCTCGCCTCGATGTCCGCGCAGTTTGGGCCCCGCCTGCTGCTGCTCTTCATCCGCGATCGCGGCATCCAGGGGGCCCTGGGCATCTTTGCCGCGCAGTTCCTCTACTGCCTGGTTCTGCTGCTCTTCGTCCGCGCCCCGGGCGAGGCGGCCGACTCCCAGATGTTCGTACCCCAGGTGGGCCTGCTGCTGGCGTTCCTCGGCGGCATCGTGGGCATCGGCGCCTTCATCTACCTGGTGCACCACGTGGCCCAGATGATCCAGGTGGGTAATGTCGTGGCCCGCGCAGGCACTGCGCTGCTGGTCCGGATCGACCACGTGGAGGAGGAGCGGATCCGCGAGGAAGCCACGCTGCTGACGTCCCTGGCCGACCGACCGCCGCCGCCCGGAGACCCGATCGAGGTCTGCACCGAGCAGGACGGATACCTGCAGGTCATCGACGACGGCCGGCTGGTGGAGTTGGCGGATGAATGGCGGGCGGTGATCGCGGTGGACTGCCACGTCGGGGAGTTCGTCACTCGGGGACGGGTGATTGCCCGCGTCTGGCCGGGGGACACGACGCCGGAGGACCACCCCGGCGCGGTGCGCGGATCCCTGGCCTTGGGAACTCGACGTACCAACGCCCAGGATGTCCGCTACCTGTTCGACCAGATCGTCCAGATCGCGGCGCGGGCCCTCTCGCCCGGGGTCAACGATCCCTTCACCGCGATGAGCTGCATCGACTGGCTCGAGGCGGCGCTCAGCCGCCTGAACACGTTGCCCCAGGGCGCCTGGCTCGAGGTGCCCGCCGGGGATCAGGGCTCCGTCCTCTACCGGGTCACCACCCGGGCAGAGCTGTTCTACGCCGCACTGGGGCAGCTCACCCCGTATGCGGCCACCGATATCAACGCCACCCTCCACCTGGCCCGCGCCCTCCGCCGCCTGATCGCCGCTGCCACCGACGGCAACCAGGCCGACCTCTTGCGCCGCGAGCTTGACCGGCTCACCCTCGGAGCGGAGCAGCGGCTCGGCAACCCCGGCGAGCTGGCGCAACTCGCCGAGGTGATCGGCACCGCCGCCGCCGCCGGCTGACTTGAGTGGTCGGGGAGTGATGGGACGGCCCATCCCTCATGGGGAACTGTACAGTTCCGTGATCGGGAGGGTTCCCAGCGTAGTGGGCGGGAAAAGCCTGGCTCTGTGCACGGGTGAGTTGCCAGCGTGGTGGGCGGGAAAAGCTGGACTCTGTGCATGGGAGAGTTCCCAGCGTGGTGGGCGGGAACTGCATGCGCGGGTAAGATCTGGGCGCTAAAATGATCCGATTGGGGTGCCTTTGGTTACCGAGGGTGCGCTACGACCCCACAGGTTTGGGGATGTCAGGGCACAAAGCGCTAGAGGCCTGGAAGTCCGCCCACCGGGTGGTTGGCGAAGTGTTCGACACTTCCTTCAAATCACCGACACCCTCCGGTTGGCCAATCTACGACCAGCTACGACGAGCGGCCTTGTCGCTGCAACTCAACATTGCTGAGCGGTATGGGTTGCGGTCTCCGCGAGCATTCCGCAGGCACCTTGATATCGCCTATGGCTCAGCGATCGAGACAGGGGACCTGCCGGAGTTGATAATTGAAAAGAGGCTAGGTCCGGTGGAAATGGCCGAGAACCTCCTCGCCCATACCCTCCGAACCCAGCGCCTGCTGCTCGGCTTGATCCACCGCTACCGATCACCACCCTGATCCACCTTCTCCCACTCACCATACCGGGAGCCAACCCGGACACGGAGCCAAGCTTTTCCCGCCCACCACAATAGGAACCTACCTGGCTGCGGAGCCCTACAGTTCCCGCTCACCCCGCCAGGAGCTCCGCCGCACACGGAGCAGTACAGTTCCCCGTCACGCAGTCCGCACCCATCTCCACAAATCACGGAGGCTCGCCCGCTTGCCATAGCTCAGGATCCCGACCCGGTAGATTCGGGAAGCCACCCACACGATGGCCAACATTCCCAGGATGGTGATGACAGCCGACACCAGCAGCCCCATGATTGGGATTGGCGCCATCGAGTACCGGATCGGGATCACGAACGGCGTCCAGAACGGCACGTAGCTCAACGTCATGACCAGCGGGCTGTTGGGATCGTTGAGCAGGGCAAACATCGTCATCAGTCCCAGGATGATCAGGAACATGACGGGAAACTGAGCCTGCTGGGTCTCCTGGACGGTGTTGCACATCGACCCGACAGCGGCAAACATCGCCGAATAGAGCAGGAATCCCAGCACGAAGAACGCCAGGAAGACCACCAGGAGCGACCCGGGGATCGACGGGATCATGGAGGACACTCCACTGCTCGCCGCCGCATCGACCCCGAAGAGGCCGAGGAGCTGGACCCGATAGGTGGTGGCGGCGTAGGCTGCTCCGGCCCAGATGCCCAATTGGAGGAACGCCACCGAGCCGACGCCCAGGATCTTGCCGAGCAGCATCTGGAACGGGCTCATGCTGGAGGCCAGCACCTCCATGATCCGGTTGGACTTTTCTTCCACGATGCTGGTCATGACCTGGATGCCGTAGATCAGCAGCGCCATATAGAGGATGAACCCCATGGCGTAGGCAATGGCAAAGGTGGCGCCGCCGCTCTGGCCGGTCAGTTTGCCCTCGGCCACCCGCTGGGTGGCCAGGCTGACCGGGCCGATGGCGCGCATCACCACCATCGGATCGACGCCCTCGCGCTCAAGCCGCTGACGGGTCACCAGCGGGCGGACGGTTCCCTCCAGTTCTTGCATCGCGGAAATGCTGCCGGCATTGTCGCCGAAGTACTGGAGCCGCCCGGAGGCGAGCCCCTCATCGGTCAGGATCAGGACCCCGTTGAGGGAGGGGCCGGTCTCGCCGGCAAGCCCGATGCCGGCAATCAGGGAGTCCCGGACGGCCTCCATCCGCTCCCCGCCGGTCACCACCAGGGTCGGCTCGTACTGGGCGCTCGCGTCGCCGCCGCTGCCGCGCTTGACTGCCAGCAGGGCATTGTTGACCCGGGCGCCGAAATCGACCGAGGTGCCGTCCAGCACCGCCACCCGCTTGACCCCGGAGGTCTTGGTCAGCAGCAGCGCGGGCAGCACCATCATGGCGCCAATGAAAACCGGGAAGAGCAGGGTGCTGAGCAGGAACGCCTTGGTGCGCACCCGCTCAATGAATTCCCGCCGAATGACCGCCCAGACCTTGTTCATCGTGAATCTCCCGAGGCGACGGCCTTGGCGGCGTCAGCGCCTACCTTGGCAATGAAGATTGACTGGAGCGACGGCTCCACCACCTCGAACCGGTTGAGCCCGACCCCGGCCTCCACCAGCGCGTGCAGCAGCGCGTCACTCTCCGCCCCTGCCGCCAGCTCCACCTCGGCGCTGTTGCCGTAGTCGTCCACCTTGGCCACCAGCTTCCGGTCCTGGAGAACGCGCCCTGCCGCTTCGGCATTGCGATGATAGGCCAGCGCCACGAAGCGGTGCCCGAACTCCCGCTTGATCTCGGACAGCGTCCCATCCACCACCTTTTCGCCCCGGGCAATGATGGCAATCCGGTCGCACATCTTCTCGGCCTGCTCCATGATATGGGTGGAGAAGAGCACCGTCCGGCCGCTGCGGGCTATCTCCAGCACCACATCCTTCATGACCTGGGCGTTGACCGGATCGAGGCCGCTGAACGGCTCATCCAGGATGACCAGTTCGGGCTCGTGCAGCAGGGTGCCGATGAACTGAACCTTCTGCTGCATCCCCTTGGAGAGGTCCTCCACCTTCTTGTCGGTCCAGTCGCTGAGCCCCAGCCGCTCGAGCCACTCGCCGGTCTTGCGGACGGCGTCCTTGTGGGGGATTCCCTTGGTCTCGCCAAAGAAGGCCAACTGCTCCTTGACCTTCATCTTCTTGTAGAGACCGCGCTCCTCGGGGAGGTACCCAATTCGGGAGGAGTGGTCGCGTCCCGACTTGGTGCCGCCGAAGAGGTGAATCTTCCCCTCATCCGGGGTGATGATGTTCATGATCATCCGGATGGTGGTGCTCTTGCCGGCGCCGTTGGGGCCCAAGAGGCCGAACATCCCTCCGGTGGGGACATCGAGGGAGAAGTTGCGGACCGCGGTATGGCCAGAAAACCGCTTGGTCACCCGGTCCACCCGGACGACATGGGTCGTCATGCAGCGCTCCAATCGTGAGGTCGATGCTGGCGGGTCGACGCCCGCCTCGGCGCCGACTGTACGGGGGGGAAGGTAACGGGGTTTCGGGGGTGCAGAGTGGAACGGTGGGGGGGATATCGGATGCCGGACGGCGCGCGGCGGGGCGCCGATGTACGGGCGCCCGTAGAGACGCCCTAATAGGGCGTCTCTACACGGGCGCCCATTCGGCCAACCGCACGCACACCCCCACCTCATCGGCGGGCACCAGCAGCATCCGGTGCTCCACAGGCACGCCAAACTTCCGAGCCCGACCCACCCAGGTGGCCAGATCGTGCTCGGATACCGCCGGGTCGTGGACGCCGAGGTCCCGCATGGCAACGCCGCGCGGGGTCTCCTCATGGAACCGGCCCATGTAGGTCTTGCCTGAGATACCGGTCATCACCACCGTGATGCCGTGGAGCTCCCCGCGATTTTCATGATGCATCATTGACCGTCCTGTCGCGGGGCGGGGCGGGCCACGGCCCGCCCCTACCGGTTCCATGGGTCACGCCGTCACGCCGCAATGGGCGTCGAACGCGGCGATCAGGGCGCCGGCCACCATGTCGGCGTTGCGACCCTCGATCTCATGCCGGTGGATCATCTGCGCCATCTCGCCATCCTTGATCAGCATGAAGCACGGCGAGCTGGGCTGGAAGTCACTGAAGTAGCTCCGGGCCCGGGCGGTGGCATCGACGTCGCCGCCGGCAAAGACGGTATAGCTCACGTCCGGCTTGACGGCATGCTGCATCGCCTTGGCCAGCGCCGGCCGGGCCATGCCCGCCGCACAGCCGCAGACCGAGTTGACGAAAACCAGGGCGGTGCCGTGGTGATCGCCGAACACGGCATCGACCTCGGCGACAGTGGTCAGTTCCTTGACGCCGAGCCGGGTCACTTCGTCGCGCATCGGCTGGATCATCATCGGGTGGTAGGGCATGGTTACGGTGTTCCTTTCCCTGCGTGGGATTCTGAGTATTGGGTATCGGGTGGCAGGTATCGGGTATCAGGTGGTGGATAGTAGGGCCCGCGAGCCTGGAGCTAGGCCTGCTCGCAGCGACCCCCTGATACCTAGCACCACCTCGTTCACTTCTCGGCGTGCAACGCCTGCCTCATGGCATGCCACGACAGCGTCGCACACTTGACCCGCATCGGAAACGCCTTGACGCCGGTCAGTGCCTTGACGCCGTTGGGCATGCCGGACAGGTCGGTGGCGCCGCCGGTCAGCATCTCGTGGAACTGATCAAACAGCGCCTCCGCCTCCGCCATCGTCCGGCCCTTGACCGCGGTGGTCATCAGCGAGGCGCTGGCCTTGGAAATGGCGCAGCCGTTGCCTTGAAACGAGGCCTCGGCAATATGGTCGCCCTCCATCCGGAGCCACACCGTGTAGGCGTCGCCACAGAGCGGGTTCCGCCCCTCGGCGTGCGCCGTGGCGTCCGGCAGCTCCTTGAAGTTCCGGGGCGACTTGTTGTGGTCCAGGATGACGCTCTGGTACAGCTCGCTCAGATCGCTATTCATCCAAACACCTCCCGCACCTTGCCCATCCCGGCAATCAGGGCGTCCACCTCGTCGCGGGTGTTGAAGGCGCAGAACGAGGCCCGCGCCGTGCTCGGCACCCCGAACCGCTGCATCAGTGGCTGGGCGCAGTGGTGCCCGGCCCGGATAGCGACCCCCTCGGTGTCCAGGATGGTGCCGATGTCGTGGGGATGGACTCCGTCCATCACGAACGACAGGACACTGGCCTGGTGCTCCGGATGGCCAAGGAGCGAGACGCCCGGAAGTTCGGAAAGGCGTCCCTTGGCGTACTCGAGCAGGTCGTTCTCGTGCGCCTGCAGTGCTGTGGCGTCGAGCCCCATGAGCCAGGTCAGCGCTGCGGCAAGCCCAATCACTCCCTCAACCGGTGGGGTGCCGGCCTCGAACCGGGCTGGTGGCTTGGCATAGGTCGTTTTCTCGAAGGTGACCAGGTCGATCATCCCGCCACCACCTTCATATGGTGGCATTGAGTCGAGAAGTTCTCCGCGCCCCCAGAGCAGCCCCACGCCGGTGGGTCCGTACACCTTGTGCCCGGAGCAGACGAAGAAGTCGCAGTGCAGCGCCTGGACGTCGACGGCCAAGTGCGGCGCCGACTGGGCCCCGTCCACCACGAGCACGGCGCCGCGGGCGTGGGCCAGGTCGGCCATCTGCTGGATCGGGCTGATCGTGCCAAGGACATTGGAGACGTGGCTTACCGCCACAATCCTGGTCCGATCGGAGAGCAGGGTCTCGTAGGCGGCGAGGTCAATCTCGCCGGCATCGGTGACCGGAATCTTGATGACGCGGCCGCCCTTCCGGATGGCCAGTTGCTGCCAGGGTACGATGTTGGAGTGGTGCTCCAGCTCGGAGACCAGGATGTGGTCGCCCTGCTTCAGGTGCGAGTCGCCGTAGGCACGGGCAATGAGGTTGATCGCGCTGGTGGTGCCGTGGGCAAAGACCACCTCGCCCGGCGCGGCGGCGCCGAGAAATGCCGCAGCGGTAACCCGAGCGGCCTCGTAGCCTTCGCTGGCTTCCTGGCTCAGGAAATGGACGCCACGGTGCACATTGGCGTTGCTGGTCTGGTAGTGGCGAGACACGGCATCGATGACCACCTGCGGCTTCTGGGCGCTGGCGGCACTGTCCAGATAGACCAGCGGGCGGCCGTTCACCGCCCGCCCGAGGATCGGGAAGTCGGCCCGGATCCGGGCCACATCGAATGCTGCGGTCGTGGTCATGCGGTCATCAGGCGTCGCCGCCCAGTCGCTCGGTAACCAGCGCGGTCAGGTACTCCCGCACCGGCTGAATCGCGATCTCGTCCACCACCTCGGCGGCAAAGGCACAGGTGAGCATCGTCTGGGCCCGCTTACGGGGAATGCCCCGACTCTGGCAGTAGAAGAAGGCAATTTCGTCGATCTGCCCCACCGTGGCGCCGTGGGTGAACTTGACGTCGTCGGCAAAGATCTCCAGCTGCGGCTTGGTGTCCACCCTGGCGTCGGGACTGAGCAGCAGGTTCCGGTTGGTCTGCTTGGCGTCGGTCTTCTGCGCCTCCGGCGTCACGAACACCTTGCCGTTGAAGACCCCGCGCGACCTGTCGTCGAGCACCGACTTGTAGACCTCCCAGCTGTTGCAGTTGGGATGGTCGTGGAAAATGGCGGTGTGGTTGTCGGCCAGCTGCTCGCCGCGGGTCAGCGCCAACCCGTACAGCAGGGTCTCGACATGTGGCGCGTTGAGCCGGGTGTGGAGGTTGTGGCGGGCCAGCAGGGCGCCCATCGCCAGGGTAAAGGAGCGATAGTGGCTGTCCTGCCCCTGGTCCACGTGGCTGTAACCGATGTGGTAGGCCGCCTCGGACTCGCGTTGGATCCGGGCGTGTTCCAGCCAGGCGCCGCGGCCCAGCGACACTTCGGTCACGGTGTTGGTGAAATAGGCGCCATCGCCCAGCGACACATAGCTCTCCACCACCGCGGCGCGGGCGCCGCGTTCCACCACCAGCAGGTTGCGCGGGTGGGTCACGGTGCCGGCGGCGTCGGCCGAGGCCACGAAGACCAGGTGGATCGGGTCAGCCAGCTCGACGCCGGCCGGCACGACGACCACCGCGCCCTCGGCGACAAACGCCTGATTCAAGGCGGCAAACGGGGTGGTCTCGCCCAGGGCGTGACGACCGACGTGCGCCTGGAGCAGCTCGGACCGGGTGGCAATCGCCTCGGAGAGAGTCAGAACCTCGGCACCGCCCGGCAGCGTCGGCCGGGTCGAGAGCTCGGGGGCGTAGCATCCGTTGACGAACACCAGCGTAGCCCACTCCGGGTGCCCGAACAGGTACGGGTCGAGCGCCTCACGGGCCACCGGAACGACGGGCGGGCGGGCCGGGGCAAACGGGGTCCGGGCAATCGGCGCCACCGGGGTGAATCGCCACTCCTCGTCCTTGGAGTCGGGAAAGCCGACCTCAGCAAACCGGGCAATCCCGGCCCTGCGGAGCGCGCCCAGCCAGGCCGGCAGGGCATCCTTCGGCGCCGAAACCCCGGCCTCGAACGCCTGCACGTAGGTCTCGGTCACGCCGCCTCCGGCACGTCTGTCAGCCACTCGTACCCCTTGGCCTCCAGCTCCAGCGCCAGCTCCTTGCCGCCTGACTTGACGATCCGGCCGCCGGCCAGGACGTGCACGTAGTCGGGCACGATGAAGTTGAGCAGCCGCTGGTAGTGGGTCACCACCACGATCGAGCGCTCGGGGCTGCGGAGCTTGTTCACGCCGTCGGCCACGATCCGTAGCGCGTCGATATCGAGGCCGGAGTCGGTCTCGTCAAGAATCGCGAGGGTCGGCTCGAGCACCGCCATCTGGAGGATCTCGTTGCGCTTCTTTTCGCCACCCGAGAAGCCGTGGTTGACGGCCCGCTGCATGATCTCGGGACCCCACTCCACCATCTTGAGCTTGGTCTCGAGCAGGTCCAGGAAATCCATCGGGTCCAACTCCTCCTGCCCCTTGGACTTCCGGATCTCGTTGTAGGCGGCCCGCAGGAAATAGGCGTTGGTAATGCCGGGAATCTCCACCGGGTACTGGAACGCCAGGAAGACGCCGGCCTGGGCCCGCTCTTCCGGCTCCATGTCCAGGAGATCCTGGCCCTGCCAGGTGGCGCTGCCGCTGGTCACGTCATACGACGGGTGCCCCGCGAGCGCCTGGGCCAGCGTGCTCTTGCCGGAACCATTCGGGCCCATGATGGCGTGCACCTCGCCCGGCTTGACGGTGAGGGTGATCCCCTTGAGGATGGCCTTCTCGTCGATGGAGACGTGCAGGTCTTTGATTTCGAGCATGTTTGAACAATCCCGGCTGTCGGTAATTAAAGATGCCCATCAGGCCGCAGGGGCGAGGCCTGCCTCGCCCGAAGGGCCGGGCAGGCCCGGCCCCTACGGAACCCGTGCGCTGTTAGCCCACGCTGCCCTCAAGGGTGATCCCCAGCAGCTTCTGCGCTTCCACGGCAAACTCCATCGGGAGCTCCCGGAAGACTTCCTTGCAGAAGCCGTTGACGATCATCGAAATCGCATTCTCGGTGTTGAGCCCGCGCTGTTTGCAATAGAAGATCTGGTCCTCGCCGATCTTGCTGGTCGAGGCCTCGTGCTCCACCGACGCGGTGGGGTTCTGCACGTCGATGTACGGGAAGGTGTGCGCCCCGCAGCGGTTCCCGATCAGCATCGAGTCGCACTGGGTGTAGTTGCGCGCCCCATCCGCTTTCGGCAACACCTTCACCTGCCCACGGTAGCTGTTCTGGCCACGGCCGGCGCTGATCCCCTTGGAGATGATGGTCGACTTCGTGTTCCGGCCGATGTGAATCATCTTGGTGCCGGTGTCGGCCTGCTGCATGGCATTGGTCACCGCCACCGAGTAGAACTCGCCCACCGAATCGTCGCCCTGGAGGATGACGCTGGGGTACTTCCAGGTAATGGACGATCCCGTCTCCACCTGGGTCCAGCTGATCTTGGCCCGCTCCATCGCCTTGCCGCGCTTGGTAACGAAGTTGTAGATCCCGCCCTTGCCGTTCTCGTCGCCGGCGTACCAGTTCTGGACCGTGGAGTACTTGATGCTGGCACCCGGCAGGGCTATCAGCTCCACCACGGCGGCGTGCAACTGATTCTCGTCGCGCTTGGGTGCCGTGCACCCCTCGAGATAGCTGACCGTGGCACCCTCATCGGCAATAATCAGGGTCCGCTCGAACTGCCCGGTGCCCGCCTGGTTGATCCGGAAATAGGTGGAAAGGTCCATCGGGCAGTGGACGCCCTTCGGGATGTACACGAAGGAGCCGTCGGTAAAGACCGCCGAGTTGAGCGCCGCAAAGAAGTTGTCGCTGGCCGGCACGACGGAGCCGAGGTACTTCTGCACCAGCTCGGGATGCTCGCGCACCGCCTCACTGAACGAGCAGAAGATGATCCCGCGTTCCGCCAGCGCCGCCTTATAGGAGGTGCCCACCGAGACCGAGTCGAAGATGGCGTCCACCGCCACACCGGCCAGCAGCTTCTGCTCGGTCAGCGGGATGCCGAGCTTCTGGTACGTCTCCAGCAGCTTGGGGTCCACTTCGTCGAGCGAACCGAGCGGCTTGGCGGTCTTGGGCGCCGAGTAGTAGATCACGTCCTGGTAGTCGATCGGCGGATACTTGACGTTGGGCCAGTGCGGTTCGGTCATCTCCAGCCAGCGGCGGTATGCCTTGAGGCGCCACTCCAGCAACCAGGCCGGCTCCTCCTTCTTGAGGCTGATGAAGCGGATGATCTCCTCGTTCAACCCCTTCGGGGCGGTGTCCGCCTCGATGTCGGTAATGAAGCCCCATTTGTACTCGCGATTGACGAGTTCCTCTACTGATGCGCTCATCGGGCCTTCTCCTGGGTAGGCAGCCGGTACTCACAAGCGCCAGCGCCTGCTTCCCGGTGCTCGTGTCGTTCCAAGGTCACGCCAAAGACCGTGTTCAAGAATCGGGTCTCGGCCTCGCATACTTCCGGTAACCGGTCGGCCACCAGCCGGATCGGGCAGTTGTGCAGAAGGATCGTCTCGGCGCCATCCGCCGCCACCCGCCACTCCGGCATGAACCCCTCCTCGGAGAGCAGTCGGCTCACCACCGACCGGCGCTCCGCCACACTCACGCCGGCCACCTGCTCCTCGAACTTCCGGCCGAGGTCCAGGAAGTACTGCTCCAGCACAGCGCTGGCTGCGGCGCGTCCCTCGCGGGCCACCACATGGTCGAGCAGCTGGTCGAGCAGTCCCTCGAGCCGGTTGGGAAAGAGCGCCTCGCCCTGACGGGTCAGGTGGTAGCAGAAGGCCGGCGCGCCGACGCCACGAACCTCGCGCTGGTACCCGATCAGGCCGGCCACCTCGAGCTCCTTGAGGTGGTGGCGCATGGCATTCTGGGACAGCCCCAGCCGCTCGCCGAGCTCCCGCGCGCAGAGGCCCCGCACGGCCTTGAGCTGCAACAGAATGCTCCCCCGGGGACCCTTCTGGCCGGGGGGAAACTCCGATGCGGAGCGCTGCTGGAGTGGGGTGGCTGTCATGAGGCTTGGAATCCTAAGTAAATTAGTCGGGATTGTCAAGTTCGTGTGGAGGGATTGGTGGGAACTGGGTTGTGGCCGAGGTGGTAGCCGCCAGGATATCGCGGGTATCGGGTATCAGGTATCAGGAAAAATCGACTGGGGGAACGACCGATGGGGTCTTGGATCGCCAAATGTGAGCGGGTGGTCGTCATCTAACAACCACCAGCGCCGTTTGCGGAGTTTGTGTTGCTACTACGTTCACACACAAACGGCAGAAACTATCGATCCGCAACCACCCGACCCCTGACACCTGATACCCGACACCCGATACCTGATACCTGATTCCCCCCACCCCCTCTTGATCTCCCCCCCGCCAACACCGACATTCACAACCATGACCATCCACCGCATCCGCCTCCTCGGCGACCCGATCCTCCGAGCCCGCTGTGAGCCGATCACCAAGCCGCGGTCCGCCGCGGTCCGCGTCATCCTGGACGACCTCAAGGAGACCCTCCGCGACTGGCAGTCCCGTTTCGGCAGTGGGCGCGCCATTGCTGCCCCGCAGGTGGGGGCGCCGGTGCGGATGGTCTATGTGGAGATGGAAAAGCCCTGGCCGCTGATCAACCCCGAGATTGTGGACGTGGGGAACGAGGACTTCACGGTCTGGGACGATTGCTTCTCCTTCCCCAACCTTCTGGTCCGGGTGTCTCGAGCCTACCGGGTCCGGGTTCGCTACCTCGACCCCAAGGGCGAAGAACACGAAATTGACCTCGAAGGCGATCGCGCCGAACTGGTGCAGCACGAAATTGACCACCTCGACGGTGTGCTGGCGGTGGACCGTGCCTACGGCGCCGACCCGTTCTGCCTGCGCGAGGAGTGGAACCGGCACTACAGCAGCCAGGGACGCTACGGCGAGCCGGAGCCGCGCGGCATGCGCGATGAGCATCATGAGGGGAGCCTGCTGTAAGCGGGAACTGTCTGACTCCGTAGTCGGGCAAGTTCCCAGTATGGTGAGAGGGAACTGTACAGCTCCGTGGCTGGGAAAGTTTCCAGCATGGTGGGAGGCAAATGCCTGGCGGTTGTTCCCGGCCCCATTTCTGGCAGCGGGAAGGGATCGAAAGCGCAGTTCCCTCTCACCAGCCTGGGAGTCGTCCTGACTGCGGTGTTGTACAGTTCCCTCTCACCATACTCGGAACCAAACCGGGCACGGAGTCGTACAGTTCCCGCCGTTAGAACCACCTCCCAATCCGCACCAGGCTCGCCTTCCTTCCCCCACTTCCCCACCCCGTCTCGAAGTGGATCGGTCCGATCGGGGTCTCCACCCCGACGCCCACGCGCGCGCCGGCGCGCCAATCGAGGTCGCCCAGGAGGGAACCGCCTGAGGCGATGCGCCCAGCGGCAACCTGAAGTCGAAGATCCAGCGGACCGGCCACCCGATAGGTCGATTGCACGCTGACCACTGCTTCCCGGTCGCCCCGCAGCTCATAGCGCTGCAGGCCGGGGAACCCCTCATTGCCACCGAGGACAAAGCTGTGGTGCGGCGGCAGGTCGCGTCCCCAGGCGGCGCGCAATCGTGGTTCCACCACCAGCCGTCCGGCACTGGCTCGCAACGCCGCCTCTGCCTCCCCGCGGACATACTCAGTGTTCCACTGCAGGTCGGCAAAGACCCGCCGGACTTCCGGCTCGCGCCGCCGCACCAGGACAACCCGCCCGCCGAGCGCCCAGTTGCGGTCGATACCTCGCTGTTTCCAGGTCAGCGGTTCGGCCGCCACGGTCAGGTGCCAGCCATTGGCAAATGGTCGCTCGAGTCCAACTTGGAGGCGTATCTCGGGGACTTCGTTCCGGGTGTCCTCGACACCAGGAAGTTCAAACTTCCGGATCACGTCGTTGCTGAACACGAGCTGCGCCTTGGGCGTCACCGCAAATCTGGTCAACCCGGTAAAGAGGCGGGCGCCCACTTCGGCCTCTCGATGGAACCGGGCCAGCGTCAACAACGCGCTCAACTCGATGTCACCGGCGCGACCGCGCCGCTCGATCCCACCGAGCCAGACCTGGCCGCCGAGTTCGTTGTCGTAGGAAAGTCCCACCCCGGTCAGGCGGTGTGGCAGTCGGCGTGCCGCCGGGATCAGCTGAACCGAGTCGCGATTGCCGGTCGGATGGAGCCAGACGCTGCGGTAGAGGTCCGAATCGCGCAGGCCCAGCACCTGAGCCGTCAGCGCCGGCAGGTCCAGGTCTTGTGCGGCCTGGACGTTGAGGAGCCGCTGGAGCAGCGGCGTCTCCTCGACCCGGGCGGTCCGGAGGCCGGTGACGCGGCGAGGCAGTTGCGTGGGTCGCAGCACTGCCGGCACCGGAATACAGGACCGGGTCTGCAACGCGGCTGCGCCCGCAGCCCGACCAATGGCAATCAATTCGGCCACCCGGTCGGGGGTAAAGTCGAGGTTGCCAAACTCCCGCACCTCCGGACGGACCAGCAGGTCTTCGGGGCCAAGGAGGGGACGTGGCTGTTCAAACAGCACCCCGAAGAGGCGGTCCGCAACCTCGAGGGGATCTTCCCCGGAAATCGAATCGGCATCGCTTCGGCGGGAGGTGACGTCGGACACCAATACTCGCCGGGCCCCGAGGTCGCGGGCCACCCCGACCGGGAGGTTGGCCGTAAGGCCCCCATCGACCAGGACGCGGCCACCGATCCGTTCGGGAGAAAAGACGATCGGGATCGCAATGCTGGCGCGCACCGCCTGGGCCAGGTCGCCCTCGCCAAGGACCACCGTCTGCCAGGCCAGCAGGTCGGTGGCCACCGCCCGGAACGGAATCGGCAGCGAATCGAAGTTGCCGCGGGCCAGCAGGTTGCCCCGCAACATGGCCGCGTTGAGAATCGCATTGGCGCGAGGCTCGTCCACCGAAGCAGTTTGCAGGGCAAACCCCTGCTCCCCCATCGCCCAGAGGACCACGGGCAGGCGCCCACCCCAGGCCAGCGGTGCACGGGGACGGGCGGAGCTGAACAGGTCGGTCAGCGGCAGGGCCCGGGCCATCGAGTCGATCTGGCGGGCAGAATAGCCGCTGGCATACATCGCGCCGACGATCGCACCCATACTGGTGCCCACGATCAGGTCGGGCCGGACCCCAGCCGAATCGAGGGCCAGCAGCACCCCGATGTGCGCCACGCCCTTGGCGCCGCCTCCGGAGAGGACCAGGGCGGTGGGCCCGGGCTGGCAGACCTGGGCCGCCGCCGGACCGGCGGCGCAGAGGGCAACCAGCAGGCCGGCGATCAGGCGGGGATTTTGCATGGGCTCCAAGATAGAAGAAAAGATGAAGGGTGGATCCCCTTGCGCGCCGGGAGTCCGCTTCTTATCTCTGTTCCAGCACCGCTGCGGACGCGGCGGGCGACCCAACCTTCCCTGCGGGGAACCGTGTGCCGAGGAGCACCTGGCAATGACGTATGTGATAACCGATGCCTGTGTCGGAGTGAAAGACCGCGCCTGCGTGGATGTCTGTCCGGTCGACTGCATCTACGAGGGCGAGGACCAGCTCTGGATCCACCCCGATGAGTGCATTGACTGCGGCGCCTGCGAGCCGGAGTGCCCGGTCACGGCCATCTTCCCCGAAGACGATGTCCCCGCCAAGGATTTTGCCTTCATCGAGAAGAACAAAGAGATCTTCAACAGCGACACCCCGCCGGGGCCGCCGAAGAAGTAGGGGGCAAAGATGGGCGGCCCCGTCCCGGGACTTTCCCGTGGCGGGGCCGTATTGCGTTGGCAGGTGCTGCGAACAGCCGGGCGGTGACTGTGGTGAACACCTGGTCGGCCCGCCATCCTATATGACGCCCGACCCCCCCAAATAGTTGCACATCACCGTTCCAGGAAACGTTGCAACGCGGCGGTCGTGGCCGCCGGCTGTTCCAGCGGCGGCAGGTGACCGGCTCCGGGAATGATCTCCAAGCGGGCGCCGGGAATGGCGTCGGCCAGCGCCTCGGCGACAGCGGCGGGAATCAAGGCGTCGGCGGCGCCACTTACCACCAGCACCGGGATCCGGCCGAGCTCCGGGAGAAGGACCCGGCTGTCGCCCCGGTCACGCATGGCACCGAGCGCCCCGGCCACCCCGGCCACCGGAGTGGCCATCACCATCGCCCGGACCTGGGCCACGAGCGAGGGTGCCGCCCCCGAGGCGAGGAGTTTGGGCACCATCTGGTCGGCCAGTGCCGCGATGCCGGACTCGCGCACCATGGCCAGCTGGGCATCCCGTGCCTTGCGCCCCTCCGGCGAGTCCGCCTCCGCCTTGGTGTCCATCAGCACCAGGCCGCGAACCCGGTCAGGGTGGCGCCGCAGGAACTCGAGGGCGACATACCCGCCCATCGAGAGTCCGCACAGCACCACCGATTCCTCACCCAGCACCTCCAGCAGGCCGGCCAGGTCGTCGGAGTAGGTCGCCATCGAGTACCCCAGATCCGGGGCATCGGAACGACCCATTCCTCTCAAGTCCGGCGCAATCCGGCGGTACCCCTCCAGGTGGGCCACCTGGTGCTGCCAGATGGTTCGGTCGAGCGGGTAGCCGTGGATGAAGAGGACCGCCGGCCCGGTTCCCCGCGTTTCGACCGCCAGGCTGACCCCACGCACGGTGATCCGCTGGATCGAGTCGTCACCGGCGCCAGACGTGAAGTAACTGCCGACCTCCTCAGGGACGGGAACCGGGCGGCCCTCGCGGTTGATGCAGACGAAAATGAACTCGGCGGTGGCGATCAGGGCATCATCGGCGCGGCGGCGGGCGGTCTGACGCATGGTAAAGCTGGTCCGCCCCACATGAGTCAGCGCCTGGTGAAACCGGAGGACGTCCCCCGGAAAGGCTGCCAAGTGGTAGTCGATACTGGTCTTGCGGACCGCCGGCCAGGCACCGGTCCGGCTGAAGACGTCCATCCCGGGGCCGTGGGCCAAGACCTCCCAGCGCGCCCGTTCGAAGAGGGAGAGGAATGAGGCCTGATTGAGGTGCCCAAAGGCATCGCACTCATCCGGATAGACTGTCAGATCTACTTCAGCTGCACCCATGGCGTCCTCCAGCCTCAAAGCTACGTCCCCGTTCCCATCCCCCGCTACTTTACAGCCAGCCCGCCCAGCCCCGGCAGACCAAGGATTTCCGATGCCCCCCAAGACCGACTACATCCGCCACGTGGCCAGGCTGACCAGAAAGCTCCAGGCGGACGCCGCCCTGGGCGGGCCGGTGACGCCGGATGCGGACTACTGGAAGCAGTTGGCCAAGGCCCTGGAAGAAATCGGCGACGCCATCGAACGCATTCCCACCCGCGACTGAACCGGAACCCTCCCGTGGCCGCCGAGCTTCCCGCCGACACCCGCCTGGTTGAGCGGCCGTCCCAGCTGCAGGATTTCCTGGCGGAGGCCGCCGACGCGCCTTCCCTCGCCGTCGACACCGAGGCCGCGAGCTTCCACCGGCACCTCGACCGGATCTACCTGATCCAGGTCTCCACCCGGACCCAGACCGCCATCATCGATCCACTCGGCGTCAAGGATCTTGGCGCGTTCGGCGAACTGCTGGCCGACCGGGAGCGGGAGGTGCTGTTTCACGACGCCGATTACGACCTGCGCCTCTTTGACCTCCAGTACCAGTTTCGCCCCAACCATATCTTTGACACCCGGATCGCCGCCCAGTTCGTGAATGAGCCCGGCATCGGCCTGGCCGCGCTGCTCGAGAAGTACCTCGGGGTCAAGGCCGACAAGAAGTATCAGCGCGCCGACTGGTCCACCCGGCCGCTCAAGGCCGAGATGCTGGCCTACGCCGCCATGGACACCAGGCACCTCCATCAGGTCCGCGACATCCTGCACACTCGGTTGGCTGAGCTGGATCGGCTCTCGTGGATGGAGGAGGAGTTCGCCGCGCTGGAGCAGGTTCGGTACACCGCGGGCGAGGACCGCGAGGAGGCCTGGCTCCGGCTCAAGGGTGCCCGGACCCTGTCGCCCCGCGGCTTGGCCGTCCTGCGCGAACTGGTCCGCTGGCGCGAACAGACCGCCGAGCAGTTGGACCGGGCCGCCTTCCGGATCCTCAACAATGAGCCGATCCTGGCGATGGCCGAAAACCCGCCCCGGTCGGTGGAGGATCTTGAGGCGGTCAAGGGTGCGGGCCGCGACCTGGCCGGCCGCCGCGCCCAGGAAGTCCTCGACGCGGTGAGCCGCGGCCTGGCGGTGCCGGAAGACGAACTGCCCCACTTCCCGAGGCCACCCCGTCACAAGCCGGATCCGGTCTACTTGGCGCGACTCGATCGGCTCAAGGCGCGCCGCAACGCGATTGCCCAGCGGCTTGACCTGGCGCCGGGGGTCCTCTGCCCCAACGGCACCCTGGAGGCTATTACCCGGGCGGTGCCGAAGACGGTGGCCGCCCTGGCCAAGCTGCCCGAGGTGCGAAAATGGCAGGCGCGGGTACTGGGGGCGGAGTTGGTGGCGGTGGTCGGCGAGCCCTGAATGGGAACTGTACGGCTCTAGAACAAGACCGGGATCGGTGAGTGGTGGGCGGGAACTGTACGGCTGCGTAGCGCGGCTGGGTTCCCAGCAGGGTGAGAGGGAAAAGCATGCTTGGCCGTTCCCGCTCACCATGAGCGGAGCTTTCACGGCAGCGGAGTCGTATAGTTCCCGCCTACCCTGCCGGGAGCCATCCCAATCCCGGGGCTGTACAGTTCCCGAGTCAGAAGCCCATGAACGTCCGCACCCGCGGATCCATCTTGTCCGGGGTCCAGTAGGGCTCCCAGACCAGCTCCACCTCAGCAGCGGTAACCCCTTCCTGCTGTTCCAGCACCATCTTGGCATCGGCCATGATCTCGGCGCCCGAGGGGCAGCCGGGAGAGGTCAGGGTCATCTTGACGTTGACGACCCCATCGTCATCGACGGCCACGTCGTAAATCAAGCCGATGTCGATGATGTTGAGGCCGAGCTCGGGGTCCTTGACCTGCTTGAGCGCCTTGCGGGCGGCTTCGGCAGAGATGAATGGGGTCGGGGGGGCTGGGTTGGTCATGGTGGCAATCTAAGGGAATGGGGAATAATTGACTAGGGAATGGGGCAGTGGGGACGGGGGGACGGGGGGACGGGGGGACGGCGTGGCAGTGGGGCAGGATATTCGGGTGAGTGAGGGTGTCAACTAGTAGTGCCATATGGATTTCGTTAGTTGTAGCTATTCCTACTACTATCGGTGCCTCTCCTGGCGCTCAAGTAACCGGCTTTTCCCGCCTACCGATCACGGTGGGCTGCCCTCCACCGGAGCTGTGGCTGTTCCCGCTCACCGATCGCCGGACTCCCGCTCCACTCGGAGCCGTAGCAGTTCCCGCAATTTGCCCACCGAACGATTCGGCGGGTCGGGACATCTAATTTCCAGCAACCCCTCACTGCGCTGCTGGCGTGGAAGGACGGTGTGGAGGACAACGCCCTGATAGCTGGCGTCCTGGCGGGAGACCGTCGGGCTGGCCGCCAGCTGTACGACCGTCACGCGCCTCGCGTCTACCGACTCGTCTACCGTCTGGTGGGCGACGAGGAGCTGGCGCGTGAGTTTACCCAGGACACCTTCGTCAAGGCGTTCAGCCGCCTCGAGGGGTTCCGTCGCGAGTGCGCGCTCTCCACCTGGCTCCACACGATCGCGCTGAGCATGGTGCGGTCGGGGATGCGGCGGGTGGTGCGGTGGCGGACCCGGGAAGCTGAGCTGGTGGAGGCCGCCGACCTGCCAACCCCCCATCGCAATGGCGACGTGGACCTGCGCGACCGGTTGGCAACTGCGCTGGAGGAGTTGCCCGAGAAGTTCAGGACGGTGGTGGTGCTCCACGACGTGGAGGGCTACACCCACCAGGAAATTGCCACGATGACTGGGGTGCCCGAGGGCACCTGCAAGACCCGTTTGGCGAATGGTCGTGCCAAGCTGCGCGAATCGCTCGCCGTCTTTGCCCCGGAGTGAGATCATGACGCACCACGACACTGGAATGTCCGACGAACTGAAAGCCCTTGGCGACGGCTGGCGGGTGGCTCCCGAACCACCACTCGAAGCAATGTGGGCCGAGGTGGAGCCCCGCGCCTTCCCGGTCGCGGGGACGAGGCCAGGCGCCGTCGGCCCGGTTATCCGTCGCTGGTGGCCGCTCGCCGCGATGCTGACCATCGGGTTCGGCATCGGTCAGCTGACCCCGTCGTTCATCCCCACCGGGAGCCGCGCCCTCGATCTTGCGGCGCAGCCCGATACGATGATCCGGCCTGGCACCCTGGCCAGCGCCGACGCCCAACCGTTTGTCGGCATTGCCAGCGGATACCTGGAACAGGTCGCCGCGCTGCTGGTAACGCTGGCCAACGAAACCGAGCAGGGGCGCCCGCTCGACAACTCCCGGGCCCGAGCCAGCGAGTTGCTGGCGACGACGCGCCTGCTGCTCGATTCACCCGGCTCGGTGGACGCCGGGGTTACCGGGTTGCTCGACGACCTCGAGCTGGTACTGGTCCAGATTGCCCGGCTGCCGAACGGTCCCAACGGTGCCGACGTCTACCTGATTGACCAGGCGCTGGACCAGCGCGATGTAATGCCGCGCCTGCGGGTAATGCTCGCCAACTCCCAGTAGACCCGTCCCAGACCAAGGATGCTCCCATATGCGTACCCTGATCCTGATGCTGTCCCTGCCCCTCCTCGCGATGCCGGTGGCTGCGCGGCAATCGCCGCCGGCTCGCACCGCCGAGGCGATCGAACGTCAGCGGCTGGAGGCGGAGCGGGTCCGGGAGGCGGCCCTCTCGCGCGAACTCACCGGCCGGTGGGAGGAGATGCGGAATCGTGAGTCGCTCCTCAGCGGACAATTCCGCGAACAGCTCCTGATGTCGCAGGAAGCAATGCGGGAGGCGCGCCTTCGCGCCCAACTCGGCATGACCAACCTCCAGTCCGAGCTGTCGGGACAGCTGTCGGGCCAGCGATTGGTGGAGCTCCAGGATCGGTTGCGGAGCACGGAGTTGCTGGCGGCACAGGGTCTGGAACCGCTGGCGTACAGCGAACTGGGTCGCCTCGGCGGCCTCGCCTCGCTCCGGCCGCAGCAGGGCACCCCCGAGGACTCGCTCTACCGCCAGGCGCGCGAGACCCTGAATCGTGGCGAGTACGGCCGGGCGGCCCAATTGTTCCAGACCTTCCAGGAGCGCTTCCCCACCGCGAAGAGCGCTCCGGCGGCACTGTACTGGCGCGCCTTTGCCCTCTACCGGGCCGGCTCCACCGGGGATCTCCGCAACGCCCTGCTGGCGTTGCAGGCGCAGCGGACGCGGTATCCCGCCACCGCCGACGACTCCGATGCCGCCGCGCTCCAGGTGCGCATCAATGGCGCGCTGGCCTCGCGCGGGGATGCCCAGGCGGCAGCCGCGGTGCGGGCCGCCAATGCCCAAGGCACCACCTGCGACCGCGAGGAGATGGAAGTGCGCGCCGAGGCGCTCAATGCCCTGGCGCGCCAGGACGAGGCGGCCGTCGGTCCCGTGCTGGGCCGGGTGCTGGCCCAGCGCGACGAATGTTCGGTGACGCTCCGGCGGCGGGCGGTGTACCTCCTTGGCCGGCGCAGTGAGCCCGACGTTGCCACCCGGCTGCTGGACGTGGCCCGCGACGATCCTGATCGCAGTGTGCGCAGCGACGCGATTGCCATCCTGGGCCGGAAGGAGGGCCCGGAAACGATCCGCAACCTGGAACAGATCTTTACCAGCAGCTCCGATGAGCGGACCCAGAGCGCAGTACTGTCCGCACTTCGCAGCAACGACTCTCCCGAGGCCAGCCGGCTGCTCCGCCGCTATGTCGAGCGGACCGACCTGAGCGACAACCTCCGGGTCAGCGCCGTCAACACCATGACCGGGGGCAGCGGGTTCGTGACCACCTTCGGGGCCGGCTTTGCGCCGACGATGACCGGCAGCATTTCCGGCGGCGGCGGGAACTCCGTCAATCTCGCGCCGCGGCACACCACCGTCGAGGCGGCGCGCGAGCCGTTCGTGGTGGGTCGGGTGACTGCGCAGGCGGTGCGCGAGCCGTTCGTGGTGGGTCGGGTGACCGCGGAGACCCCGCGTGCCGCCGTGGGTTTGCCCGCCGAGGGGATGTACCGACTGGGTGTCGAAAGCGCCACCGGATTGAGCGAGGAGGACGCTGCCTTCCTGCGCGGGGTGTACGCCAGGGAATCGAGCCGCCAGGTCAAGGACGCCATCATCAGCGGCTTGGTACGGGCCGGCGGGCCGGCCAACGACGGCTGGATCATGAGCATCGTGCGCAACACCAGTGAGGATTCGCGGTACCGCTCCTCGGCACTGAGCCGGATGCGCAGCGAGCGCTTCCCATTGAGTGAGATCATCCGGCTCTATGACGACCTGACCGACCGGCAGCTGCGGTCGTCGGTGATCGGCGTGCTCGGTGCCCGCGACGAGGACGCCGCCACCGACAAATTGGTGGAGATCATCCGCAACGGTACCGATCCACGGAGCCGCACCGAGGCGATCTCGGCGCTGACCCGCAAAAAGGATCCGCGCTCCACCCAGATCCTGCTCGAACTGATCGGGAAGTAGCACCATGGCCACCCGACCCCGATTCCTCATGGCCGGCGCGCTGGCGCTGGCCGCCGCACCGGCGGTCGTGGCCCAGGGCCTGGCCGAACGCATTTCCCGAGCACCGGCCAACGCCGCCATCGCCTTCTCGTTCCCCGCCCGGGACGGCGTCTGTGGCGGGCCGGGGTTCGTCCGCTACGGCACCACCGTCAACGTCAGCAGCGGCTCGTACTCCTTCTCGGGAGATTCAGAGAGCCGGCCGTGCCTGGCTGGCCCGGTGCGGGTCACGGTGCTGCGGGCCGACAACCAGGTGGTCGGCCTCGAAACCGGCGTGGGCGCCGACGCCGCCACCCGCGAGTCCCAGGACCTCGGCGCCGTCTCCGGTGCGGTGGCGGCGGAGTACCTGCTCGGCTTGGCCCGCACCGTGGAGGGGCGCCCGGGGCAGTCGGCCCTGCTCCCCGCCATGCTTGCCGCCGACGCCAACGTGCTGCCGGCGCTGCAGGCGCTGGCCACCAATCGGGACCTGTCGCGGCAGATTCGTCAGAGCGCCATTTCCTGGCTGAGCCGGGAAGCCGATCACCTCCCCGGCGCCCAAGCCACGGCGGCGCTCGAGACGCTGTCCCGGATGGCCAGAGATGAGTCGGACGCTCCGGCGATCCGGGAGAGTGCGATGAGTGCGCTGGCTCGAGGGGGCGAGGGTTCTGGCATACCGACCCTGATCACCCTGGCGTCCTCCAACGACCCCTGGATTGCCAGGACCGCGATGGGCGCCCTGGCCGGCTCGGGCGACCCCCGGGCGCGGGCCCATCTTCGGGCGGCGGTCCGCGCCGGAAGCCGCCCGGACGGCGTCCGCGTCGCGGCCCTCAAGGGGCTCGGCCGGAGCTATGCCACGGCGCAGGACGTGGCGATCCTGCGGGAGGTCTACCCCTCACTGAGTTCGCAGACCGAGCGTGACGCCGTGCTGTCGGCGGTGGGCAGCGCCGGGGGAGCTGCCAACGTCCAGTGGTTGATCTCGATGGCGCGCCAGGAGGGCGAGGAATCGGCCGTCTCCCGGGCCCTCCGGGCGGCCTCGCAGGCCGGTGCCACCAGTGCCGATCTGATCTCGTTGTACGATGGCCTGTCGGATCGATCGCCGCGAAGCACCATCCTCGGCCTGCTGGCCGAGCGCGGCGATCGGGCCGCCATCGACAAGCTGCTGGCGGTGGCCCAGGGCGACACCGACCCCGCTCTGCGCCGGACCGCAATTCAGCGGCTGTCCAACTCCAATGACCCGCGAGTCATCGCCGCGCTGCGGGACATGGTAGGGCGGTAGGTTTCGGTGCGGCAGGCGCCCCCGGTTCGTCCAGCCTGCCGCGCCACCCTCACCGTCGGGATTGCCATGAGACCGCTCTGGGTTGCGCTGCTCCTTGCCACGCTGCCGGGGCGGCCTGCTTTTTCACAGCGCCAGGTCGACCTGACCGGCAAGCCGGATGCGACGGTGCCGGAGGCGTTCAGCCAGGTGGCCGGGTTGCGGGAACTGCCACGCAACCGGGCGATCGTCACCGACCAGATGGAACGCACAGTCTTCGTGGTGGACTTCGGCACCGGCACGCGCCGACCAATCGGGCGGCAGGGTGACGGGCCGGGCGAGTATCGGTTCCCGAGGGCCCCACTCGCGGGGGTCGCGGACACCACCCTGTTGTTCGACGCAGTACAGCGACGCCTCCACCAGATCGCTGCCGATGGCACTTTCGTGGGATCCACGACTCCCACCGGCGGCGCCCTGACGGCGGCGCGCGGCACTGATCGCCGCGGCCGGGTCTACTTCGAGACCAGCAGCCTCGATCAGGACCGGGGCACATTTGTCGACTCGGTGGTGGTGGTGCGTTGGAACCCGGTGAACGGACAGAGCCAGGCGCTCACGAAGGTCTGGAGTGGGGGGCGCGTGATCCTTCGGCGCCCGGAGGGAGCGGCATCCCTCGCGCGCAGCATCACCCCGTTCCCAGCCCTGGACGCGTGGGGGGTCCTGCCCGATGGCGCGGTGGTGATCGCACTGCACAACCCCTATCGATTGACGATCGTCACCACCGATGGAGCGGTCCGGGTCGGCGATCCGATCGCGGTGACCCCACCGCCGGTATCCAGCGCCGATCGCGCCAGCTTCCGAGAGCAGGCCTCCACCCGACGGTCCACCGCGCTCCGGCTCGGCGGGGGGTCAGGACCCCCAGGCGGGGGAATCCAGTTTCGGGACGAGGACTTCCCCGAGCGGATGCCGGCGTTCATCGCGGAGACGCTGCTGATTACCCCGGAAGGGGAGATCTGGATCGGCCGGGGGCATTCCACCGGGGACCGGACCTGGCGCTACGACATCTTCGATGCCCAGGGTCGGCTGGTGGGAGCCGCGACCCTGCCCACCGCGGCGGTGGTGGCGGGCTTCGGGGCCGGCACGGTGTACCTGGTCCGCACCGACGGCGACGACCTCAAATACCTGGAACGCCACCGCCGGTAGCAGTCGCAGGGTCTCGGGAATCGACCTCCTCCTTACTGCTCGCTTCTTGCTTCTCACTGCTCGCTTCCAATCAGCACCGCACCGTGTTTGCCATCGCGCACAACGCCAGCACCGAAGTCCGGGCGGCATCGGAGACACGGTGCCGCACATCCCGAATGGCAATCAGCGATTGCCGGGCCTGCGGGTCAAAGCTTCGATTGGTCAGGATGACCACGAAGAGGTCGCCGGCCGGATCCAGCCAGAGCGAGGTGCCGCTCCACCCGGTGTGCCCGTAGGTAACCGGGCTGGACATGGAGCCAAACGAGGTCGTGGTCTTGAGGAAGGGGTTGCGCGCCGGGGTATCCCAGCCGAGAGTGCGGGTGCTGGTGGCGGAACTGCGCTGCAGGAACTGGCGCAACGTCAGCGCAGAAACCCAGCGCTGGCCGTCCGCGAGCCGACCCTCCCGAAGCCACGCCTGGGCAAACCGGGCCAGGTCGCTGCCGGTGCCGAAGACGCCGGCGTGGCCGGCCACCCCGCCAAGCGCAAAAGCGTTGGGATCACTCGGACGGCCGGCAATTGGCCCTTGATCGTCGCTCATGCTGGGCACGATACGGGGCCGGAGCACGGCGCCGGGCGCAAAGAGGGTTTGTTCCATCCCCAGCGGGTCGAACACCTCCTGACGCGCCAGCTGATCGAGCGGCACGCCGGTGACCCGCTCCACAATCAGGCCGAGCAGGATGGCGTTCAGGTCGCTGTAGTCGGGGCTGCGCCCTGGCGGCTGTCGCAGCGGCACCGCCCAAAGGTGCTCAATCGCCTGCTCCCGGGTGTCCGCATCCTTGTACAACGGGGCAAAGGCAGGCAGTCCCGAGGTGTGGTCCAGGAGCATCCGGACACTGACCCGCTCCCGTCCATCACCGACGAATCGCGGCAGGAAGTTGGCCACCGGCGCGTCCAGGTCGAGCTGGCCGCGGTCCACCAGCGCCATCGCAATGCTGGCGGTGGCCACCACCTTGGTCAATGAGGCGATATCCCAGAGGGTGGAGTCGGGAGAGGGAACCGGCGAAGTGGCCGACCAGGTGAAATGGCCGAACCCCTTGGCGTACAGGATCGTGTCACGGCGGCCGATGACCACCACCGCTCCGGGAAAGACCTGGTCCTTGATGGCGAGCCGCACCGCCGCATCGACATCGGCAAACTGCCGGGCGGCGGCGGGGGCGGGCAACGCCACCGCCGCCGCGACCCCAAGGCCGAGCAGCGCAGCGCGCGCCGTCCTGATCAACGATCGAGCCGCAACGAGCCGGGTGCCACCGCATAGAGCAGCACCAGGGTGGCGCGGTCCCGGGATGAAATCGTGCCGGTCCGCGTATCGGGAAACATCACGTCCCGGGGGTTGCCAGAGTGGGGCAACCCCAAGGCATGGCCGACCTCGTGCATCGCCACGGCCCCGAGACCGATATCCAGGAGCGGTTGGCCGTCCGGCCTCTGGAGGGCCAGCTGGATATCGGCCCGCTGGATCGGCCCGGTGGGCAGGAACGCCAGGTCGGTCTGTCCGGTGCGTTCCATCTCGAATTTCTCGACCCATCGCACGGCAATCTCCGCGCCGGCCGGGTCGGCCACCACCTCAAATCGCAATTCGGGGTACACCTCCTGCCAGGCGGCAAAGGCCCGCCGGGCCATGGTCGGAAGGGTCGGGCGCCAGCCCGGGAGGTCGGGTGCGTCGACCAGCGCCACTCGGAATGGCCTGCCGTTGCGGTCCTCCCAGCGTCGCACCACGGAATCCGTCGTCGCCAACAGCGAATCGATGTAGGTGTAGCGCTGTTCCCGCAGCAGCCGCTGGCGGCTGGCCAGCACCACCAGCCGGTCCAGTTCGGGGGTATCTGGCCGGAGCGTTGGGTCCTCCGGGGGGTCCGCCGCCCGCTGAACCGTGGCGTCGATGCTTGATTCGACCGCGGTGGGCTCGACCGCTGCAGGCGCCGCCAGCACGACCGCCCCACCCTCCCCAGCGACGCGCCGGGCCCGCCCCAAGAGCAGCAGGGCGAGCAGGACGACCACGATCAGCGGCAAAGCCCTCGACATGTTCACTCCTCAATATGGGACGCCAAGGCCCCCCGGCACCACCACACGACTGGCGTGGGGTGGGTCGCACGCCTAAACTATGCCCCGGGCACATCTTGCCCCATGTCCTGCAACCTGCGTTCCAGACCTGCCGCGCTGCGGCCCCGGAGGCGTTCGACAGGTGTTTACCCCGATGGCTCGGGCGGTGGTTCGCCTCAAATGGCTGGTCCTCGCCGTCTGGACGGTCGTGGCGGTGGTGGCCTTCGTGCGCGCTCCCGCCACCCCGGTACTGCTGAACCTCCGGGGCGGTTCGGAGCGCCCCACCGAAGCCCGTCTGGTGGAGGCCCGGATCACCGAACGGTTCGGACGCCCCCTTCAGGACTTCTTTGCGGTGGTGGTGACGGCGCCGGGCAGCTTCCGGGAGGGGCCGGCCCATGCCGCCCTCGACACCCTGGTGGCGGCGACGCGACGTGCCGGGTTCGTCCGCACCGTGGTGACGTGGCACGATGGCGGCGACGAATCCTTCCTGGCCCAGGACGAGCGCAGCACCTTCTTCCTGGTGGCCCTGGACACCCAGCAACCCGATAGCGCCGGCGGGCTGGTGGAACCGGTGCGGCAGATCCTGCACGAAGCGCTGGACCGGCTTCCCCAGCGCGACAGCTACAGCGTAACAGTCACCGGCCGCTCGGTGCTCGACTTCGACATCCGCACCGTCAGCGCCGCCGACGCCCGCCGCCTGGAACTCCGCCTGCTCCCCGTGGCGCTGGTGGTGCTGCTGCTGGCTTTCGGTGCGCTGGTGGCGGCGCTGCTGCCACTGGTCGTGGCGCTGGTGGCCATTGCGGTGTCGCTCACCATCGTGGGGATGTTGGCCAAGGTCACCCCGATGTCGGTGTTCGTCCTCAACATGACCACCATGATCGGGCTGGGCGTCGGGATCGACTATTCGCTCCTGGTGGTGACGCGCTTCCGGGAGGAGTTGGCCCGCGGGCTTCGCCGCCACGAGGCGGCGGTTCGCGCCATGCAGACCGCCGGGGTGGCCGTCATCACCTCCGGGATGACGGTGGCTGTCGGGTTCGGGGCGCTGCTCATTACCCCGATGGTGGAAACCCGGAGCATCGGTGTCGGCGGGCTGGTGGTGGTGGCGGTGGCGGTGCTGCTCTCGGTCACCCTGCTCCCGGCGCTCCTGGCCGTCCTGGGACGCTCCATTGACCGGCCCAAATGGCTGGCCCGCAAGCTGGCCTGGTATCACGCCCCGCAGGTCTGGGAAAAGTGGGCCCGCACCCTGTCCCGTCACCCCTTGCGGGCCCTGGCCCTGGGCCTCAGCGCCATTGCGGTGCTGACCGCCCCGCTGTTCTGGATCAAGATCGATCTGCCGGCGCGGGGCTGGTGGCCCACGGCCACCGAGGCGGGACGCGGCGTCGAGGCGCTGACCGGGATGGGGGCGTCCGGTGTGCTCCTCCCGATCCGGGTGCTAGTCGAGGTGCCCGAGGGGGACCGGGTCACCGCCGCCCTCCGGTTGCGCGGACTCCGGGCGTTGTCGGACAGCATGCGCGCCGACCCGCGAGTCACCGACGTGCGCAGCCTGGTGGACCTGGAGCCCGGGACCTCGATCCTGGGATACTCGCTGCTCTATGGCGACCGCGAAACCGCCCATGCCCAGTATCCCGACTTCCTCGATGCCTACCTCAGCACCGATGGCAGCGCCACGCTGGTGGACATCGTGCTGGCCGACACCACCTCGCTGACGACCGGCACCGACGTGGTGCGCGATCTCCGCGCCCTGCTGGCCAGCGATGCGATTCGCGGGCTGCAGGGGGCCGAGCTCCGGGTCGGTGGCTACATCGCCGGCAGCCTCGACGCCCAGAACCTGATGCTGCGCCAGGTGCCGATGCTGATCCTCCTGGTGCTCGGCGTTACCGCGATCATGCTGGCGGTGGCGTTCCGCTCGGTGCTGGTGCCGCTCAAGGCGGTGATCATGAACTCGTTCTCGGTCACCGCCACCTTTGGCCTGATCGTGCTGGTGTTCCAGTACGGAGTGGGGGCGGAGCTGTTCCGGCTGGCGGGGCCCACCGAGGCGATCGTGGTGGTGGTGCCGGTGGTAGTTTTTGCGGTGGTCTTCGGGTTGAGCATGGACTACGAAGTGTTCCTGCTGAGCCGGATCAAGGAAGCCTATGACCGCACCGGCAAGAACACCGAGGCCACCATGGAGGGCCTCTCGGCCACCGCCTCGGTCATCACCTCGGCGGCATTGATCATGATCCTGGTCTTCGGCGCATTCGCGTTTGCGCGGGTGCTGCTGATGCAGTTCGTGGGCTTCGGGCTGGCGGTGGCGGTGCTGCTGGATGCGACGATCATCCGAATGGTGCTGGTGCCGGCGTTCATGCAGGTGGCGGGGCGCTGGAACTGGTGGCCGGGGGGGCGGCGGGGTACGGGCGCCCACTAACGGTGCCCTATAGGGCGCCCTTACATCGGGCGTCCGTCGTGATCATCCCCCGTTATCGTTTCGCATCCAACCAATTGTCCCCGATCCCCACCTCCACCACCAGCGGCACCGACAATTCCGCCGCGCCCTCCATGTAGCGCTTCACCAGGGCCCCCACCGCCTCGGCCTGACCGGCCGGGGCTTCCAGCACCAGTTCGTCGTGCACCTGCAGCAGCAGCTTGGCGGCGGGGTACTCCTGCCGCAGCGCACGATGGATCCGGATCATCGCTACCTTGATCAGGTCGGCGGCTGAGCCCTGCAACGGGGCGTTCTGGGCCACCCGTTCCCCGAACGACCGGATGTTGAAATTTTTGTCGCGGGCCTCCGGGATGTAGCGCCGCCGGTGAAAGAGCGTCTCGACATACCCTTGATCCTTGGCCAGCTGCACCTGGTTGTCCAGAAAGGCCCGCACCCCGGCAAACCGCTCGAAGTAGGCGCCAATGAACGCCTTGGCCTCGTCCTGGGTAATGCCGAGCTGTTTGGACAGCGCAAAGGGACCCTGACCGTAGATCGTGCCGAAGTTGATTGTCTTGGCCCGCGAGCGCATCTCGCCACTCACCGCTCCCAGCTCCACCCCGAAGATCAGTGCCGCCGTCTGTCGATGGATGTCCTCGCCGGCGCGGAACGCCGAAACGAATGCCGGGTCGCCGGAGAGGTGGGCCATCAGGCGCAGCTCAATCTGGGAGTAGTCGGCCACCACGAACCGGTTGCCCTTGGCGGGCACGAACCCGGCGCGGATTGCTTCGCCGCGGGCGGTGCGGACCGGGATGTTCTGGAGGTTCGGGTCGGTGGAGGAGAGCCGTCCGGTGGCGGCGCCGGTCTGATTGAAGCTGGTGTGGATCCGCCCGGTGGTCGGGTGGACTTTGGATGGCAGCACGTCCACATAGGTGGATCGCAACTTCTGCAGCTCGCGATACTCCAGCAGCAGCGCCGGCACCTCGAGACCCAGTGCAGCCAGTTGCTCCAGCACATCGGCATCGGTGGACGGGCCGGTCTTGGTCTTCTTGATCACCGGCATGCCGAGCTTTTCGAACAGGATGACGCCGAGCTGCCTGGGGGAGTTCAGGTTGAAGGAATCGCCAGCGGCGCGGAAGATTGCGCGCTCCAGCCGGTCCAGGTCGCCGGCCAGTTCCTGCGACAACTTGGTAAAGAGCGGCCGGTCGATCGCGATCCCGGTCCACTCCATGTCCACCAGCACCTCCACCAGCGGCAACTCCACGTTGGCCACCAGCGGCTCGAGCAGGGCGGCGGCCAAGATTGGCTGGAGCACCTCGCGCAGCGCCAGCACCGTGGCGCTGTCAGCGCCACAATAGTTGGCCGCCAGAGTCACCGGCACTTCCGCAAAGGGAATTTCCGCCTTCCCCTTCCCCGCCACATCGCTGTAGCTCTGCATCGGCCGGCCCAGCAGGTCCAGGCTCAGGTTGTCGATGCCGTGGGAGCGGCGGCCCGGATCGGCCACGAAGCTGGCCAGCATCGAGTCGTACGCCACCCCGGCCAGCTCCACCCCGGCCCGGCGGAGCACCTGCCAATCGTACTTGATGTTGTGGCCGCCCTTGGGCACAGTGGCGTCGGTCAGCAGCGCCACCAGCGGCGCGCAGGCAGGGTCCAGAATCGGCGGCAGGTTGGTGACCGGCGCCGGGGCGGCGAGCTCGCCGGCCGGGGCGCGGTGTCCGAACGGCAGGTACCACACCTCGGTGGGACTGGCGGCGAGAGAGAGCCCGATCAAGTCGGCGCTGTGCGGGTCGAGCGACGAAGTCTCGGTATCGACCGCCACCAGCTCCGCCTGCCGCAGCCGTTCAATCAAGGCGGGAAGCTCGGCGGCATCCGCGATGACCGGGACTTGAACCGCAGGGGTGGCCAGTGCGGCGGAGGCGGGCGGCGGGGCACCAGCAACGCCCTGCTCAGCGGCGTCCAGCGAGCCACCGGCCTGCTCCACCAGCTTCTTGGCCAGGGCATGGAATTCGAGTCGGCCCAGGATCTCGATCAGCGCCGCCTGGTCGGGCTGGCGCACGATCGCCTCCGCCAGATCCAGTTCCACGGGCACGTCGAGCTGGATCGTCACCAGCTCCTGCGACAACCGCGCTTCGGCCTGGTAGGTCTGCAGCGCCTCGCGGGAGCGCTTGGCCTTGACGTCGGCCGCGTTGGCCAGGATTGCTTCGAGAGTGTCGTACTCCTCCAGCAACTGTACGGCGCCCTTGGGGCCGATGCCGCGCACGCCGGGGACGTTGTCGGAGCTGTCGCCAACCAGGGCCAGGTAGTCGATCACCTGGCGGGGCGGCACGCCGAGCCGTTCGGCGGCGTTGGATTCATCGACCCACTGCTCGTCGACGCCGGCGGGGCCGCCCCGCCCGGGGTTGAGCAGCACCACGCCCTTGCTGATCAGCTGGTAGAAGTCCTTGTCGCCGGAAACGATCACCGCCAACCGGCCGGCGGCTTCTTCGCGCCGGGCCAGGGTACCGATCACGTCGTCGGCCTCGTAGCCCTCCACCGCCACCACCGGCACCCGGAAGGCGCGCAACAGTGCCTCGATCTGTTCCACCGCAGTGTTGAAGTCGGCCTGGAGTTCGGCGTCGAGCTTTTCGCGGGTGCTCTTGTATTCGGGGTACTTGGCGGTGCGGAACGAATCGCCGGCGTCCTGGACCCAGACCAGGTGGTCGGGTTGGTACTTGGCCAGCAGGCGGAGCAGGAAGTTGACCACACCCCAGGCGGCGGAGGTGTTCTCACCGCGACTGGTCCGGAGCGGTCGGGCAATCAGCGCAAAGAACGCCCGGTAGATCAGGGCGTAGCCGTCGATCAGGAATGTCTGGGACGGGGTGTGGGGCATGGGCCGGGGGGCAGGGGGTCAGCGGGTCAGCGGGTCAGCGGGTCAGCGGGTCAGCGGGTCAGCGGGTCAGCGGGTCCGGAGAAGATACTCCCGAACTTGGGCTGATGCTTCACCGCGCCGTCTGCGGTGGGCGCGCGGCCAGAAGCCTTGACGACACCCCCTGACCCGCGGTCCCGCTGACTACGGCCTCCGCTGCACCATCGCGCGCATCTTGGCAAACTCGCCCCGCGATGCCGGCGTCATCCGCATCCGGCTGAAGCCGAGCTGGCCCTCGAACAGGATGCTGCCGCGCAGCTCGGTGTAGACCCACTGCTCCAGGGCCACCTGCGCGCCGGGATTGTTGGTGTTGATGAGGTCGGGCTGCCCGAGGGTAATGAAGACCTCGCCGCGGTCGCTGCGCCAGGCGCTGGGTCCCTCTTCGCGCCAGCGCTCGTTGGCCATGGCAATTCGGGTAAAATAGAGGTCGAGCGCCTCGTTATCGGAGGTTTCCGGACTCGGGTCGGTGGCCACCCAGAACTCCCGCCAGAGCTCGGAGCGGTCGGCGGTGGAGGCGTCGCGCAGGCGGGCGACCCATTGCGGGTACGAGAAGAACCGCAGCAGGCTGAGCAGGTTGTCGTAGTTGGTCACCACCCAGCCCCGCGAGAACGAGACCAGGACCTGTTCGGTGCGGGTCGGGCCGCCGGGGGTGGGAACGGAAACAGTCAGCTCGCCGAGGGGCGGGCTGGTGGCGTTGATGCGCACCGTGCGGCTCTCGAGCTCCCGGCCACCCTGGAACCGGAGCGAGTCGCGGTGGACCAGCCCGCCGCGGTCATCGCGCACCTCGACGGGGACAGTGGTGGGCCGGCTGAACTGATAGCCCTCGATGTACAGGATCAGGGTATCCTGGGCGCCCTGGGCCACCGTACCGCGAGGGTTGAGGATGACCGGCACAGTATCCGCGCGGGTCTGCCGTGTGCTGGTGGCGTAGGCCAGGATCGGGCCCGTCACCGAGCCCGGCCCGAACGCCGGCACCGTCACCACGCGCTCGATCCGGCTGCTGGTGTTGGCCCCCTTGTCCCGAATCACCACGGTGGCGGTGTACTCCCCCGGTTCCAGCAGGAATCCCTGTTGGAACACGATCGACTCCTCCGAGCGCTGGGTCTCCTCAAAGCTGGCCACCCGCACCACCTCGTCCCGGGTATGCGAGAGGGGAGGCTGGCCGGCGCGCAGGAAGGTGATCTCGGCCGCGAACTCGGCGGCAAAGGCGCGCCCGGCGCGCTGAAACGACAGCGCCCGGTTGGGCAGTGAGAGCCCGACCTGGGCAATGGTGGAATCGCCCCGCCCGCCGAGGTACGCCACGGTGCCCACGAAGGGAATTGGGGGACCGGCGGCCAGCCTTCCCATGCGGTTGTACACCGCCGGGAGGTTGAAGATTTCGGTCAGGGTCTGGTCGGCAGAGGGTGGCGGGGTGTTCCCGGGCGCGGGCCCGCCGCCGCCGCCGCATGCCGCAGCGAGCACCAGGAGGCCTGCGGCCGGGAATCGGCCAGGGTGCCGGGCAGGTGAGTGGGGGATCATCAGGACGCATCCAGGAAGAGGGACATCCGAGGTGACGTCGGCGCGGGGCATGGCATGCACGCCGGGAAACGCTTGCAGTGGCCGCCCGCGTCGGTATAGCTTGCACAAATCCAATGAGCCAAGATAATCTGACAGGCCGAACCATTGCCGGCTACACGCTGCTCTCCCACGTCGGCGAGGGCGGGACCGCCGCCGTCTACAAGGCGCAGCACCCCGACCGCGGCGTGGCGGCGGTCAAGATCCTGCGACCCCGGCTGAGCCAGGACCCGGTGGCGGTCAAGCGCTTCCTGCGCGAAGCCGAGTTCGGGGCCCGGGTCAATCATCCCAACATCGTCCAGACCTGGGACTACGGTGAGGTGGAAGGGCACCACTTCCTGGCTCTCGAGTGGGCCGCGGGCGAGGCGCTGGCTGATTTCATGACCGGGGCGGGACGGCTGGCCGCCACCCTGGTGGCACGGATCATTGGCCAGTTGGCCGATGCCCTCGAGGTGGCCCACAAGGCGGGGATCATTCACCGCGACCTCAAGCCCGCCAACATCATGTACGACCCGGAGACGCAGACCGCCCGGCTGCTCGACTTCGGGATTGCCCGCGACGCCGACGACGAACCCGCCGAGCGGCTCACCCGGGCCGGATTCTTCGTCGGCACTCTCCAGTTCGTGGCCCCTGAAGCGCTCTCCGGGGAGCTGGTGGGGGAGCAGGCCGACCTCTACAGCCTGGCCACGATTGCCTACAACCTCCTGACCGAGACGCTTCCCTTCCCCGGCAACAGCCCCCGGGAAATGTTCCAGCAGCTGCTGACCCAGGAACCAACGCCGCTCAACCAGGCGGTCAAGGGGGTCAAGTTCTCGGCCGAGCTGGAGGCCGCCCTGATGAAGGGGTTGGAGCGGGACCGCGCCAAGCGCTGGAAGAACGTCCGGCAGTTTGCGGACGCCTTCTGCGCCGCCGCCAATGACGAGAAGCCCAAGAAGGAAGGGTTCTTTTCCAACCTCTTTCGCCGGGGTGAAGGGTGAGCGACCGCACGGCTCTCGAGCGGTTGCTCACGAAGCGCTCGGTCCGGCAGGGTGACTTTGTCCTGGCCTCGGGCAAGGCATCCTCGTACTACATCGATGCCCGGCTCGCGACCATGTCGGCCGAAGGGCAGGTCCTGGTGGGCCGCCTTGGACTGGCCGCCATTCGTCACGCCGGGTGGCAAGCCACCGCCGTCGGCGGGCTGACCATGGGCGCCGATCCGGTGGCCTACGCCATTGCCCGCGCCAGCAGCGACGACCCGCCGATCCTGGACGCCTTTTCGGTCCGCAAGACCACCAAGGAGCACGGCACCGGTCGGCGGATCGAGGGCTGCTTCTCGACTGATGCCCCGGTGGTAGTGGTGGAGGACGTCATCACCACGGGGGCGAGTGCCCTGCACGCCATCGAGGCTATCCTGGCCGCCGGCGGGACGATTGCCGGGGTGCTGGCGGTGGTGGACCGTGAAGAGGGTGGCGCGGCGATGATCGAGGCCGGCGGGTATCCAGTGGTTGCGTTGACTACAACTGCAAGATTGGGGCTGCCTTCGAAGTAAGCAGCGAGACGGCGGAAGCGAGAAGTTGGCGCAGAGGTAGGGCCGCTGGATGCGTCCTTCGCGCCTCCCGGAACCGCCCCGTCGTCGTCAAACCAACCTACTTTTTGCGTCCCACTTCTCCCTTCTCGCTCTTCTCCCACGCCGTCATCGCCAGCGGGTGAAAGCCCCGCCAGTTGGCCCGGTAGGGCTCGAACATGACAGCCAAGAACCGCGTCATGGCCCCCTCAAAGGTGTAGCGCCGGCGAAATTCGGAGGCGGTGATGCCCAGCGAGGTCCGCAGGTGTCGCGACAGGCTCTGCGGCGAGGAGTAATCCAACCGGTAGGCCACGTCGCAGACCGAAAGCCCGCCGCCATCGAGCAGTTGGCTGACATGGAGCAGTCGGATGGCGGCCAGGTAGTTCTTGGGGCTTGGCAATCGGGCGCGCTGGAACCGGCTCATCAGCGTGCTGGGCCGGATCCCGAGCTGGGCCGCGATGGTATTGACGGCTGGGGTGGAGGGTGCCAGCCGGACCATCGCCTCCAGGAAGAGCCGCGCGTCGGCGGCCAGGTCCGGCATGGTGTCGAAGAGGGGCGCCAGGATCCTGGCTGCCGCGCGGGATGCCGGCTCGCCCAGGAGCTGGCGCAGCCGAGTCCACCCCGCGGGCGAGGTGACATCGACCACCTGGCGAACTCCGGTGGCGCCCAGCCGGAGCAGCATTTCACTGGCAGCGGCATCGTGCCGCGACACCAGCGCCACGGTGGGAATGCCGGGAAAACTGCGCACCAGGCGCCCCACCGCCTCCAGCTGCCCCACCCCGCAATCGTGCACCGAGACCACCACCGCGTCGACCGGCCGTTCCCGGACCACCCGGGCCGCCTCGCCCACCGAGTCCCGGTACACGACATCGAAGCAGCCGCTGCCAGCTGCATCGAGTCGGCCCCGGTCATAGTGGGGAACGACTGCCGCCACCGTGACCACCAGTGGGTCTCGAGCAATGAATCGCGCCACCCCGGCTCCTCTGCTGAATTGACGCCATGATGCAGGCGGGCCCTCACGCCGGGCTCAACCCAGGGGGGCAACGGTTCGAGCGCGCTCGGCATCCCACCAGTAGTGGCCTCGGTGGGAGCAGTATCTTTCCGGGCATCTCAAACGTCTCCCTGACATGGCGTAGTCTCTCCAGCCCCCCGCCCCCACGGTGCCATGAGCGAAATCCCTTATACCCCCCCCGACTTGGCCCGCCTGCTGGCGCGCGCGTTGGGGCCCCAGTACCAGCTGGGGGCCGAAATCGGCCGGGGCGGAATGGGTGGGGTGTACCGCGCCACCGACCTGACCCTGCGGCGAGATGTGGCGGTCAAGGTTCTCAGCCCCGACCTGATCGGGCACCGGGCGGTGGTCGAGCGCTTCCTGGCGGAGGCGCGGATCATTGCCCGGCTGCGCCACCCCAACATCGTGCCCGTCCACGTGGCCGGCGAAACCGACGGTCTGGTCTACTTCGTGATGGATTTCGTGGCCGGCCAGACGCTGCGCCAGCGGATTCAGCAGGAGGGAAAGCTGGACGAGGCGATGGTGGCCCGGATTGCGGCCGACATCGCCTCGGCGCTGGAGGCCGCGGCAGAGGCCGGGGTGGTGCACCGCGACCTCAAGCCCGAAAACATCCTGCTCGAGGGCTCCGGTCCGCGGGCCCTGCTGACCGACTTTGGCGTGGCGCGGATCCTGGAGGGCGGTGGCCCGGCCACGGGACCCGGTGTGGCAATGGGAACCCCGGCGTACATGAGCCCCGAACAGGCCAGCGGGGAGCCGGTCGATATCCGCAGCGACCTCTACTCCCTCGGCGTGGTCTGCTACGAGATGCTGGCGGGCCGGCCACCCTTCGAGGGACCGCCGCAGACCCTGCTTTCGCGCCAGATCCTGGACCCGCCGGTGCCGATCGAGGAGCGCCGCCCCGGGATCTCCCCTGCCCTGGCCACCGCGATCATGGGCGCGCTCGAAAAGATTCCCGAGGCACGCTACCAGAGTCCGGCCGAATTCCGGACGGCGGTGCTGGCCCACCAGCCGATCACCCCACCAGGGGCCACTCCCCGCTCGTCGCTGCCCCGTCGCCGTCGCACCCGGGCGCTCATGGTGGCAGCCGTGGCGCTCCTGGTGACGGTGGCGGCGTGGCTGATTCCCGATCCGGGACCTCCGGACGGCATCAACCCCCGGCTCTCCGTGATGGTGCTGCCGTTCGACAATCTCCGCGATGACAGTGAGCTCGCCTGGCTGCGCGACGGCAGTGTCAGCATGCTGACCCTGGCGTTGGGCCAGTGGCACGACCTGACCGTGGTCGACGCCGACCGGCTCCACGACCTGATGGCAGAGGCGGGCCCGACCGACGGCCCGGTAGGACTCCAGCTTGCCCGGCGGTTGGCGCGCCAGGCCGGTGCGTGGACGGTGGTTCTGGGCGAGTACACCCGGCAGGGTGACTCCCTGGTCCTGGTGGCCCGAACCTATGACGTCGCCTCGGGAAACCGGGTGGACCTCTCGCAGGTCGCCGGCGCTGGCGCGGCGGATGTCCGCCCCTTGTTTGACGAGCTGGCTCGGCGACTGCTCAACATTTCCGCCGGTCAGGACGCCAGGATCGCGGCGCTCTCAGCCGTCACGACCTGGTCGCTCGAGGCGTATCGCGCCTACCTCCGCGGCGCCAGCCACCTGCACCGGTGGGAGCTGGCCGAAGCCGAGGCAGACCTGCACCGCGCCATCGCACAGGACAGCAGCTTTGCCCTGGCGTACTTCCGGCTGTCGCTGACCCGCGGGTGGCGGTACGGCGAAGCCGACACCGTCGCGATGGTGGCGATCGAACAGGCGGCCCGATACGCCGACCGTCTCCCCGAACGTGAACGGGTCATGATCACCGCGTATCGGGCCATGATCGAAGGCGATCCGTCCCGCTCGGAGGCACTGTACGGCCAGTTGCTGGCCCGCGATTCGACCGACGCCGATGCCTGGTACGGCCTCGGCGACGCCCTCTTCCACGATCCGGGGCGGCCCTACGCGGTGGCGCAGACCCTGGCCCTGCGCGCCTTTCGCCATGCGATCCGGCTCGACCCGCGCTACGTCCTGGCCTACGAACATGTCAACGCAATCCTGGCCGACGCAGCCAGCGGCAATCCGAAGCTGGTCCTGGTTTCCGCCGACTCGCTGGCGCCCAGCCACTCGGCGGAAGGGGGGGCGTTGATCGATGAGCCCACACTCCGGGCCGGCGTGGTGCGGGCCCGTGCCGAGGCGTTGGCGGTGGCCCAGTCGTGGGTAGACGCGCAGCCGCGGACCCCGCGAGCCCGGTTGGCGCTGTTCAGCGTCTACCTCGCCGCCGAAAACCACCCGGCCGCCCTGCAGGAAGCCGCCCGGATCCGCGAGATCCTGCCCGAGTCGGAGCGGGGCTTCGCCTCGTTCCTGGAGGCGCGGGCCCGGTTCAATAGTGGCGATGCGGGGAGCGCGGGACGCGCCATCCGGGAGGGAATGTTGCGGCTGCATCCCACCAGCGCGGGGATGAGCCTGCTGGGCACCCCCGCCCTGCAGGATGTCCTCGCCGGCGCCAACATCCTGGCGTATCTCGGCGATGTCCGCGGCGCCGCTCAGCTGATTGCCCTGGCCGATACCGTCCGGCGGGTCATCAGGCCGCCGGAGTCGGGGCCGGGCCACGCCCCCTCCGGCCTCGATGAGACCTGGGAATGGGCCCGACAGGCACAGCTCTACAGCGCGGTCGGTGGGGCCAGAAGCCAGCTCGAGGCGATTTGGCAACAGGTGGTCGTGGCGTCGCGCAGCGCCACGCCGAGCCAACGTCAGGCCCTGGCGCGCTCGGTCGCGGCGGCTCCGATTGGCCTCTTCCTCCTGAGCCCCAGCGCCCCCGCCCCGCTCCGCGAACTCGAGCGGATGAGCGGGATGCCCAGCGACCCGACCCTGTTGGCGCTCGAGGCGCTCTACCGGGGCGACTCGGTTCAGGCCCGGAAGCTCCTTCTCACGCCACCTGAAGCCGAGTCCGAGACCGAGGCAGGGGAACCGTCACTCTGGGGGTTTGCCAATGGTGACCCGAGACCACTCACCGCCGAGGTGCTGTTCCAGCTGGGGGAGTATCAGGCCACGGTGGACCTGCTGCGTCCGTTCCAGCCCGACCAGTTGATGGGGCGCCAGTTTGACCCCCGCTGGGCGGTGCTGGGGCGGGTGCGTCTGCTGCGGGGGCTGGCGCTGGAGCGGCTGGGCCAGCGGGCCGAGGCGGCCCAGGAGTTTGCGGCGACATTGGCTCAATGGCGGGAGGCGGATAACATGCTACTACCATTGATTGATGAGGCCCGGGCTGGTTTGGCGCGGGTGCGGGGGTCGGGGACGGGCTAAGGAGGGAGAAGTGGGAAGTGAGAAGGGAGAAGTGGGCCTGCCCAGGGTCGGAGCGACTTCTCCCTTCTCGCTTCACCCTTCTCGCTTATCTTTAAGGCACGGGTAGGAGACGATGGTCGCGGGGGTCCCTTCGGGGGCACCTGAGGAAAGTCCGAGCTCCACAGGGTAGACTGCCAGGTAACGCCTGGGCGCCGCGAGGCGACGGACAGGGCAACAGAAAGCAAACCGCCCCGAGGGCGCGCAAGCGGCCGGAGGGTAAGGGTGAAAGGGTGGGGTAAGAGCCCACCGCGCTCCTGGCAACAGGAGTGGCACGGTAACCCCCAGTCGGAGCAAGGCCAAGCAGCGGCAAGGTGCGACCCGCACCGCCTGAGCCGTGGGTAGGCTGCTCGAGGCCGCCGGCGACGGCGGTCCCAGACAGATGATCATCCCCTGCCCTCGGGTGGGGAACAGAACTCGGCTTACCGCCCGACCCGTGCCCCCCGGTGCCGCGCAAGCGGCCCGGGGGGCGATCACATCCGCCGGATGGCCCCGCGACCCACCCACACCGGAGACCGACCGTGCTTACCACCTTGCTCCTGCTTGCCAGCGGACCCGCCTGGCCCACGCCCAGAGCCGATACGACCATTCACCGGTACCGGGTCGAGCTGTCGGTCCGCTCCGAAGTGGATCTGGTCGCCCTCGGGATGCCGATGCAGATCCAGGAACAGGCCGCCGTCGGCTTCCTGACGATCACCCTGGCGGACTCGGCCGGCGGCAAGGCGATGCTGGCCCGGATTGACTCGGCGACGTTCAGCGCCGGCGACCTGCCGCTGCCGCCGGACGTGGCTGCGCAGGCCAAGGGAACCACATTCATTGGGTATCTCGATGCCGCCGGCAAGCTGCAGAATCTGACTGCGTCATCGGAAAACCCGGTCGCAGGGATGATTGAGTCGCTGCTGGGGGATTTCTTTCCCCGGCTGCCGACGGGGGAGCAGGGTCCGTGGCGAGACACTGTCAACCTGGCGACCAGCGTCAATGGCGGCAGGATGCGGACTGAAGTCATTACCGAGTACGCGGCGGCGGGGTCGGAGGAGTTCCATGGCGAACCCGCCCTGAAACTGACCGCAGCGTTCACGACGGTGATGGAAGGGACGATGGAGACGCCGGCCGGCGAAGCGGGAATGCGTGGAGCAGGTAGTGGTACAGGCAACTACTACATCTCGCGCGGTCGGTCGTTCCTCGGTGGCAGCCGAACCACCACCCAGCAGTCCGACATCTCCATGGCCATGGCTCCGGCGCCGATCCCCGTCAAGACGACGACCGTCCTGGTGGTGGCCCCGATCCGGTGAGCGACGCCGGTGGGGCAGGAATGGGGGTGGCAATGCCGATTCCCAGGACCACCCCCGAGCCGGCGGTCGCGGCGCGGCGGCGGCGACTTCGCCGCAGCCTGCTCTGGGCGGTGGCCCTTTCTCTTGCCTGGCTCCTGATCGCGGCCCCGCCGCCGATCTGGTACCTGGTGGCCATGCCCCGCGAGACCGCCTTCATGGCGATGCAGGAGCGCTGGCGCGGGACGGCAGCGGAACGAATCCCTGAGAAGCGGCGGTACCAGCCGGTGCCGCTGGCCCGGGTGGCTCCGGTCATGCGACGTGCGGTCCTGATCGCCGAAGACAACCGGTTCTATGAGCATGCGGGATTCGACTGGGTCGAGGTCCGCCGGGCCATCGGATACCCCCGTGACTCTCTTCACTGGGGCAATGCGCGCCACCGACGCGATCTCTGGCGGGCGTTCGGGCGGGCGATCAGTGGGGCAGGGGAGGTGCGCGGCGCCAGCACGCTGACGCAGCAGCTGGCCAAGAACCTCTACCTCTCGCCCTCGCGCAACCCGTTGCGCAAGCTCAAGGAAGCGGTGCTCGCCAAGCAGCTGGAGTGGTTCCTGCCCAAGGATCGGATTCTGGAGCTGTACCTCAACGTGGTCGAGTTCGGCCCGGGGATCTGGGGGGTCGAGGCCGCCAGTCAGTCCTACTTCCGGAAGCCAGCGGCGCGGCTGTCGCGCACCGAAGCCGCGGCACTGGCCGGTTTGTTGCCGTTTCCCCGCCTCTCCAACCCCGCCTATCGGCCGGCGCGGATGCGGGCGCGGCAGGCGATGATACTGGAGCGGCTGCGCTGAGGGGCGCCGCAGGCTCCTAGCCCGGTTGAGTTCGTTTCAAGGTGGGCGGGAACTGTCGAGATCGCTGAGATTTGACGTTCCCAGCAAGGTGAGCGGGACCAGCCTGTGGTGGGTTGTCCCGCCGACCACACAGGGATCCCTGTTCGGCACTGGTCGCTACAGTTCCCGCCCACCCGGCACGGAGCCCCGGCGAATCCAGGTGTCCGACTTCCCGTGGTTCAGTCCACCAGCCGCAGCGGCATCACCAGCGTCAGATAGCTGGCCGGATCGTCCCAACCGACCGGTTCGCAGGTGGCGGCCCGTTCGGGCGCCTTGAAGGTCAGCCGAACCTCGTCGGTTGGCATGTACTTCAGGACCTCGAGCATGTAGTGCGCGTTGAAGCCGATCTCCAGGGGATCGCCATCGTACGCCACCGCCAGCTCCTCCTGGGCTTCGCCGAGGTCGGGAGTCTGGACCGACAGCTTGCACGACCCGCTGGCAAAGGCCACCCGGATCCGGTGGGTCTGATCGCTGGCCACGATGCTCATCCGGCGCAGCGCGGCGGCGAGCGCCGCCTTGTCGGCGGTGGCGATCTTGTCGTTCTCGCGGGGAATCACCTGTTCATAGTTCGGGTATGGACCCTCGATCAGCCGGGTAAAGACCTGGGTGGTCGAGGAGCGGAAGCCCAGGTGGTTGTCACTCTTGGCGAGTTCCACCTCGTCGTCGCTGCTGAACAGCTTCTTGATCTGGTCGAGCGCCTTGGGAGGCACGATCAAGTCGACCTGCTGACCGGCTCCACCCGCCACAGGAACGTCCATGCGGGCCAAACGGTGCCCGTTGGTGGCCACCATGCGCATCCGGTCATTCTTGAGCTCCCAGAGCACGCCATTGAGGATGGGGCGGCTCTCCTCGGTGCTGGCGGCAAAGGCCACGTGCGAGATCAGCTTCTGCAGGTCCTTGGACGGTACCCGCCAGCCGCCCTCGAACTTGACTGCCGGAAAGGCAGGAAACTCCTCCTTGGAGAGGCCCAGCAGCTTGAACTTGGACTTGCCGCACTCGATCGCCACCCGTTGCTCGCCCGAACTGGTGATCCGGATGGCGGCCGACGGCAGCTCCCGGACAATTTCCACCAGCTTGCGCGCCGGCAGGGTGATGGCGCCTTCCTGGTCGACCGAAGCCGGGATGGTTGTGCTGACGGAAATATCCAGGTCGGTTCCGGAGAGCCGGAGTCCGTCCCGGGTGGCTTCGACCAGGATGTTCGAGAGGACGGGAAGGGTCGTCTTGGTCGGCACCACGGCCGCCACGGCAACGAGTCCTTCCTGCAGCTTCTCCCGGGTAATCGTGAACTTCATCTGCTGCCTCGTTTTGCTAAGCTGTTGTACTGTACCACCGGAATATAAGAACTAGAAGCAGTAGTAGAGCGTGTGGAACTGTGGACGAGCCCACCATCCCCTCGCGGCACATGGAGTTGCCTGCATCCACGCCATCCCCACCAATGTGGGGAGTCTGGAATACCGGCCAAGATTCCCGGTGTTGTCCGCACGCTCCACACCACGCCATTCGCCCAGACGATTATTGTGCCAACAACTCCTGCCGTGCCGACTCGACCCGCTCGCGGAAGGCGCGATCGCGCTGCAATTGCTGCTGGACCTTGTCCACAGAATGAATCACAGTCGAGTGATCACGGCCTCCGAACGACTGCCCGATTTCCACAAGCTGCATCTGCAGCATGTCGCGGGCGAGGTACATGGCGATCTGTCGCGGCACCGTCAGCGTCTTGATACGGGCCTTGGACCGCAACCCCTCGGGGGTGACGCCCCACCGCTTGGCGACGATTTCCTGGACCTTGTCGATACTGGGCAACTGCCGGGTGACCACCGTGCCACCCTGGACCGGACGGATCTTGTCGGAGAGCGCCTCCCGGGCGGTCTCGATCGTGATCTCGCGCTTCTTGAGCGAGCCATAGAGGATCAGCTTGATGATGCACCCCTCGAGCTCGCGGACATTCGACGGCACGTGCTCGGCGATGAACGCGAGCACCTCGTCGGGAATGGCCGTTTCGAGGTGGTCCTGTTCCTTTTTCTTCCGGAGAATGGCAATCCGGTGCTCGAGGTCGGGCTGGCCGACATCGACGACCATGCCGGCCTGGAAGCGGCTGACCAGCCGCGCCTCGAGTCCGGGCATCTCGGTCGGGGGGCGATCGGAGGTGAGCACGATCTGCCGGCGCTCGCCCGAGAGCGAGTTGAAGGTGTGGAAGAACTCTTCCTGGGTGGCCTCCTTGCCCTCCAGGAAGTGCACGTCATCGACCAGGAAGAGGTCGACCTCGGAGCGGTAGCGACGACGCAGGTGCTGCATCGTGCGGCCGTGGATTCCCTCGATTACCTCGTTGATGAACCGTTCGGCGCCGACGTAGAGGACGCGGGTGTTCGGCTCCCGGGCCAGGACCCGGTGGGCAATTGCCTGCATCAGGTGGGTCTTGCCCAGCCCGGTGGCGCCGTAGATGAAGAGGGGGTTGTAGGTCTTGCCAGGGGCTTCGCCGACCGCATTGGAGGCGGCGGCGGCCATCTCGTTGGACTTGCCGATGACAAAGTTGTCAAAGGTGTAGCGATCGTTGAGCGGCTGAGAGCTGGGATTGGCCGCCGAGGGGACGAGCGGGGCCGGATCGGCCGCGGGCGCCACGAAGAAATCCATCTGGGGGCGCTTCTGGCGCTCCTCCATGACCCGGAACACCACCTCGGCGCCGTGGCCCAGGAACGGTTCGGCCAGGCGGGCGAGGAGGGCGGCGTGCTTTTCCTCGTTCCAGTTGACCGAGAACTGGTCCGGGGCCCCGACGATCAGGCGGCTGCCCTCGAGGGCCAGCGGCTCGGCGGGGATCAGCCAGCTCTCGATGGCATGGGCGGGCAGCTCCCGCTTGGCCTCCTCGAGGATCCGTTTCCAGGTGTCTTTTGGCGAAGGCTGCATGTCAACTCTTCATGAACCGGCGGGCACGCCGGGCGAGGTGCGGTAAGGGCTGGCGAGTTTACGGCCCCGTTGTGGAAAAGTCAACCTTGACCGGTGGGGGCTGGATCGAGTAGCTTTGTCGGTTCACCGTGAGGACTGGGATTCATGAAGCCGACTTATCAGCCGCGCAACAAGAAGCGCATCAACAAGCATGGTTTTCGGGCCCGGATGGCCGATCGTTGGGGTCAGGCCGTCCTGTCGCGCCGCCGCAAGAAGGGTCGCCGCCAGTTGACGGTGTCGCTCCCCTCCAAGCACGCGAGCGCCTGACGCCTGGTGAAGCGGTACCCCGGGAGCACCGGCTGGCGCGGGAGAGCGATCTCCGACACACCCTGCGCAGCGGGCGGCGCCACCGGCTGAGTCACTTGGACATGGTCTGGACGGACAACGCAGCGGGTCACCCACGGATGGGACTGATTGTACCCCGGTTCCAGTCCAGTGCGGTGGCCCGCAATCGTTTGCGCCGTCGGCTCAAGGAAATCTGGCGGCGAGAGATCCAGGGCCGTCAACCGGGATGGGACTTGGTGATCCGTGCCCGCCGGGAGGCCTACGGCGCCTCGTTTGAGGCCCTGCGGTCCCAGCTCCTCGGGTGGCGCGACGCCACCATCGGCGGGGGATGACCTCCCCCCTGGAATGGCCGCGGCGTGGCGCGATGCTGTTGATCCGGGGATACCAGCGGTTCATTTCCCCGGCGCTCCCTCCTTCCTGTCGCTTTACCCCCTCCTGCTCGCAATACACGCTCGAGGCGGTGGAGCGGTACGGACTCCTGAAGGGGAGTTGGCTGGGGGGCCGCCGGTTGATTCGGTGTCATCCGTTCAATCCCGGGGGGGTGGACCCGGTGCCGTGACGGGCAGCGGGACAGCGGGACAGCGCTGCCCCGCTGCCTCGTCACCGATCTGAACTGAAACAAACCGGCAGCCTGAGCCGTGTGACGGTGTGGGCTGCCCTTGGCGTCGAGGAAACATGGACCGGCGAGTCGTTGCTGCAATTCTGCTGATGATGCTGGTGGCGGTGGCGCCGGCGGTACTGTTCAAGCGCCCGACCCCGCCGCCCGGAGCGGTGCAAGTGGACAGCGCCGGTGCCCCGGCGCCGGCCGCCGCCCTTCCGGCCAACCCGCTGCCATTGGTTCCCGCCGATCCTGCGGCCATCCTGCCGGAAGTCGAGCCCGCCTTGGCGCCCGACACCATCACCGTCCGCTCCCCACTCTACGAATACCGGTTCAGCACCCGCGGTGGCCGTCTCGTTACCGCCGCCCTTTCCGAATATCGCTCCATGCTTCCGGCCGACAGCGGCAAGGTGGCGCAGATCCTCCAGCCGGGCAGCAACCTCCTGGCGTCGTCGCTGGTGGTGGGCGGAGATACGGTGGCGCTGGGTGCCGAAATCCTTCAGCCCTCCCAGCGAGAGTTGGACGTATCCGCCGGGGAGACATCGTTCACCCTGAGTGGGACGGTCCGTGGCCTGGCGGTGCTCCTGACCTACCGGTTCGTGCCGGGGTCGTACCACATCGCGGTGGAGGGCCGGGTTGAGGGAGTTGGCCCCAACGGGGCCCAGCTCCTGATCGGGATGGGACCGGGGCTCCGCAACACCGAGAGCGACTCAGTGGAGCACCGCCGGGAACTTGGTGTGGTGGTCAAGGCGGAGGACTCCGAGTTGCACCGCTTCCAGAGCGTGGACCAGGGAGAACCGCTGCTCCTGAGTGGCCCGTTCGAATGGGTCGCGGTCAAGTCGAAGTACTTCGTGGCCGCCGTCTTTGCCATGGACTCGACCCAGCCGGCCGGGGCTCGCGGGCGACTGTCCGGCGCCCGCGCCTTTCACGCCGACCCGCTCAGCGCCAAGCCGGCGCTGGTGGATGTGGAGGCCAGCCTGCCGGTGGGCAGCGACGGCAGTTTCCACTACCTGGTCTATGCCGGTCCGATGGAGTATCCCCGGCTGAACGCGCTGGGCAATGAGTTTGACGACGTCAATCCCTATGGCTGGCCCGGCTTCCGTTCCCTGATCCGTCCGGTGGCGCTGGGGGCTCGATGGCTGCTGGTGTGGATGCACGAGAACCTGGGTTTCGCGTATGGACTGGTGCTGATCACCTTCGGCGTGATGATCCGACTGCTCCTCTGGCCGCTCAACCAGAAGGCGATGCGGTCGAGCATGGAAATGCAGGCCATCCAGCCGATCATGAAGGAGATGCAGGAGAAGTACAAGAACGACCCCCAGAAGCTGCAGCAGGAGATGTTCAAGCTCTACAAGGAGCACAACGTCAACCCGCTCGGCGGCTGCTGGCCCATGCTGCTGCCCTGGCCGGTGATGCTGGCGCTGTTTTTCGTGTTCCAGAACACGATCGAGTTGCGGGGAGAAAGTTTCCTCTGGATGCCCGACCTCGCCCGGGCCGACCCGTTGTTCATTACGCCGATCCTGATGGGGTTGTCGATGTTCGGCCTGATGAAGCTGGGGCAGCGCGGCATGGCGGCCAACCCGCAAATGAAGATGATGCTGTACATCATGCCGCCGATGATGACCTTCCTGTTCATCCAGTTTGCCAGCGGCCTGAACCTGTACTATTTCGTCAGCAACATGGCGAGCATTCCGCAGCAGTGGCTGCTGACCCAGGAGCGGCTGCGCCGAAACCCGCCGACAGCGGTGGCGCCGGCCCCCAAGAGCGGCAAGCGCAAATAGGGCACGCCTCCGGGCGCGCCCCTAGATTGCCGGGATGCTCTCAGATCCCATTGCCGCAGTGGCCACCGCTCCCGGCAGGGGAGCCCTCGCGCTCGTCCGGCTCTCCGGTACGGGCGCGTTTGGCATTGCGGCCGCCACCGTCCGCCGGTTCTCCGCCGATCAGCCCCGATACGCCACCCTCGGCACCTTCCTGGACCGCCACGGCCACCCGGTGGACCGGGGCCTCTATACCGTCTTTCCGGCCCCGCACAGCTACACCGGTGAAGACCTGGTGGAGTTCTGCTGCCACGGGGGTGCGATGGCGGCCTCGCAGTTGCTAGCGGCCCTTGCCGCAGCGGGGGCGCGCCAGGCCGAGCCGGGCGAATTCAGCCGACGGGCGGTCCTCAACGGCAAGATGGACCTGATCCAGGCCGAGGGGGTGGCCGATCTGGTGGACGCCTACGCTCCTGCCCAGGCCCGGGCAGCGCTGCACCAGATTGACGGTGGGTTGTCGGCCCGGATACAGTCGTTGCGAACACAACTACTAGATCTTGTTGTGGCGCTCGCTTATGACATCGACTTCCCGGGCGAGGACGACGGTCCGATTTCCGGGGCCCAGCTCCAGCAGCAGCTGGTCCAGGCCCGGGCGGGGATGCACGAGCTCCTCCGCACCGCACCGGCCGGCGAGCGCCTGCGGACCGGCGCACTGGTGGTGCTGGCCGGCGCCCCCAACTCAGGCAAGTCCTCGCTGTTCAACGCCCTGCTCGGCATCGATCGGGCGCTGGTGACCCCGCTTCCCGGAACAACCCGCGATGCGGTCGAGGCCGATACGGAGTTTGAGGGGTGGCCGATTCGGTTGGCGGATACCGCCGGCCTTCGGGAGGCCGACGACCTGGTGGAGCGGCTCGGGATCGCGGTCAGCCGCCGCTACCTGGCCGCCGCGGACCTGGTGCTGTTGTGTGCCGAGGCGTCGCGCCCGCTCGGGGCAGGGGAGCGCCAGGTCATGGCAGAACGGCACACCCTGGTGGTCCGCACCAAGTCAGACCTGATGGCTGGGGTGGGAGGCGAGGAAGTCGGGGGAATTTCGGTCTCGGTGGTGACCGGGGAGGGACTTGGTGCGCTCCGGGAGGCAGTGGCAGCCGCGGTGTTCGGTGGCGAGGCGGAGGCCCGGTTGCCCGAGCTGACGCCGCTCCTGCTGCGCGAGCGACACCGGGTTGGACTGGAGCGAGCCTCGGCGGCACTGGACGTCGCAGAGGCGCTCCTCGGCCCGGCAGGCGATGCTGCGCTGGCGGCACACCAGGTCCAAGGCGCGCTGGCGGCGCTCGACGAACTGGTGGGAGTGATGGATCCTGACGAGGTGCTGGGGAGGATCTTCAGTCGGTTTTGCGTGGGGAAGTGAGGACGGGTAGGGCGGTTAAGACGGATAGGACGGGTAGCTTGACGCCATTCGTGCCACCAGCGCAATCGCCATTGTCGGGCGTTGACGTTTCCGCCCCGATCGCCCAACCCACCTGACTCGCTCGCCCGCTCCGCCGTATCCGTCTTGACCGCCCTACCCGTCACCCTAGCGCTTGTGGGTACTGTCGCAAAACGGCTTGTTCTTCGACATGCCGCAACCGCAGAGCTTGATCTGGCCAGGAATCTTTGCTTCGGGTGGGGTGATCGGGTTGCCCTCGTTGTCGAGGATGATCACGTCACCTTCGATGAGGTAGGGTCCGGCCGGTTTGTGGGTGATTGTGGGTGTAGGCATGGTTGGGAAGGGAGAAGTGGGAAGAGAGAAGAGAGAAGGGAGAAGGAGGTCGTCGCCAATGTCACCGGAAGCTTGGGCGGGAAGAGATCGTACTGCTTGCTTCTCCCTTCCCACTTCTCGCTTGCTATGCCGACTGCCGACCCCTGGCAAGCTCCTCCGAGACCATGACTTCCTTGGCGGAGGCGCGCAGGGCATCGGCGATGCCGCGCTCGGCCACGATCGCCTCGGCCATCCGATACCCCAGATAGTAGCCGCACCGTTCCGGGATGACCCGCCCCAGGGTCAGGCGAGCGGAAGGCGTCATGCCACCGGAGAGATAGCGCAGCCGAAGTCCCAACCCGCTGCGGTCGAGCTCGCTGGCCACTGCGCGGCGGAGAAATGCTTCCAGCTCCCGCATCCGCTGGTATTGCCGACGGGGATAGCCGAAATAGTCGGCCATGTCGAAGCCCGGGGCCACCGCCTGCGAGGCATGCACCGCCAAACCCTCATTGACGAGCAACTCGCGCAGTGAGGCGCGCCGGGCCGTTTCCCAGTAGTCGTAGCGGCCCCCCTCCTCGTCGACCAGGCGGCGCAGCTCGCTGCCGCTCTGGGGCGAGGTATAGCGCACCGCATGGGCCAGCTCATGCCCGATCCAGAGGGGAATCAGGTCGGGCTGCAAACCCATGCCAAACGTTTCGGGATTGGTGCGGCCGGTGAAATGCTCGATACAGATGAACGCGACTCCCCGCCCGTTGATGACCAGCTCGCCGGCGTTGGCGCCACCGACGCCGACCATCAGGTAGGTGTCGTGCGGGCGGTCGATCCGGAGGACGTCGGCGGCGCGGGCGATGGCATCTTCGGCCATCTGCACCAGGTCTACCGAGGAGAGCAGGGCTCGCAGGTCGCTGCGGTCGGCGGTGACGGCGTCGTGAATGACCTGGCTGGCAGTGGGACTGTCGAGGTCGAGCACGTAGTTGGACCAGTACGACGACAACACGTCGCGATGGGACTGCAGATAGCGGTGGTAGGCCGCCTCGCGATCGTCTGAGGCGAGGATGTCAAGGAACTCAGGAATGAGATTGATGAGCACGCGACACAATACGCAGGACGCGGTGCAAGATCAAGAGAGCGCGAAGGGGGTTGCGCTCAGTCAGTCGTGTGGTTTGGTCCGGCGCTCCGACGCATCGTGCAGGAAGCGCTTTTCGGCGGCGGTCAGGCTGCTCAATCCACTCGAGCTGATCTTGTCGAGCACGCGATCCATTTCGGCGCGCTCAAACTCCGCCGAGGCGAGTGGAGACACTGGGCGTTCCTGCGGCGGTGGGACCACGGTCGCGCCCTCGAACCGGCGGAGCGGCACCGGGGCGGCCATGACGGTTCGCATGAGACCGCGCTTGGTGGTGGGAGCGGGCGTCGCGTCCAGCTGCCGAAACCGGAACCAGGCATAGGCGGCGATCACACCACCGGCGTGCGCCAGATGTGCCAGCCCGTCATCGGCAAACCGGAACGCGGCGAGGAGATCGAGCACCCCAAGCACTGCGACGACGGTGGCGGCCGAGAGTGGCACCGAAAAGATCGCGAGCTGGGCGTCCGGACGAACGAGTGCCGCGGCGAGCGCCACGCCGAGCACCGCGCCGCCGGCCCCGACCAGCGGCGGCACCCCGGCCACCCCGGTCAGGCCGATGGCAAAGAGCGCTGCTCCCAGTCCGCAACTGAGGTAGAGGAGCAGGAATCGGCGCCCCCCGATCCGGTTCTCGACTCCGGGGCCAAAGACCCAGAGCACCAGGAGGTTCACCGCGAGGTGCAGCGGGCCGAGATGGATGAACAGATGTGTCAGGATGGTCCAGGGGCGGGCCCAGAGCGCCGCCGGATCGAACTGGAGGGCGGCCGTAAACCGCGGGGCGGTGAAGACGGTCAGGAGCAGCACCAGCACCACCGCGTTGATCGCCATCAGGCGGCCAACCCAGGGGGTCAGGTGATTGCCGTGCCGTTCATGCATGGCCAAGCTCCAGGAGGTCAGGCTCTCCGTACGGGAGACGCCGGGTGAGGTTCCATGCCGCACGAATCACGCCTGCGGTTACCCCCCGGTGGGGAGCGCCAGGAGGCAGATCTGCTCGCAGAGCGCCGGAAATTCGATCCCCACGGCGGCTGCGGACTGGGGCAGCAGGCTGGTGGCGGTCATTCCCGGGAGGGTGTTCACCTCTAAACAGACTATTTCCCCGTCCGGTGTCAAGCGAAAATCGACCCGCGAGTAGCCCCGGAGCTTGAGCGCCTGGTGGGCGGTCAGGGCCAGCCGCCGGCACGCATCGGCCACTGTGGGGGGGAGGTCGGCCGGGAAGATCTCCTCCGACATGCCGGGGGTGTACTTGCACTCGTAGTCGAAGATCTCGTGCTGGGGAATGATCTCGCCGACCGCCAGCGCTTCGGTATCCAGGACCCCCACGGTCAGTTCCCGCCCCGGGATGAACTGCTCGATCATCACCTCGTCGTCGTACCGGCGGGCCGCCACGATGGCGGCCGCGAGATCCTGCGGTGCCGCCACAATGCTCAATCCCACCGTAGACCCCTGCTTGGACGGCTTGACGACCACCGGCCACCCCAGCGCCCCGTCGACCTCCTCCACGGAAACGGGCGCCATCCGCCAGACGGCGGTGGGGATCCCGGCCTCGCGAAAGAGCCGCTTGGAAATATCCTTGTCCATTGCCAGGCCGCTGCCCAGCGGTCCGCTGCCGGTATAGGGTACCCCCACCGTCTCCAGCACAGCCTGCAGGGTGCCATCCTCGCCCCAGCCACCATGCAGCGCCAGGAACAACACGGCGGCCTGCCGCACGGCGGGCAGGGCGCCGAGGTCGGCCACCTGAAGTCCACCGTAGAGGGCCTGCAACTCGACGAGCGATGGCGGAGCAACGCCGACCCCGGGCATGAGGCGGGCCGATTCTTCGGCCGGGGTCAGGACCCCGGTGGCAGTATCGACGACCGCCACTTCGTGACCGCGGCTTCGCAGGGCCGCGACGACCTGGCTGGCCGAGGCGAGGGCGACATTGCGTTCTGCGGAGGTACCGCCGGTGAGGACCGTGATGCGCATGGGTGGGGGCGGGGAATAGGGAATGGGGGCCAGGGTATCAGGTATCAGGTATCAGG
>Ga0163144_10001522_pt1 | contig 54610 bp, 46 predicted proteins | sample OliLak19BULKMAT1_FD_123175 | JGI IMG/M metagenome (GOLD analysis project Ga0163144, IMG submission 123175) | Freshwater microbial mat bacterial communities from Lake Vanda, McMurdo Dry Valleys, Antarctica - Oligotrophic Lake LV.19.BULKMAT1 | ecosystem: Environmental > Aquatic > Freshwater >... | reverse complement strand
GAGTCCCCCGACGCGGGTTGCGAGCAGCGCTCGGCCCGCGGCCATCGCCTCGAGCGCCGCGACACCGAGACCCTCGCGCCGGGACGGCAGCACCGACAGTTCGGCTGCGGCGAGCAGGTCGCCGACGTCCTCGCGCCGGCCGAGCAAAAGGAGCCGCACCCCGGTCGCTCGGGCGCGCTCGGCGAGCGCCTCCCGCTCGGGCCCCTCGCCCGCGATTGCGACCACCAGTTCGGGTCGCGCCGCGCGCGCCGCGGCTTCGACCAGCACGTCGAAGCCCTTGCGCCGAATCAGGGTGCCCAGCGATACAGCGAGCACGTCCCCGGCGCCGACGTCCAGTTCGATGCGCACCTCGTCGCGCCCGCGCGCCGCCCGCACGCGCGCGGGGTCGATACTGCTCCAGATCGTGCGCACGCGATCCTGCGGCACGCCGCCCTCGGCAAGGCACTGCGCCACGGCGGGCGAGATCGCGACAGTGCGTTTCGTCAGCCGCTCGTGCACGAGGCGCGTGCGCCAGCCACGCCGGACGCGGCGATCCATCCGGCGAGTGGTCAGCGCCGGCACGCCCGCCAGCAACGCGCCGAGGCCGCCGAGCCAGGTCGCGCGGCCGGTGTGGAGGTGCACCAGGTCCGCGCCGAAGCGCCGCGCCGCAGCCGCCAGCCGCACCGGCGCGAGCAGCGCCAGGTCCGAATCCATCGGCACGCGAAACACATCGAAGCCGCGCCCGAGCGCGTGCGCTTCTGCCGCGCTGTTCGGCGGGCAAGCCAGTGCCTGGCGCCAGCCGAGCTTGCGCAGGCCCTCCATCAATAGGAACACCTGCACCTCACCGCCCGAGAATCCGCGCTCGGCGTCGATGTGCAGCACGGACGGTAGGTCGAGCATCGAAGGGCGGGCCGGTCCCGGAACATGGCCGTCGGCTAATGCGCGACCGATGCTATCAAGACCCGGCGTTGCGCGAGCGCGGCTCCCGGCGCTGCACTCAGGCTGCGGCCAAGTCGCATACTTGTGCCCTGCTGGTCGCAATCGAGGCGACCTCGGCGTGCGTCGCTCGCGCAGCTCCACAGCGCGGCCAAGATGCACGTCGGCCGGGTCATCCAGCCAAGCGCGCTGTGGTGATGGACGTCGTGGTACCCGTCGAAGAAGGGAACGAAGTGCGCTTGCGCGTCCTCGAGCGAGCCGAAGCCTTCCGGGTAGCTGGGACGGGACTTCGCGGTCTTGAAGTGCGCTTGCGAGCGCGACCTGGCCAAGGGCGATGTCCTGCTGCGCGAGTGCTGCCCGGATCAGCTTAGAAGCGTGGGCTGCGCTCGCGCGACGTGCAATCATTCCGCCGACGGCGTGGCGCTGGACCCCGCGGCCACGACTGGGGTCGGACGCGACCCGCAGCGTGCGCGTTTACGCCTAGGCGCGAGCGCGAGCCATCACGCTGGGCGCGCCCGTGGCGGCGGAGGGTCGCCCGGGGCTCCAGCGCGCAATTCGCGTTCGGCGTCCTCCAGAACGTCGATCATACGGCCCATCGTTGCGTCGAATCCATACGACTCGGCGCGCGTCCGTGCCGCGGGTCCAGCGACACGCCGTCGGTCCGTGTCACACCACGCGAGGAGGCTCTTGGCGAGCGCCGAAGGATCGCAGTCGGCTTCGAGCACGTCGCCCTGCACTCCGCGGTCGATCAGCTCGGAGGCGCCAGCATGGTCGGTGGTGATTGCCGGCGTGCCGCACGCCAGGGACTCAAGAACGGTGAACGCAAAGCTGTCGTACCAGGTCGGCAGCACATGCACGTCGGCGGCGGCGAGGCACAGTTGGGGATCGCGGCGCTCGCCGTGAAAGCGGACGCGGTCGCCCAGCCCGAGCTCGGCGGCGAGCGCCTCGTAGCGCGGCTGAGTCGAGTCGCGGCCGACGACGGAGAGTCGCGCGAGCGGCTCCCGGGCCGCGACCTCGACGAAGGCCCTCAGCAGCCGCTCCAGGCCTTTGCGCTCGAAGCCCCTGCCGAGGAAGAGGAACAGGATCTCGCCCGGCGAAGCCCCAAGGACACGGCGGTGCTCGGCGCGCTGCCGGGGGTCGATCGGACGGAAACGGGCGAGGTCGACGCCGTTGTAGATGATCTTGAGCGCTTCGCGCGGGATCCCGTAGCGCGCCGCGAGGTCGTCGCCGACGAGCCGCGAGTTCACGATGACTTTCCGGTACGCGCCCGGCGCGTAGGCGCGGCGCTCGATGGCGACCGCGAGCCGGTCCTTGAGTGCGTGCAACGGCGGGATGATGCGCGACCTGCTCGTCTTTGCGCGGCGGACCTGTTCGATCCAAGTCGTGTGGGATCCGCCGCTGCAGCGGATGACGTCCTGGCTCCAAGTCCTCCCGAGCGAGTACACGAGGTCGTAGCGCCCGGACTGCACGTGTCGCTTGACGGCGATCGCGAAGGCCCACATTCGCCACGCGCTGCCGATCACGGGGCTCTTCAGCACATGGAAGCGGATCGCCTCGTGCGACGGCTCCACGTGCGAACGGCAGACGATCGTGACCTCATGGCCGCGTAGCGCGAGCCGGCGCGAGACCTCGTCTAGCACCCGCTCGGTGCCGCCCACTTGGGCGTGCCGCAGGTGCACGAGGGCGATCTTCATCGTCGTCAAGAGCCTAGTGTCCCGCTCCTCGAAGTGGCAATCGAAACTTGACCCACCCGACGATCGAAAACCGACCCACAGCCATGCGCGGTACAGAGGATCTCCGCGTCCTAGCCCGGGTTTTTTCATCAGGTTTTCGAGCAGACGAGCCCAAGTCGTCGTCTGGTGGTGCTTTGCGGCCGCGGGATCCACAGTCGACCTTGAACAGGTCAACGAGGGACGCCCGTGGTCGCAAAGTGCCGCCCGAGGGCGAAAGACGGCCAAGGGCCGCCGGTTGGGCCGTCCGATCGCAAAGCTGCGGAAGAACTCAGGCTAGTGGGTTTTGAGGGGGGAGCAGACCTGGCAGGGTTGCATTCAAGGAGCGGCCTGGGGTGCGCGCAAGAGGGTGTTGGCCAGTGCCGTCAGCAGCATCGGCAGGTCGGGGTAGCCCTGGATGTGGCGCAAGCTGTGCTCCGCCGGCACGAGGCCGCTGGCGGTCCAGCGCATGACCGCGCCGGCGCCGCGCCAGCGCTTCACGTCTTCGTCGAGCGCGTCGCGATCAGACTTGGGCCCGGCTTGCGGGACCTGCCGGCTGATCGAAGATCCGCGCTGCGAACGGCGACAACGGGTGTGGCGAAGGGCGGATATGCGGATAGAATCCGGTTTCATCGGGGGTTAAGACCACGCTCGAGGGTCCTTCGCCAGCCCGGATGATTCATGCGGGTTAGCCCTCCGCCACTCCACTCCCCATCACACCGACCCCATGTCCGAAAACGTCTACAAGAAAATTGAACTCACCGGCTCGTCGAAACAAGGCATCGAGCAGGCCGTGGAGAATGCACTCGCGCGGGCGAAACAGAGCATCCGCAACATGCGCTGGTTCGAGGTGGTCGAGACCCGCGGGCACATCGAGGACGGTGCGATCGCCCACTGGCAGGTGACCGTGAAGGTCGGATTCACGCTCGAAGACTGAGACGCCCCGGTCCGGCGGAGCCGACTGCATGGTTCCGCGCGCCACGCTTCGTGCGCTGGTTTGATCGAGGCGCGCGATGGCCTCTTCGCGATCCGGTCCGAGCGCGGATTGGCCTTTCACGGAGGCCGCGGCGATGAGGCAGAGCGGGGAGGGGAGCTTCCAACCCAGCCGCCGCCCGGCCCGGCGACGTGCTGCTCGTGCAGCCGGGGACCTACGCGCCCTTCCTACTGGACAAACTCGATCCCGTTCGTCGTCCGCTGATCAGGAACGGCTCGACTTGCCGAGCGGGCCTAGCGCGATCCCGTCCCCGGGCTAGCGTCCGCCGATCTCGAGGTCGCGCGGGCGGCGGGCCGTCGGATTGGAAAGCGCATGAATCACCCGAGCTAAAGCTCGAACTCGCCCGCGAACACACGTTCCACGGGCCCGCCGAGCCAAGCGACGCCATCGTCGGCGAGCGTGACACGCAGCTCGCCACCGGGCATGCGCACGCGGTGGGTTTCGCCGCGCGGCAGGTCGAGCAGGTGGGTGAGCGCAATCACCGCGGCGCAAGCGCCGGAGCCGCAGGCGGCCGTTTCGCCCGCACCGCGCTCGAACGTCCGCTGTTCGATCACGCCGTCCTCGCCCAGGTGGACGAAGCTCGCGTTGATCCGCTGGGGGAACGCCGGATGGGATTCGAGGGGCGGGCCGAGCTCGTCCAAATCCAAGTCCGCGGGGGAGTGTACGAGTGGCAACACGAGGTGCGGATTGCCTATCGACAGGGCCAAACCCTCCCACGCTTCACCGGCCGCTTCGAGCGCGATCTCCCACGGGGCGTCACCGCCCGCGCGGAAGACACGCACATGGGTGGGGTCCAGCGGGATGTCTTTTGCTTCGAACCGCGGATGTCCGATGGCCACAGTGGCGCCGTGGTCCGCGTCGAAGCGGACAGCGTGGACACCTGCGTCGCTCGCGAGCGTGTAGCTATCGCGCCCCGGTGCCGCACCAAATGCACCGCGGCGCGAACCGGCGCCCACGCAGCGCAACGCGTTGCCACACACGCCGCCGCGGGATCCATCCGAGTTGAACATCAAAAGGCGCAAGTCCGCTGCTGCGTCGCGCTCCAATAACACCATCCCATCCCCGCCGATGCCCGTGTGGCGGGCGGAAAGCCGCCGCGCGAGCTCGGGCGCACGTGCGATCAATTCCGCCGCGGCGGCCGTCGAAACACGCGCGAGCTCCACGAACAGGTAGTCGTTGCTGGCTCCGTGCCACTTCGAAAAGGGGATGCGCTCACCCATGGCGTTGCTCAAGTTACTGCGCAGGGACATCCGGACGCCACCCTAGCCCGCCCGGTGTCCGCTCGGTCGGCCCGCTTGTTACGGGTAACTGACCGATGCGGTGACCCTCAGGCCGTTGTCGTTGGAGCTGGCGCCGAACCATGTGACCTCTTCGTCGAGCATCACAAGCACGGCATCGCGATCGCTGTCATGCCACGCGTTTAGGCCCAGCGCCTCCAGTTGGTCGCGCACGTCCCGCAGCAGTGCCCCGCGCCGCATCTGCGCGCTCAACGTGATCTGAACCTCGCCTAAGTTCGTGGCGACCCACAGCCACGAGCCCGCGGATTCACCCACCAGTCCGGTGATGTCGCCAAAGATCTGGGCTTCACCGAGGGCGAGGGCACTGGCGTTCATGATCTTGTCCTTCTCGCCAGTGCGTTCGTCGCTTGATTCAACGTCCTCGATTTTGACGTCGCGATACTCCCCTCCGGGGGCGTCTGCGCCCGGGTTGATCGTGATCGCGTTACCTGCAGAACGAGCCACTCCTAGACCGAGGGGCCATTCCTTTGCTGTTGCGTCGGCGAGGATTTTGTCGTTCAGGCCCTGTGCGAATGCCGCGGCCTTCTCGTCCGGTGCGTCCACCGGTCCGCCCTCGGACGGCGGATCGTTGTCCGGGTTGCCGGGTTTCACATTCACCTTCGCCTCGAACTTTTCCTCCTGTTTGACACCTTGCGCATCGATGTACGTCATCGTCACGGTGAAGGTCACGGTCGCCGTGGCGTTGGGCTGCCCGATCTGAGCCATTGCTGCGCCGGTCGGCGCCGGGGTGGGCAGTTGCGGCGGTGGAACCTGTGGGGTAACGCGGGGGGCCGACCAAAGAACGTTCGGCGAGGCTGCGGTGAGCAAGCCCAACACCAGCAGGGTCGTCGAACAGGCCAGTTGAGTGAATCGATTCACGGAACAAATCTCCGAATCAGAGGGCCGATTTGTCCTGCCCGAGCCCGAGCCCGAGCCCGAGCCCGAGCCCGAGCCCGAGCTACAAGCTCGAACTCCGACGCGGCCCGTTCGCCCCCCCCGGTCCGTAGCGTGGGAAAGGGCGGCTCAAGCGAGACAGATCGCGGGATGAAGTCGCTCGCGGAAGGGGGGGGCTCCTCCCACATTTCCATTTCGAAGGTACGGGTCCCCACCCCGAGGGTCAACCCAAATAGCGCCCGTGAATCCATGCCCGGCGGAGGCGTGAACGAGAGCGGGGCCGCCGCGTTCCCCCGCGGCGGCCCCGAGAGCGCGCCCCCCGGCGCGCCCGTTGCGGACCTTCAGTCCGTTGTCGAGTACCGGAGCGCGCTCTTCGCTCACTCCGGTAACTGTCCGCGCGGTTCAGCGCATCTGGCGCAACCCGTGCTGCGGCAGGACCAGCGTTTCGTAGGCGGCCGCGGCCGCTTCGGCGGTGCCGGCGGAGCTGGTCGCGGTGGTCTTGCCCGGGACGTCGAGCTCATAACGCGCTTGGTCTTCGTAGCCGAGACGCTTTTGGTCGTTGGCGAGGACCTGCAGCTCGGCCTCCTGACGGGTGCGGACCTCTGAAAGACGTCCCACCACGTGGTCGAGGCTCACTGCTTCGAATCGGCCCGCTTGTTCGAGCGTCTTTTTGCGATCGCTCATCATGTCGATCAAGCGCTCGTTGCGCGCAATCGAGTCGACCTGCCGTTCGATCTGCCACAGCTGCGCTTGGAACTGCGCGCGTTCGGTTTCGACTTGGGCGAGTGCATCTTCGATGCGCTGCGACTGGGCGCCGAGGTATTCAAGGTCGCGGCCCGCGTCGGCGGCGCGACCGGCGTACACGAAGCGCGTCTGGCGCACCTGCTCGAGGCGCGTCTGCGCCTGAACGAGGCCCGGCTCGCGGCCATTCACGCCACCGTTCGCCACCGGCGTCATGCCGTTCGCGCGGTTGGCCATCGCGGTGCGAACCGCCTCTTCCATGGGGCCGAGGTCCGCGTCGGCGAGTTGAACGACCCGCTGGGCGATGGCGCGCTCGCGCTCCAGTTGGCGCATCTGCTCGCGCAGTTCGCCGAGGTCACCCGCGAGCGCGGCGACACGCTTGGGGTACTCCTTTTCGAGTTCGCGCAACTGGGCGCGCAGGGCGGTCGGGTCGTCGATTTGGCGATCGATCGCCGAGATGACGCGGTCCTTGGCGTGGTGGGCGATCGCGGCGGTGCGTTCACGACCGGCGACAGCGAGGCTGGTTCCGACGACGGCGGTGGTCACGAGGCCGCCGAGGACGACGATGCGGGTGGCTCCCTTGAGGATGGCAAACATGGGCGTAGGGGAAAGTGGTCTTGGGGGCCCTGCGTCTTCGGGGCGCTGGGTCTGGGGTCACGAGGTCTGGGGTCACTAGGTCTTGAGTCGCTGGGCCGAGCACCGAAGCGCCCGGCCACACCCCGTTCTTGGGAGCCGCCCGTCCGTCCTTTCAGGAATCCGAGGGCCGCCCGCGCGCAGCCCCCTTACGCCGGTTCGCTTTGGGCCGCGGTGATAGGATCGCTTGCGCCATGCCCCAGGACCTTTCCACCAGCTTCATCGGCCGCCTGCGCGCCCGCGACCCGAAGGCGTGGTTCGAGCTGTGGGAGACCTTCGGGCCCGTGCTCTCCGCCCAACTGCGGCGTTGGGGGCGCGGGCGGATCGGTCCGGAAACCGTCCAGGATCTGTCCCAGGAGACCCTGACGGCCCTCGCGCAGGCGATCGATAGCCACGACCCGAGCCGGGGCGTGCGGTTCTCGACCTGGCTGCTTGCGATCGCCCGCTACACGCTCTCCGACGAGTTCGACCGCCGCAACGCCCAAAAGCGCGGCGAGGGCCGTCGGCCGGTCGAGCTGGACGAGTTTTTGGTGCCCGGTTCGGACGCGCCGGGCCCGGACGAGGATTACCACCGGCTCGTTTTGGGCGCGAAGGTCGACGCCGCCGTGCGGCGGGTGGAGCGTCAGGTCGACTTCCTCGATTTCGAGGTTTTTCGCTGCCGGGTGCTCGAAGGGCAAAGCGGAGTGGAGGTCGCAACGGCCCTAGGCACCAGCGAGGCCACTATCAGTCGGCGCCTCGCCCGCGTCCGGGACGTTTTGCGCGTCCAGTTGGCCGAGGTGATCGGCCAGTACAGCTTCTCTGAGGAGGACGTAGAGGATTTGGGTCGCAACGGAATCGACCTCTCTCCCAACAAGGCGTTGGACGCCCTTTTCGACGAGGCCGTGGGTGAGGTGCATCGGCGCTATCTGGCGCAGCGCGCCCTGCTCGATTCGGCCTCGCGGGAGTGACGTGTCCTCTAACCCGGCACGGCGCCCCCGCGCGCTCTTCCGACATCCCTGAAGGCCGATGACCTCCCCTGCCGTGGCCCTGATCCAGATCTTCGCGCTCTTCCTCTTGGCCGCCCTGGCCCTCGGCCTGGGTGTCGGTCTCGTTTGGCTCGTCTTCCGGATCACGGTCGGCACCGCTAAGGGATTGGGAGCGATCTTCGGCGGCGTGTTCGCCTTAATCGGCCACGTCCTGCGCCACCTCGTGGGCACTCTCGTCGAGCTTTTGCGGTTCGCGGGCGCTCTGATCGCGGCGGTGTTCCTTCCGCTCGCGGTGATGTTCAACATCGGGCGCGGGCGGTGGGGGACCAGCCAGCACTACGGCAAGGCGCTGGTCGACGAGCTCGCCAACGCCGCCTCCGCGCTCTACCGCGCCACCCTGGCGCACCCCTTGCGGCTGGTGGGTTTGGGAGCGCTCCTGGACGGCGTCGAAAACCGAATGCCCGAGGTGGTGGCCGCCGCGCCCGGCGCTGACCGGCCCGCCGGCGGGCCCACAAAAGCTTTCGACGGTTACGTCGTGACCGGATCCCTGCCCGCGGGCGGATCGGGCGCGAAGCTGTGGGTTGCGCGTCCAACCCCCGCCAAGCACGCGCAGCTTGCCGCGCAGTTCGCTGCCGTGCCCGCGGAGGTCGTCATCAAAGCCTTCGACCTTTCGGCCGGATCCACGCTGCCCCAGATCGTGCGTGAAAACCGCGCTCTCGAGGCTGCGCGCAAGCTCGGCCTCGTGCTCGAGCACCACATGGCTGCGGACCGCTTCCACTACGTCATGCCCTACGTCGCCGGTGCGGACCTCAGCGAAGTTGCGCGCCGCATGCACGGACGTGCCGCTGCGGGCGGCCTCGACGACGACGGCCTGCGGGCGGTTTCGGGTTACGCAGCGAGCTTGCTTGGGATCCTCGCGCGCTTCCACGCCGCGGGCCTGTGGCACAAGGACATCAAACCGAGCAACATCATCGTCGGCGAAGGCCGCGTCGAGCTCGTCGACCTAGGGCTGGTGACGCCCCTCGCGTCGGCCATGACCCTGACCACGCACGGCACCGAATACTACCGGGACCCGGAGATGGTCCGCCTCGCGATGCGCGGCGTGAAGGTGCACGAAGTCGACGGCGTGAAGTTCGACCTGTACTCGGCGGGAGCGGTCCTCTACTTCCTCATCGAACACAGCTTCCCCGCCCACGGCAGCCTGTCGGCCATCACAAAGCGTTGCCCCGAAGCCGTGCGCTGGATCGTGCGGCGTGCGATGGCGAGCCTCGAAAGCCGCTACGGCTCCGCGGGCGAGATGCTGCGCGACGTAGAAGCGGTGCTCGCGAGCAAGGACCCCTTCGCGCTGCGCCCCGCCGACCTGCCGTCCATGGGCGGACGCGCGGCCGAGGTCGAGCGCGCCGTCAGCGCCGGCGAACCCGCTCCGTGGAAGCACGAACCGCCCCCGCCGTTCGCGCCCGCGCGCCAACCGACGCCCGTTGGGGCCGCCGCGCCGGGCAAGGAGGTCCGCCGTTCCAAGAGCCGCGGTTGGACCGGTGTCTTGGTCGCCGCAGGGCTAATGCTCGGTCTCTTCACCGTGGGTGCATTCAGCCTGTTGTTATACGGCGGCTTCGGAGGCTCCCGCGAGATCCCCGCGCCCGCCGCACCCGGGGTGAACGCGGAAAGCTCGGCAACCGCACGCGCGAAGATCTTCCAGCGCCGCGCGAAAGAAGCCGCATTCGGCGCAAAGGACGCGGTGCGCGGCCTCGTCGAGCGCGGACAGTTCAAGAGCGCGTTCGAGTTCGACCAGGCGGGATCCAACCCGCTCGCGTTCGAGGTCGCGACGGAAGTTGCGCCGCGTTTTGACGGGCTGGAAATCGCTCTTTTTCCCGCGGGTCCCGTGCCCGCCGAGCGCGACGAACTCGATGCGTTCGCGGATCGGCTCGCGAGCCTGCCGGGCATTCGTGTAATCGGCCAGAGCAACGACGGAGCCGACGGCGACGTCGAGCTGTGGGCGCGTCTGCGCGCCGCGGCGGGCCTGTCGCCCCTGGGTGACGAGGGCGCGGCGCAGCGGGTCCTCGACGTGCTGCGCGCGGCCCACGGCAGTGATGTGCTGCTCTGGCATCAACAAAGCGCCGATGGCAAGCAGCTCGAGTACCGCATGTTCGTGCGCGACCCCGACCAAGCCGAAGCGATCGGCCTTTTGCGCGCCACGTGGATCGCCGCGGATGCCGCGGCCGCGCCCCAAGCGGCGAGCGCGACCCGCGCATCCGCGGGCGCCGTAGGCTTGCGCTGATCTCGCTTAGACGCAAACAGCGCGCGTGAAATGACAGCGGCCGCGAGCGTGTGCTCGCGGCCGCTGTCGTTCCCGAAGGACGTGTCGGATCACATGCTCGATGCGGGCTGGATCGGGTTGTCACCGCCCCAGAACTCGATCGAGTTGAAGATCACGATGTCGCCCAGGTAGAACAGGCCGTACACCGGAACGATGTGAAGGACGAGGAAAATGCCCTCGTTGAGCCACTTCGAGTCAGTGACATCGCGGTTCCAATCGTTGAGGTTGTTGAACGCGTTGTTGGGGCCGAGGCAGCTGGCGGTGAGGCCGAGCGCGAGGCCGGCGGCGAGAATGGTCTTCTTCATGGGTCGTGTCTCCGGGACGGGTGACGATGAGTGTCGGTGAGCAGGATCGGGGAAGTGGTCTTGGGGTGCGACGTCGAGGTCGTCCGATGGGGTGGTCCGGGTGGCCGCGCTGCTTTGGGACACACCAAGGATGACCCTCGGGGTGCACCACGGCGGTGCGCAACAACCTGGTCCCCAAGGCCCCGCCCTGGGTACTGACGGGGCGTTGTACCAGTCTGTGCGATGGGTTTCCAGAGCTTCGGTTGCGACCCGCGCGGCCCATCGAGTGCGCGTTGGGGAAGCAAACGAAGTTGGACCACCCACGGGTGGCAGTCCGAAACACTGCCCTTGGACCGTGATCCGCCACCGTCCAAGACCTCGCGCGCACATTCTGCGCGCGACGTCGGCGCTCCCTCTGCCGCCCTTCGGGCTTCTCGATCCGTTAGGGTCGCTCACACGCCGTCGGCTCGCGCGGAGCGCTTGCGTTAGGAAGTCCCATCGTGTTCAGCGCGGCTCGGGGGAACCCTTGGGCAGCGGCCAAACGTCGAAGTTTTTGGACTCGGCGCGCACAAGACCGAGCAGCGCGCCGTCCGCACGCGAGAGCACCAACGCGCCGTGCCACTCCGCCGGATCGAGGCCGAGGCCGTCGTCCGCCGTCCAGTGTGCCACCGCGCCATCGGCGCCCGTCTCCGCACGCCAGCGGCTCGCCGCAACCGCGAGCGGCTCCGCGGCGGGGTCGGCCCATAGCAACACGTCCTCGGGCGCTTCCAGCGCGCGGCGCCGCTCACGCGGCCAGCCGCTTGCAGGCAGATCGTCCGCTTCCAAGAGGGCGAGCCCTTCGAGTTCGCCATCGGTCTCGGCGCGGCGCACCGGCGTGGCGCGCCCTTCGAACTCCAACGTTCCACCGAGGGCACGCGCGTTGGTCGGCGCGAGCAGCAGGTCCGCCGGTCCGACCAGGACGCCGTCCATCGGCAGGACCCATCCGCTGCGCGTCCGCGTGGACGTCCACAGTCGGCCACTTTCGAAGGAGAGCGACGCACGCATGGGCCGCGCAGGCGCTCCGCCCGGCAGCAACTCGCCCTTGCCGACCGCGACCTGGGGGCGCCATTCGAGCCATTTAGGATCGAGCTCGCCGGCGAGCGCAAAGCGCTGCCCGGTGCGCGCGGGAGCGCCCCCATCGGGTGGTGTTGCGAACGCGATGCCGCCGGACAGGAGCGATTCGAGGGAGTCCATCGAAAGGCTGAAGCCATCGAGCAAGCCCGCGCGCAAATCGAGCCCGCTCGCTTCCCAAAAGCGCGTGCGCGCCCGCACGAGTGCGGCGTACTCGCGCTCGATCCAAAGTCGCAGTTCGACGGCGCCCGCATCACTCGACAGCCCGACGGATAACACACGTCCCACGGGCAGTTGGCGGTAGCTGACGGGGGCACCCGCCGCAACACCGCCGCGGCGCGGAGCCTCGACGACGATCTCCAAACCCGCTCCGCCCGCGTCATCCAGCGGCGCCGCGGCCAAACCTTGGAACTGGCGTTGCGCGCGCGCCCCGGCGGCGCCGGGTTCGACGACGAGGTGCGGACCGGCAAACAGCGTTTCGAGCCCGCTGACGCTGCCCGGCGCGATTCGCGCGCGCTCGACCCAAAAACGCGCGCCCTCACGCGCCAGGCCGGCCGCTTCGCCGTCCACACGCACGCGGAGCTCGACACTCGACAGGTCGCGCGAAAGCTCGATGGCCGCCACTCGTCCCACTTCGACGCCGCGGAAACGCAGCGCGGCGCCGGGGCTCAATCCGTGGCCCTGCGCCACTCGCACGCGGACGTCGATGCCGGGCGAGCGCCACGCTTCGTAACCAAGGAGTGCCACGGCGATCAACGTGATCACCGGCAGGATCCAGGCAAGGCTGCGGGCGGGCGGCGCTTCCACCCGGGCCGTGGGGAGCGGTTGATTCATGGTTTGGGTTCGGCGCGAAGGGCCCGTTGGAAGAGCGCTCGCGGGTCAAAGAGCGCGGCTGCGACGAGGCTTGCGACCACGACCAGGGTGAATGCGACGGCGCCCGGGCCGGGGCGAACGCGGACCAGGTCGCCAAGCTTCAGCCCGGCCACGAGCACGGCCACGAGGAGCACGTCGAGCATGCCCCAGCGGCCAGCCCATTCGAGCGCGCGCAAAAGGCGCGCGCGGGCCGCGGCGGAGAGGCGTTCGGGCGGACGGCACAGGAGCAGGAGCCCGATCAACTTGAGTGGCGGTGCGAGGATCGAGCACACGAACACCGCGATTCCCGCAAGCAGCGCACCTTCGGTCAGCAGCGCCACCGACCCGTGCCACACGCTGGTCGCGTGGCTGGCGCCAAACTGCGAGATCTCAAGGACCGGCAGCGCGACCGCGACGGGGAACACGATCAGCGCGGACAATGCGGTCGCGGCGGCCCAGGCGTTGCGTCCGCTGGCCCGGGCCGCGAGCCGCCGGTCGCAGCGCGCGCACCGGGCCCGTTGACGCGGGCCCAGCAAGGGCACGATCTGGACCTGCCCGCAGGTTGGGCAACCCTCCAGGCGGCCGCCGGGGAACTTGCCCAAAGACGGCCCCGCCGGGGCGGTGGCGGGGTGCTGAGCGCGGTCGGGAACGGGATCGGGGGCGGACATCGGGTGGCGGGCGCTCGCCATCCTACGCAGGTCCTTTTCGGGGAAGCGGCGTGCGCCTTGCGCCGCCCGGGTCCCGGGGCGCATGTCTCGACCCCGTTCGGTCCTTCCGCGGGCCCTCCCGCGTACCCGGTCGACGTGGCACCATGCGCAGCCCACCTCGGGCTCGGCCCGCGAACCCCGCTCCATGCAAAACTCAATTCGCCGTCCGCGCCGTCCGCGCCGTCCGCGCGCGCTCGCCGCGCTCCGCACCGCCGCCTCCCACGCATCGCGCGCCGTGCTTTCGGCGCGGGAGTTCGCCCGAGTGCTGGCCGCGTTCGCGCTGCTCGTGCTGCCCGCGTCGGCCCAGACCGGCCTGCGCCCCCAGGCTGCGACGCACGCGCCGCAGAACCTGTGTGTGCGGGATGTCCTTTTGGCGCCGGGGGATGACGGGGAGCGCGCCACGTTGCTCCTGTCCGGTGGGCGCATCGAAGCGCGCCTTGCCGCCGACGCTCCCACGCCCAAGGGGTACGCGGTGATCGAGGGCGAGGGGCGGCTCCTGCTGCCCGCGTTTGTCGACGCGTTCACGACCCGCGGCGTGTCCGCGCCACCCGCCTCGCAGGACCGCACCGGGGACGGCCCCCACGTGCAGGATGCCCGAGCCGACGTCTTGGCGGACATGCGGCCGGCGTTGCGCCGTGGATTGCGTCCGTCGTTCCGCGCGGTGGACGTCGCGGAGCTCTCCACCGAGCACCTCGACGCGTGGCGCGCGGCGGGATTTGGTTACGCGCTCCAGTCGCCCGCGGGCGAACTGCTTTCAGGACGCGGGGCGTTGGTGTCCCTGCGCGACGGCGCTCTGCGCGACCGCGTGGTGGTGGCAGAGGCCGCAATGCATGCCTCGTTCAGCTCGTCCGGCGGCGGTTACCCAAGCACGCTGATGGGTCGTTTTGCCCACCTGCGCCAGTTTGCGCTGGACGCGGGCCATTGGGCCGAGCTGGAACAACGTCGGACAGAGGGCCGCCCCGGACCGCGGCCGCCCTACGATCCGGACCTCGTGGTCGGCGCGGAGCTCGCGCGCGGCGAACTGTCCGTCCTGTGCGCGGCGGACCGCGCCGCCGACGTGCGTCGTTGGCTTCGTTTTGCACAGGAGCTGGGCTGGCGCGTGGTGATCCTGGGTGGCGCGGAGTCCGGCGAGCTCGCGCCGCGCCTTGCGGGCGGTTCGGTCCCGGTCGTGCTGACCCTGGAGTGGGGCGACGAGCCCGACGACCCGCGCAAGGTCAAGCCCAAGGGCAAGCGGTCGGCGAGCGCCAAGTCGGACGATTCCGCGGGCGACGAGGATCCGGGCGAATCCGAGGAATCCGAGGACGCCGAGGAATCCGAGGACTCCGAGGACGCCGAGGACGCCGAGGACTCCGAGGACGCCGAGGACTCCGAGGACTCCGACGCAGCGACGCCCGAGGGCGAGGAAGGCGCGCAGGCTGCACAGACGTCGGCAGCACCCGCGGAGGACTCCGCCGAAGCGCGCCTCGCGCCCTACGCGGAGCCGTATGCGGTACGCCTCGATCGGCGGCTCGAATGGGAGCAGCGGCGCGATTCCGCGCTCGTGCTCGCGCGCGCCGATGCGCCGTTTGCCTTCGGCAGCGCGGCGGAATCACCCGGCGAGTTGCTCGGGCGTGTGCGCAAGCTCGTAGAAGCAGGACTGCCTCGCGATGCGGCGCTCGCCGCACTGACCCGCGGCGCCGCTGGGATCCTCGCGGGGAATGCCCCCGGTGATGTGCCGCGCGGAAGTCTCGCGGCGGGCGCTCCCGCCAGCTTCGCGCTGTGGAGCGCCGACCCGTTGACCGACAAGAAGGCCCGCGTGGTGTGGATGTTCGTCGAAGGGCACGGTTGGCAGGCGCCGCCTGCGAAGGACGCGGTCAAGAAGGACGGCGAATCGAAGGGGGATGCACGCTGATGAAGACCACGCACTCGACGGTACTGGCATGCGTTGGCTTCCTGGCGCTGGTTTTGGTGGGTTGGGCGCCGCGGCAAGATCCGGCTCCCGCTGACCCTGAGAACCGGCCGGCGGGCGCTCCCGAAGATGCCGCGGAAGAGCCACACGAGGACGGCACACAGGACTCGGCCGCCGCTGCCGAACAGGACGCGGAGTCGGCCGAGGGACCCACCGCGGAGTCGACCGAAGCTCCGTCCGAGCCGCCGCCCGCTGATCCCTATCCGCACCCGATCGAAACCGATGCCCTGCGCGCTCCGCGCACCCAAACGGGCGGTTCGGTCCTGTTTGCGGATGTTTGGGTCCACGACGCCCTCGTGGCGGCGCGCCGCGCCGACGTTCTCGTCGTCGACGGGCGCATTGCGGCGATCGGGCCGGACCTGACGGCGCCCGAGGGGACCCATCGCATCGCGGGCGACGGACGCCACCTGGCCCCCGGGGTCGTCGACGCGCACTCCCACATGGCGATCTTCGGCGGTGTCAACGAAGGCACGGTGACGGTCTCCGCGGAAGTCGACATGGACGATGTCATCGACGCCGAGGATCCCGCGCTCTACCGCGCGCTCGCGGGTGGTTGCACGACGATCCAGGTGCTGCACGGCTCGGCCAACGCGATCGGTGGGCAGTCGGCACTGCTCAAGTTGCGCCAGGGCGGCGACGTGGACCGGTTGGTGTTCCGCGGAGCGCCCAAGGGCATCAAGTTCGCGCTCGGCGAGAATCCCAAACGCTCGAACTGGGGTTCACCCGGCGAGCGCTTCCCCGCGTCGCGCCTGGGTGTGGAAGCGGTGTTTTACCGCGCGTTCGAGCGCGCCCGGGAGCACCGCGCGGAACTCGATGCGTGGCGCGCGGCCAGCGCCCGCGGCGAGGATCCTGCGCCCGTGCGGAGGGACCTGCGGCTCGAAGCCCTGCTGCAGGTGCTCGCGGGCGATCTCGTCGTGCACGCGCACTGTTACCGCGCGGACGAGATCCTGATGCTGCTGCGTGCAGCGGAGCACTTTGGCTTCAAGATCGGCACGCTGCACCACGTCCTTGAGGGTTACAAGGTCGCCGCCGAGATCGCGGAGCATGGCGCCGGCACCAGCACGTTCAGCGACTGGTGGGCGTTCAAGATCGAAGCCTACGACGCGGTGCCGGGCAACGCGGAGTTGCTCGATCGCGCCGGAGTGGTCTCGGGAATCAAGTCCGACAGCGACGAGATCGTGCGCCACCTCTACCACGAGGCCGCTAAATCCGTGGGTTACACCGGTTTCGACCGCGTGCGCGCGCTGCGCCTCGTGACCCTCAACCCCGCGAAGCAGTTGGGCATTGCGGACCGCGTCGGATCGATCGAGGTCGGTAAGGATGCGGACCTGGTGCTGCTCGACGGAGATCCGCTTGCGGTGCGCTCTAAAGTGCTGATGACGCTCGTCGACGGCGAAGTCGAGTTCGAGCGCAGGGATGCTTTCGGCCTCGACACCGCACCCGCGACGTATCCCGACGCCGGTGCGCCATCGGATGCGGGCGAAGTCCCCGGCTCAGAGGGTCCGGTCACCGCGCTGGTCGGCGCGACGTTGCACACCGTCACGGGTGAACCGATCGAGCGCGGAACGCTGTTGATCCAGGGCGACCGCATTGTGGCGCTCGGCACGGACATCGACGTGCCCGCGGATGCCGTGCGCATCGATCTTGGCGGCAAACACGTGTTCCCCGGCTTGATTGCCCTCGACACGACGCTGGGACTGCGCGAAATCGATTCGATCCGCGCGACCCTCGACATGTCCGAGGAGGGCGGCGACCAACCCGACCTGCGGGTTGCGTCTTCGCTCAACGCGGATTCCGCGCACATCGGCGTCACCCGCGAGCGTGGCATCCTGCTCGCACAAAGCGCACCCCGCGGCCGCGGGCCGCTGCTGGGCCAATCGGCGGTGCTCGGACTGGCCGGCGACACGTGGGAAGAGCTGCTCGTGCGCGACCGCGACATGTTGCACGTGCGTGTGCCGTTCGTCGCGAACACCGTGGCTCCGGTGCCGGCGCGCGGGCGCGGTCGACGCGGGGCCGGGGGGGATGCTCCGGACGATGGCACCGAATCCCTGCGCCTCCTGCGCCAGGCGTTTGAGGCCGCCCGGCAGTACCACGGCCTGGTGAGCGACGCGGGTGAAATGGGCACACGGGGCCCGGCGTTCGACCCGCGCCTCGCCGCGCTCGCGCCCTACGCGTTGGGCCAAAAGCCCGTCGCGCTCCACGCCCAAAACGCCGCGACGTTGCTGCGTGCGATCGAGCTCGCGCGGGACGCGCAGATCGACGCGGTCATCTATGGCGCGGGCGAGGGCTGGAAAGTGGCCGAGGCGCTCGCGAAATCCGGCGTGCCGATCGTCGTGGGGCCCGTGACGAGCTTGCCTTCGTCGCCCTACGACCCCTACGACGCCCCCTACGCCAACGCCGCCGTGCTGTTGCGCGCCGGATGCAGGGTCGCGATCGGCGCGGGCAACGACGACAACCCGCGCAACCTGGGTTTCCACGCGGGCCTGTGCGTGGCCTACGGCCTCGCGCCGTCTGCGGCCCTGCGCGCGGTCACTCTCGAACCCGCGCGCCTGCTCGGAATCGACGGCGATTACGGGAGCCTGGCGGTCGGCAAGCGGGCGAACCTCGTGATCGCGGACGGGGATATCCTCGAGGCCACGACGCGGGTGGAAGGGCTTTGGATCGACGGTCGGGCGGTTTCGCCCGCGAGCCGCCAAACGCAGCTCTACCAGCGCTATTCAGAGCGCCTCGCCCGCGAGGAAGGTCGTTGACGTGAGCGCGAAGCAGATCGACATTGAATGCCCCTGCTGCCGGGCGCGGCTCGCGGTGGATGTGTTGACGCGCCAGGTGGTCCGCGCCGCTCCGCCGGAAAAGCAGGACGACGCCGGCCGCACCGTCGTCGACCCCCAAGAGTTCGACCGCGCCCTTGAGCGTGTGCAGCGGCGAGCGGAGCGGGGTGAACAGGTTTTTGATGGGGCGCTCGAACGGGAGCAACGGCGCGACCGGGATCTGGACGAACTGTTTCGACGCGCCTCCGACAAAGCGCGCCGCGCGAAGGACGTCGCAGAGCCTGACTCCGGAGAAAGCGATCCGGGACCGGCCTCCGGTTAGGACGGCTCGTTAATCAATCCGCAGGCGCGGGGGCCATTGGCAACGGCGCTGCTGCGCGCTGAAATGTTGCGATCCGGCAGAACCGGGGCGAGGTGCCCCGGCCCGCGCGGGGCCCGCGCCCACCTGCGCGGGCGCCCCCCCCCGGGCCGACGCCACGCGCGCACGGCCCCCTTTTTCTGATCGCGAATGAAAAATCTCCCCCGTTTCGCCGCAGCCGCCGCCGCCCTTGCCCTCGTTTCATGCACCGCTGGCCCGCACCAACTCAAGCGCACGGTCGACGACTGGGACCACCAGCTCTACGTCAAGAACCCGTTGCTCAACGGCGTGTTGCACTTCGTGCCGGTCATCCCGCTCGCGGCGTTCGGCGCGTCCGTCGGCGACTTCTTCATCGTCGACGCCTACCACTTTTGGTTCAAGGACGCGTGGGACGGCAAGGGCACAGCGTTTGTTCACGCCCCCGTCAAGCCCATGGACGGCGCCGTCGAGAGCCTCCTCATCGACGGGGCGAAGTTCGTGACGAAGCACGACTGACGCGCCGATCAGGGATTTACGGCGCGCTCGAAAGCGGTCAAATCGGTCAATAGGCCGCTTTCGAGACGTCGAATCCAGTGGCCGTATTCGGGCGCGTACCACAAAAGGTCGGTGCGCGCGAGCGAACGGGTGCCCTCGGCGGCGCCGGTGTGTGTGACGTAGAGCGTGCGCCAAATCGGCAGCGCACGCACGCGGCCGATGGGTGCCTCGATCGATTCGAACTCACCGCAGCGGTAGCTCACCCACACGGGCACGTCGGGTTCGCCGGGCGCGCGGCGTACGAACCCCCCGCTCCAACGCTTGCCCGGCCACAGGGGCCAGTGGAGGATCGGATCGAACGGGTCGAACCGCACGAGCCATTCGCCGTCCGCGGAGCGCTCGCCGAGCTGCGCGAAGTTTGCGTCAAGCTCTAAAACGCGCGCGCTCGCCGTGTCGATCGCGCGCCAACCGCCGCCCGCCCCCGCTTCGACGCGGTAGCTCAGTTCACGCGAACCGCCGCGTTGGTACGTGAAGCTGTCCCCCGCGCGCCACTCGGGACGCTCGAGGGTCGCCACACCCGTCGGTGGAGCCGCGTCGGCGGCGCCGAGTCCCGGCCCTTGGGGGAGGGTGGGGGGAGCTACGCGGCACCCCGCGACAGACGCCGCGAGGAGCAGGGCAAGGACGGCGCGCGGGGCCCGGGGGGAGCCGCGCAAAGACGCGCTGTTGGGGCACTTCACTGGGGTCGAAGGTAACCCGGCGGGCGGGTTGCAGGAGTTCAGCTTGCCTGCGTGTCGGCCGCAAGCTGTTCGCGCGGGGGAATGGGCGCTTGCCGCCGCTGGCCCGCGCTGGATCCTGGGTCGCGCTCACGCTACGACGGCAGCATGCGAGAAAGCCGATTCCGCGCCGTCAAGGCCTACAAGAACGACGCCTTCCTGAGCAGCCCCCATGCGCGCATGCTGCGCATCATGTCGGAGTATGCCGAGCCCGACTCGCGTTTTCGCGAGTTGAAGGTGCGCGACACGATCGTGATCTTCGGCTCGGCGCGCATCCCGTCGCGGGAGGTCGCACTCGCGAACTTGGAAGCCGTGCGGGCCGAGGGCGGGGACACGAAGGGCGCCGAACAGCGGCTCGAGATGAGCAAGTACTACGAGGCGACACGCGAACTCGCGGGCCGACTCACGACGTGGTCGAAGTCGCTGGAAGGCACCGATCGCCGCTTCGTGATCTGCTCCGGCGGCGGCCCGGGAATCATGGAAGCCGCCAACCGGGGGGCGTCCGAAGCGCGCGGCGACAATATCGGGCTCAACATCTCGCTCCCCTTCGAGCAGAACGAAAACCCCTACATCACGCGCAGGTTGTCGTTCGAGTTCCACTACTTCTTCATGCGCAAGTTCTGGTTCAGCTACCTGGCGAAGGCGATGATCGTCATGCCCGGTGGCTTCGGCACCCTCGACGAGATGTTCGAGGTGTTGACGCTGGTCCAGACACTGAAGATCAAGAAGAAGCTGCCGATCGTGGTGTTCGGCCGGGAGTATTGGGAGCGTGTCATCAACTTCGGCCCGATGGTCGAGGCGGGCACGATCAGTGCCGAGGACCTGGAGCTCTTTTTCCTGACGGACTCGGTCGACGAGGCCTACGAGTACCTGGTGGGCTGGCTTGAGAAACACGTTCTCAGTGTCGAGCCGCCCAAGGCGCCCGCCGATCCGGGCTTCCTGACGGGCTGAAAAGCCTTCGACCGCACCGCAGGCGGGGGCGCGCTCCGGTCGCGGCTGGCCACGGCGCCTACGCAGGATTTGCAGGCGGCGCGCGCCAGCATCGCGGCCGCCGGTGGCGCATGGGGCGCCGCCCGGGCGGACCGGGGTGTCCACCCCTCGCGTCCGGGCTTTCCACAATCCACACTGTTCGCCCGCGCCGCAGACGGACCCCGGCCCGTTCCCTACTCGGGTCGGGCGGAACGCCCCGCCCTTCATGCCGCGCGCCCGAACACGGACATGAACAGTGGAGTCGAAAGCCCGCGGCGCGTCACCCTTATTCCCGGCGACGGCATTGGGCCTGAAGTGGTGGCCGCGGCGGCGCGTGTCATCGCAGCGGCGGGTGCGCCGATCGAATGGGACTCCGTGCGCGCGGGCCGCGAGGTGTTTGCCGAGGGCAACGCGACCGGCGTGTCGGCGGGCGCAATCGAATCGCTCAAGCGCACCGGAGTGTGCCTCAAGGGACCACTCGAAACGCCCATCGGCCACGGCGGCAAGAGCGCGAATGTCACCCTGCGCAAGCTCTTCGAGACCTACGGCAACACCCGTCCCGTGCGTGAACTGCCGGGAATCGTCACACCCTTCAGCGGGCGCGGCATCGATTTTGTCGTGGTGCGCGAGAACGTGGAGGACCTCTACGCGGGCATCGAGCACATGCAGACCGCCACGGTTGCTCAGTGCCTCAAGCTCGTCAGCGAAAAGGGCTGCGAGAAGATTTCGCGCCTGGCCTTCGAGGTCGCCCTCGCGGAGGGCCGCCGCAGCGTCACGTGCGTGACGAAGGCGAACATCATGAAGCTGACGGAGGGCCTCTTGAAGCGGACGTTCGAGCGCGTCGCGTCGGACTACCCGGATATCGAGCCGCGCTACATGCTGGTGGACAACTGCGCGCACCAACTCGTGCGGCAGCCGGAAGCCTTCGACGTGCTGGTCACGACGAACATGAACGGCGACATTCTGTCGGACCTCGCGTCGGGCCTTGTGGGTGGCCTTGGAGTCGCGCCCGGCGCGAACATCGGCCAGGACCTTGCGATGTTCGAGGCCGTGCACGGCACTGCGCCCGACATCGCGGGGCGCGACCTCGCCAACCCGACCGCGATGCTGCTGTCCGCCGTGATGATGCTGCGCCACTTGCGCCTGTTCGAAGCGGCGGACCGCGTCGAAGGTGCCGTGTTGCTGACGCTCGAGCGCGGGCCGCGCACGGGCGACATCGCGGGCAAGGGCGAGCGCGCGGGCACACGCGGCTTCACCGACGCTGTCATCGGCAACTTGGGCAAGGCGCCTTCGGTGTGGAAACCGCGCGCGTACCGTCCGCTGCATCTGCCGGAGGTCGCGATGGGGCCCGACACCTCGCCGGCCGAGCGCATGCGGCCGGTCGGTGCCGACGTGTTCGTCGATTCGAGCCTGTCGCCCACGGCCTTGGGTGAGGACATCGCGGCGCTCGTCGCGGGGTTGCCGATCAAGCTGAAGATGATCTCGAACCGTGGCACGGTCGTGTACCCACTCACAGGCACCCCCACCGATTGCGTCGACCATTGGCGCTGCCGATTTGTGCCGCGCGAAGCGGGGGCCACGTTCACCGACGACATGCTGATCGAAACCCTGCGCCGCCTCGCCCCGACCCACCGCTTCATGCACATCGAAAAGCTGTGCGACGTGGACGGCCAGCGGGGTTACGCGCTCGCGCAAGGCGAGGAGTAGGCCGCGGCGCCGGCGGCGCGTACCAGGCCCGGGACGAGCGCGACCCGCTCCGCCCGGACGCGGCGCAGGGGCCGGGTAGTCTGCTCGACCTTGTGCGAGCCATGGACGATCCGCGACGCCGACGCTGGGAGCGCCTTGAGCACTTCGACCTGATCCATGCGATTGAATCGCGGCCGCCGCGCGCCCGTGCGCTGATCGTCGGCCACGGCGCAACGCTCCCAGGCGTCGCGAGCGCCCTGGAATCGATCGCGGCGGCCCTTGAGCGCCGGGGTGTCGTCGCGTTCACCGCGGACATCACGGGCGCCGCGGGACCGGACGGAACGGCGGTGTGGCCGGAGGGAAGGGCGATCTTGCCCGAAGACGTCGCCGCGTGGGCCGGCCGCGTCGAGTCGCCCTGGACCCTCGCGATCGGCGTCGGACTCGGCGCAGCCATGCTGCTCGCGGCGGCGGCCGACTTGCCGGCGGGGTGCGCGCTCGCCCTCCTCGGCGCACCGCTCGAAGCCACCGCGAAGTCGGCCTGGACGTCGGGGGACCCGGTTCTCGGGCGGGAGCGAACCGTCAGCCTGTGGCCGACGGGTGACCGCGTCGTCGCATCGGCGGTGCTGGACCTGCTCGCGGAGGGCCCTCCGGGCAGGTCGCTCGCCGGAGCGGCGATGGCGCTCGAGCGCCCCCTCCTCGCGATGGCTTTGCCCGGGGACGAGGTCACCGGCCGCGCGCACAGCGAACTCCTCTTTGAACTGGCGCCGCGGCCCAAGACGCTGATCGTCCTCGATGGCGCGGATTTCCAGCTCGGCAACGCGCGCGCGCGCGGACTGGGAGCGCGGCTGGTGGCGGAATGGGCCGAAGAACGTCTGGTCGAGCGCGAGCAGGGACGGTTGCCACGCGCCACCGCCGTGCGCCGGGATTCGGGCTAGCCCCCGGCTGGCCGCACGGGGCCTCACAAGCTCTCAGTCGCCCACGTATCCGAGGCCGGCGAGCTTCGACTTCAGCGCGGGGTCTTCGTTTCCGCGCCGCTTGATGTCCTCAATGAGCGCCGTGAGCTGGGCGTCGCCTTCGTGGCCGAACTCGCGCCGGCCCGCGTCGACGACGTCGAGGGCGATGCTCGCGTCGGCGGCGAAGAGCTTGCCACCGACCGTCGCGAAGTCGCGGGGCTGTATCTGGGCGCGGTGCTCGCGCGCGAGTCTCAAAAAGCGGTCGCGGGCCGCCGCCGGGTCCACCTGGGCGTGCGCTTCCACCAGCGCGATCTGGATCTCCTTCCAGCGCGGCGCCGACGGGTCGGCGGCGAGGCTCGCTGCCGCGCTCTCGAGCAGGGGCAGCGCCCGCGCGCCGTCCCCCGCGTTGAGCGCCTCGTAACCCTGCGTGAGCGCGTCCTCGGGACTGACCGCACTCGAGCCGCAGGCGACGAGCGGAAGGAGGGCGAGGACGGCGGCGAGAATGAGGTGGCGCATGGGAGGAGGAAAAAGGCGGCGGGGGGATTCCGTTCGAGGATAACCCGAAGGGAACGTCCTAAGGTGCCTCGGAAGCGCGCCGACGGCTCGGTTTGTTTGTTGTTTGCGAACGCTGCGAATCGCGTCGTGCGCAACCCTTGCCCGGTCGCGCCTGCGTGCCCTGCCCCAAAGGGGTAAAGTTCTGCGCCGCCCCCACGTGCCGCCCCGTCCCGCACGGGCAGCTCCGTTCCACTTTCTTCCTTCGCGACCGCCCTGACGATGGGACTGTTCGACGCATTCAAGAAAAAGCCCGCGCCGGCGCCCAAAGCGCCCCCGCGACCGCTGCTCCGCCCCGGAGCGCTGGCGCCCCACCCCGAGCCCCAGGCCGACAACCACTTCGTCATCGTCATCCTCGATTCGTGCCGCTACGACTCCTTGATGGCGGCGGCGCCCAAGACGCTCGCGAAGCTCGGCAAGATCGAGAAGCGCTACAGCTACGCCTCCTGGACGGCGCCCTCGCACTACAACCTCCTGACGGGACTTCTGCCGCACACGTCGCCGCCGAACGTGTACGCCTCGGAGTACTACAAGGAGGACTTCTACAACTTCAACCAGCGCCTCGGATCGCGCGGCAAGGCCATCGATTTTGGTGCGATGGTGCCGGGGCTTTGGCTGCCGTCGTTCCTGCGCAACAAGCTGGGCTACGAGACCCACGCGCGGGTGTCGTTGCCGGTGTTGAACCCGAAGACGGGCATCAACCGCGACTTCGACAGCTTCCAGTTGATGGACCACCACAACCACATGGCGGCCATGCTGGCGACGATGAAGTTCTCAGCGGATCGCCCGTCGTTCTACATGCTCAACGTGGGGGAGACCCATTACCCCTACGCGAAGCCCGACGAGGACTCGTCCATGTGGCCGCGCATCAGCGGCGTCAACGGCGTCTTCAAGAAGATGAACGACCAGGTCGATGCCGCGGATCCGAAGTTCAAAGAGGATTTCCAGTTCTTCGACCAGGACAAGCTCGACCAGTTGCGCGAGCGCCAGATCGACACCGTGCGCTACTTGGACGGCGTGTTCGAACAGCTCTTCGATGCGCTGCCCACGAACACGCACGTGATCGTCACGGCCGACCACGGCGAGTTGTTCGGGGAAGAGGGATACTTCGGCCACGGCCCGATCATGCACGCCAAGTGCTTCGAGGTGCCGTACGTCGAGGGCAAGGTGCGTTGAGCGCTCCCAAGCAGGGTTTCGTGCTGTGGTTCACCGGGCTTTCGGGCGCGGGCAAGAGCACACTCAGCCAGCACCTCGCGCCGATCCTGCGTGCGCGCGGCATCGCGGTCGAGCTGCTCGACGGTGACGAGGTGCGTGAAAACCTCTCCAAGGGGCTCTCCTTCTCGAAGGAGGACCGCGACACCAACGTGCGCCGCATCGGTTTTGTTGCGAACCTGCTCGCGAGAAACGGTGTGTGCGCGATCACCGCGGCCATTTCTCCCTACACCGCGGTGCGCGCGGAGTGCCGGTCCATGGCCCAAGCGCCGTTCGTCGAGGTTTACGTGAGCGCCCCCCTCGCCGTCGTCGAGGCCCGCGACGTGAAGGGGCTCTACAAACGCGCCCGAGCGGGTGAGATCCCCGTTTTCACGGGGGTCAGCGACCCCTATGAGCCTCCGACGCATCCGGAGGTCGAGGTCGACACCGCGCGGATGGGTGTCGAGGATGCGGCCGAGCTCGTGCTCTCCTACCTGCGCCAGCGGGGCCTCGTCCCGTAAGGGTTAGATCACGCAACGGCCGCGCCGGCCAAAGGGCCGGTTTAGGACGATCGGCGCACCCCGAAAGGGCGCCCTGGGACCTCGCACGCGCCAGCCGCGTCCCGTACATCCCGTTCGGGGCGGTATTCTTCAACGGATTTGCGCCAGCGCCCAACGCCGTCAAGGGACCCCCCGCGACGGCGCCGATAGCCCCGTTTCAGCCAGGGCGCTACGCGGCCGGGCGCCAAGCCCAGGTCTCGACGCCCGCCACGGAGTCCGACGCGACCCGTTTGAACCCCACGAGCCCCACGAGCCCCACGTCGCCGCGATGCCCGCCTGCCCCCGCCCCCTCCGATCGGTCCTCCTCGGAGCCGTTCTGCTCACCGCGGGCGCCGCCCCGGCCTCCGCCTACGTCGGCCCTGGCGCCGGATTCGCGGCCGCGGGCGGAGCGCTGGTCCTCGTCGCGACCTTCGCCCTGGCCCTTGGCATCGTCGCTATCTGGCCCCTGAAGGCGGCGGTTCGCTTCGCGAAGAGCCGCGGCAAAGCGCAGCCGAAGGTCAAGCGCTTCGTGGTGCTCGGTCTCGACGGGTTTGATCCCGGCCTCGCCCGGCAGTTTGCCGCGGAAGGTCGGATGCCAAACTTCGACAAGTTGGCGCAAGAGGGCTGTTTCCACGACCTCGCAACCGCGTACCCGTCGATTTCGCCCGTCGCGTGGTCGAGTTTTGCGACGGGCGTCGACGCATCGCGCCACAACATCTACGACTTCCTGACGCGCGACCCCTGCAACTACCTGCCGACCCTGTCGTCGACGGACGTGCGCAGCCTCCCGCGCACGCTGAACCTCGGCTTCGCCAAGGTGCCGCTTGGAAACCGGGCGATCACGCGCTTGCTCCAAAAGAGCCAGCCGTTTTGGAAGCTGCTCGGCCAGAACTATGTGTGGTCGTCGATCATCCGCGTGCCGATCACGTTCCCGGCGCAGTCGTTCCCGAACGGCACTCTGCTTTCGGGGATGTGTGTGCCCGACCTGCAGGGCACCCAAGGCTCGTTCAGCTTCTACTCGACCAAACCGCGCGCAAGTGACAAGCACATCGGCGGTCAGCAGTTCCAGGTGCGCAAGCAGGGTCAGACGATCGAGTCCAGCCTGACGGGCCCCCACGGATCGGACGGGCACCGGATGAAGCACCCCTTCCGCCTTGACCTCGACCCCGCGTCGGGCACCGCCACGTTCACCGTGGGCGAAGAGCGCGCAACGGTCAAGGTCAAGGAGTACACACCGTGGATGACGATCGCCTTCGGCAAGGTGACCGGCATCGCGCGCTTTTATCTCCAGGAATGGGATGGCGAGAACGTCGGGATCTACGTGACTCCGATCAACATCGACCCGTCCAATCCGGCGATGCCGATCAGCCACCCGTTTGTCTACTCGATCTACTTGGCCAAGTTGCTGGGGCCGTACGCGACGCTCGGGCTCGCGGAAGACACCTGGGCGCTCAACGAGCGTGTGATCGACGAAGAGGCGTTCCTCGACCAAGCCTGGCTGATCTTCGACGAGCGCAAGAAGCAGCTTTGGGACGTCCTGGAGAAGACCAAGAAGGGCTTCGTGACGGTGGTGTTCGACACTACCGACCGCATCAGCCACATGTTCTACCGCTTCCTCGATCCGACCCATCCCGCGAACCGCGGGCCGGGCGGGGATGCGGACGTCGCCAAGTACAAAAACGTCATCCCGGACCTCTACGGGCGAATGGACACGTTCCTCGGCGAGGTGCGCGCGAAGCTGGGCGACGATCCGGACACGGTCTTCGTCGTGATGAGCGACCACGGCTTCTGCGACTTCCGCCGCTGCGTCAACCTCAATGCGTGGTTGCGCGACGAGGGTTACCTCGTCTTGAAGGAGGGCCGTGACACGTCGGGCGATTGGTTCGCGCACGTCGACTGGGACAAGACCCGCGCGTTCACGCTCGGCTTGACGGGCGTTTTTATCAACCGCAAGGGCCGCGAGGCGAAGGGCATCGTCGCGCCGGGGCCGGAACTCGACGGCCTCGCGTTCGAGCTCAAGCACAAGCTTGAAGCCCTGCGCGATCCCGCGACTGGCGCGCGCGTCGTGAAGGAAGCCTTCGTCACCGCAGACATCCACTCCGGTCCCTATGCCGACCTCGCGCCGGAACTGCTCGTCGGCTACGAAAAAGGCTTCCGCCACTCGTGGGACTGCGCGACGGGCGCCGTGTCGAAAGCGGTGTTCACCGACAACACGAAGAGCTGGTCCGGCGACCACTGCGTCGACCCGCGGCTCGTGCCCGGCGTGTTGTGGTGCAACCGCAAGATCAACACGAACACTCCAAATATCCTCGACATGGCGCCGACGGCACTCGATCTCTTCGGCGTGCCGATCCCGCGCTACATGCAGGGCAAGAGCCTGTTCGCGCCGCGCGCAGCGGGCCAGACGGGCGCCGGTGCTGCGCGCACGGCCGCGAGCCCACCGACGGAGACCGCGGACGTCGCCGTTGCGCGCAAACGCCAGGGGGTGAAAGCTTGAAGCTGCCCCGTTGGACCGTTTACCCCGCGCTGGGACTCTTGAGTGTGTTTCTGGTGACGGCGGTGCCTGGACGCGGCGTCGATCCGAACGCTGGCGCAGCCTTGGAAGCCCGCCGCGCGGTGGAGTCGGCTCGTGCCGACCGCTCGGCCGAGAAGTCCGCCCAGCCCGTGCGCGGCATCGGCGAAGAGCCCATCGCGCTGGCGCCTATTGTGCCCCCCGCGGGCGCCGCCCAACGCGCGCAGGCCACGCACGAACGTGTCATCGTCCTCGGCATCGACGGCTGCGACCCAGAAATCCTTGCCGAGGTCATCGCGCGCCATCCGGAGCGCTCCCAAAACCTCGCGTGGCTCTCCGAGCAGGGCGGTGGTATCCACTCCCTCGGCACCAGCACTCCGCCCCAAAGTCCGGTGGCGTGGTCGAACTTCATCACCGGCTTGGATCCGGGTGGCCACGGCATCTACGACTTCATCCACCGCGACCTGACAACCCGCGACCTCGCGCCCTCCACGTTGCGCCCGACCGCGAAGTTTTTTGGTCTGATCGAGGGGCAGGAACCGGCGCGCTCGGGCAAGCCGTTTTGGCAATTGCTGGCCGAGAACGGCGTGCCTGCCGACGTTTGGCGCATGCCAGCCAACTTCCCGCCGGAGCGTTCCCTGGGCGTTTCGTTCAGCGGGATGCTGACACCCGCCATCGATTCCGCGTACGGCGAGAGCACGTTCTACACTTCGGATCCGTTCAAGCGTTCCAAGCTTGGTTACCACAAGATCGTCGACGTCGATGTGCGCGGTGGTGTCGTCCGCACGCAGGTCAAAGGTCCGCCGATGGCGAGCGGCGAACAGGCCACGACCCCGTTGACCGTCCACGTCGACAGCGAAGCGGGCGCCGTCGCGATCGAAGGCGGAGACCGCGTCCTGATTGCCCGTGTCGGCGAATGGACGGACTTCGTGCGGTTCAGCTTCGACGCCGAGCCGAACATGCCGTTCCGCGGCGACGTGTCGGGCATCGGTCGCTTTTATCTGCGCAGCCTCGAACCCGAGTTCGAGCTCTACCTGTCGCCGATCAACATCGATCCGTCGAACGCGAGCCCGCCGGTTTCCGAACCCGCCTCCGCGGCGGCCGAAGCCGTGGATGCGGTCGGGCTCTACTACACCCAGGGCATGCCCGAGGACGTGAATGCCCTGAAGCGCCGGCTGCTCGACGACAGTGAGTTCATCGGCCAGAGCGAGATGGCGTACCTTGAGAGTCTGCGCCTCCTGGACCATGCGCTCGACCGGCACCTTGGCGAGCCGCGCGGCGGACTGATGTTTTTCTACGTCAGCACGGTCGATCTCATGTCCCACATGCTGTGGCGGCACGTCGACCGCACGCACCCGCACCACGAGACCGAACTCGCCGCAGTCCCCACGGACGGATGGTCGCGCCGCGCGGGCAGTCGACTGGGGGACGTGCTCGACGACATCTACCTGCGCGTCGATCCGATCATCGGACTCGTGCGCAAGCGCATGGGGGACACACCCTTCACCCTCGTGCTGATGAGCGACCACGGCTTTGCGCCCTACGCGCGCAAGTTCTCGCTCAACACGTGGCTCTTTGAGCAGGGCTACCTCGTCCTCGGTGCAGGCGTGGAACGCAACCCAAAGACGGGTGCTTTCGGCCGCCGTGATGCGAAAACCGGCGAATGGAGCCCGGCGCGGTTGTCGATCGGGCAGAAGGGAGTCATCGACTGGGAGCGCACGCGGGCCTACGGGATGGGCTTCAACGGCCTCTACTTGAACCTCGAAGGTCGCGAGCACAGCCCCACGGGTCCGGTTGCGCCGGGCGCGGAGGCCGACGCGCTGCTGGCCGAGATCAAAGCCAAGCTCGAGGCCGAACGCGACCCGCTCGACGGCGCCGCGCTCGTGCTGCGCGCCGACATCGCCCGGGACACGTTCAAGAACCAAGAGCGCATCGCGGACGCCCCCGACATCCTGGTCGGTTACGCTTCGGGCTACGGCAACTCGGACCAGGCGGCCCTGGGGGAGATCGAGGCGAGCGTCCTCGCAGACAACATGGGCGGGACGTTCAACGGCAGCCACCTGATGGCTCCTGAGGTTGTGCCCGGCGTGCTGCTCTCCACCCGGCGCGTGCGCCCGGGAGCCCACGATCTATGCGACCTGACCGTCGAGTTCCTGGCGCGCTACGGCGTGGCGCCGGGACCCGGCATGCACGGCGCCCCCGTGCTTGAGTGAACGCTCAACCACGACCCGCCGTTACACTTGCCGGCAATACGATAAACCGGGAACTTAAGAGGGACACGGAACATGTTCGGCGGCAGCAACAAGATCAAGCTCGACAAGGACCTCATCGACCGCGTGAAGCGTGTCGCGGAAGTGGCGGGGTACGCCTCCCACGAGGAGTTCATCGTGCACATCATCGAACGCGAGCTCGCCCACTTCGAAGGGGCGACCACCGACGAGGACATCACCCAGAAGCTGCGCGGGCTGGGTTACATCAGTTGACCGCGGCCGCGCGGGATTGCTTGCGCTCGCCGGCCCGCATGCTGCCTTCTTCCGACCTCGCCCGACCCCCAGCCGCCCCCCGATGAACACCTTGAACCGCGTCACCACCGCGGTGTTCGACACGATCCTCGGCCCCATCGCGGGGCTGGGTGCATTGTGGGTCGTGACCCTCGTCGGCGCGCTCTTCGTGGTGCCCGCCCTCGTGCTCTTCAAGCACATCAGTTGGCAACGCGGGATCAAGGGCGCGAAAGAGCGCATCAAGGGCCACCTGATTGCGATCCGCATCTACCAGGACGACTTGGCGGTTGTGGCGTCTTCGGTCGGGCGGATCCTGGTGCGCAACACGCAGTACCTGGGCCTCAACTTCGGGCCGCTGCTGCCGTTGCTGCCGCCCTTCACACTGGTGGTCGCCCAACTCGCGACGCGCTACGGCTTCGAACCCCTCGCCGTAGAGACGCGTCCCGCGGCCGAACTGCGCATGGGGGACGGGACGATGCTGGAGGTCCGCTTCGCGCCGGGACGCCTGGCGGAGGCCGGGGGCCTCGTGGTGGAGCTCCCCGCTGGCCTCGAGGCGATCACCCCGCTCGTGCGCTCCCCGGGCGCAGGCGTGGCCTTCCAGGAGGTCGTCGCGCGGCAGGTGGGGGATTGGACCGTAACCCTACGGACCGGCACCGGCGAGGTCCAAACGAAGCGCGTGGTTGTGGGGGTCGCCCCGACGGGTGCGTTCCAGCCCGAGCGCGTGCGCTCCTTCTGGGCCGCCTGGTTATGGCCGGCGGAGCCCATGTTGCCCGCCGACTCGGCTTTCGAACGCATTGCAATCGCTTACCCTGAGCGCCCCTTGCCCTTCTCGCCCGGGGGGCCAATAGGAGTGATGATCGTGTTTTTCCTCGCGTCGGTGGTCTCGGGTGTGGTCGTGCTCAAGGCCTTCCGCATTCAGATCTGATCCCGCTCGGCCGATTCACTCCTTGCGTGTACTCCCCGCTCCTCGAACGCGCCCTCGCGACCTGCGTGACCGCGCACGCGGGCCAGTGTCGCAAGGCCGACCGCGCGATGCCCTACGCCGTGCATCCCGTGCACATGGCGATACTGCTGACGCGCTTTGGGGTCGACGAGGAAGTCATCGCGGCCGCGCTGCTCCACGACGTGCCCGAGGACTGCGCGGGTTGGACCGTGGAGCGCGTCCGGTTGGAGTTCGGCGCGCGGGTCGCGGGCATCGTCGCCGAGCTGACCGAAAACAAAAGCCACTCGTGGGAGCAGCGCAAACACGATGCGATTGCCCACGTGCCGCACCTGACCCCCGACGCGGCGACGATCAAAGCCGCCGACCAGCTCCACAACCTGACCACCCTGCGGCGCCAGTTGAGCGAGGCGCGCGACCCCGAACACACGTGGGCGCGTTTCAACGGCGGCCGGCAGCGCACGCTCGTTGTCGCGCGAGACCTGGCGACGGCGCTTGTCGCGCGGATCGACCCGCGCCTTGGGCGGGCGCTGATGGCCGCGGTGGACGCGCTCGAGGCCGAGGCGGCAGAGTCGCGCTCCGCCTGACGCCACCGGAGTCAGGCTCCGGTCAGGCGGGTGCGCTTTCGCGCAGCGCAGCCATGACGCGCTCGAACAGGTGCGGCCGGCACACGACGATCTCGTCGTTGCGCGGATCGGCTTGGTTGTAGTGCTGGTCCGAGCCGTCGATGCGGCAGACCCGCCACCCCGCGGCGCGCGCGATCGCTTCGGGCGCGCAGGTGTCCCACTCCTTGAGGCCCTGCTTGTGGACGTAGACGTCCGCTGCGCCGAACAGCAGCTGCGCCACCTTGAAGCCTACGCTGCCGCAGGGCACCAGTGTCGTTGCGCCCAGCGCGCGCCCGAACGCGTGGATCCAATCGGGGGTGTGGCTGCGGCTCACCATCATGCGCAAGGGGCCGCCCACGGGGCTTTGTCCGGCGAGGTTCCGCGGTGCGTCCCCCTCGGTCCCAAGGACCTGCGCCTGCGCGGTGCCGGGCGCGCACGTTCCCACAAGGACGCGCGCAACGGCGGGCAGCGCGACGGCCCCGAGCACCGGCCGCCCATCGAGGCAAAGGCCCACGTGGACCGCCCAGTCAAGGCGGCCGCTGCGGTACTCCTTGGTCCCGTCGAGCGGGTCGACGATCCACACCAGCCGTTTCGAGCGCCGCTCCGGGGAGTCCGCGGTTTCTTCGGACAGGATGCCGTCGTCCGGATAACGCCCGAGCAGCGCCCCCTGCAGATACCCGTCCGCGGCCTGGTCGCCGACGTCGCCGAGCACGGCTGCGTCGGTCCAGCGCCCGCTCGCGCGCAGCGCGAGGACCCGCCGTCCGGCTTCGGCGGCGATCTGTGCGGCAAACGCGAGGCGCGTGCTGAGTGCGGCGGGATCGATGGGCGGCTCCATTCGCGCAGTCTAAGGCGGCGCCGTGCCTCGCTGCCGTCAGTTGGGGGTGGACGCGGCCGCGCGGGGCCCGTTCCACGACGAGTATCCGCCGGCGAGGTTCAAAAGTCCGCGGCGGCCGGTCGACTCGAGGAACTCGCACGCCGCGGCCGAACGCCCGCCCGCGGCGCAATAAACCAGCGTGGGGCGATCGTCCTTGGGCAGCTCCGCGAGGCGTCCCTCCAGTTGGTCCACAGGGATCAGCTGAGCACCCGGGAGGATCCCCGAAGCGGTCTCCTGGGGTGTGCGCACGTCGAGCAGGTGCACGCGGCCGGATTCGACGAGGGCGAGCGCTTCGCGGACGTCCACGTCCTTCCAAAGCCGTCCCTCAAGGACTTGATCGCGGGAAAGCACTTCGCCCGCAGCGATTTCCGCCAGCAGCCGCCGCTGCGTCGCGAGCTCCGCGCCGATTTCACCCTTCAGGTTCTCGACGCGGCGGCGCAGCTCCTGGCGCACGTCCTCTACGAGCTTTGAGCCTGCGTCCTGGGAGCGCTTGCGCACCGCGATCGAGTGGTAGACGAGGGCGAGGATGACACCAGCGAGGAAGTAACTCATGGTTGTGCCGGAGCGCGGCGGCGGAAGAGGGCGACCGAGGCGGTGAAGCCGTGGAGGAAATTCTGACCGTCGACCGGGCCGATTTCGCCGGCCGCGAAAAAACCCGCGACGGGGGTGCCCACTCCGAGGCTCGCGTGGACCGACGTGGCGTCGTGGTCCGCGACTCCGAACATCCGCTTGCCGCGCCCATTGCACGAGAACAAGAGCGCGCCCTGGGGTTCGTCCACGGCGCCCGCGCGGGCCAGCAGATGCCGCAGATCTTCGCCTGCGCTCACGGCGTCGCGCACTAGGAACTGCACGGTTTGGCCTCGCCGCACCTGGTCGCCGACGGCGATGGCGCGCTCCTTTGGCTGAATGCCCATCAGGCCGCGCACGAGGAAGTCGCCCCGATCGAACTCGCTTTTCTTGGGATCAAGCGCGAGGCCGACAAAAGGCGCGCGCTGCAACAGGTGGCGTTCCTCCGGCGGCAGCTCACCCAGGGTCTCCATCAGCACGTCGACCGCGGGCCGTCCCCCGAGCTTTTGGATCAGGTTTTCGTGGCACGCGGTGATGACCCACGGGCGCCCGACCGGGCGGCAGCCCTGGCTCACGACGGGCTGGATGCCCATCGCACCTCGCAGAACCACGCCGACCGCACCCTCGTGCACAATTCCTTCGTCGCCGATCAGCGCACCCTGTCCCGGGCGCTGGGCGCCGCTCGCCAAGCCGCCGACGATGGGCACGCCAGGGTGTTCGCCGTTCAGGCGCGCGAGGAACGCGTCCACCGGGAAGCTGAACGGGTCGCCGAAGATCAGGGCGCTTGTCTCCCCCGCGGAGCCGAAATCGGGCATGCCCGTGAACAGCACTTCGTCCTCGGGTCCGGGGACCGCCCCGAGCCTGAACGGCTCGACCGAAGTTTCCGGAAGTTTCGCCGCCCACAGCGCGAGCCCGGGCTCACCTTCTGCCTCGCGTGCGTCGGCGAGGACGGCCTGCGCGGTGCAACCGACCACATGCCGCGCGCGGGTGGCTTCCGCGAGCCGCGGGCCGAGCTCCGCCAGGGTTTCCACGTGCTCGTGGGTCGCGAAAACGACGAGCAGATCGGGCGCGGCGCCCGCGAGTCCTGCGGCCAGTTGCTCAAGGGCTTCGCCTTCGGCCCGCGCGGGCTCGGGCTGGGTCGAGAGGGCGGAGGCAAAGCGCGCGGGGGTCATGGCGGGGGTCGGGACGGGGATGGAGCGGAAGGGCCGGAAACGCCGATGCAAGGACGGGCTCCGGATGGCAAATTGAGTCGCCATTTTGGGGCTTGGAGCCCCCGACTCCCAAGGCCGCCGTCAAGGGACGCGGCGCCAACCGCCCTCGCGGCGTCCACCGCCCTGTGCGCAAGGACGCCGCCCGCCCCGCCGCCCGCGCGCCCTGGGACACCCTTCGCACCATGACCAGCCTCCCGAACACCCGCGCCGAACTTCCGCTGCAACAACAGGAAAGCGTCGTGATCCGCTTTGCTGGCGACTCCGGCGACGGCATGCAGATCACCGGCAACCAGTTCACCGACACGTCGGCGTTCGTCGGGAACGACCTTGCGACCCTGCCGGACTTCCCCGCGGAGATCCGCGCCCCCGTCGGCACGCGGCCGGGAGTGTCGGGGTTCCAGGTGCGTTTCAGCTCGGCCGACGTGCACACGCCGGGCGATCAGCCCGACGTGCTCGTCGCGATGAATCCGGCGGCGTTGATCGTCAACATCCGCGACTTGAAGCCGGGCGCGATCATCGTGCTGAACACCGGCAACTGGGGTGAGGTCGACCTGAAGAAGGCGAAGCTCGACATCGATCCGCGCAAGAGCGGTGTGCTCGATGGCTTCCGCGTCATCGAGATCGACATCAACACACGGGTCAAGGAGGCCCTTGCTTCCTCTGGGCTGTCGTCGAAGGACGTCCAGCGCTGCAAAAACTTCTACACCTTGGGTCTGATGTACTGGCTGTACAGCCGGCCGCTCGAACCGACGCTGAAGTGGCTCGAGAAGAAGTTTGCCAAGTCGCCGGAGCTCGTCAACGCGAACCAGACCGCGCTGCGCGCTGGCTACAACGCGGGGGATATCCACGAGCACTTCCAGACGCGTTACGCGGTCGCGCGCTGCGAAACGATGCTGCCGGGCACCTACCGCAACATCATGGGCAACCAGGCGCTTTCCCTGGGCCTCGTGGCGGGTGCAAATCTCGCGCGCCTCAAGATCTTCCTCGGGTCCTACCCGATCACACCGGCGTCGGACATCCTGCACCAGCTTTCGTCCTACAAGGACCACGGTGTCATCACGATGCAGGCGGAGGACGAAATCGCCGCGATTTGTTCGGCGATCGGCGCCGCGTTTGCCGGGCAACTTGGCATCACGACGACGTCCGGCCCCGGCATGGCGCTCAAAACCGAAGCCATGGGCCTTGCGATCTCGACCGAGCTCCCGCTTGTCATCGTCGACATCCAACGCGCCGGACCGTCGACGGGCATGCCCACCAAAACCGAGCAATCGGACCTCTTGATGGCGGTGTTTGGCCGCAACGGCGACGCACCTATGCCCGTCGTGTCGTGCTCGACGCCAGCGGACGCGTTTGAGTGCGCCATCGAAGCCGTGCGCATCGCAACGCAGTTCATGACGCCGGTCATCCTCCTGTCGGACGGTTACATTGCAAACGGTTCCGAGCCGTGGCGTCTGCCGAAGATGGCGGATCTCGTGCCCTTCCCCGCCGTGTTCCGCACCGACCCCGAGGGTTTTCACCCGTTCCTGCGCGACGCGCGCGGTGTGCGCCCGTGGGTCAAGCCGGGCACGAAAGGTCTCGAGCACCGCATCGGCGGCCTTGAGAAGGACGCGGACTCGGGCAACATCAGCTACGACGCGAAAAACCACGAGCGCATGACGAACCTGCGGCACCAAAAGGTGCTCAACGTGCGCGACACGATCCCGACACCGGCCGTGTTCGGGCCGGAGCAGGGGGATCTCCTGGTGTTGGGCTGGGGTTCGACCTATGGATCGATTCGCAGCGCGGTGGACCTCGTCCAACGCCAGGGCAAGAGCGTGGCCCAGATCCACATTCGCCACGTGTGGCCGATGGCGAAGGGCCTGGACGAAATCTTCGCGCGCTACCGCACGGTCCTCGTGCCGGAGCTCAACATGGGTCAGATGACGCGCCTGTTGCGCTCGGAATACCCAGGTATCCCGTTCTTGTCCTACCCCAAAGTCCAAGGCCTGCCGTTCACCACGACAGAGCTGGTCGAACGCATCCAGACGATCCTAGGCTGAGCCCGAGGGCCCGGGGGCAACCCGCGGGCAGCGAACCATGAGCGACACGAACATTCTGACCAAGAAGGACCTCAAGAGCGATCAAGAGGTCCGCTGGTGCCCCGGCTGCGGCGATTACTCGATCCTCAACAGCATGCAGGCCGTCCTCGCAGGGCTGGGTATCCCCAAAGAGGAGTTTTGCATCGTCTCGGGCATCGGTTGTTCGAGCCGCTTCCCGTACTACATGAACACGTACGGGTTCCACACGATCCACGGCCGTGCTCCGGGCATCGCGACGGGGGTGAAGATCGCCAACCCGAACCTGTCCGTGTGGATGATCACCGGCGACGGCGACGGGTTGTCGATCGGCGGCAACCACATGATCCACATCCTGCGCCGCAACGTGGACGTCAAGATCCTCCTGTTCAACAACCAGATCTACGGCTTGACGAAGGGCCAGTATTCGCCGACGTCGCCGGCGGGATTGCGCACCAAGTCCTCGCCCTACGGCTCGGTTGACCGCTCGTTCAATCCGCTGAAGCTCGCGCTCGGCGCCGGTGCGACGTTTGTCGCGCGCACCATGGACACGCATCCGAAGCACATGGAGCAGGTGCTGCTCGAGGCGGCGACCCACCGCGGATCGGCGTTTGTCGAGATCTTCCAGAACTGCGTGATCTTCAACGACGGTTGTTTCGACGCCGTCGCGGGCCGCAAGGTGCGCGACGAGCGCACGGTCGACCTGCGCGCCGGTGAAGCGATGGTTTACGGCGACAACCACGACAAGGGCATCCGCCTCGACGGGTTCGACGTGCGCGCGACGAGCGCGGCCGAAGCCGGCGTGTGGGATCCCACGGTGGTCAGCAGCGCGCCTGCGACCGTGCTCGCGGAGCTCGACGGTCGCGAAGACCTGCCGACGGCGGTGGGTCTGTTCCGGCGTGTGAATGCACCCGTGTTCGACCAGGACGTCCACGCGCAGGTGCGAGCGGTGCTCGAGCGCAAGGGTCCGGGCCGCCTCGAGGATTTGCTCTACACGAAGGACGCCTGGACGGTGTCCTGACGCGGGTTTTGGCCGGCGCACAGGGGTCACGGCGCTTCGGGCTCGTCACGAGCCCCGCGAGCGTGCTGCACGACACGGGCGCCGGCCATCCCGAGCGCCCAGCGCGCCTCGCGGCGGTGCTGTCGCGGCTGGAAGCGAGCGGCCTCGTCGCGCAGCTCGAGCGCGAAGAGAGCCCCGCGGCTTCGCTCGACGCGCTGCTGCGTGTGCATCCCGCGGATTACGTGCAGCGTGTGGAAGCGCGCATCGCGCAAGGAGCAACCTGGGTCGACACCCCCGACGCGAACGTCGGACCGCGCTCGTTTGAAGCGGCCCTTGGCGCGGCGGGGGCGGCGCTCCACGCGGTGAATCGCATCGCAACTGGCGTGTGGCGCCGCGCATTCGTCGTCGCGCGCCCGCCGGGGCACCACGCCGAAGAATCGTTGGCGATGGGTTTTTGCCTGTTCAACAACGCCGCGATCGCGGCGCGCGCGGCGCAGGCGCTGCCCGGGATCGAGCGTGTGGCGATCGTCGATTTCGACGTGCACCATGGCAACGGCACGCAGCACATCTTCGAACGCGACCCCACGGTGTTCTACGCAAGCTTGCACCAGTTTCCGCACTACCCGGGCACCGGCGCGGCCTCCGAACGGGGCCGCGGGTTGGGCGAGGGATTCACGCTTAACTGCCCCCAAGCGCCGGGAACCGGCGATCGCGACTGGCTTACCGCCTTCGACGACCTGGTGCTGCCCGCGCTCGATGCCTTTCGGCCCAGTTGGGTGATCGTGAGCGCAGGTTTTGACGCCCACCGCCTCGACCCACTGTCAGACACGGTCGTGACCGAAGCGGCATTCGCACACATGACCCGCGGTCTCGTCGAGGTCTCCGAACGCCACGCAGATGGCCGCATTTTGAGCCTGCTGGAAGGCGGCTATAGCCTCGAAGGCCTGGCACGCTCGAGCGAAGCGCACGTTTCCGCCCTGCTCGGCAGCGGCTGACCCGCAGGCGCCTGCGAGGAAGCGCCCAAGCCAGCCGGGAACGCGGGCCTCCAGGCCCGCCTTGGAGCGTGATGGGAGCCCGATCAAGCGATGGGCTCGCTCCAAGGCGGGCTGGACGCCCGCGCACCCATGGAACGACCGCATCGTCCCGCGCAGCCCCTCCTACGGCACCGCCATGGCGCTGCTCGTCCTTGTGGCCCCGGACCTGCCTCCAATCCCGGAATGGACCTTGCCCAGCAAGGACATCGCAAAGGAGTCCCCGCCGCACGGCGACTGAGCGTCCTGAGCACCGGCGGGTTTCGGGTCGCGGTGGCATCGCGGCCCCGTGTGGGCTCGACAGACAAGAGCAGTCGGGGTCCGCTGAACCGCACGCGCCGGCGCGGGGCACAGATTCAGTGGGGTGTGGACTGTTCGCGCAAGCGCGGAGCGAGTTCCTGGACGATGCGCTCTGCGATGATCCGGTTGCCCAGTTCATTGAGGTGGCCGTCGCCCACGTTCAGACCGCGACCGGCGAGGATCTCTGTGAGCATGGCCTGATCGACGGAGAAAACGCCGAAGCCGAGCTCCACGCCCGCCTCGTGCAACCGCCGGGTGAGGTGAGTCGTGTAGGGGGCGGCGTCCGGTTCACCGTGTTTTTCGATCCCGTCCGGCAGCGGGAGACCGGGCGTGTAGAGGTACTGGTCGTGGTAGTGCGCGATGTTGAACGCGATCAGCGGCACAGCGCGCGCGCGGCACTGTTGCGCGAGCCGCCCGAGGAGATGGTGTGTGACCGCACCGGGGTTCACCAGTTCGTCGCACAGCGCGCGCACACCCTGGTTCATGGTCTCGAGCACCACCTTCTGCTCGGGCGTGAGGTCGGCTTGGGTCCGTGGGAACGCCAAACGCTTGAGGACCTGCGCCGCGCCGGCCCGCGCGAGGCGCGCTTCGGCGTCCGGCGGGTAGAGCGACTGCAGCAGCGCGGAGTGCGCGTACAGCCACTCGTCGGGAGCCATTGTGCGTTCCGACCCGTCGGCCGTCGCGGTTTGATTCGGAGGGGGAACGGGCTGTCCGCGCAGCTCCCATCCGCCGTTCGCGCCAGGCCGGAATACCGGTTTGCGCTGCGCCATTGTCCCGTTGTGGTCCAGGCTGTTGCCCTCGACGTCGTTCAGGATGAAGCACAAAAGCACGAGGTCGGGGTTCCAGTTGTCGACCTCGTTTTCGAAGCGGAGCAACTGCTGGTCCGTGCTGTAACCCGGCACTCCCAGGTTGATGAACTCGACTTTTGGACCGAGAGCCCGTTCGGCGAGCGCCGCGAACTCCCGCTCGTCGTCCACACCCCAACCCCACGCGAGCGAATCGCCTAGCAGCAGCACACGCTTTGTGCCCGGCGCTTTTGCGAGCGATCTCTCGCGCCCGCGCTGGCCGTAGCTGTTGTGGCGGATGACGTAGTGGAAGAGCGGTGCCACAACACGGGTTTTCACACCCGGCTTGTTCACCCAGCCGTAGTCAGGATCGTGGATCGCGATCGCGTCCACGGGGCGTCCCGTCGGCAGCAGCCCAGCGGCGAACCGCGGCCCAAGATGCACACGCGCGCCAATTTCGAGTCCAGTACCAAGAACCGCGCACACGAACACCGTCGTGAGCAGGCCATAAACCGCGCGCCGCCACGGCGGAATCCAGCACGTCGTCCCGCGGACGCCGACCGACGACGGGCGCGACATGGAACTCAAAAGATCGGGTACGTGTGGGACGGAGTCGAAGCGCTACCGCAGAACACGGCCCAGGCCGCGGTGCTGAGGACTGCGGCGATCGGCAGGAGATACCAGGCGGGGTGATGGCGCAAAAAATGCCGGTACTCGCGCCAAACGCCGACCGGCGCGGTGTCTGCGGGGTATTTGCCGGGCTGCATGGGGCGGTGGGAGGCGTGGACGCGGCGGTCGGCCCCCAAATTTACCACCCCCGGGGGGCCCGTGGGTTCCGCACCCCGCACGGATATCAACGCCTCTGGCGACTCGGTCCGCGGACCCATTTGTGCAGTTCGACGGCGGCAAACACCGCCGACGACACGAGGACAGCACGCCCCCAGTCGAGCAGGGAAAGCGGCATCACCCGCAGCACCACCTGGGTGGGGCCAAAGTTCAAGGCACCCGCGTGCAGGGTGATGGCCGCGACCTGCGAAAGGATCAAAAAGCGGTTCGAGAACGGTGAGAGCGAGAGCGCGGAGCGGTGCTCCGAACGGGAGCTTCCGACGTGGAACGCCATGGCGGTGACGAGCCCCGTGAGAGCAACGCTGCGGGCGTACACCTCGCCGCGCCCCGTCTCCAGCGCGTCGATGAACAGCCAGAGTACACACGCGGCCATTACCGCGCCCGCGAGCGCGGCGCGCTCCCTCAAAAGGCGCGAAACGATCGGTTCGTTCCGCGGTCGCGGGGGACGGTCAAGGACTCCGCGCTCTTTGGGCTCGAACGCGAGCGCCACATCCTGTAGCCCGTTCGTGACGAGGTTGAGCCAGAGCAATTGCGCGGGAAGAAGCGGCAGCGGAAGCCCGAACACGAGGCTCAACGGAATCACGATCAGTGTGGAAACGCCCGTCGACACGAGAAAAAATGTGACCTTGCGGACGTTGTCGAACGTCACGCGGCCTTCTTCGACGGCCGCGTGGATCGACACGAAGTTGTCGTCGGCCAGAACCATGTCGGAGGCTTCGCGCGCGACGTCCGTGCCCGAGCGCCCCATCGCGACGCCGATGTCCGCGTGCTCCAGCGCGGGTGCGTCATTGACCCCGTCGCCGGTCACCGCGACGACGTGACCGATCGCCTTCGCGGCTTCGACCACACGAAGTTTGTGGCCCGCGGTCACGCGCGCAAAAACGCTTGTCGTGTGCAACTTTCTTGCGAGCTCGGCATCGTCGATCTGCTCGAGCTCCGCACCGGTCATCACACCGGCGTCACCCGGCTGCGCGATGTGCAACTCGCGCGCGATGGCCCACGCCGTGACCGCATGGTCGCCGGTGATCATGACAACTCGGATGCCCGCGGCTTGACACGCCCGGATGGCGTCGGCGACACCTTGCCGCGGCGGGTCGAGCATGCCCACAAGGCCGAGGAGTTCGAGGCCGCGGGGATCACCGCCCGAGTCGTCGCCATGCGCGAGCGCAAGTACACGCAGCCCGCGTCCGGCCATCCGCTCCGCCTGCGCCAGCGCCGCGTCGCGATCGAGCGCCGCGTCGCGATCGAGCACCGCGTCGCGATCAAGCGCCGCGGAGGCTGAACCGCTGTGGCCCGCGCGGCGGTCGCACATCTTGAGGATGCGTTCCGGGGCGCCTTTCGCGAACAGTCTTGGTTTTCCCGCGAAGTCGCGCACACTGGCGGCGTAACGGCGCTCGGATTCGAACGGGATTTCGCGCAGCGAGGGGTACACCACACGGGCCCGCTCGGGATCGATCCCAAGCCGTGCGGCGGCCACGAGGAGTGCCGTCTCGGTGGGGTCGCCAAGGAGCTCGAGCGTGCCGCCCGTGCGCACGAGTTCCGCTTCGTTCGCGAGCACACACGCGAGCGCTGCAAGATCCTGCGGGCTCGCGGCTTAACCGGGAACTTCTCGCGCATCCCGCGCGATGGCGGCGACGTCGAAGTCGCTGGTGAAGGCGTGGGTGCCCGACGCGCTCCACAGCTCGAGCACCGTCATTCGGTTCTCGGTCAGCGTCCCGGTTTTGTCGGAGCCGATCAGGCTCGTGCTGCCAAGCGTTTCGACGGCATTCAGGCGCCGCAAAATCGCGTTGCGCTTCGCCATGCGCCGCACCCCGACCGCGAGCGCCACCGTCAGGACAACCGGCAGCCCCTCCGGGATCGCGGCGACGGCGAGCGCGACTGCGACGAAGAACATCTCGGGCGCCGGGCGCCCGAGCCCGATGCCGAGCGCAAACGTCGCAACGCAGGCGATGGCCACCACGGCGCCGATTTGATGCGCAAATCGCCGCATGCGCACTTCCAACGGCGACAAGCGGGGGCCCGCATCACGTACGACGGCGGCGATGTGTCCGATCTGAGTTGCTGCGCCCGTGGCGACGGCCAATCCGCGCGCGCGGCCGCTCGCTACGCTGCTGCCCGTGAACGCGAGGTTGCGCCGGTCGGCGAGCGCCGTGTCCGCAGCGAGGACATCGAGGGACTTCGAGACCACCGTCGATTCGCCCGTGAGAAGGGACTCGTCAACGCGCAACTCGATCGTGTGAATCAGCCGCAGGTCCGCAGGGATGCGATCCCCCGACTGCAGCAGCGCAACGTCCCCCGGCACGACGTCAGCGCCGTCGATATCAACTTCGCGGCCGTCGCGCAGCACACGTGCGTGGGGTGCGACGAGCTTCATCAGCGCCCGAACCGACGCTTCGGCGCGGCGCTCTTGCGAATAGCCGATGGCGGCGTTGAGGGCCAACACCGCCGCGATCACCCCTGAGTCCATGAACTCGCCGAGCGCCAACGTGATGACGGCGGCGACGAGGAGGATCGCGATCAGTGGGCTCTTGAACTGGTTCAAGAGCGTGGTGAGGCGGGCCGGCGGAGCGGTCTCCGTCAGCCGATTGGGTCCCGTAAAGCGTCAGGCGTTTGGCCGCTTCGACAGCGCTCAATCCGCGTGCGTCTGAGCCCAGTTTGCGTGCGGCGTCTTCGGCACTTAATGCGTGCCAGTCCACCGCGGCGCGGTCCTGGGGTTCGTGGCGGACGGATGCGCTCATGGGCCCAGTGTGTGTTCGCGCTCGCGTGTGGGTTCGGCGGGCGCTGCGCCGCTGGGATCGAGGAACAGGCCCGTGTCCGTGGGAGGTCCACCCAGCAGCCACGCGAGCGCGCGGCGGGCGACCGGCACAGGCACTCCCGCGCCCGCGCTGGCGTCGAGGGGGACGCGAGTGTTGTCCCCCAGATGCAGCTCGAACCGCAGGTCGGTGGCCTCAGGGTCCGCCAACTCGACCAGGCTGGGCCCCGGCGCAAGGCGCAGCGTGAACGCACCCGTGGCGCTGTTGAACGCGAGCTCGGGGCCGAGTCGGCGTGCGAGCCAGTGCGCTTCCAACACACTGCGCACGAGCGCCAGCGCGACCGGCCCCGGGTCCGCGAGGCCTGGCAGGTGTCCGCGCGCGAGATGGTCCGCCAGCCCGATCAGCGGGCTTTCGCGCTCGAGCGCCGCCATTTCTCCCGCCGGCCGCCACAGGAGCCGAGCCGCGGCGCCACTGCGCGCCACGTGCCACACGCCGTCGCGCTGCAAGAGTCGCGTCCGGCTGAGCAATCGCTGCCACGTGCGCGGTGCGCGCCGTTCGAGCTCAGCCTGCAACTCCGCCGGCACGAGCGCTTCGACGTGCAGGTCCCCGTGCGCGCTTTCCTGCCCGCGGCTCATCAGCAACACATCCACGTCCTGGGGCAGATCCACGTCGCACCACGGCGAGCGCACGTCGGCGAGCCGCCGCGCGCGCGGGATGGCGCGCCACGCTTCCAGGTCGCGATCGGCATCGACAACCGCGATCCGCACACGCGCGCGTGCCTCGGTGCCCGCGGGCGCGCCGGGCGCGGGTGCGGCCAGGTGCCCGTGTGCAAAGACGATGCGCAGGTTCACAGGGTCGCTCCACGGTCTTCACCGCTGTCACCGTCGTCGCGCCCGAGTGCGTCGAGGTCGACCTGCGGCCCGTTCGGATCGCGGGCGCACTCGAGCAGGTACACGGCGCTGGCGACGCGCCGTTCCAGCCGCGGTCCAAGTGGTCCGTCGAAGCTGAACTCCAAAAACTCCGGGCCGCGGGGTGGAGCGCTCCACTGTTCGGCCTCGAAACGCGCGAGCGGCGCGAGCAACGACGCGCTGGACCCGTCGGGCGCCGTGTGTGTGATGTCGAAGGCGATTCCCGCCGGATCGCGCGCGAGCGCCAGTTCGAGGACGTGTCCATCGTCGCTCTCTTTGCGGCCGCCCGCGCCGTGAACAAACGCACCCGCGAGCACCGTCCGTGCGCCCTCCCAAAGCTCCTGCCGACGATCGCCCGCGACGTCCGCACCGCCGCTGTCCCGCGCCGTGCCGAGCCAATCGAAAACGGGGCCGCCCACCGCGGTGCCGAAAGCTTCGGCGGCGAGCCGCGCCAGTCGCAGCGCCTCGGGCGGCACGTCGCCGACAGCTCGCACGGACGGTGTAGCGGCCCGCCAATCGATCCCGACGGCGACGCGACCGGCCAGCGGGACGAGGCGCCGCGTTCGCAGGCGATAGACGCCGCCGCCGGGTGCGCGCCACACCGAGCGAAGTTCGCGGGCGAGCGCGGCCGTTGGCTCGGGGCCCACGAACCACACATCGAGGAGGCGCTCCGACGGCGGTTGCCCCGGCGGTGGGAGCACGTCCGCGTGCGCTGCGAGGTCCATCAGCGCAGCAACGCCGCGCCCGTGCTCCGGCGCGAGCAGCGTCCCGAGGCGCGGGACCCCGAGCGGTTTGGCGGAGACGTCGTTGGAACGCCCCGGCGGCGCCCGCGCGGTGCTGGAGTGCTCAATTCCGGGCCGCTCGACGCACAACCGCGTCGGATCGCACAAAGCAGCGATGCGCCCGTCTGCGCGGCGCCGGACCGCAAGCAGCGGCAAAAGGCCGCCGGTGTCTTCGACGGCCGCGAACAACAGGGGCCGACTCACCTTCCGGGGCCCCCGAATGCGACGAACAACAGGTAGTACTGCGCGCCGCGGGCGCGCACGAACACGACGCAGTCGCGCCCGCGCTCCAATTCGATCGGCGTCGGTTCGTCGCTGTCGGAGCGCCACATCAGCTGCCAGCGTTCCCGTTCGGGGTCGTAGCGCGGTGCGCCGAGCAGATCGGGGTGGGGGCGCTCCACATGCGGACGTCCATCGACGAGCAGCAGCGTCGAGAACCGCGGCAATCCGTCGTCGGCGGGTGTGGCCGGTCGCGAGTCGAACAGCACGCCGACCAGGCGTTGGGCCGGCGGGCGCGTGTGGCGCTTGCCGAACAGCGTGTCGTCGGCCGCGAACCAGTCGGCGACGGGCAGATCGTCGACCGGGGCGAGGCACAACTCGGGGATGCGGCCTTCGGGCGCTGTCGCGGGCTCGCGCAGGAACAGGCGCAACTGCGCCGGTCCGCCCGGGTCGAGGGCCCCGCGCAGGTAAGCGGTGGAGCGCTCGAACCACAACACCGCGGGTTTGGCGAGCTCCGCGAGCGGTACAAAGGGCATCGCCGCGCGTGCGCCGAGTTCAGGCGCACCGGCAAAGCGCAGCGCGTTCGAGCCGGGCTCGATCGCAAGGAACACGAGCTTTTGCGCAAGCATGGGGTCGCGCTCCACGCACAGCAGTCCGACGAAGGGATGCGCGCTCTGGGAGGGGGTGTACGCGCGGCGCCAAACCGGGTGGTAGCGCGCGAACCACAGGCGCTGCGGCAGGTCTGCGACGCGCCACGCGGCGGCGAGGTCCGCGAGCAGCATGGCCAGGGCGGTGACGCCAAGGACGAGGGCGACGAGCGAGTAGCAGCGTGTCCCGACAGCCTGCAGCACGGATTCGTCCGCGCGGGCAAGTGTCGCCATCGCCGCGCCGATCCAACCCTCGAGACCTTCGCCACCCAGGGGCGCCCCGCGTCCCCACGAGCGCGCCCCGCTCCACAGGCTGACCCCGGCCGCGGTCAGCAGGCCGACCGCGCGCGCGCGCGGCTCCACACAGGCCACACCGAAAGCCACTGCGACGACCGCGCCTGAGCCGAGCGCGAGCGGCGCGCCGATCGTGCCTGCCAAAAGCGCGAGCCCGTGCAGCGCGAAACCCGCCGCGATGGCGAGGCACAGCGCGCCGCTGGCGATGCGCTGTGCCCACGGCCGCCGCACCGCGCCGGTGAAGGGGCAGTAGGGACCGTGGCTCGGGGCGGCGCTGTCGAGTGTCAACGGGCGTGTGGGCTCCATCGCTTTCGTGCGTGTGGCGAAAGGCTCCAACACCCGCGGGCGATGGACCAAAGGGCAAGGGGTCGCAAGCGCCGGCCCCGCCGAGCCGCGTGCTCGCTATCGGTTCGCCGTCAGTTGCCCTTCAGTTGGCCGTCAGTTGCCATTCAGTTGGCCGTGCGCCCGTCCGCCGCGGATTCCTCCGCGACCGGTATCTCTTCGGCGGCCACACGGCGCGGCTGGGGTGTGATCTCGTCGTCGCGGGTTTCGGGCCGTTCGTTCGCGTCGCTGTCGCGGAAAAGGTCGCCGTCGTCCAGGTCCATGACAGGCCTGCCGAGCGCCTCGGGCGGGGTTTCGGAGTAACGCTCGTCGAGCCGTTCCACGTCGTGGCCCGCCGCACCCAGAAGTTCGCGCAGTTCGCGCAACTGACGCGCGATTCCCTGCACGCTTGCGAGTTCCCGGTTGAGGTCGGCCAGGCGCGCTTCCGCTTGACTGCGCAGCGCGCCCACGCGTTCGTGGAGCGCGCCGAGCAGCGCACCGCTGTAGTCGGCAAAGGCCTTGCGCGCGATGCGCTCGGCCGACTCCGGCCAGAACGCGGCGATCTGGCGCTCGACAACGCCGCGCAGGAACGCGCGCGCGGGTTCGCCCAAACGGCGCCGCTTGTCGCTCGCCGACACCGGTTGGTTCGGGCGTGCCTCCGGTCCGAGCAGTCCGCGCCGCACGGCCGCGCGGCTGCGGAACAGAAGCCAATCGACGAACCCGCGGCGCACGGGGAGCTCTGCGACGTCGACACCCAGCCGCGCGCGCTGGACGTACGCGCTCGGCATGACTGCGACGAGGCCCGTCGAACTCAAGTCGCCGAGGCGCAATCCCAGGTTGTCGAGGTCGAGGGCGCTGCGCTCGGGCACGAGCGCTCCCGCCGTGGACCCGGACACTCGCTCGCGCAGGGCGGCCATCAGGTCGGAGGACACGTCGCGCTGCAAGCCTTCTAAGAGGGGCGCGAGGCTTTCCTCGAGCAGCGTGTGCAGGCTGTCACCCCCCTCGAACCATGCGTCGACGGCGTGCGCGGCCTCTTTCTGAGCCGCGGCCGCACCCTTGCGACCCACGTCCGCGGCGCGCGCGACGAGGTCCCGTTCGACCTCCGCGAACGCGTCGTTCCAGTCCTCCGCACCCAAGCGCGCGAGGGCATCTCGGCGGCCTTCGAGCAACTGGGCCTCGCGGCCGAGGGTATCCGCCCGGCGCTCGATTTCGCCGACGCCCGAGTGTTCGCACAGGCCCTGCGCGTCGGCGAGCAACGTGCGCGCACGGCGCAGCGAATCGCCGAGGAACGCCACGAGATAATCCGTGCTGTTCAGAAAGTCCGTCAGGGCTCCGAGGAAAGCGCCGAACTCGTCGCGGCTGTCGCCGGCGGCTTCCGGATCGTCGTGGGCGAGGCCACGCTGCAGCCGGCGGCTCGCGGCGCGCAGGAGGTCGACGGGGAACAGCGCGAGGCGGCCCTCTTCGAGCGCGCGCTTCAACCGCGCGTTCATCGCTAGAGTTTCGAACGCTTCGATGACGCGCACCGGGTCCTCGCGTTCGAGGCTCGGCGCGAGGCTGCCATCCGGCCGCAGGTCCATCTTCGTGGAATCGAGGTTGATGACCAAGAAGATGCGGCTGAACAGGTCGAGCAGCTCGTTGAACTCGTTGAAAACCTGCTCAAGGAACAGGTTGTCCGTTTTGACCACGAAAATCGCGCACGCCGCGCTGTTGCGGAAATCGCGGGTCATGCGGTCGTAGCCGAACTTCATCCGGCTGTAGAGCCCGGGGGTGTCGACGAGCACGGCGCCCGATTGGGCCAGTTCCGGGGCGGGCACACGCACGTCGATGCGGCGGATGGCTTCCGGGAAGTGCACCGCGGGATCGAAGTCCTTGCCCTCGCCCTCGGAGCGCCGGATGCGGTCGGCGAGCTCCGCGTGGTCGCGGTTGACTTGCATGCGCATCGACGCGGGTCCCGAAAACGTCTGGGCGTCGCCGTTGTAGCGCGTCACGACGAACTCGCGTCGGTCGCTGTGGGACACGTAAACCATGCACGGGTACGCCGGCAGGGCGGTGACTTCGCTGACGTAGGCGGCGCTGATCGAGTTCATCAGCGTCGACTTGCCGCTTTTCAACGGGCCGAAGATCAGGACATACGCCTGCTGTTCGGCCACCTTGTCGGCCAGCACTCGCAGTTGGTGGCTGACCTCCTGGAAACCGGGCAGCGCGCCCGTGGCGTTCCCGCGGCCCACGAGCCCGAGGGATTCGGAAAACTGGGCGAGCGGGTCCAGGAGCGGGCGCACGGCGGCGTCGAACTCCTCGCAAAAACGGCTGAGCAGGGTTTTCATCGCAGCGGGTGTCGGGACTCGGGATGGGTGCTCCGGCTCCACCATGGTAACGGTGTCACGCGGGGTTCCAATCGCGTTCGGCCGATGGCGCGCGCAGGGGCCGCGGTGGGCGCTGCAGCGCCGTTGCGGGCTGACCCCGACGCGCTGCTCGGGGGCTTGCGGCGGTGGTGCGCGGGGCTGGTTACACTGGCGGACCCCGCGCGCGCACCGCGGCACGGCCCGTGGGGCTGCCCCGCGCGCACCCACCCCCGCCGCGCACGTCCGCATCCGCCGTTCGCGCTCGAGCCATGGCCAGCAATCCGAAAGAGCAAAAGGACCCGATCCAAGCCCAACTGGAAGCCGCGTTGGAGGCGATGGAAGGTCTTGACCTTGATGTGCAGATCGACGCGCGCCCGCAAGGCCCTAAGGGACCGCTCCTTGGCGGTGGGCGCGGTGAAGGGCGCGGTGAAGGGCGCGGTGAAGGGCGCAGCGGAGGCGGCGGCCGCGGGGCGTCGCGCTCCGACGGCGGCAATGATCTGCGCCAGGGCACGATCGTCGGGGTCGAAAAGGGCGATGTGATCGTGGACCTCGGACCGCGCATGCAGGGTGTGATCGATTCGTCCGAGTTCGACGAACCGCCCACGGTTGGAGAGCAACACGATTTCACGCTGCACGGCCAAAAAGACGGCCTGTGGATCCTCAGTCGGCGCCGTGTGCGCGCGCTGGCCGCGTGGGGTGAGCTCGAGCCCGGCGCCACCGTGTCAGCGCGGGTGATGGCGAAAAACTCCGGCGGCCTTGAGTTGCTCGTGGGCACGCTCTCCGCGTTCATGCCCGCCTCGCAGGCGTCCGACCGCCACATCGAGGACCTCGGAACGCTCGTGGGTCAAACGTTCGACTGCGTGGTCATGGAAGTTGATCCCGACCGGCGCCGGCTCGTGGTTTCGCGTCGGCGGGCGCTCGAGCGCGACAAGAGCGCGAAACGCGAGGAAGTCTCCGGCAAGCTTGCCGTCGGGGCGCGCGTGAAGGGCACCGTCATGCGGCTCGAGCCTTATGGCGCGTTCATTGACATCGGCGGTGTGGAGGGGCTCGCGCACGTGTCGCAGCTCGCGCACCAGCGTGTGCGCCACCCCGAGGAGGTCCTCAAGGTCGGCCAACAGGTCGAAGCGGAGATCCTTTCGATCGACGAAGGCGCGCGCCGCATCGGCCTGGGCTTGAAGCAGCTCGAAAGTGACCCGTGGGGTGAAGTGGCGCGCCGTTATTCGGAAGGCGCCGTCGCGAAGGTGCGTGTTGTGCGCCTCGAGGTGTTTGGCGCCTTCTGCGAGCTCGAACCCGGCATCGAAGGCCTGCTGCACGTCTCTCAAATGGGCAACGGCGGTGACCGCACGCGCCGTGTCCAGGACATGGTCGCCGTGGGACAGGAGTTCGAGGTGCGCGTGGTTGCCGTCGACCCCGTTAAGAAGCGCCTCGGGTTGTCGCGCATGGACAGCCGTGGCGCGGTGCTCGGCTCCGAGGACGCGGTTGACCAGGCCGAGATCCAGCGTGTGCTTTCACGACCCGAGGAAGCCCCCAAGGGCACGAACCTCGGCAACCTGTTCAAGAACGCACTGAAGCCGAAGTGATTGTGACGGCCGCGCCGGCGCGGCCGTCACAGCGCCGCGTAGCTGCGCCGCAGGCCCTTGCCGTGCCCCACGATGTGGCCCTCGCGCTCGAGGCGCACGAAGGCGCGCAGCGCGCGGCGGCGGCCCACGTTATGGGCGACGGAGAAGTTCTCGGCGGTGGCGCGGCCCTCGGCGAGTCCGCCCGTGTCGCCCTGGCGCTCGATCCACACGAGCGCCGTACGCTCGAAAACGTCGAGCGGTCGCGAGTTGCTTCCGCGGTGCAGCGCCTCGAGCGCCGGCCCTTCCGCGCGGCGCGTGCTCGACCCGAGCCGTACGGTGATCTCCGTCTCGCCGTTCGCGAGGCGCGCGGCGTGGGGGCCCGACTCCGTGCGCCGCACGAAGCACGTGACCAGGGTGCAACCATCGAGGACGGCGACCGCGACGAGCGGTTCGAGGGGCGGCTCGACGTCCTCCCGCGCCACGCGCAGGATTTCGCTCGCGCTCGCCTCGGGACGCGGCGCACCGACGAGCTCGCCGCGGTCTCCCACGCCCACCACGAACAAGCCACCGCGGGTGTTGGCGAACGCCGCCAGCGTGCGGGCGATTTTCTCTGCGTTGGGTAAGCCCTGCTTGAACTCGATCCGCGTGCCTTCGCCTTCCGCGATGCGCCGCGCCAGTTCCTCCGGATCGATCGGAAGGGGGCGGCGCACGGGAAGCGGGTTGGTCATTCGGTCTGGTCCAGCGCCACGGCCGTAGCGAACACGACGGCGGCGACACGCACGGCGTCGTGGATCGTGTCGATCGACGCACCGAGCTTTCTCAGTCCATCCTCGTGGGCTTGGATGCACATGCCGCAGCCGTTGACCGCGGAAACGGCCAGGGCCCACAGCTCGCGGTCGAGCTTGTCGTCCGCCGGATGGCCGACCGCTTGCATGCGCAAACGCGCGGGCAGCTTTTGGTACTCCGGCTTCTCGACGAGGTGCTTGAAGCGGTAGTAAACGTTGTTCATCCCCATCGTCGTGGCCACGGCTTTGGCGATGGCCACGTCCTCCGGCGACAGGTGGCCCGCGGCTTCGGCGATCGTGGCGGCGAGGAGCTCGCGGTTGCGCGCCGTGAACGCCGTCGCGACCAGGGTGCCATAGAGCTGGCGCGGCGAGAGGTGCTCCGACGTGAGCAAATTGCCGAGGTTGATGCGCAGGTCCTTGGCGTGCTCGGGCAAGCGCTCTTTGATCGCGTCGAGGCTCATGGTGTGTGGTGGGGGAGCGGGGAGCAACGGTGGATCGGGCCGCCGTCGGGGCGCCGTCGGGGCGCCGTCGGGGCGACAAAGTGGGCGCACGCGGGGCCCGCCGGTGTGCGGGTCCCACGCGACGTGGCATCAGACCTTCAGGGTCTCTTGGCCCTTTTGCCAGTTGCAGGGGCACAGCTCGTCCGTCTGCAGTGCGTCGAGGGTGCGCACGAGCTCCTTGACGTTGCGACCGACCGAAAGGTCGTAGGCGGCGACGTGGCGGATGATGCCGTCGGGGTCGACGATGAAGGTCACGCGCAGCGCGACACCGTCACCCTCGCGGATGATACCCAGTTCCTGGCCGAATTTTGCGTTCAGGTGGATCAGCGGGTGCTTCAACCCCTTCAAGTCGGCGTGGCTGTTGCGCCACGCGAGGTGCGAGAACTCGTTGTCGGTGCTGCCACCGACCACGACCGCGTCGCGGTCGGCGAAGTCCTTCGCGCTCTTGTCGAACTCGACGATCTCCGTCGGGCAGACGAACGTGAAGTCCTTGGGATAGAAGTACAGGACCAGCCACTTGCCGGCGTAGTCCTTGTTGGTCACGGTCTTGAACTCTTTGCCCTTCTCGGTGCTCACGCACGCGTTGGTTTTGAACTCGGGCAGTTTGTCGCCGACGGTCAGCATGGAAGTCTCCTTGGGAGGCGGGGGATCGTGGGTGTCCGCGGCGCCGGTCGCCGACGGACGGGGAGAGTGTGGACCGCAGGCTGTGATCGTTCCAGATAAAAATTATTCGCATACTGATAGGGCCAGGCTATTATCGGGGACACACCGGAGGCCTTGACTTCTGGCGCCATGCGACCCCCCATCCCCCAGCGCCCGTCCGTCCGTCAGCTCGAATACCTCGTCGCCGTGTCCGAAAGCCTTCACTTTCGGCGCGCCGCGGAGGCCCAGGGGGTCACCCAACCGGCGCTGTCCGCCCAGATCCAGGCGCTCGAAGAACTGCTCGGCGTGCAGCTCTTTGAACGCACCCGGCGCAAGGTCCTGCCCACTGCCGTCGGCCGCGCCGTAGCGACCCGCGCGCGAATCGTGCTGCAGGCGATCGATGCCCTCGTCGAAACCGCGCGGGCCGACACTGCGCCCCTCGCCGGGCCGCTGCGGCTCGGGGTCATCCCGACCATCGCGCCGTACCTCTTGCCGCGCGTTCTGCCCGGCCTGCGCACCGAGTTTCCGCAGATGGTGCTTTTCCTGCGGGAGGAGTTCACCGATCTCCTGCTGGCGCGCCTGTCGTCCGGCGAGCTCGACGTTGCGCTGCTCGCCCTGCCGGTCGACGTTGCGGAACTCGGGTCCCTTCCTCTGTTCAACGACGACTTCCGCTTGGCGGTGCCCGCGAACCACCGTTTGGCGAAGAAAAAGCGTGTGTCCGAGCGCGACCTCGACGGCGAGGAGATTCTTTTGCTCGAGGATGGCCACTGCCTGCGCACCCAAGCGCTGGCGGTGTGCTCGCGGGCCGGAGCGCGGGAGGCAACGCGGGTGCGCGCGACAAGTCTCGGCACGCTCGCGCAGATGGTCGCGGGTGGACTCGGCGTGACGCTCCTGCCACAGATCGCCGCTGCCGTGGAGGGTCGTTCGGCCCAGGGCATCGTGCTGTTGCCCTTCGAGGACCCGCCGCCGACACGCCAAGTGGGCCTCGTCTGGCGTCGAGCCTCCGCACGCGGCGCCGAGTTCACCCGTTTAGGCGAGCACATCGTGACGCTTTTGGACGCGGTGGACTGACCGCGGGGCGGATTTCCGCGGGAATGTCCCCAACACTCGGCGCACTCCGGGACATCAGTGGGTCATGGAACACGCCGACTGACCTTGCCTGGCCAACTTGGACACCCCAGATCGCGCGGATTGCGCGAGGATGTCCGCTGTGCCGAGAAGAGCCCGACGCACCTATATCCCTGAATAGAAGGCGGACGCTGTCCGCCTGGTCCGCGCGACCGGCAATCTGGCCAAGGTCGCACGCGACCTCGATCTGACGGCGAGTTCGCTTCACCGTTGGATGAAGCAAGCCGAAATCGACGAAGGTCGCGGCCCCGAAGGAGCCCTGACGAGCCAGGAACGCGAGGAGCTGACCAGGCTCCGTCGCCAGGTTCGCACGCTCGAGCTGGAGCGCGACTTCGCAAAAAAAGCCGCGGCCTTGCAACGCCTAAGGACCTGGATCGGCTTACGCGCTGATCGAGGCGCAGAAGGTCACCCACCCGATCGCGGTGATGTGCCGCGTGTTCGGGGTCTCCCGCAGCGGATGGTACGCCTGGTCCAATCGGGTCAGACCGAGCGAACGCGACATTCAGGAGGCCAAGCTGCTGGCGCAGATTCGGCAGATCCATGCCGCGAGCCGCGGAACATATCGGGGGGTATGGCTCCCACGCGGCCACGTTCGGATTGTTCGCGATCGCGTGCAGGTTGGCGAAGAGCGCGTCGCCCGCCTTATGCGTCAGGACGGCCTGCAGGGGCGGGTCCGGCGCAGATCATCGACTTGGTGACGCGGAAGATTGTCGGCTGGTCGATGGCGACCCACATGCGAACCGAGCTGGTGGAAGCTGCGCTTCGAAATGCGCTCGGCGCTCGGACGCCCGCTGAGAGGTTGGTGCACCACTGCGATCGAGGCTCCCAGTACGCGAGCCGTGCTTACCGCAAGCTGCTCGCGTTGCACGGCATCGAATGCAGCATGAGCCGAACCGGG
>Ga0163144_10001520_pt1 | contig 54656 bp, 55 predicted proteins | sample OliLak19BULKMAT1_FD_123175 | JGI IMG/M metagenome (GOLD analysis project Ga0163144, IMG submission 123175) | Freshwater microbial mat bacterial communities from Lake Vanda, McMurdo Dry Valleys, Antarctica - Oligotrophic Lake LV.19.BULKMAT1 | ecosystem: Environmental > Aquatic > Freshwater >... | reverse complement strand
CGGTGCCAACGCCATCCTCGCCGTCTCTCTGGCGGCGGCCCACGCGGCAGCTGTCGAGCGCGGCGAGCCGCTTTTTCGCACGCTGGGATCGTCCACTGTGCTGCCAGTGCCGATGATGAACATTATTAATGGCGGTGCCCATGCGGACAACAGTGTCGATATCCAGGAGTTCATGGTGCTGCCGGTTGGCGCATCTTCCTTCAGCGAGGCGCTCCGCTGGGGCACAGAGATTTTCCATGCGCTGAAGTCCGTGCTGAAAGGCATGGGACTGAGTACCGCCGTGGGGGACGAGGGTGGTTTTGCCCCCAATCTGCCCTCGAATGCGGCAGCCCTCGATACGATTGCAGAGGCAGTCGGGCTGGCAGGCTTCAGTCTCGGCCGGGATGTCCTGCTGGGTCTCGACGTGGCCAGCTCTGAACTGTTCCGCGAGGGGGTTTACCACCTGGAATCGGAAGGGCGGCAGTTCTCTCCGGACCGCTTCACCGACTACCTGGCGGGGCTGGTCAGTCAGTACCCGATCATCTCCATTGAAGATGGGATGGCGGAGGACGACTGGGCCGGCTGGGCGCTGCTCACGGCGGCGCTAGGCACCCGTGTCCAGCTGGTGGGCGATGATCTCTTTGTCACCAACACTTCAATCCTGAGCCGGGGGATAGCTGAGGGGATCGGCAATGCCATTCTCATCAAGCCCAACCAGATCGGTACCCTGACCGAGACCCTGGCCGCGATCGACATGGCGGTGGATGCGGGCTATGCCGCCGTGATCTCCCACCGCTCTGGCGAAACCGAGGATACGACGATTGCTGATATCGCCGTCGGTACGCGGGCGACCCAGATCAAGACCGGTTCTCTTTGCCGGTCTGACCGGATGGCGAAGTACAATCAACTGTTGAGGATTGAAGAGCAGCTGGGATCCGAGGCACAGTACGCTGGCGCTACGGCTTTTCCGGTGAAACTTTCGGCCTAGCGGTGCAGGGCACCCGGGGGGAGGGGCGACATGCGGGGTGAGATTCTCATGATGCGGGCCGGAATTGGCCTGGTTTCAGTCCTGTTGCTATTGCTGCAGATCCGGCTATGGGTCTCGGATGACGGCTACGGAGAGGTGGCGCGTCTTGCCGGCTTGATCACGGGGCAGACCGCCGAGAATGTCCGGCTCAATCAGCGCAATCAGCGCCTGGAAGCCGAGGTCATCGAGCTCCGCAAGGGAGACAGCGCCGTCGAGGAGAGGGCCCGTGCTGACCTCGGACTGATCGGTCCGGACGAGACCTTTTACCTGTTCGGCGCCGCCCGGCCGACGGGCTGAGTCCGAAGTAGCCAGGCAGTGCTGCACATCCAGTTCCACGACGCCGTCGCGGAGATCCGCATGGATCGTCCGCCTGCGAATGCCCTGAATCGGGAACTGGTCGAGAAACTTCTGGCGGCCCTGGAGACGGTGCGCATGGACGGCGCGCGAGCCGTCGTCCTGACCGGGCGTCCGGGAATGTTCAGTGGGGGACTTGACGTACCTGATCTCCTGACCCTGGACCGGCGGCAGGTGGAAGCCTTTTGGGGATTGTTCTTTGCCCTGACCCGCCAGCTGGCCGCCAGCCCCATACCCGTTATCGCCGCCGTCTCGGGCCACGCGCCGGCTGGTGGCGCTGTGCTGGCCCTGCAATGCGACTACCGTATCGGGGTAACGGGCAAGTTCCGGATCGGCCTCAACGAGGTGCAGGTGGGATTGCCCGTGCCGGGCACGATCCTCCTCGCTCTCGAGGAGGTGGTGGGCCCGCGGGTGGCGCGGCGCATGGCGACGCGCGGCCAGATGCTCTCGATGGACGAAGCGCTGGGCGTCGGGCTGCTGGATGAGCTAGTGGAGCCTGAACAGTTGTTGGCCACTGCCCTGGTCCGCGCCAATGAATTGCTGGCCTTGCCGCCGGTGGCCATGAACACCACCCGACTTGCCGGCAAGGCGCGCTTGAGCGACGCGCTGAGCATTTCCGGAGATGCTGCGGTAGCCACGGGTTGGTGGTTCAGCACCGAAACCCAGACTGAAATGCGGAAACTGGTGGCGCGGTTGTCAAAGCGCTGAGGCCGCCCAGCGCGCTATCATCCGCGTCCATCGCTGGTTGCCGCTCCGGCGGGCCGGAATTATCTGGTGACTGAACCCGAGACAATAACGCTATTGCCAGTGCAGATCGGTGCTGTTGAGGGTGGCCTGGTGTGTGCCGGATTCCGGAAGCCGGGTCGCCCGGCCGCCGTCGCGCTGGGCATGCTGCTGTGGGTGGGTCTCGTGGTTCCCGCGGCCGCCAGTGAGGATCCCGCGACGGATGCCCTATGGGAGCTAAATATCGCGGCGTTCGGCCGTTACGGGCCGTCATACCCAGCGTCCGAAGACTCCCAGGGGAACTTTGTGCCGCTGCCGTTCCCGGTTTATCGCGGCACCTTTCTCCGGATTGGCGATGACACGGATTCTCCGATCCGCGGCCGGATCTTTCGCACCGACAAGATCAAGCTGGACATCGACTTCGACCTGGTTTTTGGGTCCGAGAGTGACGATATCGCGGCACGCACCGGCATGCCTGACCTTGACCTCCTGCTGGAACTGGGTACAGAGCTGGAACTTCAGTTTGTGGACGGCGGCTGGCTTGCAGCCGACGCATTCCTTGCCTTTCAGGTTCGTGGAGCGTTCTCCTGGGACGGTCTCGATCCCGCGTATGAGGGCCTGGTCTACTCACCAGAACTCAAGTTCACGCGGAAGTTTGGCGACTCCGGCCGGGAGGCCAAGCTGCGTTTCACGCCAACTTTTGCGACGGATGACTACATGGATTACTACTACGAGGTAACGCCAGCCTTCGCCACCGCGGAACGCCCGGCGTTCGCAGCGGGCGGCGGCTATCTGGGCACTGAAATCGCCTTGTCGCTACGCATTCCTGTCGCCCGGCGCCTTGAACTCTGGGGTGGGATCCGGCAGGGTTTTTACCAGGGAGCACGGAACGAAGAAAGCCCGCTCTTTACGGACGACGCGACAACCACCTTTTACGGCGCGTTTATGTACCGGTTCTGGCAGAGTGAACGGCGGGCAGAGACCGCGCCGGAGGATTAGCCCGGGGGGCTGCGGGTAGGCTCGGCTTACCGCGCCAGCAGGACGTACAGCGCTCCGGTGCCGCCATCCCGCGCCGGTGCCGTTGTAAACGCAAGAACCTGCTCCCACTGGGGGAGCCATTTATTCAGTTTCACCTTGAGCACGGGGCCTCTCGGCCCTGAGCGCAACCCCTTGCCGTGCACGATGCGGACGCAGCGCTGCCCCTCGAGGAGAACGTCAGCCATGAACTCCCGGAGCATGACTCGGGCCTCGTTGGCCGTAAGCCCGTGCAGGTCGAGTTCGTTCTGGATGGAATACTTGCCCCGGCGCAGGTCTTTCAGCACCTTGAGGGGAACATGGGGCCGCCGGAAGTTCAGTTCGTCGCCGTTCTCCAGGCCGACCTCACTGGGTCCGATACTCAGGGATTCCTCGAGTACAGCCTGTTCGTCCGCCCGGGCAAAGCGGGCCCTGGGTTGGGGCGGGGGCTTGCGCAGGGGAACGCGGCTTTTGGCCCTGACAGGCTTGACCGGACCGACAAGGGACCCGAAATCAGTGGCGTCATCAGTTCCCGGAGTCTTTCCGCCCTTGCGTGTCACCGGCGCTCCTCAGGTTTGCTCGCGCGTCTGGTCGCTATGCTTTAGGATTCTAGGGCTTCACCATTCCGGCTGCTCAAGAATGCGTCTCCTGCTCTCCAATGACGATGGCTATCAGGCCGATGGCCTCGCGACACTTGCCCTGTCCCTGGCTGATCTGGCCGATATCACTGTGGTCGCACCCGATAGAAATCAGAGCGGGGCCAGTCACTCCCTGACCCTCGACGCACCCCTGCGCGTGGGCAAGTCGCGGGAGGGCATCCACTACGTCAACGGGACGCCCACCGACTGCGTCCACCTGGCCATCACTGGCCTGCTGGAGCATGAGCCGGACATGGTGATAGCGGGCATCAATCACGGCGCTAACCTGGGCGATGACGTGCTCTATTCAGGCACGGTGGCGGCCGCAGTGGAAGGCCGTTTTCTGGGCCTGCCGGCCATCGCGATTTCGCTGACCGGCGAGCATCGGTATTTCGATACGGCGGGGCAGGCCATCCGGACCCTGTTTCAGCAACTGCTGGCGACTGCTCTGCCGCCGGATACGATTCTGAACGTGAACGTCCCGGATATACCCTTTGGCGAGATTCGCGGTTTCCAGGCGACCCGTCTTGGCTATCGCCATCGCTCGGAACCGGTGGTTGAGGCCCGCGATCCGAAGGGTCGCCGCATCTACTGGGTCGGTGCCGCCGGCAAGGGGCAGGACGCGGGTCCGGGAACCGACTTCCACGCCATCGAGCATGGTTTTGTGTCCGTGACGCCGCTTAAACTGGATTTGACCGATCGGGCCCGCCTTGACCTGATTGCGGGCTGGTTGCCGAAGTGAGCGGTGAAAAGCGGGCTATCCGCGGCATCGGCATGACGTCCGCCCGGACTCGCGAGCGCCTCGTGCTCAGGCTGGGTGAGACGGGCATCACCAACCCGGCCGTCCTGGAGCGGATTCGGAGTGTGCCCAGGCACCTGTTTGTGGATGAAGCACTCGCCAGCCGTGCCTATGAGGACAGCGCCTTGCCGATTGGCTTGGGTCAGACTATCTCCCAGCCCTGGGTGGTTGCCCTCATGACGCAGGCTCTGGTGACCGGTCTGGAGATCCCACTGAAAAAGGTCCTCGAAGTGGGCACCGGCTGCGGCTACCAGACAGCGGTGCTGTCGCCTTTCGTGCGGCAGATTTTTACGATCGACCGAATTGGCAGCCTGCAGCAGGCGGCCCGGGCCCGTCTGAATCAACTCGGCTTCGACAATATCCGCTACCGCCACGGGGATGGTTTCAAGGGCTGGCCGGGCCAGGCGCCCTTTGACGGCATCATCGTCGCAGCGGCACCCGGTGAAGTCCCGCCAGCCTTGCTGGAGCAACTGAGCGAGGGTGGCAGACTGATTATCCCGGTGGGTCCGGCGCGGGATCAGGACCTGGTGCGCATCACCCGGACCTCAGGTGGCCTGCTGCGGGAGCAGTTGTCCCAAGTGTCCTTCGTCCCCCTTGTCGAGGGCACGGGTTAGAGCCCGTACGAGCGCCTTGAGGCGCGATCGATAATGAGCGCGCCTCAAGGCGCTCCTACTCTCGTAGAAGCAGGGCCGCAACGACGCGCCGATCTTCGGCCATCAGCACGTTGTAGGTCCGACAGGCAGCCGCAGTTGCCATAACCTCGAAGCCCACACCCCGGGACATGATCGCTGTCATGAGGTGATTGCCGGCGAAGCGGTGGGTCATGCCGGTGCCGAACAGAATGACTTCCGGGTTGAGGTCCAGAGCGGCCTGGAAGTCGTCCATTTGCAGTTCAGCAATCGGTCTCGGCATCCACCCGGTGATGATCCTGTCGGCATTGACGATTACCGGCCCCTCGTAGCGCGTGCCACCGATCAGCACGGCTTCCTGGGTGACGGACTGTATATAATTTCCTGAGTTCTTCTCGGCGTGCAGTTTCATGGCGCATCTCCACTGTCTTCAGACGATAGCATGAGCGCGCGGAACGCTGCGTCTGCCGCGCCCAGCGACTTCCGGTCGCGGGCAGCGCCGGCTGGCCTTGTGAGTGCCTTGCCGCAGGAAATGCACCCGGTGCTGCGGCGGGTATTCGCCGCACGGCACGTCAGCCCTGGGGAGCTCCATCCCGCTCTTGGGCTCCTCCTGCCCGTCGGCGAACTCCCGGGTGTGGGTCCCGCAGCCGAGCGGCTTGTCACCGCAAGGACCCGAGGCGAAGGCGTCCTGATCATCGGCGACTTTGATGCGGACGGGGCGACCGCAACGGCGCTCACACTGACCTGCTTGCGGGCCTTCGGGTTCAGGGATCCCGGCTTCCTGGTTCCTGACCGCTTTTCCCTGGGCTATGGCCTCTCGCCAGGCATTGCGGAGCTGGCGAGGACTCGCCAGCCGGACCTCTTGCTGACCGTCGACAACGGCATCACAAGTTTCGAAGGGGTCCGCCGCGCCCGTGAGTTGGGCATGGAGGTCATCATCACTGATCACCACCTCGCGGGGCCCGAACTCCCCGCTACGGCGCTGATTGTGAACCCGAACCTGGTGGGTTCGCGTTTTGGCAGCCACGCGTTGTGCGGCGTTGGCGTGGCCTTTTATCTGATGGCGGAGACGGGCAGGCGACTGGCCGAGCTCGGCCTGGTTTCGGCAGCGGTCGCCAGGGAGACGGTCACTGGCTGTCTTGACCTCGTGGCGCTGGGCACCGTGGCGGACCTGGTGGCGCTGGACTTCAATAATCGCATCCTCGTTGCCGAGGGCCTGCGGCGCCTGCGGGCAGGGCGGACGCGCCCCGGCATCGAGGCTCTGTTTCGTGTGGCGGGAAAGTCTCCCGCGAGTGCCCGCAGCAGCGACCTCGGCTTTGCCATTGCCCCGCGGCTTAACGCCGCTGGCCGCCTGACCGACATGACGCTCGGCATCGAGTGCCTGCTGGCAGCCGATGAAGGGACTGCTCGAGGTCATGCTGCCCAGCTCGACGGGCTCAACAAGGAGCGGCGGATCCTGCAGGACCGGATGCAGGGGGAGGCGCAGGTGATCCTGGCGGACTTGGATGAGGCAGCGATGGTTTCCGGCGGCGCCTGCTGTCTCTTCGATGAGCACTGGCATCCGGGTATCGTCGGCCTGGTGGCGAACCGCATTCGGGAAATCACCGGTGAGCCGGCTATAGCGTTTGCCCGTGCTACGGAGCCCGGGATGCTGCGCGGCTCAGCGCGATCAGTGGAGGGAATCAACGTAAGGGACCTGATCGCGAATGCGGTGGCGAATCTCCCGGCGCTGGCGGTGCGCTACGGCGGGCATGCCATGGCAGCTGGTTTGACCCTGCCTGAGTCGGCGTTGGCCGACTTCAAGTGCGCCCTGGCGGCCGAGCTCGAGCGGGCGCGTGATCCGCTGGGTGCTCCCGGTATCGTCTGGACCGATGGCGGTCTCCTGCCCGACCAGCTGCATCTGGAGTTTGCAGAGCTGCTTGCCGCTGCCGGTCCCTGGGGGCAGGCTTTTCCGGAGCCGTTGTTCGACAACGTCTTCACGCTGGCCGAACAGCGGGTGGTCGGAGAGACGCACCTGAAGCTTCAGGTGCGGCACCGGGATGGCGGGCCACTGATCGAAGCAATGGCGTTTCGCCGGCCCCCGCTCGCTGCCGGCCGAAACAGCCCCGTGCGGCTGGTCTATCGCCTGGATATCAATCAGTACCGGGACCGACGGACGGCCCAGCTGGTTGTTGAGCATCTGGATTGCGTCTAGCATCGCGGTTTTCCTGCATGACGCCAAGCCATGGAAACTGCCCAGATCAAGCTTTCTATCCGCGACCTTCGTGAGCGCAGTGGCGCTCTCAGGGGGTATCTTTGACTTCGACGCGAAGCTACGCCGGCTGAGCGAGGTTCGCGAGGCCCTGCAGGATCCCGCCGTCTGGAATGATTCCTCCCGGGCCCAGACTCTGGGCAAGGAGCAATCTGACCTTGAGGCTGTCGTCGCGCGCATTGAGAAGATTGATCGCGCTCTCGAGGACTCAGCAGGCCTCCTCGACCTCGCAGAAGAAGAGAACGATGAGGGGACCGTCGACGAGGTGCTGCGCGATCTGAAGGGTGTAAGCGCCGACGTCGAGAAACTGGAGTTCTCCAGGATGTTTGCCGGCAATCACGACGCGTCGAATGCCTTTCTGGACATTCAGGCCGGTGCCGGCGGCACGGAGGCCCAGGACTGGGCCGCGATGCTGCTCCGGATGTACCTCAAGTACGCGGAGTCAAACGGCTTCTCAGGCGAAATGATCGAGACTTCCGCCGGTGAGGTGGCGGGCATCAAGAGCGCCACTATTCACGTGGTAGGTCCCTATGCTTACGGCTGGCTCCGGACCGAGACCGGCGTGCACCGCCTGGTGCGCAAGTCCCCCTTTGATTCAGGCAACCGTCGCCACACGTCCTTCGCGGCGGTCTTTGTGTCCCCTGAAATCGATGATGACATCGAGATCGAGATTGACCCGTCCGATCTCAGGATCGACGTCTACCGGGCCAGCGGGGCCGGGGGGCAGCATGTCAACAAGACTGAATCAGCTGTGCGGATTACCCATGTGCCGACGAATACCGTCGTCCAGTGCCAGAGCGAGCGCTCCCAGCACAAGAATCGCGCCACCGCTCTCAAGCAGATGCGCGCCAAGCTGTATGAACTCGAGGAGCAGAAACGGCGAGCCGTGGCCCAGGCACTCGAGGACACAAAGTCGGATGTAGGGTGGGGTCAGCAGATCCGTTCCTATGTCCTCGATCAGTCCCGTGTCAAGGATCTCCGGACAGGGGTTGAATCAAGCACGCCGGACAAGGTTCTCGATGGGGACCTGACGAAATTCATAGCAGCAAGTCTCAAACAGGGCCTCTGACGATGACTCAGGATGACAACAAGCTCGTTGCCGAGCGCCGGCGCAAACTGGCCGGGTTGAGAGCCAGCGGGTTCCGTTTCCCGAACGCCTTCCGGCGCAGCGCCCTTGCGGGCCAGTTGCACGCCGTCTATGCCGATTACAGCAACGAGTCCCTGGAGGCTGAGCCGGTTGAGGTTCTGGTCGGTGGGCGCATGCTGACCAAGCGCATCATGGGTAAGGCCAGCTTTGCGACGCTGCAGGACCGCTCAGGCCAGATCCAGGTCTTTTTGCAGCGGGAGACCCTGGGTGAAGAGGTCTATGCGGGGTTCAAGAGTCTTGATCTCGGCGACATCGTCGGGGTGCGTGGCCTGATGTTCAGGACCAAGACCGGGGAACTGAGCGTAAAGGCCACCGAGCTGACCTTGCTGACGAAGTCCCTGCAGCCCCTCCCGGAAAAGTTTCACGGCCTTACTGACCAGGAGGTGCGCTACCGACAGCGGTATGTGGACCTGATCGTGAACGAGGAGACCCGCCGCGTCTTCCTGGTCCGCACCCGGGTGGTGCAATTCCTGCGTTCATATCTCGACGCCATGGATTTCCTCGAGGTTGAGACGCCGATGATGCAGTCGATTCCCGGTGGGGCGGCTGCCCGGCCTTTCATTACCCATCACAACGCGCTGGACCGGCAACTTTACCTGCGGGTGGCGCCCGAGCTTTACCTCAAGCGCCTGGTCGTGGGTGGTTTTGAACGGGTCTACGAACTCAACCGCAACTTCCGTAACGAGGGCGTCTCAACCCAGCACAATCCCGAGTTCACGATGCTCGAGCTGTACATCGCCTACGCGGACTACCGGACTCTGATAGAGATGCTGGAGAACCTGCTGCGCAGCCTCGCCGTTCATGTGCTGGGCGCGACAAGGGTGGAGTACCAGGGCACAACGTACGATCTTGCCACGCCATTCCGGCAGCTTTCGGTGGAGGAAGCTGTCCTGCAGTACGCGCCGAACACGCTGGCGAGCCGCCTCCGGGATGTGCCGTACCTGCAGGGTGTGTGCGGCAGTCTCGGCATTCCCGTCAAGGCGGCGTTTGGCGCGGGCAAGCTGCTGATCGAGATCTTCGAGAAGACGGCTGAACACCAGTTGATGGAGCCGACGTTCATTACCGGGTATCCGGCTGAGGTGTCGCCGCTGGCGCGACGGTCTGATTCGGACCCGTTCCTGACTGACCGTTTTGAGTTTTTCATCAACGGCCGGGAACTGGCCAATGGTTTCTCGGAGCTGAATGATCCGGAGGATCAGGCTGAGCGCTTCCGCTCCCAGGTCGCCCAGAAAGACTCCGGCGACGAGGAGGCGATGTTCTACGATTCGGACTACATTACTGCCCTGGAGTATGGCATGCCTCCGACCGCCGGGCTTGGCATCGGCGTGGATCGACTGGTGATGTTTATCGCCAACCAGGCGTCGATCCGTGACGTACTTTTTTTCCCACACCTGCGAGATGCCGTGTCGTAGGAGTGCATTTATGCGGGAGACAAACACCGGGAGGTTGCATGGACGATGAGAAGATAAAAGTGCGCATTACCGAAAGCGATCAGGTCATTGAGGTGGTGGTCCTGAGCAAGCGGCCAGAGCGCATTGAGGTCGTCCTGGGCAGTGGGATCCACAACGTGCGTTGCGAACTGCTGCCCACCCGGAACGGCAGGGCCTACTCCGGGTCGATCAAGGGTCGCGAAATCGTCTACGAGCGCACGCCTGAGCAGGTCAAAGTGGACATAGATCGACTGAATCCGGCGCTTAGGAAGTCACGGCCGCACTAGGGGTGATCGCGCCTAAGGGCGCTCCTCCTGGGGGACGTCGTAGGGGAGTTCGAGGCGCTGGACGGGATGGTGTCTGGCCTCGTCCAGGAAGAACGGGCCCGGGAGATCGTCCAGCACAATCACCGCAAGGAACTCGCAGCCCGTGGCCGCAGGGGCTGCGCTGACGACCTGACCGACGACCCCGCGCTCCCCATACAGAACCTGGCCCGCAACGGGTGGGGTGGCAGCCGCCGAGAAGCGCAGCATGCGGCGCTTTACCCGACCCCGGTACTTCATCCGTGCCACGATCTCCTGCCCGGTGTAGCACCCCTTCGTGAAGCTGATCCCATCGAGCAGGTCCAGATTGACCATCTGCGGAACAAACTCGCCTGTGGTTGTCGCGACGACCGTCGGGATGCCAGCTTCTATGTCTGCCAGCTGCCACAGTGTGCGTGGGTCCGCGGCGGCGCCAACCGCGCGGGCATCCGCAGAACTTGCCAGGAACAGGTGCCGCTGGCGATCACCCAGGACGCGCACGAGGGGTCCCGGTGCGGATATGCCCGGCACGCCCAGCAGGCCAAGGACGGGTGTGTCGAGCAGCATTGCTGCGGCCTTCGCCCGCAGGATGTACAGGCGCGCCCTTTTCAGGGCTGCCTCGGCGAGATCGGTCGGCACCAGCAGGGCCAGAGCATCCTCCCCGCCCACAGACGTCGTGAACAAGTGCCCCGCAAACAGCAGGCGCCCCTTGGGATCTGCCCAACCAGCCATCACAGTCGCGTCCGCCCGGGCACTGGCCACGTCCTGGGTCAGCTGGCCCTGCAGGAAACTACTGCGATCGGGGCCGCTGATGGCGAGGACGCGGAGATCATCCAGAACAACGCTGCGAAGCACTGAAAGCCTTGGATTATGGGCAGTTAGCCGGTGCCCGGTATGGAGATAAGGCGTTCATTCTGGCACAATATTTAGGTGACTGAATCCCGAAACGTTGAGCCCCCCGTGAGCGACTCCGCCAGGGTTGGCCTGACGGTACCTGAGGCTGGTGTTCCCCTTCCTTCCCCGCCGCCCCGGGAGATCGGGGGTCCGGCAGGCCCCGACCCCACTCGTTTCGGCGACTGGGAGCGCGGTGGCCGCTGCATCGACTTCTGAGTGGAGTACCCCATGTCCCCAGCCTCGCGGCCAGTCTCGCGGCCAGTCTCGCGGCCCCGCTCGCGACCTTTGTCCCCGCATCTGCAGGTTTATCGGTGGCAGATCAGCAATACGCTGTCGATCCTGCATCGACTCACCGGCGTGGCTTTGGCCTTTGGCGGCCTGGCGCTGGTCGGTTGGCTGCTCGCTCTGGCATCCGGCCAGGCCGCGTATGCGGCGGTCACCTGGGTACTGACCAGCTTGCCGGGCCAAATATTCCTCATCGGCTGGTCCTTCTGTTTTTTTTTCCACCTCTGTAACGGCCTTCGGCATCTCGTCTGGGACGCGGGTTACGGCTTTGACAGGGTGGTGGCCCGCAAGTCTGGTGTTGCAGCTGTCGCAGTCGCCAGTGTCCTTACGGTCATTTTCTGGGTCGTAGCCCTCACCGGGGTGGTGGCATGAGCCTGAAATCCCCGCTCGGCCGCGCGCTCGGCCTCGGCTCGTCCGGTACCGGGACCGAACAGTGGCTTGGCCAGCGCCTCAGCGCGATCGCTCTGGTGCCGCTGACGCTCTGGTTTGCCCTGTCGTTGCTGGCGTTTCCCACGCTGGATTTCTACGCGGTCACAGCCTGGGTTTCCGCTCCACTGCACGCGGTTCTGCTTGTGCTTCTGGTTATGGCCCTGGTTTACCACTCGAGCCTCGGTACACAGGTTGTCGTGGAGGATTATGTTCACGCCCCGGGGCAGCGGACGCTGACCCTCATCATCCTTCGCTTGGTGCACATCGCCCTCGCAGTGACCGGGATTCTTGCTGTGTTTCTGATCGCTACCCGGTCGCCCCTATGACCCCGTCCTACACCTTCATTGATCACACCTACGATGTAGTCGTTGTGGGTGCCGGAGGAGCAGGCCTTCGCGCCACAGTCGGGCTGTCCGAGACGGGCTTGTCCACTGCCTGCCTCACCAAGGTTTTTCCGACGCGCAGTCACACCGTCGCTGCCCAGGGCGGCATCAGTGCCGCCCTGGGCAACATGGGGGAAGACGACTGGCGCTGGCACATGTACGACACGGTCAAGGGCTCCGACTGGCTCGGAGACCAGGATGCGATTGAGTACATGTGCAAGGAAGCCCCGGCAGCTGTGGTGGAACTTGAGCACTATGGTGTGCCGTTCTCCCGAACGGAAGACGGAAGGATCTATCAGCGGCCCTTTGGTGGCATGACGACCAACTTCGGCAAGGGCACCGCTCAGCGCACCTGTGCGGCGGCAGATCGTACGGGCCATGCGATGTTGCATACGCTTTATCAGCAGTCGCTGAAGCACCAGGCCAACTTCTTTATCGAGTTCTTTGCGCTTGACCTGCTGATGGAGGATGGCGAGTGCAGGGGCGTGGTGGCTCTGGAGATGGCCACAGGCCAGCTGCACCGGTTTCGTGCCCAGCGCACCATTCTCGCCACCGGCGGCTATGGTCGCGCCTACTTTTCCTGTACCTCGGCCCACACCTGCACAGGCGATGGCAGCGCGATGGCTCTCCGGGCCGGGCTCCCGCTGCAGGATATGGAATTTGTCCAGTTTCATCCAACGGGCATCTACGGTTCGGGCTGCCTAATCACGGAGGGTGCCCGCGGTGAGGGTGGCTACCTGACCAATTCGTCCGGTGATCGATTCATGGAGCGCTACGCGCCGAACGCCAAGGACCTGGCGTCCCGGGATGTGGTCAGTCGCGCCATGACGATCGAGATCAGGGAAGGCCGTGGCGTCGGGCCCGATAAGGACCACATATTTCTACATCTTGAGCATTTAGGCCCTGGTGTCATCCAGGAGCGGCTGCCAGGGATTGCCGAGACTGCGCGTATTTTTGCCGGAATAGACGTCACGCGGGAACCCATTCCCGTGCTGCCGACCGTCCACTACAACATGGGTGGCATCCCTACCAACGTGCACGGCGAGGTCGTGACGCTTGAGAATGGCAACCCGGAATCCCTGGTGCCGGGCCTGATGGCAATCGGCGAGGCTGCCTGCGTGTCCGTCCATGGCGCCAATCGGCTCGGGTCCAACTCACTCCTCGACCTGGTGGTCTTTGGCCGGTCTGCCGCCCAGCGGTGCGCCGAAATGGTGGTCGGTGGCGCTCGTCAGAAGGCCCTGAGGGCCGACTCCTCCGACCTGGCCGTCACGCGTCTGGACCGGCTGCGCCATGCGCAGGGCACGCGAGGCACCGCCGAGATCCGGCTGGAGATGCAGCGGATCATGCAGGCGCATGCCGCCGTGTTCCGCACAGGCGACTCCTTGGAGACCGGCATCGAGGCGCTGCGCAAGTGCTCTGCCTCCTTCGGTGATGTACGGGTCATGGATCGCAGTCTGATCTGGAATACGGATCTCATGGAGACACTGGAACTCGATAACCTGCTCGCCCAGGCCATGGTGACCATCACCGGGGCTGCTCGCCGCCACGAGAGCCGGGGCGCCCATGCCCGGGAAGATTTTCCCGCCCGGGACGATGCCCAATGGCTAAAGCACACGCTGGCCTGGATGGATGATGCGGGGCAGGTTCGCCTCGATTTCCGACCGGTCAAACTCCAGACTCTTACCGACGATGTAGAGACGATCGCGCCAAAGGCGCGAACGTACTAGCGCCAAAGAAGCGTTCAAGTTAGCCATGGCTGAATTTCGTCTCCCCGCCAAATCCCGCGTTGCGAAGGGCAAGACCCACCATGCCCCTGGCAATGCCTCTGCGCCGGGCAAGGTGCGCCAGTTCCAGATTTACCGGTACGACCCCGAAACCGGAGAGAATCCGCGGGTCGATACGTATGCCGTGGACACCAGCCGCTGCGGCCCGATGGTTCTGGATATCCTGATCAAGATCAAGAACGAGATCGATTCGACGCTCACGTTTCGCCGTTCCTGCCGGGAAGGAATCTGCGGATCCTGCGCGATGAATATCGACGGGGTGAATACCTTGGCCTGCATCCAGTCTGTTGCGGATATCCAGGGGGACGTGAAGATTTATCCGCTGCCGCACCTGCCGGTAGTGAAGGATCTGGTGCCAGACCTCACCAATTTCTACGCCCAGTACGCGTCGATCAAGCCTTGGCTGCAGACCCGGACCCCACCACCCCCGCCTGACCGGGAGCGGCTGCAGTCCAAGGAAGATCAGGAACTGATCAACAGCCCGTCGGCCTGCATTCTCTGCGCCTGCTGTTCGACCAGTTGCCCGAGCTATTGGTGGAACAGCGATCGGTTTCTGGGTCCCGCTGCGCTGCTGGCAGCCTACCGCTGGCTGGTCGATACGCGGGATGAGGCCACGGGGTCGCGCCTCGATGATCTCGAGGATCCGTTCCGGCTGTACCGCTGCCATACCATCATGAACTGCACGAACGCCTGTCCCAAGGATCTGAATCCGGCGAAGGCGATTGCGGCCACCAAGCGCCTGCTCGCCGAGCGTCGTCTCTAGCGCCGCCGGTCTTGGACGCCACTCGTCTCGCCCGCCTGCGTTGGAGCTGTCGCCGGGGAATGCGGGAGCTGGACGTCCTGCTGTCGCGCTTTCTGGAGCGGGAGTTTCCGTCGGCGGCCCCTGCTGTACAGGCAGGGTTTGAACTGCTCCTTTCCGCACAGGATCCCGAGATTGTCGACTTGCTCGCTGGCCGCATGATCGCCGAGGATCCTGCGCTCAACGATGTCATCCAACGGCTTCTTGCTCAGTCTCGACATTGACCGCCGCGGTTGCTGGCGGGTCGTGGCGCTTGGCGGGTGCGTCACCCTCCTGGCCCTGATCGGGGTCAGTCTGGGGTTCGCGGCCGGGCAACACCGGGTTTTGGCAGTGCTGCTGGTCCTTGCCGGGGGGCTTTGGGAGGTGTGGCGCGCGTGGCCGGGCTGCCAAGGCTATGCAGCCCGCATTAATCTCTCGGTGGCGGGCCAGTTTTCCCTCGGACGGGCAGGGGAGCCGGAAGCGCTGGTGACCGCCGCCCTGGCCCGTTGGTGGGCGGTGCCCGGGCTCGTGATTGGTGTCGGTTTTGTCTGCCAGTCGGGACGACCGGCCCAGGCGATCCTGTTTCGCGACCAGGTGCCACCGGCCGTGTGGCGCCGCCTGCAGGTCCGCCTGAGGTACGGCTCGGACCCCTCGGCGCCTCTGCACGGCACGCAGGTCCGACCAGACCTTTTAACGTAGAATGGCCGGTGGCGCTGCGCTGCTCCATGCCCGGCAACGGGTGATCTGCACCTCTGGCGCGACGCCCTAGTGGGCAAGGCCCGGCACGCGGGGCGAACTTTCCGGGGGTAGACCTGTCTACTCGCCTGTAGCTTGCCAGCGCTCGCCATCCGACACAGGACAGCAAGCATGGCAGTGACAGGCGGCGATCAGCTTCTCGTAGAGCGAGCCCAGAAAGGTGATCGGGGCGCTTTCGACCTGCTGGTGCTCAAGTATCAGCAGAAGATCCTGAAGCTCATCATGCGCTACGTCCGGGACCAGACTGAAGCTCTCGATGTTTCCCAAGAGGCTTTCGTTAAGGCCTATCGGGCCCTGCCTGCGTTTCGCGGCGAGAGCGCGTTCTACACATGGCTCTACCGGATCGCCATCAACACGGCGAAGAATCACCTGGTCGCAATGCAGCGGAAGCCGGTCGAGTACGAGCTCGATTCCCAGGATCCGGACAGCGCAGAGCGTAATCCTCACCTCAGGGAGGAGGACGACCCCGAGGGCCTTGCCATGCAGGAGGAGTTGCGGCAGACCGTGGAGCGGGCTCTTGCGGAGCTTCCGGAAGAACTGCGAACGGCGATCCTGCTGCGTGAAATCGAGGGCCTCAGCTACGAGGAGATTGCAGTGGCCATGGATTGTCCGGTTGGCACGGTCCGCTCGCGAATCTTTCGCGCCCGGGAAACCATCGATATCGCCATCCGGCCACTGACAGAAAAGTGACCGTCAACGATATCCTCCAGAGACTTCGCAATTGCGTGAGAGAGAGATGCCCATGAGGACTGGACCGGAGCACAATTCGCGCCTCGATGAGCAGCTGTCAGCCTGGCTGGATGACGAGCTGCCGGAGGTCGAACAGGAGTTCTTCGTCGCTCGTCTGGTGCAGTCGCCGGAAGGCGCCGCCCGGCTCGCCCGCTACGGTCTGATTGGGAGCTGCCTTCGGGACCGCACAGCGGTTGTGGCGGGCCAGATCTCCGATGAGGAGGCGGCACTGCAGCTGGCCGGTCGTGTCCGGGCAGCCGTGGGGGCACCCGGTAGCGCGACGCCACTGCCAGCACCAGCGCGAAAGGGCAGGGCGCTGCCCTACGCAATGGCAGCCGGAATCGCTCTCGTGGCGGTTCTGGTGGCCGTTGTTCAGACCCCGCCGTTACGTCCTGGCGCTGAGCGAATGCAGGCGTCGACCCAGACAGCGGCTCCGGCTAGCCTGCAGAAGGCATCGCTGTCTACACGGCGCATGACCAACTATCTGGTCCATCACGGTGAGTACTCGGGCCTCTTGTCCGCCAGGGTTACCGAGAGCCACATCATCAATGGCCGGCCGAATTTTGTGGCTCTCCGGGCAGCGGACGCGTCTCCCCGATGAGGATCCGCCAGCGCATCCGGGCGATGGTCTTGATCGCCACCGCAGTGGTGGCAGGACCCGCCCTGGGTACTGACGATGCCCGGGGCTGGCTGGAGCGGATGGGGCAGGCGCTCGAGACCCTGAACTATGAGGGCACCCTGATCCAGTCGCAGGGAGCGGATGTGGCGGTCATGCGGATCGTGCATCGGGTTGAGAACGGGATGCCGACCGAGCGCATTACGGCCATGGATGACGTCGGCCGCGAGATCATCCGGCAGGAAGAAGAGGTCATTTTCATCCTGCCGGACGAGCAAGCCGTCATGGTCGGCGCCAGAGGCGAGAAGGCCGTCGGAATGAGTCCAATTCGGCAGCAGTTGGGTGGCTCGCGCTTCGACGATCGCTACTACAAGTTGACGATTGCCACCGCAGGCAAGCTGGTGGGACGAACCGCCCGCCTCGTCACGGTTCAGCCCACCGACACTTGGCGCTTTGGCTATCGGGTCTGGCTGGATCAGGAGACCGGCATTCCCTTGAAGATCCAGATCGCTGATCGCGATGGCGTGGTAGTCGAACAGTTGCTGTTTTCCGAGATCAGCCTGCCAGAGCGAATTCCCGCGTCGGCAGTCCAGTCGTCAGCAAAACTCGACAGCTACACGTGGCAGCGGCCCCCGGCGGCGACCGGTCCAGTGGCTGCGCCGCTGGCGAATCAGGGGAACTGGCGTGCTTTGGCTCTCCCTCCTGGCTTCAGTCTCAAGGCCGTGCGGTCTGAAAAGGCGGACAAGGGCACGGATGTCCTGGAGCAACTGGTGTACTCGGACGGCGTAGCGAGTGTGTCGGTATTCATCGAGTCTGGCGTTGCGGCGGCAGAGCGGGGCGAAGGGCCGTCACGGATGGGTGCCGCGAACGCTTACACTACAGACTTGAGCATCCATATGATCACAGCCGTGGGCGAGGTCCCGTTGGACACCGTTAAGGCCATCGCCCGGTCCATCCGGCCGGCCCGCACGCCCGGACCGTAGCCTGGTGCTCGAACTGGTCGTTTACAGCCGCCGTGGCTGTCATCTCTGTGAACTGATGCTGGAAGAACTGGTCCCCCTATGCCGGGATCGAGCGACGATCCGCGTCGTTGATACGGACAGTCGGGAGGACTGGCGATTGGCCTACGGGCAGCGGGTGCCAGTCTTGTGCGCCGAGGGTCGGGAGATCAGCGTTGCCCGCCTGGACCGTGACGCACTTCTCGCGTGCCTGCCCTCTGTCTCCTGAGGCCGCTCCTGGCCTGCGTGATACCCTACAGCGGTTTTCACTAACTGGGATAGCCCGTGGATTTCGCTCTAATTCTGGTTGTTGCAACCGGAGTCACCGGTCTGATCTGGGCTGGTCACAGCGCCTGGCGCCGCTCGCTGGGCTCCTCTGAGACTGAGCCGGAGCCGGTCATCGTCGAATACGCCAGGTCCTTCTTTCCGATTCTGCTCGTCGTCCTGTTGATCCGGTCCTTCCTGTTTGAGCCCTTCAGGATCCCGTCGGCGTCGATGATGCCGACGCTGGTGACGGGCGACTTCATCTTCGTGAACAAGTATACCTACGGCCTGCGGCTCCCGGTCCTCAACAACAAGGTCGTTGATCTGGGCTCACCCGGACGGGGTGACGTGGTGGTTTTCCGACTGCCTTCGGACCCCTCGATAAACTACATCAAACGACTGGTCGGTCTGCCAGGTGACTCGGTGACCTATCTGAACAACCAGATATTCGTCAACGGGCAATCAGTAGCGGTGACTGTTCCGGTTCCCTATCTGGTGGGCGATCAGCCGGGATCGGTCCAGGCCCGTGAGCGGTTAGGCGAACACGAGCACGATGTGTTGTTCATGCCCGGACGCAGCAGTATAAATGGGACATTCATCGTCCCTGCCGGCCACTACTTCATGATGGGCGACAATCGGGATAACAGCCGCGACAGCCGTTACGACGGCGTCGGTATGGTCCCGGATGGAAATATCGTGGGCAAAGCAGTGCGCATCTGGATGAACTGGGATATTCCAAACATGCCACGCTGGAGTCGGATTGGACGCGGGATAAACTGAAGCGACTTCGTCTGGGACACTGATCAATCGAGGGGTGCAGCATGCGGCAACAGCAACAGGGTATAACGGCGATCGGGTTCCTTCTCATCGCAGCGCTGGTCGGGCTGGTTGGGTACGGCGGGATCCGGCTTTTTCCGCTTTACATGACGCAACTGACCATTCGGGACTTGATGGCGGATCTCAAGTCCGAGAGTGACGGCAACGGGGCCAACCCGGCACGGCTCATGGCGGCGATTGGCAAGCGGCTGGACGTGAATAGTGTCGACTATCCCAAGCGACAGGATTTCGTGGTGACAAAAACTGAGGATGGCTTTCGCGTTGAGGTCGACTACGAGGACAGCGTGCCATTTATTGCCAATATCTCGCTGGTGGCCAGCTTCAACAACTCGGTCGAGATCCAGAAGTGAGCCAGCCGGCCGATTGGGCCGCCGGCGCATTAGGATACCGATTTCAGGACGAAGGACTGCTGGAGCAGGCTCTGACCCACCGAAGCGTCAGTGGCGGTAACAACGAGCGGCTTGAGTTTCTTGGGGACGCTGTGCTTGGACTGGTAATGGCTGAGGCGGTGTATGGGGCGCACCCCGGCGCCGATGAAGGCACTCTGAGCAGGCTACGCGCCCGGCTGGTCCGTCGCGAAACGCTGGAAGAACTGGCTCGGCAGCTGGCGCTCGGCGACCTGGTCAGACTCGGTGGCGGTGAGTTGCGCGCCGGCGGCCATCGCCGGGGCTCTATTCTGGCCAACGCCCTGGAAGCGGTCTTTGGAGCGGTGTTCCTGGACGGTGGCTGGGTTGCCACGCAGTCGTCCATCCTCAGGGTGCTCGGACCCCGCCTGGCTGCACTGCAAGCCGATGAAGAACTCCGCGACCCAAAGACCCGCCTGCAGGAGATGCTGCAGGCCGAGGGTCACCCTTTGCCCATTTACGACGTCGAGCAGATCAGCGGTTCTGCCCACGCCCAGCACTTCGCTGTGGTCTGCCGGCTTGCCACGCCGGGCCTGGAGGTCCGTGGCGAGGGCGCAAGCCGCCGCGCAGCCGAGCAGCAGGCAGCGGAGAAGGCGCTGCTCGCACTGACCCACGATGTCTGAGAACTTCCGGACTGGTTTTGTGGCAATCGTGGGCCGCCCCAACGTGGGCAAGTCCACGCTCGTGAATGCGCTCGTAGGGCGCAAGATCAGCATCGTCACGCCGCGCCCGCAGACTACCCGCCACGCGATCATGGGGGTGCTGACGCGACCGGCTTCCCAAGTACTGTTCGTCGACACTCCCGGTCTGCACACGCGCCAGCGCAACCTGTTGAACCGGGCCATGAACCGCGCAGTCGAGGGTGCTCTGGTCGGCGCCGAAGTGGCGCTCTTCGTCGTGGAGGCCGGAGCCTGGAAGGCTGCGGACTCTTTCGTGCTGGAGCATGCGCTCGCCACCAAGATTCCTGTGATTCTCGCGGTCAACAAGGTCGATCTGGTGCGGCCAAAGTCAGCCCTGCTGCCGTACCTGCTGGCCTGCGAGAAGCGCGCCGCGTTCCACGCCATTGTGCCTGTATCGGCCGCCAACTCGGACAACCTGGACCGGTTGCTGGAGCAGGTCACCGACTTGCTGCCAGCAGGCCCGCCGCTGTACCCCCTAGATGCGACTACCAACCGGAGCATGGCCTTCCGGGTGGCCGAAATGCTTCGCGAGAAGCTCCTCATCGCCCTGCGGCAGGAGGTTCCCTATGGCCTTGCCGTGGAGATACTGGCCCTCGAGGAGAAGCCCGGTGTCGTGCTCGCCGACGCCGTAATCTGGGCTGACAGGGAGTCCCACAAGGGCATTGTCGTGGGCAAGGGTGGCGCGACGATCCGGGACGTAGGGACTGCCGCGCGACTAGAACTTGAGAAAATCTTCGGGCTTCGATTCCATCTCGAGACCCATGTGAAGGTGAAAACCAACTGGGCTGACAGCGCCCGGGCCCTGCAGCAGTTCGGTTTCGAATCCAACTCATGAGCGGTAGCACCAGCGGTGCTGATCACGAGGATTCCTACGTTCTGCATGCCTGGCCCTACCAGGAAACGAGCCAGATTCTGGAGGCCCTTGGAGCCCAGCACGGGCGCGTGGGACTCGTTGCCCGGGGTGCCCGCCGCCCGACATCGCGCTGGCGCAGCGTCCTCCAGCCTTTCTTGCCCGTGCGTCTTTCCTGGGTGGGGCGAGGTTCCCTCTATACGCTTCGCAGCGCCGAGCCTGCCAGTTTTGCCCCCGCCCTCAGCGGGCTGGCCCTGATGGGTGGGTTCTACCTCAACGAACTTATACTCAATTTTGTGCGCCGTGGTGATCCCCACCCGGGCCTCTTCATCGCCTACTCCCAGGCGCTGGCAGATCTGCGCGCCGGTGGCGATCCGGAGCCGGCCCTGCGGCGCTTTGAGTTCCAGTTACTGGCAGAGGTGGGCTACGGGTTGAACCTGGACCACGACGTGCTCAACGATGTTCCATTGGATCCTGCCGGGGTCTACGAGTATCGACTTGAGCAGGGGCCGGTCCCGGCTGCGGCGGGGGGGGAGGGGCTCACGTTCACTGGCACTGAGTTGCGCGCCATCGGTCGGGGTGATTTCTCCTCGCCGGTCATTCTGAGGCTGGCCAAGAGACTGTTCCGCGCGGTCCTCGCCCACTATCTGGATGGCCGGACCCTGAAAACCCGGGAGGTTATGGCGGCCATGCGCCGCTAGGCGAGCGTCGCCAGGCAAGCATCGCTAGAATAACGGCCATCATGAGCATCCGTCTGCCCAGCCTCCTCCTCGGCATTAATGTTGACCACATCGCCACGCTCCGCCAGGCCCGGGGCACGCGCTATCCGGACCCGGTGCAGGCAGCCCTGCTGGCCGAGCAGGCCGGCGCAGACAGCATTACCGTCCACCTGCGGGAGGACAGGCGGCACATCCAGGACGCGGATCTGCCTCTCCTTCAGTCACTGCTGCAGACCCGGATGAACCTGGAGCTCGCCGTATCTCCGGACATCATTGCCATCGCTTGCCGGCTACGGCCTGCAGACTGCTGTCTGGTCCCGGAGCGCCGGGCCGAGCTCACCACGGAGGGCGGTCTGGATGTTCAGCGACACTTCGCCGCCGTGGCGGATGCCTGTAGCCAGTTCCGCGCCCACGGGATCAGGTCGGGCCTGTTTATCGACGCCGACGAGCGCCAGATCGACGCCGCCGTCCGCACTGGTGCGCCGGTCATCGAGCTGCACACCGGTGGTTATGCCGATGCGACGACCAGCGAGCAGCGGGCTGCGGAGATCTACCGGATTGCCCAGGCAGCGCGCCTGGCCGCGGGCGCTGGCCTTGAGGTTCATGCGGGTCATGGTCTCAACTACCACAACGTCGGACCCATCGCCGCCATTCCGGAAATCGTCGAACTGAATATCGGTCATGCCATTGTGGCCCGGGCCCTGTTCACCGGACTGGCAGCTGCCGTGGCGGACATGAAGAACCTGCTGCGGGATGCCCGGTCGACATGATTTTTGGTGTCGGGACCGACATCCTCAAGGTCGAGCGGGTAGCGTCAGTCTACGAGCGGTTTGGGGACCGCTTCGTCAGGCACCTGCTCATGCCGGAAGAGTTGCAGGACTTCGGCAGGAGCAAAAACCCCGTACGCTTTCTCAGCATGCGTTTCGCTGCAAAGGAGGCCATCGTTAAAGCACTCGGGACCGGTTTCGCCAGCGGGATGTGGCTCCGGGATTCTGGTGTGGTGCACGATCCCCGGGGCAAGCCGGAGATCATTTTTTCCAAGCGAGGTGAGGAGGTCTGCCGGACCTTCGGTGTCGGGGCCGGGCACATTACACTGTCCGACGAGGCCGGACTTGTTGTCGCCGTCGCCATCCTGATGAAATCACCACCGCACTGAGTTGATGAGGCAGTCTTAAGTCATGCGCGCACTGGTTTTCGATATCGAGACGATTCCTGACGTGGAGCTGGGGCGGCGGCTCTTCGGGCTTGAGGGTCTGCCCGACGAGGACGTTGCCAAGGCGATGACGTTTCACCGCCTTCAGGAAACCGGTTCAGATTTTCTGCCACTTCATCAGCACCGCGTGGTCGCCATCTCGGTAGTCTGGCGGCACCGGGATGGACTGAAGGTCATGAGCCTTGGCGAACCGGACAGTCCGGAGAGCGACCTCGTGGCCAGGTTCTACGAGGCTCTTGAGAAGCACACGCCCGACCTGATTTCCTGGAACGGCAGCGGCTTCGATCTGCCTGTGCTGCACTACCGGGCGCTCCTCCATGGCGTCCAGGCCCCCCGGTACTGGGAGATGGGCGAGAACGAGAATAGCTTTCGCTTCAACAACTACCTGAGTCGTTTTCACTGGCGGCACCTGGACCTGATGGACGTGCTCTCGGCCTGGCAGGGCAGGTCCCGTGCCAGCCTCAATGATGTTGCCACGTTGCTGGGCTTTCCGGGCAAGCTCGGCTTCGGCGGTGATCAGGTCTGGGATACCTGGCTGAAGGGTGAGATAGGGGCGATCAGGGACTACTGTGAGACGGATGTGATGAACACCTACCTGATCTGGCTGCGCTTCCAGTTCATGCGCGGACAGCTCGATCAGCAGGGACTTGCCGACGAACTGGCCCGTGTCCAGCGTTTTCTTGCGGCGACCGAGGCCAGTCACTGGCGGGCCTTCTCGGCGGCCTGGACCACACGTACCAACAGCGTACCGGTGTCCGGGGGTGCTACCTGAAAGCCCGCTCAATGACAGCGCTTTCTGCCCTCGAGACCGCCGATGTCACCGCCCTTACCCTGGAGGGTAGCGGCGTGCTGGCCCCCGGCGGCAAGCGCGTCCTGGTGCCGGGAGCACTGACAGGCGAGGAGGTCACCTTTCAGCGGCAGCGGCGCCGGCGAAATTACGACGAAGGTATCCTCGTCGAGGTTCGCCGCCCCTCGCCGGACCGCGTAGTGCCTGCCTGCGACTACTTTGGCCGGTGCGGCGGCTGCTCGCTCCAGCACCTTTCTCCTGACGCGCAACTGGCGATGAAGCAGACGACCCTGCTCGAGAGCCTCGCACGACTCGGCGCTGTACAGCCGGCGGCAGTCCTGTCCCCCATTCGCGGCGCCGTGTGGGGTTATCGGCGCAGGGCGCGTCTCGCGGTCCGCCATGTCGAACGCAAGGGGCGGGTCCTGGTCGGTTTTCGGGAGCACGAAAAGCCCTGGGTGGTAGACATGCTGTCCTGTGCTACCGCAGAGCCTGCCATCAGCCGGCTGATCGAACCCTTGTCGAGACTGATCGGTGCACTGTCGATCCGGGCCCGACTACCCCAGGTGGAAGCCACTGTGGCTGACAACGCCACGGCGCTCGTGTTTCGTGTGCTGGACACGCCAACCGCTGCGGATCTGGAGCAGCTGGCGCAGTTCGCGGCGAGCGAGGCGGTGAGGATCTACCTGCAGCCAGGGAACCCGGAGTCGGTAGTTTCGCTCCATCCGGAAGAGCCTGAGGAAGATCTGCACTACCGGCTCCCGGCCCATGATCTGTTTCTCACCTTTGGGCCCACCGATTTCATCCAGGTGCACGGTGAGGTAAACCGGCAGATGGTAGATCAGGCAATCCGCCTGCTTGCACCCACATCTGCCGACCGCGTCCTGGATCTCTACTGCGGCATCGGCAATTTCACGCTCCCGCTGGCCCGGCAAGCCGGCGAGGTGCTGGGCCTTGAAGGTGCGGGGGCCATGATTCGTCGGGGCCAGTACAACGCGACGCTTGCCGGGCTGGCCAGCGTGCGCTTTGTCGAGGCAGACCTCTCTGGTGCAGGGGTCGAGGGCGCGTGGACGCGGGAGCGGTTCGATCTGGTGCTGCTCGATCCGCCGCGGACCGGGGCAGTCGAGCTGCTGCCGGCGCTGGCCAAGCTGGCGGCGCGGCGGATCGTCTACGTGTCCTGCCACCCGGGAACACTGGCCCGGGATGCCGGGCTCCTCGTGCGGGAACACGGCTACCGCCTCATCAGCGCGGGCGTGATGGACATGTTTCCCCACACCAGCCATGTGGAGTCCATGGCGGTCTTCGAGCGCGCCTGACAGCGATGGTGGTGTCGCCCGTGGAACTCTCGGTCAGCCTTACGCGGCAGACGCTGCACGTCACCCGTCAGGGGCGCGTTGAGCAGGAGTTCTTCGTTTCCACGTCGCGCTATGGACCTGGGGAGCAGCAGGGCAGCCTCTGCACGCCCCGAGGCCGCCACGTCATTCGCGCCAGGATCGGCGGCCATCTGCCAGTGGGCGCCGTGCTCCGGGGTCGCAGGCCTACGGGCGTGGTGTACTCGCCGGAGTTGCGGCGGCAGGCGCCCGGCCGTGACTGGATACTGAGCCGTGTCCTCTGGCTCTCCGGCCTGGAGCCCGGCAGAAACCGCCTGGGCAGCGTGGACACGATGCGACGCTACATCTACATTCACGGCACACCGGATCAGGAACCGATGGGCGTGCCCTTCTCCCACGGATGTATCAGAATGCGTAACGCCGACGTGTGCTGGCTGTTCGACGCTGTCCTGCCGGGCACACTCGTAAACCTGGTTCCCTGACGCAACGGACTGGCGATGATCCTCGGGCCACTGATGGTGGATGTTCACGGCCTGGCGCTCACGCCCGCTGAAAGGGTCCGGCTCCGGGAGCCCCTGGTGGGCGCCGTTATTCTCTTTAGCCGTAATTTCCAGGACCTTGCCCAGGTCCGGGAGCTGGTTGCTGAAATCCGCAGCATTCGTTCCCCGCCGCTGCTGGTCGCTGTGGATCAGGAGGGTGGGCGGGTCCAGCGTTTCCGCACCGGGTTCTACCGCCTGCCGCCGCTGCGCTGGCTGGGGCACCAGTACGATCTCGACAACGCAGCGGGGCGTCGACTGGCCCAGACCTGCGGCTGGCTGATGGCCGCCGAGGTGCTGGATACCGGCGTGGACTTCAGCTTCGCACCCGTGGTTGATCTGGACTATGGTTTAAGTGAAGTTATCGGCGACCGCTCTTTTCACCGGGACCCAAAGATCGTGGCCGAACTCGCCTCCGCCTACGTCCTCGGAATGCACAAGGCCGGGATGATTGCGGTCGCCAAGCACTTTCCGGGTCACGGCTATGTCGTCGCTGATTCTCACCTGGACCTGCCGGTGGATTACCGCACGTTGCCAGAGCTCTATGACGATCTGCTGCCCTACGGACGACTCATTCGTCAGGGCGTGAATGGCATCATGATCGCCCATGTGCGGTACCCGCAGGTGGATGACGACGTGGCGAGCCTTTCACCCTATTGGCTCCGGACGGCATTGCGTGGCGACTTTGGTTTTGGCGGCGTGATTTTTTCCGATGACCTCAGCATGAAGGCGCTCGTGAGCGAAGGCGACATGCCGGAACGGGCCCGGCGCGCACTCGGTGCCGGGGCTGACATGGCCCTGATCTGCAACGATCCCGACGCGGCCGATGCCACTCTTGATGCCCTGAAGCACGACAGCAATCCAGCGGGCCAGGTTGTCGGCCAGGCCCGCCTCATCACGTTGCGTCGACGGCCCGTCGCCGACGACGGTTTTCGCGGGTCGCTTCCCTGGCAGCAGGCCGTGGCCGCCCTGGACAGGGCCCAGGCACCCCCAGGACTGTCCCTCAGCTGATGAACCCCACAGTACCTGGCGCGCACCTGCTGGTAGCACGGGGCGAGGTTGATGCGGCCTTCGGGCGTCTTGCGGCAGCCACTCAGCCTCTGCTTGACCGCGACACCTGCGTCCTGATGGGCGTGTTGCTCGGGGGCCTGCTGCCCCTCGCGCGGCTGGCCAGCCAGCTCCACGGGGACTTCATCCTGGACACCTGCCGGGTTGGGCGCTACGGCGACGCCACACGGGGCGGCCTACCCCAGTGGCTGGCCCAGCCCCGTGCCACGCTCCGGGACCGGCATGTCATCCTCGTGGATGACATCTACGACGAGGGCGTCACTCTGGAGTTCCTGATCCGTCACTGCCAGCAGGCGGGTGCCCGTCGCATCACCACACTGGTGCTGGTGCACAAGCGACACGGTCGGGCGCAGTTCGGACCAATGCCGGATCTGGTGGGTCTCGAAGTCGGCGACGAATACGTGTTCGGGTGCGGGATGGACTATCAGGGACACTGGCGGCACCTGCCTGATATCTGGGGAATGCCTAGTGCCGCTGGGGGCGCGTGAACGACCGATGCTTCGCCTGGGCGTCATCGGTGGGACGGGTACGGCGCAGCTCTTTGGCGCCGGCGAAGTCCTTGAGCTGGAACCCGGGCGTTGGGGCTCCGTGTCGGCTCCGCTGCAGCGCTATCGCTTTGGCCCCGCTGAGGTGCTGTTTCTGGCCCGCCATGGCACACCCGCTGGCCCGACGATTCCACCCCACCGGATCAACTATCGGGCCAACCTGTGGGCCTTCCGGGAACTCGGTGTGGAGCACGTACTGGGCATCAACGCTGTTGGCGGCATCACGCCGGCAGCGACTCCCGGGCGACTGGTCATTCCGGATCAGCTGATCGACTACACCTGGGGGCGCGAGCAAACCTACACCGGCAACGACGTGTTTCCCCTGCAACATGTGGATTTCACTCTGCCGTTCAGTCAGTCCCTGCGTGACCGGCTGCTGGCAGCCGCCAAGGCGGCCGCGCTGGATCTGGTGCCGACCGGCACGTATGCCGCCACCCAGGGCCCGCGCCTGGAGACGGCGGCTGAGATTGACCGCCTGGAGCGGGATGGCTGCGACGTGGTGGGCATGACGGCCATGCCCGAGGCCGGCCTGGCCCGGGAACTGAATATCGCTTACGCCATCTGCTGCGTGGTGGTGAACAGGGCGGCAGGCCGCAACCCGGGTGGGGAGTCCATCCACGCGGAGATTACCGCCTCGCTGGGTTCCGGGATGGCCGACGTGCAGCGCCTGGTCACAGGGTTGCTGGCGGCGCATTGAACAGAGGGGCCGGCTTCTGCTCCGGTCAGTGACCACCTTCACAGAACCCCGCTTTACCTAAGGCTAGGATTCTCGTCCGGGTGGTGCGCAGCCGCGGAGGGGTCCGCGGTGACGTATCTCATAAAGTTGAGATATGACTTCTAACTTATTGAAAAAGTTAAATCGACATCTACTGCGCCAGGCTCTGGATGCGGTGGCCGCGCCGGCCCTGATTATCGATGCGCAGCACCGGGACCGGCAGGTCGTCTATGCCAATGCCGCCGTCGGCCGGGCCCTCGGTCTGCACCCCAATGAACTGATCGGTCGCTCGACCGACAGCCTCGCCGATGGCGCGTTCGATCCGGCATCTCCGGATCCCTGGCGGCCCCGAACTTCCCGGGGCGGTACCGTGGAGCTCCGTCCCGCACCGCTTTATGACCAACCCGGCAAAGCCAGTTACTGGCTGTTAACCGCAGTTCCTGGCAGCGACGTGACAACCCCTGGCGCCACGGAACCCGGGGCCGGGAAGACCACGCCCCAGATGGCCGGGACGGGCGTGTTCACGGCCACTGACGTCTGGGCTCGCAGCCTGCGGGACGAACGCACAGACGCCGTGACGGGTATTCCCGGCCGGAACGCGCTGCTCGAAGTACTGTTGCGCGACTGGTCGGTCGCGCGGCGCGAACAGCAGCGCTTGAGCATCATCGTCTTCCGGATCGATGCACTGGAGAGCTACCACAGTCTGTTCGGGCGCCATGCCACGGAGGCCTGCCTGCGCAAGGTCGCGCACGCCATCGCCAATTCCCTGCAGCGCGCTGCTGACTACTGCGCCCGTGTCGGGCACGACCGGTTTGCCGTCATGATCGGTGGCGCGGAAGAAGAGCGGGTGGCCGCCTTTGCCGAACGCATTGCGCAGCGGGTTCGCGACTTGGCGATTCACCATCCCCGTTCCCAGCTTGCCCGCTATCTCACGGTATCGTGGACTCTGGCCTCAGAGATTCCGTCAGTGCTGGCGGAGGAGCCAGGCCTGCTGGAAGATGCGGAAGCGCGCATCAGCGGCAAGGGCCGACAGGAAGCCCGGGAAAAAGACCCGGATCTGAGTGCGGACGTCGGCTGACGCGCCCGTCAGTCTGACTCAGCCCAGCACTCTGGCTATCGTCCAGTAGGCGCCCACCGCGGCGATCAGTGCGGAAGCCGGGATCACCACCCGCGTCCGGTACCAGGGGCGTCGGCTGAACCAGAAGCCCACGGTAAGCAGCGCTGCTCCGATCACCGTGAGCTGGCCGAGTTCTACCCCGACGTTGAAGGCGATCAGCGCCGGCAGGAATTCCCCGGCCGGCAAGCCCAGTTGCTTCAGCACTCCGGCAAAGCCGAGCCCGTGCAGCAGGCCGAAGCCGAAGACGACCCAGACCCGCCAGGGTTTGAGTTTGCCGACCACGATGTTCTCCACGGCGACGTAGACGATGGACAGGGCGATTAGTGGTTCCACGACCGACGCCGGCAGCGAAATGAGGCCATACAACGACAGCCCCAGCGTGATCGAGTGGGCGATGGTAAATGCAGTCACCTGATAGAGCAGCGGTCGCCAGTGCACCGAGAGCAGGAAGATCCCCAGGACGAACAGGATGTGGTCCAGGCCCTTGGGCAGGATGTGGGTGAAGCCCAGAACTGTGTAGTCGCGGAACACGTCGGCAGTGGTGCGCACGGGGACCAAGGCCGGGTCCAGCTCAAACGGAGCGCTCGCCGTTCCTGCAGTCAGCCAGTCGGCACGGACGATGGTCCCGTCGGGCAGCGCCAGGCGTAACGCGCTCTCGCCAAACTCCGGCGCGTAGCGCCACGTCAATGCCTTGCTCCCGGCCGGAATGGCACCACTCAGCGTGATGGTCGTCAGCCGCTCGACGCCCGTGTTGCCGACGGGTGGAATATTGACTTCAGTCACGTCGGGCGACACCGGCTTGCCGTCGAAGCGCAGGGTAATGCCGCCAAGCAGTCGCGGGGCAAACTCGTCAAACCGGCTCTGCAAAGATGCCGGTGGCAGCTCCCGCAAAGCGTTGTAAGTCCCCGCCTGGGGCGCCTGGCTCGTGTCTTCATGCTCCGGGCCGATGCCCGCCAGCAGCGCCTCGAGATTCAGCTGCAACGCCGCTGTGAAGGTGCCATCGGCATTAAACGTGACGGTGACGATGGCCGGCCGGAGCCGGTGCGCCATCGCCATCTGGGTCGCGAGCAGCCCGCTGAGGAGCACCAGCGTCAGTACCCAGGCAAGCGGGGCGGTGGGTCGTTTCAGTGGGAGGATCAAGGCGCCATCTCGCTCCGGGGAGTGTGCGAGACTAACCCAATGAAGTCTCGTCTCACTAGCCTCTCGCTCCGCGGCATTGCGCTGGTCTTTATCGCGAGCAGTGGGGCCACACCGGCCGGGGCGCACGACTTCTGGATCGAACCGGCAGTGTTCGTGACGGCCGCTGGCACCAAAGTCCCCGTTAGCCTGCGCGTTGGCGAAGATTTCAATGGAACCAGCCAGCCCTACGTGAAGGACTGGTTTCTTGATTTCTCGGTCAGCTCCGCCGCGGGCCGCGAGCCGGTGGTGGGCTTTGCGGGCGACGATCCCGCCGCTACGCTCGTGCTTAAGCCTCCGGGCCTGCGGATGATTGGCTATCACAGCGCCCGATCCTATGTGGATCTCGAAGCGGAGCGCTTCAACAAGTATTTGCGCTCAGAGGGTCTCGAGCGGATTCTGGCGCTGCGCCAGGAGCGTGGGGCGTCCCAGTCCAACGGGCGGGAATACTATTCCCGGTGTGCCAAGTCCCTGATCAGTGTTGCCGCGAGTGCAGTGACCGGCGTGGACCGGTCCGGCTACGACCAGCCGCTGGGCTATCCGCTGGAACTGCTGCCGCGAGCCAACCCCTACGCTTTGGTCCCGGGCGACCGGTTGCCGGTTGCTCTCTGGTACCAGGGCCAACCGGTTGAGGGCGTGCTGGTCATCGCCTTTACTGCCGACCAGCCCGCCCGGAGATTCCAGGCGCGCACCGGCAAGGACGGTATGGTCAAGCTGCCCCTCGATCGCGCCGGGCGCTGGCTGGTCAAGGCCGTGCACATGGTCCCTGTGCCGGCCACAGACCCCGCGGCGGACTGGGAGAGCTTCTGGGCCTCCCTGACCTTCGAGGTCCGCGCCAGGGAGGCCTCGTTGGCGCGCTGACAGGAAGCGCTTACTACCTGGGTTGCTCACCCTGGATGCGTTCCAGGGTTTCACCGAGTTTCCTGATTTCCTCGCCGTACAACGTCCAGTTGCCTGCACGTTGGGCCTGCATGGCCTGCTGATACTGGCGTTGCGCCTGCTCCGCGAGTCCGCCGCCACCCGTGCCGGTCCCGGCTGACGAAGCGCCGGGTAGGGCTCCAGCAGCCGTTCCAGAGAGCAGCCCGCCTGGGCTGACTGCGGGCATCTTCTGCCGATCGGCACCACTGCCGGGGAACAATCGGGCCAGCGCCATATCCAGGGTCGGCTCCATCACGATCTGATTGCGGTAGGCAACAACCACCCGCTTCAGTTCCGGGATCCGGCCGCCGGCTGCCCGCAGGTATAGAGGGCGAATGTAGACCAGCGATTCTTCCACCGGAATGACCAGAAGCGTACCCTGGATAACTTCCGAACCCTGCTGGTTCCACAAGGTTATCTGTGGCGCAATCACCTGGTCCTGGCTGATGCGTGCCGAGATCTGGCGTGGGCCGAAGATAACTGTCTGCTTGGGAAGTTGGACGACCATCAGTTTGCCGTAGTTCTCCCCATCGCTTCGGGCCACCAGCCAGGCGGCGAGGTTATCTTTCTGCTTCGGCGTATAGGGCAGCATCTGGACAAACTCCGGGTCGGTGCCCCCCGGGAGTTTCATGATGGTGTAGTAGGGCGACATGGGCGGGCCGCCTTCCTGCGCATCGAGAGAGGGGATGTCCCACTGGTCTTCCCGGTTGTAGAGCGCATCGGGACTGGTCATGTGAAAGGTGGCGTACATCGCCGCCTGCAGTCCGAAGATGCCCTGGGGGTAGCGCAGTCGCTCCCGCAGGTCCACAGGCATGGCGTCAAGCGGCCGAAACAGTTCAGGAAAGATCCGGGAAAGCGTTGCCGCCACGGGATCTGCGGGGTCCACGAGGTGAAAGACGACCGTGCCGTCGTAGGCGTCGATGGTCACCTTTACAGAGTTGCGAATGTAGTTCACGCCACCGGCGCTCGGGGTGGAGTAGGGGTAGCGTGAACTGGTGGTATAGGCGTCCTGCACCCACACCAGTCGCCCGCCAGAGATGGCCAGGTAGGGATCCGGATCGTAGGTCAGGAAAGGCGCAATGCGCCGGACGCGCTCCGCAATCCGGCGATACATCAGCACGCGGCTACCCTCGATGAGGTTTGGCGAGAACAGCACTTCCGGCGAGCCGAACCGGATGGCAAACAGCAAGCGGCGCAGGAGGGTGTCCACAGCAATGCCGCCCTGGCCCGCGTAGCTGCCGAAGACGTTGTCTTCACCCTTGGGGTAGTCAAACTCAGCCGTGCCGGTCTTCACGAAAACGTGGTCGTTGGAAAGCTCGCCGTAGTAGATGGCGGGCTGGTCGACCTTGAGGTCCACCGACGATGCCAGGGGCAGGTCTTTGATGAAGAGTACCGGGAGCCCTTCGGGCGTCACCTCGTTCACCGGGCCAAGAGTCAGGCCGTAGCCGTGGGTGAAGGTCAGGCGTTCGTTGATCCAGGTGCCGCTGGGCAGGGAGTCGGAGTTCATCTCGCGAGCCGAGAGCATGATCTGCCGGTACTTGCCGTCAATGACGTAGCGATCGTTGTCGACCGAGGCGAAATCGTAGTAGGTGCGGATCTCCTGCAACTGGCCGAAGGTGTCCAGCAGTGGCTGTTCATTCCACAGTGGCACGTTGTCGAAGGTGGCCCGGTTACGCTCGATGTCCGCCGCCGTCAGCGTTGCCTCTCCCGACAGCTGGCGCTCCTCGACCTTGTCGAGGTCAAAGCCCGTCCGCGTGGCAGCAATTGAGTGGGCGATGAAGGGACCTTCACTGACCTGCTCGTTTGGCGCCACCACCAGGCGCTGCAGCGCGATGCCGTAGGCCTGCCCTGCCAGTCCCACCAGAACGTACCCGCCACCCGCTGCGAGCAGGGGCCAAAAGCGCGTGGTGCGCGTCTGCCAGAGGGCCAGTGCAGCACCCAGGCACGCCACAACGACCAGCGCCCATTGCATTGGAATGCCCGCGTGCACGTCTACATAGGAAGCGCCGTAAACGATCCCGGACGGCGAGACCAGCAGTTGTGAGAGTCCCAGCCACGCACGAAAGGCCAGCAACAGCAGGAGCAGGGCGGCCAGGACACTGAGATGCCGCCGTGCACCCGCGCTCATCTGGACGCCCCGAACCGGATCCAGCATGAGGTTCTGGCTGGCGAAGTACCCAAGGGCTACGCCAAGTCCGGCGAGGAGCGTGGTCCAGACGGCAAAATTGAGTAGCGCGTGCAGCAGCGGCAAGTGAAAGATGTAGAACCCAACGTCGTGGCCCAGGATCGGGTCGCTGGCGCCAAACGACACCGCGTTTCGCGACATCAGCCAGGTTTCCCATTGCCCGGCGGCGTAGAAGGCCAGCAGGCCCGAGGCAACGGCACTACCAACCAGGAAGAGCGGCTTCAGGCTCGCTGCGTCGAACGAGACTGTGCGTGCTCCTTCCGGACCGTAGACGGTGAAAGACCGAGGCCCCAGGGACCGCTGGACAAGCCGCACGTTGGCGTACAGAACCGCAAAGGCCACAGCAAAGCCAGCTGCTGCCAGAGCCGCTTTCGTACCGAGACTACGCAGGAATATCTGCTGGTAATCGACCTCGGAAAACCACAGCCAGTCAACGTAGAACCCTGCCATCGAGCTGACGAGCAGGAACGCGACAAACAAGGCGATCAGAACGGGCCCAAACAGTTGCTGGAGATTCATCGGTACGGTGTCCTGACTGAACGGCAAAAGGCTGAAGTGGTTTCGTGCCCCGGTGCCCCGGGAAGGGGCCGGATCCGGGGGGATGCGCGTCGAGTGGGGTGCACATAACCATAAACGGCACCCGAAGGCGACACCCTTGCGCGTTTCGACTGCTAAAATGAACGGTCAGGCAATTGAGCCGACGGCAGCGAACAGAAAGCAGCGTCCACGTGGGGTCAGCGATCAGGCCACTTACCTCGACACGGACCCGACCGTTACCCGGCCTCGCCGCGTTGCTGCAAGCACTGATACTGGCCGGGTGCGGCGGCGGCGGCGGCGGCGGCGGTGGCGGAAGTCAGGAGCCCGTGCCTGAGATTACTCTCGGCGCTGCGCCACTGGCGGTGACCGCAGGCGCTGTGGCCACCCTCGCCTGGTCGTCTACCGCTGCTGCCGTCTGCGAAGGTTCCGGTGGCTGGGCTGGCAACAAGCCGCTGGCCGGCTCCGAGCAGGTGGGGCCCATCCGCAGCGATACTCTCTTCGTGCTGTCCTGTACCGGCCCGGGCGGGGCAGGGAGGGCCGAGTTGACTGTGCGGGTCGCGGCCCCGGTCAGCACGGTGTCCGGGCGCGTGCTGGTTGGCAGCACCACCCAGGTGGATTCCGACACCAACGATCCTCTCGCGCCCCGCACAGCCAACAACAGTATTGGTGCTGCGCAGCTGCTGCCCGTGCCCGCCATCGTTGGCGGCTACGTGGCGCTCGCAGGTCGCGGGTCCCCCGGTGCTACCCAGCCCGCCGGTGATCCCAGCGACTATTACCGTGCATCACTGGCCATCGGGCAGACTATCGAGTTGAGCATTGCGGCGGACGATCCGGCCGTCAATGACCTGGATCTCTATCTGCTCAACGGGGCAGGCGACGTCGTCGATTCGTCAGTTGGCACGGGCCGGGTGGAGCGCCTCACAGTGCCGGCCTCGGGCAGCTACTATGTAGAGGTCGTGGCCTTCGAAGACGCCCCGGGAGGTTTTGCCAACTATCGCCTCAGCCTCGGCCAGACCCTCTCCACCAGCACTGCCAGCCCGCTGCGGCTCAGTGCGGCATTTGTGCCCGGCGAACTGCTGCTGCGCCTCGCCCCCGAGAATGACACGGGCGCTGGTTCCCGCCGTTCGCCAGCGGCGGCCCTCGGGGAGCGCCACAGCCTGGTCCAGGTCGGGGGAGCGCCGGACCGGGAGTTGCAGTATCGCCTGAGCGATGATCAGGGAGGTTCCCGGGCCACTGTGCTCGCTGCCGGGACCGGTGCCGACGCGCGTGGTCCGGTAGTTTCCCGGCAGTTTCGCAGCCCGGAACTGCGCAGGAAGTGGGACACCCTGATGGCGCTGAAGCGCCTCCGTCGGGACTCGGGCGTGCGCTGGGCAGAACCAAACTGGGTACTGACCGGCTCCGCGGTTCCCGCCGATCCGGCCTACGCGCGGCAGCGCTGGCATTACGAGCAGATCCAGCTGCCAGCCGCCTGGGACATCGCTCAGGGTGATGTCGGCGTCACCGTCGCGGTGATCGATACCGGCGTTCGGCTCGGGCACCCCGACCTGGCCGCAAGACTGGTTGCAGGCAAGGACTTCGTCCGGGGAGCCAACGCCGCTGATGGCGACGGCATCGATGACGATCCCGCCGATCCGGGCGATGCTGGACCTGGCGGCTCGCTGATTTTTCACGGGACGCATGTGGCTGGCACCGTCGCTGCTGCAGGGAACAACGGTCTGGGTGGGACTGGCGTGTCCTGGCGCACCAGCCTCATGCCCGTGCGTGTCCTGGGTGATGACGGTTCCGGCACCCTGGCCGATATCCTGCAGGGAGTCCGTTATGCCGCTGGCCTGGCGAACGATTCGGGCACCGTCCCGGCGATTCGCGCCGACATCATTAACCTGAGCCTTGGGGCCCTCCGTTCCTGTTCCCAGGCGGAGAGCGACGTGATGGACGCTGTGCGAGCGGCGGGAGTCATGGTCATTGCGGCGGCCGGGAACGATGCCACCAGCCTGCTGGAATCCCCCGCCTCCTGCCCGGGAGTTATCGGCGTGGCGGCCGTGAACTCGGCCAGCACCCGTGCCTTCTACTCCAACTACGGCAGCTGGGTTCGGGTCGCCGCACCCGGCGGGGACAGTGCAGACCGGGATGGTGATGGTTTCCCCGATGCGGTGTTCAGTACCCACGCTTCACGCCAGGCGGGGGCGACGGTTGAAACCTACGACTACCTCATCGGCACTTCGATGGCGGCTCCCCACGTCGCCGGAGTCGTTGCGCTGATGAAGTCGATCAATCCCACCCTTACGCCGGCGACGGTCGATGCGCTGCTGGCCAGCGGCCTCATGACGCGGGATATCGGTTTCCCGGGGGTCGATGAACTCGGGGTAGGCCTGATCGATGCGTTCAAGTCGGCGCAGGCCGCCAGCTCCACGCCGCCGCCACTCCTGCCTCAGCTGGGCTTGTCGCCCCGGTCCTTAAGTTTTGGCGACGTGGGGACTACGGCCAATGTGCTCGTCAGGAATACAGGTGGCGGCGCACTGGCCATTAACTCGATCTTCAAGGTCGCCGGCTGGCTGCGGGTCGTTGCGGAGCAGGTGGACGCGACAGGCCTCGGCAATTACCGGATCGAGGTGGACCGCGCCGGGCGCGCGCCGGGCACCTACAGCAGCTTCATCGAGTTCCGTTCCTCGGCTGATAACGAGAGGGTCGAGATTCTGATGCAGGTCTCAGCCAGCCCGAGTGTGGCGAATGCCGGTCGCCAGTATGTGGTCCTGGTGGACAATGCCACCTCCCAGATTACCCAGCAGGTTGCCGTTAACGCCCTGGGTTCGTCCGTCAATTTTGCCTTTGGCGACGTCACCCCGATCGCTTATCAGCTTCTGATCGGCAGCGATATGGACAACGACGGGGCCATCTGCGATGACGGGGAGGCGTGCGGCGCCTATCCCGTGTTCGGTGAGGCCACGGTCGTCATCCCTACGGCCGCTGACCTGGCCTTTGAGACGGCATTTCGGACCTACGGCCAGACGGCCACCACCCGCGCTGGCGTCACCCTGAAGGGGCGCTAGTCCGGGCCGGTTCCTCCCGCCCCGCAGCATCCAACTGATCCTGCCTGACGAATAGCCTGCCGTCTCGCCGGGAAAACACCTTGCCTCCGAACACCTCAAAGTCGCTTCTGGCTCTGCTTTTTCTCGGCGTCCTGATGGGCGCCCTGGACCTGGCAATCATTGGTCCTGCCCTGCCCGGCATCCAGGCCGAATTCGGCATCTCGACGCGGCAGCTCTCGGTGCTGTTCAACGCCTACGTCCTGTGCCAGATGATCGGCACCCCGCTGCTCGCAAAGTTCTCCGATCGGGTCGGTCCACGAACGGCTTATGTCCTCAGCGTTAGCCTGTTTGCGTTGGGTTCCCTGCTGCTGGTGCTGGCCACCGCGCCCGCCATGCTCTACTGGGGCCGGGCCATTCAGGGCTTCGGCGCTGGCGGCGTGGTCCCCATCGCGGCGGCCATCATCGGCGGCACGCTGCCGCCGAAGGAGCGGGGTCCGGCGCTCGGCACCCTGGGCACCGTGTTCGGCCTTGCCTTCATCATTGGCCCGGTGCTGGGTGGTTTGCTCTTGCCCTTCGGCTGGCACTGGCTGTTCCTCATCAATCTGCCCATTGCCGCTGTACTGATCGCTGGCGCGTTCCGCTTGTTGCCCGCGACCAGGCCCCAGGGAAGGAAGACTCTCGACGTTGCCGGGATTGTTACGCTCGCCCTGCTGCTCACCGGTCTGGTCTTTGGGCTCAACGAACTGGACACCACGGCCCTCGCCGCCAGCCTTCTCTCGTGGCCGGTCGCGCTGGCCCTGGTGTTTGCCTTGACCCTCGTTCCGGTGTTTTGGCGGATCGAAACACGGGCCGTTGACCCGATCATTCGCCCGGGCCTCTTCAAGTCCCGTCCCGTTGTCGTCGCGTCGCTGATCGGCGCCGGAATCGGTGCGATCCAGTCTGCCGGCACGTTTTACCCGTCGCTGGCGATTGCGGCGACCGGCGTGTCGGCCAGCACAGCATCGTGGATGCTGCTGCCCGGCGTCGTCGGCGCGACCATTGCCTCGCCGGTTTCCGGCCGCCTGATCAATACCGTCGGGACCCGCAGGATCGTCATCGTCAGCCTGACGATGGTGGTGGCGAGTCTGCTCGTTTTCGCCTTCGCGCCCATCTCCGTTCCAGTCTTTATCCTGGCGAGCATCCTTGGCAATACGGGTCTGGGCGGCGTCCTTGGCGCCCCCCTGCGCCTCGTCATCCTCGACAACTGCCTGCCCAGTGAGCGCGGGTCGGCCCAGGGTCTGCTCAGCAACTTCACGTCAATCGGGCGCTTGATGGGCGCCACTTTCGTGGGCAGTATCGCCGCGTCGGCGGGGGGCGGCGTCGTGGGTTACCAGGCGGCGTTTGTCGGCATGACGGTGGTGGCGGCCGCGATGCTGGCGCTGGGCTTTGCGCTCAAGACTTCTGGCACCCAACAGCCGCTAGACTCAGAGCCGGCCACAACGAGACCTTAGCGGGACGGAACATGACCGGGCCGTTCCCCTGCAGACTTCTGGCGATGTTGGCGCTGCTCGTCCCGATAGCCAGCTGGGCGGCGCCAGCCCGGGTTCTGGAGGCCAGTCCCCCCAAGGCTATCACCGACTTTGAGTTGACCAATCAGGATGGGCAGCCGTTCCGTCTCAGCCAGCTCCGAGGCTCTCCGGTGCTGGTGTTTTTTGGCTTTTCCCACTGCCCTGACGTCTGCCCGCTCACGCTGGGTCAACTGCAGGCCGTAGTCAGTTCCCGGGACAGCGCGGTGAACCAGGCCCGGGTGGTGATGATCAGCGTCGACGGCGACCGGGACACACCCGCTGCCCTGAAGCGCTATCTGGCCTCGGTATCTCCGGACTTCATCGGCCTCACCGGCCCCCCCCGCAGGGTGCGTGACATTGCCGCGCAGTTTTCCGCCGTATTCTTCAAGGGCACGCCTGCGGACGCCGACGGCAACTACCAGGTCGAGCACACCGCCCAGGTGTACCTGCTGGACAAGCAGGGCCGGCTCCACAGTACGTTTTTCAATGCACCCGCTGACGTCATCGCTGCCGCGACCCGGCAGGTGGCAACAGAGAACCCCTGACGAGTGACGTCGGGTATGTCTGCGACGCGACTGCTGTGTTCAGCATTTCGAAGTCACTCTGACTGCCGCCTCTTTCGCCGCCACCTCGCGCTTATCCTGATTCGCCAGCATCTCGCCAATCAGCGTCTCGACAAAGGAAAACCGCTCTTGCGGATCTTCCAGTTCGGCTGAAAACCGGAATTTCTGCTGCCGGTCCAGCCGGTAGGTCATGGGGTCACTCCGCACCCGGGTCACGATCCAGGCGGGGCTAAGTGTTGTTCGCGGGCCGAACTCGACAAAGCCGCCCACGGCGCTGGCATCCAGCCGCCGGATCGACAGCGGCTCTGCCCGCAGGCGCAGCGCTGTCATGCGAAACAGGTTGCGGGTGGCCTCCGGCAGTGGGCCGAAGCGGTCCACCAGCTCCACCTGCAATTCCCGCAGCGCCTCAGTGCTGCGGGCACTCGCGATGCGCTTGTAGTGGACGAGACGAAGATGCACGTCGTTCAGGTAGTCGTCCGGGAGCAGGGCGGGGAGGTGCAGGTTAATCTCGGTAACTGGCGCAATGGCGGTATCCAGATCCGGCTCCAGACCTTCCTGCAGCGCCTTGACCGTGCGTGCCAGCATGTCGTTGTAGAGCTCGAAGCCGATCTCCTGGATCTGGCCGCTCTGGTCTTCCCCCAGCAGTTCCCCCGCGCCGCGAATCTCCATGTCGTGGGTCGCCAGCATGAACCCGGACCCCAGGTCTTCCAGGGCGGCGATGGCGTCTAGGCGCTTGATCGCGTCGGCCGTCAGCGCCTCCCGGGGCGGCGCCAGCAGGTAGGCAAAGGCCTGGTGGTGCGAGCGGCCCACCCGGCCGCGCAGCTGGTGCAGCTGGGCCAGGCCGAAGCGATCTGCCCGATTGATGATGATCGTGTTCGCCGACGGGATGTCCAGGCCGCTCTCGATAATTGCCGTGCACACCAGGATGTGGAAGCGCCGGTGGTGGAAGTCCAGCATGATCTGCTCGAGATCCCGTTCCCGCATCTGCCCGTGTGCCACTTCCATGCGTGCCTCGGGCACCAGCTCGGCGAGCTGCGCCGCGATCTTCTCGATATCCTCGATGTGGTTGTGGACGAAGTAGATCTGGCCGCCCCGCTTCAGTTCCCGCAGGCAGGCCTCCCGCACTACCCGGTCTTCGAAGCGGGTGACGAAGGTCTTGATGCTGAGCCGCGTTTCCGGTGGCGTGGCGATCAGCGACAGGTCCCGCAGGCGTCCGAGGGCCATGTTCAGCGTCCGGGGAATCGGCGTGGCCGTCAGCGTCAGGACGTCGGACTCGATGCGCAGGGCCTTGAGCCGCTCCTTGTCCCTGACACCGAAGCGGTGCTCCTCGTCGACGATGATCAGGCCCAGGTTCTTGAAGCGCATGTCGCCCTGGAGCAGCCGGTGCGTGCCGATCACAATATCCACGCTGCCGGCTTCAGTGCCTGCCATGACCTTGCGGCTCTCCTGGGCGGAGCGGAAGCGGGACAGCACCTCCACCGTGACCGGCCAGTCGGCGAACCGGTCGGCAAAGGTCTGGTAGTGCTGCTGGGCCAGCAGGGTGGTCGGCACCAGCACCGCGACCTGCCGCCCGGAAGACACCGCCATAAAGGCCGCCCGCAGCGCCACCTCCGTCTTGCCGAAGCCCACGTCGCCGCAGACGAGACGGTCCATCGGTTTGCCGCTGGTGAGATCGCTGACCACAGCCTCGATGGCGCGGGCCTGATCCTCGGTGGGCTCAAAGGGAAAACCGGCGGCAAAGGCGGCGTAATCGTGCTGGGTTGCCGTTGGGCGCACCGTCTGCCGGGCAGCCCGCTTCGCGTAGAGCTCCAGCAACTCGGCTGCCACATCCCTGATGCGAGCGGCGGCCTTCCGCCGGGCCTTGTCCCACTGATCCCCGCCCAGGCGGTGCAGGGGCGCTTCTTCGGCGGACGTGCCGGTGTAGCGGGACACCATGTGCAGCGAGGCGACGGGCACATGCAGCAGGTCACCCCCCGCGTATTCCAGTGTGAGGAATTCCGTGGCCAGGTTATCGATGGTGATGGTCGTCAAGCCCCGGTAGCGGCCGACACCGTGGTTCACATGGACGATCGGGTCGCCTTGGTGCAGGTCGGTCAGGTCACTCAGGATCTGTTCCGGATCCCGGACGCGACGCTGGCGGCGCCGACTGCGGGGCCGCTCGCCGTAGAGCTCCCGTTCCGTGATCAGCGCGATGTTGGCGTCCCGCAGGAGCAGCCCCTGGCTCAGCGGCGCAATACCCACCAGAGCGGGACGGTCCGAGTTGAGGAAATCCTGCCAGCTGGCCGCCTCACCGGAGGGCACGGCTTCCTGGCGGAGGAGATCGGCGAGCATTTCCCGGCGCCCGGCCGACTCGGCCGCGAACAGAATCCGGCCCGTGAAGCTGCGGATGAAAGCCCGCAACCGGTGCGTGGGCTCCTCGGCGTGGGGCTCCAGCAGCAACTGCGGGAGCGGGGCAAGTCCCGCCGTGGCGGCGCGCTGCTCGCTGACGGTGGGGTCTGTTGTGCCGGGATCCAGCACCAGCAGCGGGGCGCCGGCGATGCGGCTCAGATGTTCCTCCGGCGTCCCGTTGAGTTCCCCCGGTTCCAGTGCCGGACGTTCCGAATCCTCCCGGGAGTCCTGGTACCGCTCGTTGATCTGCTGCCAGGCAGGCGCGAGGAGCCCTTCGGGATCGCCCAGCGTGATCGTGAGACGGTCCCTGGGCAGGTAGTCCCAGAGCAGGGCAGTGCCTTCAAAGAACAGTGGCAGGTAGTTTTCCACGCCCCCCGGCATACGGCCCTCGGACACTTCCCTGTAGATGATCGAGCGCGCGGGATTACCCTCGAAGCGCCGGCGGTACGCCTGGCGAAACTGCTTGATGGCGACTGCATCCACCGGCATTTCCCGGGCAGGCAGGGTTTCCAGGGACTGCAGCACGGTGCCTGAGAGCTGGGAGTCCGGATCGAACTGCCGCAGGCTGTCGATCTCGTCGTCGAGAAAGTCCACCCGCACGGGCAGGCCGGAGCCCATGGGGTAGAAATCGAGGAGCGAACCACGCACCGCGAAATCCCCGTGCTCCAGCACCTGGGAAACCCGCTGATAACCGGCGGCTTCGAGCTGGAGGCGCAGTTGCTCGGGGCGCAACTTCTGGCCAGTGGCCAGTGAAACGCTGTAGCCGCCGATGTACCTCACCGGCGGGACCCGGGGCAGCAGGGTAGAAGCAGCAACGATGAGCGTGTCGATCTGGCCCGACGCCACGTCCCGCAGAACGGTCAGGCGGCGCGAGATCAGGTCCTGGTGGGGGCTGAAGGTGTCGTAAGGCAGGACTTCAGTATCTGGAAGCAGGGCGATACGCGCCGCCCCACTGGCAAAAAAGCGCAGCTCCGCTTCGATAGCTTCTGCCCGCGCTACTGTTGGGACAATGATGAGCCAGAAGCCTGTGCCCGGCTGGTGCAGGGTGGCCTGGCGCAGCGTGGCCAGCCCGAGGGCATGGCCGCGGTCGGCCAGACCCACCCAGTCGCGGCGGCCGCCGGGGGCGGTGGGCAGCGGCAGCGGCAGAGGCAGCAGTGCTGGGGGAGGGGAGGTGGTGCCGGTCATAAAAACCCGCTCTTCGGCGGGCCGGCATTATCCCACCGATGTCAGGTGAGCGGGGCCTAGCGACGGACTGAATGCAGGACGTGGTCGTACTCGAAGTAAACGCTAAAGCCGTTATAGTCCCAGCGCGTGATCGGCGGCTGGCCGACAGCGCTCGAGCGGGTGGCCGGCGGGCCAAAGCGCGCTTCGACATTGGCCATGCTGCTGCCGCGCTTCGGGCGTTCTGCGCTCGTAGGCTGGGCCGCGTCGACGCCGTCGATCAGCAATGTGTCGGCCAGGGCAGTACCGTAAGGGCTGAAAAGACTCCCGGCCATGACCAGGGCAATGACGAAGGCTCGTGTGCTTGCAGCCATGCTAACCTCTCCTTACGCTTGCACTGCCGAATATAGCACTCGGTCTTCCCTTAGATAAACGACCTATCCCATGGACTTGGCTGGAGAAATGCGCTACCCGCCTGGTGCTCCCGGAATCCGTTTCCCCACCCTCCTGCAGGAGGGCCGGCTGATCCGCCGCTATCAGCGCTTCCTGGCCGACGTGCAGCTGCCGGATGGGACCGCTGTGACCGCCCACTGCCCCAACACCGGGGCGATGCTCGGGTGCCAGGCCCCGGACTCCCGCGTGTGGCTGAGTCCCGCGGCCCGGCCCGGCCGGCGTTGCCCGTTTACGTGGGAGTTGGTGGAAGTCGAGTCCGGAACGCTTGTGGGGGTGCACACCGGTCGGACCAACGCGTTGGTCGCTGCGGCCCTGCGTGCCGGACTGGTAGCAGAACTGGCTGGCTACACTTCCCTGCAGGCGGAGGTTTCCCTGCCCGCAGCCGGGGTGAGGTTTGACTTTCTGCTGCGGGGACAGGACTTGCCGGACTACTACCTGGAGGTCAAGAACGTGACTGCAGCCGTGGCTGACCGGCGCGCGATTTTTCCCGATGCGGTGAGCACGCGGGCGGCGCGCCATGCCCGGGAGCTGGCTGTATTGCGGCGGGCAGGTGCCCGGGCGGGAGTGCTCTTCTGCGCCCAGCGTGTCGATGTCGATGTCGTGGCGCCCGCGGACGAAGTCGATCCTGATTATGGCCGGGCCCTGCGCGCGGCCGCTGCTGACGGCGTGGAGGTACTGGCCATCGGGGCGACGGTCACTCCGGCTGGCATCTGGATCAATCGCCGGATTGCCGTGGATCTCTCACGATGATGCGACCCGCCACGGTCTGGATTGCGCTGCGTTACCTGGGCGCGCAACGGACGAACCAGTTCGCCTCCCTGGTGGCTCTCGCCTCCGTTATTGGTGTGGCGCTCGGCGTGGCGGCCCTGATCGTCGTGCTTTCGGTAATGAACGGGTTTGAGAACGAGTTGCGGTCCAGACTCGTGACGATCACCGGGCACGCAGCGGTGTTGACGGGTAACCGGGAGCCGGCCTGGCGGGACCTCCTCGCTGACGTCCAGGGGTTCCCCGGTGTGGAGTCAGCGGCGCCGTATATCGAACTCGAGGCCATGGTGGCGGTGGGCGGTGAGCTGGCCGGCGCCATCATTGAAGGAGTTGACCCGACGCGCAGGTCGCCGATCGCCGGCCGCGAGGGCGCGCTGAGCGGGGGTTCCCTGGGCGACCTCGCGCCCGGTTCCTGGCGGGCGCTGCTTGGGCGCGCCTTGGCAGTCCGCCTGGGCGTAGGCACTGGCGATACCGTGCAGGTTCTGGTCCCCGCCCGGGATGCCCGAGGCCGCGTCACATCCCGCCTTCGGGAGTTGACCGTTGCGGGAATCTTTGAGGTGGGTGTCCGGGACCACGATGCGGTGCGGGTGCTGGTTAATCTTTCTGACGCAGCGGTGCTGGCCGGCCTCAGTGACAACGTCACGGGTATTCGTCTCCAGACTACCGACATCTTTTCGGCGCCGCAGGTCCTTCAGGGCTGGCTGACGCACTGGACAGCGGGTGGCCGCAGCGCGCCTGACACCACGGACTGGACGCGGGACAACGCCACCTACTTCCGGGCGGTGCGCATTGAGAAAACCATGATGACGCTGCTACTTTCCCTCATCGTGGCAGTGGCGGCCTTCAATATCGTGGCCACGTTGGTGATGGTCGTCACCGACAAGCGCCCCGGGATCGCCATCCTGCGTACTCTCGGCTTTTCCCGGCGCGCGGTGGTGGCCATGTTCGCCCTGCAGGGCATTCTGATCGGTTGGGCAGGTGTGCTGATGGGGGTTGGTGGCGGCGTCCTGCTGGCGACCAATATCGGGACGGTGGCCCCGGCGCTGGAGCGCCTCTTTGGTTTTCAGTTCATGCCGGCTGACGTTTACTACCTGACGTCCCTTCCTGCAGACCTCAAAGCCGGGGATCTGTTCTGGGTCAGCTTCATCGCACTCGCCCTGACAGCGTGTGCGACGATTTATCCGGCGCTGCGAGCTGCGGCCGTGGCCCCGGCTGAAGTTCTGCGGTACGAATAGGAACGCCGCGGGTATGTTGCGTCCCTACGAGCTGGCCATTGCACTCCGTTACGTCCGGTCGCGGAACAAGAACCAGTTCATCTCCTTTATTTCGATCATCTCGATGGCCGGCATTGCGCTTGCCGTTGCTGTCCTGATTATTGTCCTTTCGGTCATGAACGGTTTCGAAGCAGAGGTCCGTAACAGGATCCTTCAGGTGGTCGCCCACGCTTCAATCACCGGCCTCGACGGCCGGATCAGCGACTGGGAGTCGCTGGCCGCCGTGGCGGGCCAGGATCCCGAGGTGAAAGCTGTCGCCCGTTTCGTGGATGGCCAGGCCATGCTGCTTGGTGCTGCTGAAATCCGGGGCGTGCAGTTGCGGGGCGTCGATCCGGTTACCGAGCTTAAGACTTCCGCACTGGGTAGTCTCATGGTCGCAGGCACCCTGGACGGACTGAAGCCTGGCGGCTTCGGGATCGTCTTGGGAAAGACCTTGGCGGAGCAGCTCGACGTGCAGGTCGGAGACGCCGTGATCATGCTGGTCTCCCAGGGAATTACCACTCCCGCCGGGGTTGTGCCGCGCATGCGGCGCTTCCGGGTTACCGGCATCTTCTATGCCGGCATGTATGAATTCGACCGGTCGCTGGCCTTTGTCAATATCAGTGATGCCCAGCGGCTTCTGCGCTTTGGTGCGGATGTTTCCGGGGTGCGCCTCGCGATCCGCGATCCCCTGCAGGCGGCGACGGTGGTCCGTGCCGTGGCCAACGCCTGGGGTGGTGGTGTCTACGTTACTGACTGGACCCGGGAGCATGGCAATTTCTTCCGCTCAATCCAGCTGACGCGCTCCATTGTGTTTGTGATCCTGCTGCTGGTAGTTGCCGTGGCTGCTTTCAATATTGTCTCCACACTGGTGATGGTAGTTCGGGACAAGCGGGGAGAGATCGCCATTCTCCGGACACTCGGGGCATCGCCCGCTGCTATCCTCACCGTCTTCGTCCTCCAGGGTGCCGTGATAGGCGTTGTGGGGACTGTAGTGGGCGTGGTGTGTGGTGTTGTGGGGGCCTGGAACGTGAGTGCTATCGCCGCGTTCATCGAGCGGCTCACCGGCTTTCAATTCCTGGCGCCCGATGTCTATTTCATCAGCGAGCTGCCCAGTCGCCTGCTGTGGACGGATGTCTGGCAGATTGCGGGCATCGCCCTGCTGCTGGGCCTGGTTTCGACCATTTATCCGGCCTGGCGGGGCGCCGTCACGGCACCGGCGGAGGTGTTGCGTTATGCATGAAGTGCCTGCGCTCGAATGTCGCGGCCTCTGCAAGTCATTTGCCGAGGGCGCCGCAGTTCTGGAAGTTCTCAAGGGCATCAATCTCATCGTTGCCCCCGGCGAGCGGGTCGCGATCGTGGGCCCCTCCGGGGCCGGCAAGACCACTCTGCTCCAGCTCCTCGGCGGGCTCGACACGGCCACGTTCGGCCAGGTGCTGATCTGCGGCCAGGACATGGCGGCAACGGGCGATGCGGAGCGTGGCCGCATCCGTAACCGGCATCTGGGCTTCGTCTACCAGTTTCATCACCTGTTGCCGGAGTTCACGGCCCTCGAGAATGTTGCCATGCCGCTGCTGGTACGGAGAGAGTCACTCGATGCCGTCCGGGCCCGGGCCTGCCAGGTCCTTGAGCGCGTGGGTCTCGCTGGCCGGCTTCAGCACCGGCCGGGCGAACTGTCCGGGGGTGAGCGTCAGCGGGTCGCGGTGGCGCGAGCGCTTGTGACGGAGCCTGCTGTCGTTCTGGCTGACGAACCCACGGGCAATCTCGACCGCAAAACGGGCGACAACGTGCTCGAACTGATGCTGACCTTGAATCGGGAAGTGGGCGCCAGCCTGGTGATTGTCACCCATGACCCCCGCATAGCCAGCCGGATGAACCGGGTGCTTCGCCTGACCGACGGCGGTCTGGAAGACGCTACGGCCGACTACCACGGCGACGCGCTTCCCGGTGCCGCAAGCGCCGCTGCGTCATGAGCCGCCAGGCTGCATTGCTCAGCAGATAGGCCGCTCCGGCCAGCGTAAGCCCCGCGACGACGGCGCCGAGCCACAGCGGGCGCCACGTCTCAGCCAGCTCCAACGCCAGTTCCCTCCAGGGCAGGCTCAGGGTCGGACCCGTGGGGGGCAGCCGCATCAGGAAGCTGCCCAGCATGTATTCACCGTAAAAAATCGGACCGTAGGTGAACGGATTGGCGATCCAGGTGCTGAGCACGGCGACGGGCAGGTTGACCCGGAGCAGCAGGGCGGCCAACACCACCACTGGCGTATGGCCCAGAAACGGCAGAACCCCCACAAAGAGCCCGAGGACGAGGCCGCCAGTGATGCTGCGCCGATTGATCGAGAAATAGACGGGGTGGGCCAGCAAGGCCCGAAAGGGCCGAAGGTACCACGCCGCATTCTCCTGATTCCCGCGATACGGGGCAGATAGTCGCCTGAAGAATTTGCGGGTCATCCGGTACTCTGAACCAAGCAGCGTTGCAACCCCCCATTATCCAGAGTCTGGACCCGAACTTGCCATGACCCTGGCAGCCACCGTCGCCCTTGTGCTTGCCGGCATTCTATTGTGGAGCCCGGTCCTCCTGATCTCCGCTCACCAGGCACTGGCCCTGCTGCTGGTGGCCGCCGCTCTCGCGGCCTGGTGGCGTGGGCCGCGCCCACTGGCCATGACCCTGCTGGCGGGTCTGCCCCTGGTCCTCATGGCCGCCGCCGTTGATAGCCTGCTGCGGGAGCCCTGGCCCACTGGGTCTGCGACCCACTCTGGCACTCCTCCAGACATCCTGGTGGCTGGAAGTGTTTGCGAATTCCCCCGGGCGCAGCCCGGTTCCCTGCGCTTCATTCTGATAGCCGATGCCGAGTCTCGCAGCCGTGGCGTCCCGGAGCGGTTGCTGGTCAGCTGGTACGAGAACAGCACCCCGCCCGCCGCGATGCCGGAACCCGGCCAGCAGTGGCGCCTCAACCTGCGCCTGCGGCCACCGCGTGGTCTCAGCAATCCGGGAGGCTTCGACTATGAGCGCTGGCTCTTCAGTCAGCACATCGGCGCGACGGGTTGGGTCCGGGAGTCCGCGGCGAATGCCCGCCTGCCAGGGAGCACGCCGGTGTGTCCCGCAGCGGGGTGGCGGGCGGGAATTGCCCGGCGGATTGCAGCGGCCCTCGACGGTCGGGACGCAGCACCCTACGTACTTGGGCTCGCTATCGGTGCGTACCAGGCTCTGCCCGAGGCCGAATGGGCGAAGCTCCGGCGCACGGGCACCATTCACCTGATCTCCATCTCGGGTTTTCACATCGCCCTGGTCGCGGGCCCCGCTGCCTTGGTCGGACTGGGTCTCGCCAGGATCCTGCTAGGGCTGGGCTACCGCTGCCGGCCGCGAGTACTGGCGGCCTGGACAGGCCTGCTTGCCGCCGGACTGTATGGGGCACTGGCCGGCTTCAGCGTGCCTACAGCCCGGTCAGTGCTGGCCGTCGGTCTCATCGCTGTGCTGGCCACGTGGCGCCGGAGGGTCTCGGGAGCCGAGTTTCTGTCCACCGTGGTCCTCGGTGTGTTGCTGATCGAACCACTCGCGCCACTGGTGCCGGGATTCTGGCTGTCCTTCGCCGGCGTGGCGGTTCTCGTCGCGGCGGGAATGGCTCTCAGAACCGGGATGCGTGCGCCAGGTCCCGTCCGACTGCTCCTGATAACCCAGGCGGGCATGACGGTGGGACTCGCGCCACTGCTCGTCGTCTTCTTCGGTCAGATTCCGCTCAGTGGGACACTGGCCAATCTGGTCGCCGTACCCGCGTTCACCTTTGTCCTGCTGCCAGTGACGCTCATCGGGACCGCGACAGTGGTGGTTGCGCCCCGGGCAGGGGCGGCGATTCTCGGGCTGGCGGCAGACTGCTTCGACCTGTGGCGATGGTTCCTGGACTGGTGCGCGAGTCTGCCGATGGCTGTCTGGTACCTGCCAGAGCCTCCACTGGTGGCCATCCTGCTGGCGGGTGTCGGGGTAGTCTCCGCCCTCTGGCCACCGCCGTGGCCCTTGCGCTGGCTCAGTCTTGGCATGCTTGCGGGCCTTATGGCTGCCGGCGGCGGGACCGTACCGCCCGGGAGCCTGCGGGTCACTGTCCTCGACGTGGGACAGGGGCTGGCCGTTCTGCTGCAGACGGCAGGTCATACGCTGCTTTACGACACTGGTCCCGCCTTCCGGAACAGTGATGCGGGCGAGCGGGTCGTGGTTCCTGCCCTGCAGGCGCTGGGCGTTCGACGCGTGGACACGCTGCTGGTGTCCCACGCTGACGCCGACCATCGCGGTGGTGCTGCCAGCGTTCTGGAGCGCTATCCGGCCCACCAATTGCTCGGTGCCGGGCCCGACCCTCAGCGGTGGGCCCCGTGTCAGGCAGGAAGCCGCTGGTGGTGGGACGGTTTCACTTTCGAGATCCTGCATCCCCCTGCCGACGTGCGCTGGTCGGACGACAACGCGAGTTCCTGCGTGTTGCGGGTCTCCGGCGCCGGAGTGGAATTACTGTTCCCCGGCGATATCGAAGCGGGCGTGGAACGTGATCTGGTTGAACAGGCCGGCTTTGGTCGCGCAGATCTGGTTGTCGCTCCCCACCACGGCAGCCGGACCTCGTCCTCGCCCGAATTCGTTGAGGCCACGAGGCCACGCTATGTCGTCTTTGCGACGGGCTTCCGGAATCGCTGGCGCTTTCCTGCTACGGCGGTGGTTGAGCGCTGGCGACAGGCCGGCGCGTGTGTCCTCGATACCGGAGTGGAAGGGGCCCTGCAGTTCGAAGTTACGCCCGGCACCACTCTCCGTCTCGTGCGCCGGCAGCGTGCCGTCGTGCCGGGTGTCTGGGTGGCGCGGCCTGGCGCAGCGCCACTTTGCGAGTGACGCTGCCGAGCCGATCCTGTTACCACCCAAGGACGTCGATGTATAGTGGCGGTCGTCTGGTTCGGAACGGGTGCTCATGCTCGAGATCGTGATTGCTGGCGGCTGGGTCATGGTGCCCATCATCCTGTGTTCCGTGATGGCCGCCGCCATAGTCCTGGAGCGTCTCTGGACCCTCCAACCCACCCGGGTCGTGCCGCGGGATCTGTCCCGCAAGGTGTGGGACTGGGTCAGCAGTAACCAGCTGAACCCGCAGCACATCCAGGAACTGCGCCTGAACTCGCCGCTGGGGCAGATTCTGGCCGCCGGGCTCTCCAGTCGCCAGCAGGATCGCACCACGATGAAGGAGGCCGTGGAGGACACGGGCCGGCACGTCGTCCACGAACTGGAGCGCTATCTCAACACTCTGGGCTCCATAGCTGCTGTCTCGCCGCTACTCGGCCTGCTGGGCACCGTCACCGGCATGATCCGGACTTTCGGGGCGCTAACCTCCGGCGGAGCCGGGGACCCGGCCTCGCTGGCCGGCGGAATCTCGGAGGCATTGATCACGACCGCTGCTGGCCTGATGGTGGCGATCCCCGCCCTGATCGCCTATCGCTATCTGCGGGGCCGCGTCGACACGCTCATAGTGCAGATGGAAAAAGAAGCCATCGCTCTGGTCGAGGCCCTGCAGCGCAAGCAGTTCGTCGACACCCTGGGCCGGTCCAGCAATGCGACGGCGGCGCAGATCAGCGCCCGCACTGCAGCCCCGGCGCGCGGCCACTAAAGTGAGGATGCGCAGGTCCACGACGCGGGACGAGCCAGAACTCAATGTCGTCTCCTTGGTCGACGTCGTCCTGCTCCTGTTGATTTTCTTCATGCTGACGACGACCTTCGTTCGTCCGTCGCAGATCGCAATCCGGCTGCCCGAGGCCGGCGTCAGTTCTGATGTGGCGGTGGACGGGCAGGAGCTCGAGATCTCTGTGACCGGCAAAGGCGAGTTCCGGGTGAATGGCCGGGCGCTGGTCGACTCCCGTCCTGAGACTCTTGAGGCAGCGATCCGGAAGGTCATGCCCGACGTCCTCCCGCGGCACGTGACGCTGAGCGCGGATGGTCGTGCGAGTCATCAGGACGTCGTCACGGCGATGGATGTGGCTGGCCGTCTCGGCTTTGTCGAAGTCCGGATCACGACGGTACGAGCGCGGCCGCCCGAGTGACGGGATGGTGAGAGCCCCCGGCTTGCCCAGCGTGGCGCCAACGGTGATTTACCGGCGCCTTCTGGAGTATGCACGGCCCCACTGGCCGGTCTTCGTTATTGCGGCCCTGGGCATGGTCTTCTATGCCGCTACGGATACTGGCTTCGCCTGGCTGATCAAGAACCTTCTGGTCAGCGTCAATGCGCCTGGTACCGCAATAACGCCGGAGGCCGAGCGGATCCGGGACTGGCTGCCGCTCGCGATCCTCGTGCTCTTTCTGGTGCGTGGCACTGCAGAGTTCGCCGCTGCGTTCAGCATCGGCTGGATCGGGCGTGCCGTCGTCAAGCACCTCAGGGCACTCGTCTTCGACAAGTTCCTGCACTTGCCCACCCGGTTCTTCGATGGGACGTCCACCGGGCAACTCCTGTCCAGACTCACCTTCAATATTGAGCAGATTGCGGACGCGGCTTCCAGTGTCGTGACCGTTCTGATCCGGGATAGCCTGACTGCAATCGGACTGATTGCCTACATGGTCTATCTGAGTCCGCCGCTGTCTGCTTTTGTCTTTCTGGTGGCGCCCCTGCTGGCGGTACTCATCCGGGTCTTGAGTCGCATGTTTCGCCGGCATAGCACTCGCATCCAGGAATCGATGGGCGAACTCACCCGGATCACCGGTGAAACCCTGCAGAGCCACAAGACCATCAAGATTTTCAACGGCCAGGATTTCGAGGCTCAGCGGTTCGAGGCGGCCAACGAGCGTAACCGCCGCATGAATATGCGGCTCTATGCCACAAAGGGAGCGGGAGATGGCGTCACATCGTTGCTCGCGGCCTTCGGCATGGCCGGGGTCGTGTTTGTCGTCAACCAGGACTTCGTCCGGGAATCCCTCGAACTGGGTGACTTCGGGGGATTCATAGCGGCGCTACTGCTGCTCATGCGGCCGATCCGGGCGCTGACGGGCATCAATGTGAGCCTGCAACGCGGGATAGCAGCGGGCGAAAGCGTCTTTCAGGTGCTGGACTCGGATGTGGAGCGGGATACGGGCACACTGGAGCCGGCACGGGTGTCCGGCAAGGTGGAGTTTCGTCACCTCAACTTTGACTACGCCGCCGATAAGGGCCTTGTGCTCCGCGACATCAACCTGGTCGTGCCTGCCGGACAGACACTGGCCATCGTGGGCAAGTCCGGGAGCGGCAAGTCGACCCTGGTCGGCCTTGTGCCGCGCTTTTATGACGCGGTACAGGGCGCAGTCCTGGTGGATGATCGTCCGGTAGGGGATTACCGTCTCAGCGCGTTGCGCAACCAGATCAGTCTCGTCAGTCAGGAAGTTATCCTCTTCAACGACACGATTGCCGGCAATATCGCCTATGGCAGCCTGGGCCCCGTGTCCCGGGCAGACATTGAGGCGGCGGCGCGGGCTGCTCATGTGGATGAGTTTGCCGATCAGCTGCCAGAAGGCCTGGACACGTCCGTCGGTGATCGCGGTCTGCTGCTCTCCGGCGGGCAGCGCCAGCGCATTGCCATTGCCCGGGCGCTGCTCAAGAATGCACCCATCCTGATTCTGGACGAAGCCACCTCTGCCCTGGACACTGAATCTGAAAGGCACATTCAGGAGGCACTGGGCCGGCTGATTCAGGATCGCACGACCTTCGTCATTGCGCATCGGCTGTCCACCATCGAGAGCGCAGATCGCATTCTGGTGATGGGTGACGGTGCCATTCTTGAGGTCGGCAGCCACGCCGAACTGATGGCCGCCGGTGGGCACTACGCACATTTACACCGCTTGCAGTTCCGGGATGACCCGGCCTGACGCAGGGCGGGGCCTGGAGGGGAGCCTCGAGGCGCTTTGGTATGGCCAGTCACCGCTGGCCTGGCTCTTACTGCCGTTTTCCTGGTTGTTTGGTCTGGTGGTGTGGCTTCGCCGTCGTGCCTACCGGGCTGGTTGGTTCAGGGTGCAGCGCCTCTCCGTGCCCGTGATCGTGGTGGGGAATCTCACGATCGGTGGCACCGGGAAGACGCCGGTGACCGCGTGGCTCGTCGAATTCTGCCGGGCAGCGGGCTATACCCCCGGGATCGTCAGCCGGGGGTATGGCGGGCGAGTGTCCCGGGAGCCACGCCTCGTGGCCCCCTGCGACGACGCGCGGGAGGTCGGTGACGAACCACTTCTGCTCCGCCGTCAGACCGGAGCCCCCGTGTGCGTCCATCGGGATCGGGTTGCCGCCGGCCAGCGGCTAATTGCGGAGGGCGTGAACCTCATCATTGCTGACGATGGCCTGCAGCACTACCGACTGTATCGGGATATGGAGATCGCAGTCCTCGACGGCGAGCGACGGGTGGGTAATGGCTTTTTGCTGCCTGCCGGCCCCCTGCGGGAGTCTGCGAGGCGGCTGCGTAATGTCGACCTGGTTCTCGTGAATGGTGGTCCGGCCGGACCGCAGGAGTTCGTCCTCGAGGCGCGCATCAGTGGACTTCGTGCGTTGGATGGCGAAGACCGGTGTTCTCTCGAAGGCCTCCGCGGCCACTCAGTGCGCTCGGTCGCCGGAATCGGTAATCCTGCGCGCTTCCACGCCCAGCTGGTGAGCGCTGGACTAAAGGTGATTCCGGTTCCGGTGCCTGATCACGGGCGTATCGATCTGGAAGCCCTCAGTCGGGAGAGTGATGTGCCAGTCATCATGACGGAGAAGGACGCCGTAAAGTACGAGGGGGTCACGGGCTGTCGGGTGTGGGTAGCCCAGCTGGAGATCCGGCTTGCGCCGGAGGTCGGCGCCCGGGTTCTTGATCGGCTGCGGTCTCTGGGGAGTTGATGGCGAGTGTATGAGTAACAGCGGTTTTCAGGTGGTAATTCCCGCGCGCTACGCGTCTTCGCGCTTTCCGGGGAAGGCGCTTGCGCTGCTGGCGGGGCGTACCCTGCTGGAGCACGTCTGGCGCCAGGCCATGCAGAGCGCTGCTGCCCATGTGGTGATAGCTACCGATGATGAGCGTATAGCAACGGTGGGCCGCCACTTTGGTGCCGACGTGCTCATGACCCTGAACAGTCATCGCTCTGGAACCGAGCGAGCTGCCGAAGTTGCCCGGGAGAGGGGCTGGCCAGAGGAGAGTCTCGTGGTGAACTGTCAGGGGGATGCACCGCTGATTCCTCCGCGTGCCATTGATCAGGTCGCAGCGCTGCTGGCTACCCATCCGGGTGCCGCTCTTGCAACCCTTTGTACTCCGGTCAGGTCCACCGAGGAGTATCTCAATCCAAATGTCGTCAAGCTCGTGTGCGCGGCTGACGGTCGCGCACTCTACTTCAGCCGGGCACCGATTCCGTCCACCAGCCACGCGGCCCACGCACCAGACAGCCTTCGCCATGTTGGCCTGTATGCCTATCGGGCCGGGGCCCTGCGGCAGCTGGCCGCCGCGCCGCCCTGTGCCCTCGAGATGGCAGAGAGCCTGGAGCAGTTGCGCGCCCTGTGGCTCGGCCTTGCTATCCAGGTAGGGCTGGCCGCGGACCTGCTCGGTCCCGATGTGGATACCCCGGAAGATCTGGAGCGGGCCGAAGAGTTCCTCCGCAGCAGGGGAAGTCCCTCGTGAAGATCTTCCGCAGGAAGCCGCCGGCTCCACCGGCCATTCCCGCAGTGCGCGTCCTGATGGTCTGCATGGG
>Ga0163144_10001519_pt1 | contig 54673 bp, 50 predicted proteins | sample OliLak19BULKMAT1_FD_123175 | JGI IMG/M metagenome (GOLD analysis project Ga0163144, IMG submission 123175) | Freshwater microbial mat bacterial communities from Lake Vanda, McMurdo Dry Valleys, Antarctica - Oligotrophic Lake LV.19.BULKMAT1 | ecosystem: Environmental > Aquatic > Freshwater >... | reverse complement strand
GGCGAAGGCCCGGCTGCGCGCACGTGTGGTTCTGACAAGTAGTCGCTCCCGGTCAAATCCTGGAAACGTGCCGCGGCGGCGGCGCGCTGCTTTGCTTCCGCGTCGGCGGCGTGCTGCTTCGCTTCCATCTCGGCGCGGATCGCGTCCATGTCCGGCTCGGGCGGTGGCGGGAGCGGCGGCTCGAGCACGAAGAAGTGGCGTTCGGAGGTGTGGAACTCGCCGGCGTAACTGGAGTTGTTTCGTGCGTAGAACATCACCCCGCCGGCCGATTCCCGGCGCGCGGGGTTCACCGCCTGCGCGAGCCTGATGGACGCCCCGCATGGCGCGGCGGGAAAACCGTGCTCAATCGCGACGATGGTGTTGCCCGCGGAAAGCTCGGCCTCGACGAGGTTGCGCAGCCCAAGCGGAAAGGCGGCGAACTCCTTCTCAAATTGGGCGGGGATGTTCATGAAATGTAAGGGGGCAACTGTGCTTCGGATCGTTGGGCTGTGGTTCGATGGACGTTACATTTCCTGGCCTGCGGCTAGTAGAAAAGGTCCCGGCTCGCGTTGGTGGTGCGCTCGCGCGCCTCCATCTCGGCGCGGATGGCATCCATGTTGGGCGGCGGCTGGGGCGGGAGGGGCGGCTCGAGGACGAAGTAGTGACGCTGCGCATCAGTGAACTCGCCGGAGTGCCCGCTGTGGTTGCGCTCGTAGAAATTCAGCATCGCCTGCTTCTTTCGTGGCTGGGTGGTCACTGCGCGCGTGAGTTTGAGGTAGGCCCCGCCGAACGGGGCGGGACGGCCGTGGCCGAATTCGGCGATTTCATTGCCGGCGGCGAGCTCCGCTGTGACCAACTCGCGCAGGACGGCCGGGAACTGGGCGAACTCCTGCTCGTGTTCCTTGGGAATGCTCATGTTGATTCCGGTTTAGCGGGGTGGCGGATCGCCGGGGAGCGGTTCCAAGTTGGCCCATTCCTTCATGTAGTAGCTGGCCACGCGGCAGACATCCATGCGCATGCAATGGCTGTCCGGCCGAACGCGGGAGAGTTCCAGGATCGTCTTCAGTTCCGGCGTGAAGTCCGTGTTGGCCTTATCGTGCAGCGTGCAGATGGCCACCATCCACGAGCTGAAGCGGATCGAGACATCGGCCGCGCCTTCGTAGCTCGGGTCCTGCTCGACGGTCGTCGCGTTGACCTTCCGGATGCGTTCGGCGATGTCCTTGCCGACGGCCGTCATGGGGCCGATCAGCTCCTTGGAGGGAGTCGGAAGATGTTCGATCAGACGCAGGGCTTCCCCCGCGTTTTCCGCATCGGCCCCGAGCATCAAGCCCTGCATCTCGTCCATGAAGCCCGGCTTGGCCGTCATGTTCTTGATGGCGATGGCGCGGCGGTCTTCACGGGCGCCGTAGCGGATGAAGGAAAACCAGTCGGCGATGGGCGCGTCGGCCTTCACCGCGTCGAACTCCGCCTGCTCCTCGGCCGCAGCTTTCGCCTCGATCTCCGCGATGGTGGGGCCCGGCGGCGGTTCGGGGATCTTCTGCACGCGGAAGCGGTAGGACGGGTTCGTATCCGGCCATGCGGGATAGCCCGCCGGCGGGCGCGGACCCCAGTCGCTCCATTCCAAATACTTTTTTCCCGGACGCGCAGGCAGCGGGACGATGAAGCCCATCAGATCCTCGCCGTTCAGCTTGAAGCCGACCGAACGCAGGCCGCGCATGGTAAACACCTCCACTTCGCCCGGAACAATCCACCGGCCGTTCTCCAGGCGCGCATCGTCCGGCTTCAATGTGCCGGTCTCGTTTGCCCTGCTGCGATGGTTGATGGAGGAATGGAGCGACATGGACGAGCCGCCGCTGCCATTCGCAGGCGATTTCTTGACGTCAACCGGCAGCATGACCTCCACCTGGAGCACGAGGGGTCGGCCCTCGATCTTCGGCGGAATGTCCGCCAACACCCAGCACAGTCCCGTAATGACCACAGCCACGGTCGCCAGCACGCCGGCGGCCGAGCCGAAGGCCTTGAGATAGCCCAAGCCGTTCTGCGGCCCCATGACGCCGCAGGTGACGAGCCCGGTGACCAGGCCGACGATGGCTCCGATCAGGGCCATGAAGATGATGAAGTAGCCCGATCCGCCCTCCCGCCCGGAGATGTGATACCAGCTCACGCAGGCGCTGCTGATTAGGCCGCCGCCCAGGAGGCCGACGATGGCCACCGGCAGCGAGAGGAGGAAATAGATGATCCAGTGCATGACGTGATGAGCCTACATATCCAGCGCAGGAGCGGTATCCGACCTTGGGCTTGGAACCAACGATTGTGCCGGGAAGAAACTGCGACTTTGGTCGGAACCGGAGGGTTGGTGGGACGTGTGTTCGACCAGAGAATGAAGCGCACTGAGAATCCCTGTGCTGACGGCCACACAAAGCGGCTTCTCCGTCGGAACCATGCCGCCCGACGTGGGGCGGGCTTTCGGACCGACCGGTGCCGGCAGGAGCCGCAATCAATCCGCCTAGCGTTTGGGCGGTTCGACCTTTTCTTTGAAGTCCTCAATCGCCTGGGTGAAATCCACGCCGGTGCCGGCGAATTTTTCAGTAAGGACGCGGAACATCTCCGTGCCCCAGCTTCGCAAGCGCTTGAGATTTTCTTTGGTCGTGTAGTTGGCTGCCGGAGCGTCCCCCACCCAGCGGTGCATGGCTCTGAGCGCGGGGCCGGCGAGCCGGGCTTTCTCCGTAGGCGACAGCGTGGCGCTGTAAAGAAACTCCACCGCCGGTTCGATGTGGCCAGATTTCAATGCGGTGGAGAGCTGTTCCACGAACTTGGGATTCGAGCGCAGGCGGGCGGTGGCGGCCTCGCGCACTTCCGGACGGTCATACCGGGTCGCCCGGCCGATGAGGTCGTCGAAATCCTTTCCTGGATCGAGCGTTGAAATCTGGGTGAGAATTTCTTTGGCCGATGGACCTGGATTGCGGAGTCGGTGGGCAATACCCGCCATCGTGCCGAAACCCGTGTGGACGAGCCAATAGCCGCCAAAGCCGACGCCGACGACGAGGCTCAGCGCGGCAAAAATACTCCAGGGTAAACGAATCACCTGCGGCGAAAATCCGAGCGTGAGCTTGGGATTAACGCTCAAGACAACCACCAGCATGGTGGCGAAGTGAACGAGGTAAAGCGGCGGGGAATAGATCGCGCTCGGCGTGAATCCCGGCCGGATATACAGGCCGATGAGCACGAACGAAACGGCCGCCAGCGCGAGCGTCGCGGCCACGGTGAGCGTGTAAAGCGCGGGTCGGCCAAGTCGCAGCCAGTCGAATCCGCCGCTGGCGGTCGCGCACAGCAACGCGACCATCAACACCAGCCACAGCGGAATCAAGATAGTCAGGGCGGGCGTGACCCATTCGCTATTGCTGAGGTGCTTGCGCGCGTAATCCGACAGCAGATTTTGCAGCGGCAGCAGGAAAATAAGGGCGGCGAGGGCGACGCAGATGTTGCCGGTGGTCTGTTGGAATGCGGATGAGTTCACAGATTGAATGGGTTTAACGTAGGGGAATCATTTGAGAAGCGCGACGATGGCGACTACGGCCATGATCACCGTGGGGAGAAACGCGGCGCCGGCCGCCCAATTGTGCTGACCCCCGCGCATCAGGAAAATGCCAACCATAACGCCCGCGCCGCCGAGCACGCCAAAGCCGGCCATCCAAAGCTTGAGCGCGCGGATTTCGGCGGGCGAGGAATTCGCGCCCATGGCGGCGCACATGACCACCATCGTGAGCGTGACGAGGACGGTGCAGACCATCGCGAGAATCGGCAGAAAGGATTTCATGGGAGTGGGGTGAGAAGCGATCGGTCGCGGGCTAGCTGCTGGTTTCTGTGGGGTCGTAACCGAATTCGTGGACCAGCGCGGCGTGGAACTGGTCTCGTTCGTGCGAGAGTGCCTCGCCTTCACCACCGCTGGTGGCCCAGCCCGCGTAAGTGCCCATCCAACCCACGGCGAGCTTGAAAGCCGCGATGGCGCGTGGCTCGTTGCCGGCGCGTTGAAACATCCGCATGCGCTGCGCATACATCTCCGCGATGGACGAGGCGACGCCGATGTGATCGTAGGTCCGCCGCATCGCCTGCTCCACGTCTTCGAGTTGGTCCGGCCCGTCCGCGCTCTGCGCCGCGCGCGCCCAGTCGGTGGCGCTGCTTGGCTCGGGAGTTTTTTCGGGCCGCGGCACAATCATCTTCCGTTCGCCCGGCTTGCGGAATCCCCTGATGACGCGCGGTGGGGTGATGTCCTCGCCCAGTTCAAAAAATTTGCGCATGTGACCGTTGCGCGGGCCGGTCATCGCTTTATCCGAAAACTTCAGCCTGATTTTCCCCGACGCACGTTCGATCTCAATGCAGGTTTCCCGCCGGATTTGATCGAAGGAAAGCCCGCAGATCACTCCGCTCTCGCCGGCGTGCAATGAGATGCCAGCGGCGTCGATGAAGTCGCGGAGAACGGTCACTCGGTGGTCGACGCGGAGATGATCGATGGTTGCGCTCATGAGTTTGTTGCGGGTGCGTCCAAGGTTGCGGCTGAATGCGGGGTGGATGGGCAGCTTAGGCCGGCCACGGGAACTTGACGGACTTGGCGACGTCGGCGGTGCCGTCGAACTTGCGGAGCTGGACGAGGATCTCGATCTCGGAGGGCTGGCCGTTGGCCACGTGGACGCGGAACTGGATGTTGCGCGCGTCCGAGGGGCTGGGGTCGAAGCTGTAGCCCCAGGCGAAGAAGGCCTTGCCCTGGGCGCCGGTGGAGCGCGCGTTGGTCTTGATCATGGCGGGTTCGAAGACGCCGCCAGCGGTCTGCGAGGACTTGATGCGCACGCGCCAGTCGCCGGAGCTGTCGGTCTCCTTGTAGGCGACGAAGGCGTAGTCGCAGTTGAGCACGGCGTCGTAGGCGTCGACGTAGGCGAGGTGGGTGTAGGAAGCGCCTCCGGGGATGTTGGCCGGGGTTTCGATGAGCTGGGGGGATGCGGTGTTCATGGGTTCAGTGAGTTGATGTTTCGTTCGACGCTCACAATGTCGGACATTCCCCGCGGAACCGGAATAGGACTTGGGCCGGAGGCGGGGCGAGGTTTTCGGGGCGTTGTATCCGCCCAAGGGCGGATGGCGGACTGGGAGGTTTGTGGCAGGCCTCCGCTTGTCGAAGTTCTGACGATACTGCGTTGCAGGATCGTATCCGGAACGAGGCGCTCAACGGCGGGGCGGACTTCCAGCCTGCCCCGTGACGAAAACGTTCCCCCATCCTCCGGCTCCCTGATCCGCCCGGACCGTTTGGTTCCATGACGGGATCGCCTTGGGCAGGCAAGATGCACTGCCCTACCTGGCGGGGGCCTCGCGGTCCGCCTTTGACTTGCTTGGTTCCGGCTTACTCGGTGAGCCAACGCAGGTAGACGGGCGCGGTCCACATGACGGGCTGCCAACGCCAGCCGGCGTCGGTCACGGCTTCGATGAAGGGTGCCTTCAGCTTCTGGAGGTCGAAGGTGTAGGCCGTGCTCAATTCGCCGGTGGGCTTGCCGTCGGGCCCGAGCTGCGCGCCGATTACGCGGGTGTGTTCGACCTGGAAGAGCATCATTCCGGTCGCGGCCTTCCAATCGAGGCGGACGCCGCCCGCCCCGGCCGAGGCGTCGAATGCGCTCCAGTATTCGCGGATGCGGACCTTGTGCGCGCCGGCATCGAACTCGAGGACCAGCTTGTGGATGCGCTTCATCTGGTGGACGCGCATGAGGTCGAACCAGCGGGCGTCGGCATAGCGCCAGGTGACTTCGAGGGACATGCCGTCGTCGCCGGTCTTCACCGCGACGGGCGTCTCCGTCTGGTTCACGGCGAGCAGGCGTTGCCGGAGGGTCTCGAAGTCGGTGGCCCGCGCGGTGGCGGGCGGGACGCTGGCGCTCCAGGCGGAGGCCTTGAAGAACCAGCCGACGGCGAGGACGAGATTGATGGCGAGGAAGGAGATCATCACCGGCGTGTTGTTCTTCAGGCGCGTCGAAACCTGCGTCTTGGACACCGCGTCGGCCTTCGTCGCCGGAGCCGCGGCGTCGGTGATCGGCCCGAGGGCGCGGATTCGTTGGGCGATGACGCTTTCACGCGTTGGCGCGGTCCAAGCGTAGAGTTCGTGGCCGGCGGAGACGACGTGGTTCCATTCGCCCTGACCCTTGTAACGTTTGGCCGTCCAGCCCGACGCTGCGCTGCCGGAGGCGTCGGCGAACTGGAAGAACGTCCCGTATCGGTTGAGCGCGGCGGCGGCGACTTCGGGCGAGCTGAAACGCGCGGCCAGGGCGGACTCGCCGCTGGCGTTGAAGGAGAGCTTCGCCTCGGAGGCTTCGGACAGGATGGCGTCCAGCCCGCGCTTCGCGTCGGTGATGAGCGACGGGTCGGCTTTGGGACCGAAGACGATCTCCCACGCGACCGGCTGGAGCGTCGAGGCCGCTTGGGGCTTCGGCATCGGCGAGGATTGGCCGGGCTCGGCGAGCTTGGACGCCTCGCGGCGATGGGCCAGGGCGTCGAGCAGGTGGACGGTGGCCTGCGGCACGCCGACAATGGCGAGGAAGCCGAAGAAGAAGATGAGCGGCTTCAGCGACACGCCGGACCGGAGCATCAGCGTGCCGAGGAAGGCGGCGAGGAAGAGCGAAACCAGCAGGAACACGCCGATGCCGGCGACGGCGGGATACTCGCGAAAGGTTTGGAGAAAGCGTTCCATGGTGGACGATGGTCAACGGTTGAAGAGGGAGGTGACGCCGACGAAGACGCTCAGGACAATGCCCAAGGCGAACGCCATCGCCGCGAGAGCGGTGAGGAGGCAGCCGATGAATTTGCGCGCGCGAAACCACTCGGCGAACGCGGGTTTGTTTTCGGCAAGGATGAGCGCACCCGCGACCGCATTGGCCAGCGCCCCAAAAAAAACCCCGAAACAGATGACCGCAATAATCCCGAACCCGCCCGCGCTAGGTCCCGCCCCGGGGGCCACAAAGCCGTTCACCACCTTGTTGGCGCAGACCAGTAACGCGACGAACAACGCGACATTGACCCGGCCAAGCCACCACCATGACTTGGCGCCCGGCACAAACATCGTGGCGTAGGCCAACGGCACGGCCATGACGGGAAGAAACCACATCAGGCGCTCGAGACTGTCGACATCACGCGTGCTGTAGGAGTAGTGGCGTGAGCAGAAGAAAAACACGCCGACCGTGAGAAGCGCCATGGTGACTTCAGGCCCGAGAAATATTGATAGGGATCGGTTCATGGAATTGGTTTGGGGTCAACAGACGTCATCGTCCAGGGCGGCGAACTCGAGCCCTTGATGCCACTAGGCGGATTTGCCGCCCGGGTATTTTTGCGCGGCAGGTTCAGGCTACGGGTTGGGTGCGGGTTCTTCGTTCTGCTCGCCGCAGTCGAAGATGCAGCTTTCGAGGATCAACTCGGCAAGGTTTGTGGCGACGGCGGCGTGCTCGGGCGTGGCGGTGACGCGGGCGCGCAGCACCAGCGAAGCGTCGCGGAACGGATAGAGCAGGTGGTATTGCTCGAGCGGCTGGGCACCGTCGGCGATGTTGCGGACGCCGAGGGCCTCGATCTTACCCAATGTCATGCGGGCGAACTCGGGATGCGGATAGTCTTTGCGCGTCTGGGCTTCGAGCTCGTCGAGGATGCCCGCGTTGCCGCGGCCTTCGCGGGGAATGAGGTTCATGCTGATCTGCACCTTGCCGCCCGGCTCGAACACGAGGGTCCGCTTGCCGTCGTCGATGACGTGCCAGCCATAGGGGACGTCGAACTGCGCCATGATCGCGCCGGCGGCCAAGGTGGCACATCGGGCTTCGTCGCTCAGGCCGGCGATGTTCGGGATGAGGCCGACGCCGCGGTTGCGGAGGTTGGCGTTGATCTCGTGGTCTTCATCGAGCGCGCTGCTGTCGTCACTGAGCGCAAAGTCGTAGAAGCGGGTCCGCTTGGTCGGCGAATCCGCCGGGAGGGGCAGGATCTTCTTTGCCGGAAGCAGCGGCTCTCCGGTTTCGGAATCCACGACGGACTCAACGTCGGTCGGCACGGCGGGTTTCGCATCGAGCCAGGGTTCGGGAATCTGGGCGGCGGGAACGTCGTCCGGATGCGGTTCGCTTTTGAAGCGCGAGCCCCGCGGAGTTTCGAGGGTAAAGGATTTCAGCATCGCGAACCACGCGTCGCGCACGGTGTCGGCGAACATTTCCGGCGCGGAGAGCGTGAGGTTCAGGAGGCGGTTGCCGTCCTCGAAGAAGGCGAAGCGCACCACCATCGGGCCGAGGTCGGATGGCTGGGTGGCTTCACCGACGACGGCAGGAGCTCCGGCGATGGTGTCGCGGCCCACGGCGCGGGGCTGGAGCTGGTTGTGGTTCAGGAGATACATCGCCCAGTCCTGGACCGTCCCATCGTCGTAGGCCGGGCGTGCGGCGAAGGCGAAGACGATCGCGGCGTGCGGCGCGGTCACGACGGCGAGCGGCACGAACATCGTGGGGTTGGTGAAATCGGCTTCCTCCTTCGGCAGGTCGTGGCTGATCCAGTCGGCGGGCAGGGCCGCCGTGAATCCGAGTTCGGCGATGCGGTCGGGGAAGGTGCGCGGGGCAAGTCTTGTGGTGGAGTTCATGGCGGGAATCATTTCACGGCGGGCACCAGCGTCAGCCGGAGAACCTGGACTAGGAGATGGGCACGACCGGTTTCGCGCGTTCCTGAAGCATCGCGCTTGGCCGACGGAAGGACTGATGGGGCGAATTTCATCAATGGAATCGGTTCAACGGAGTTAACGGTCACTTCGAGACGGCGGGCAGCTTCACGAGGCGGAAGAACTTGGGCTGTCCTGTGGTGGAGAGGGTGACGGTGTGTTCGGTGGCGGTGTCGACGACGGCGGTGGGTTCGGTCGTCCAGTCCTGGCTGGTGAGGGACGTGGCGAACTGGAGGGTGAGACCGGTGGCCGAGACGGGCCAGGAGAGGCGGAGCTGGTTGGCGGCCAGCTTCTGGTAGGAGAGGATGACCTTCGGAAGCGTGGTGATCTCGGCGATGTTCCCGCTAATGTAGAACACTCTGTTTTCAGCACCCGGGGCGTAGGCGATCACCGTGATCCTCCTGACGGTGTAGGCTGCGGGGTTCGGGGCGATGGTCGGAATCGCATCGGAAGTGAAGGCAGTCTGGGTGAGATCGAACATGTCTATCTCCAAACTTCCCTCCGTGACGCCAGGCCCGGCGGGCAAGCCGTTAACGAGGGGGAGGCCGGCGGAGTAGTAGGTCAACGCGTCGTAGGCGTTGGCTTGGTTGTTCCCGATATTGATTCCGGCGAAGTTGTTTTGGGGAGTCGTGTTGGTCGAAGTGAAGGTCGCACCGCCGACGATCATGGTGATCGAGAAAGCCGAATTGGTTCTGAAATAGTAGTCCGCAAAGTCGGGCGAGGCATTCGCATCACTTCCGGAGATGGCCCCCGGGTCGTAGGTGATGACCCCGGTGAATGGCGTCCCAATGGCGACCGTGTTGGGAACGGCGTTGGAGAGGTTGTCGGCCCGAGTCAGGACCCCGTTGAAGCCCCACGTGACGATGGCGGCTTGGGAGTTGGAGGCGGGCAGGAGCCAGCAGAGGAGGGTGAGGGAAAGGGCGATCAGGGTTTTCATGGAGTTTGAAGAGAGGATTGATGCGGAACCTGGGACCATCTGACGAAGTGGGATGGCCTGCCGGAACCCGGCCGCTTCACAAGAAGAGGCACGGGAGCGGAGGAGCCACACGGAAGCCGCGCCGCCCCGGTCGATATCGACCTGGTGCTGCGGGCCATCGCACGCCGTCAGTGGATTGTCCGTCGTCTGCATGGTCTTGTTTTACTGCGGCTGTGATCGGAGCGGTATCGGACCTCGGACGGAGGAAACGGGATTGTTGAATCTGCCTTTCTACGACCTTGGTCGGATCGATCTTGGGGCGGTGCAGTGGCGCGCACGTTCTTTGAGGCCCGCTCAACCCGCTGTGGTGTTCATTGCCAGAGCGACGTCGTCGAGACCGCGCCGGTTTGGGTATCGATGACCACCAGCAGCGGTTCGGAAACTTTGTCAGGAACGGGCAGCCGCGTGCCGACGAAGGCGATGAACCGCGCATCGGGGAGGATCTGCCGCAGGAGAAACCGCTCGAGGCCCGTATCGACTTTCCATGCGAGTTGGCCGGAGGTGTCCGCGCGGGCGACCACCAGCGTTCCCTTCTGGCCGGGCTCGGACGTGTAGGCCATGAGGAAGCCGTTGGGGCCGGACAGCCCGATGGCCTCGGCATCGGGGCCCGCGCAGACGAACGCGGCGTTGAGGAAACCCTCGCCGGGCACCGGGGTGATCGACAGCAGCTCGTGGGTGGACCGTTGCGGGGCCGGGCCGAGCGTCCCCTTGTAGAAATGGCGCACTTCCTTGCCGTCGTCCGCACGCGTTCCGCGTCGAACCCACGATCCCTGCTTGAAACGGCGTCCGGCTTCACGCGGTGAGATCAGTCCCAACCATTCGTTGGTTGTCGGGAACGCGCTGGGAACCAGGTAAGACTCCGGCTTGGAATCAAAGAGTTGGCGGGCGCCGCCGCGATCCCGGTTCGCCGCCGAGGCCTTGAACGATCGGGTGTCTGCGGCAGGAACAAGTTTGCCCGATTGCACCTCCACGCCGCCGAGCCCGGTCACATCGAACCATACGACGCCGCCGTCGAAATCGATCAGGCGGATCAAGCCCAGCTGGGCGGCTTGGAACCCTTTGCCAATGGGGATCAGCCTGCCTGGCGTGCGCCCGTCCACCGGCTGGAGAAACAGGCCGACGCGATAGCGGTCGTTGGCCGGGTTGCGATGCAGCGACACCATGTAGGGCTCGAGCGTCTGGATGAGCGTCGCGATGTGCGTGCCCGCCCGGAGCGAAGGGCCGGCAGGCGAACCGTGCGGCGAGCTGATGGAAAACAGGGTCTTCATGGCGATGGCGGCCGCGGCAAGTGCGAGGACGATGACCGCGAGGATGATCATGAGCTTGGTTTTCCGGGGGCTGTTCACGGGCAGATACATAACGGGGGTGGGTTGAACCGCGCTTCAGCGGATGTTGATGAAGCCACGTTGGTCGTCGATATCCGCCCGGCTGTTCGGCGATTTCTGCCGGATCACTTCACCGGCGACCCGCTGCAGGATCTCGGTCCGGCGGCCTGCTGCCCATGCGTGCTCCCCGGCCCACTCGGCCTCGGTTACGACTCCGATGGTGGCGATGACGTCTCCTCCGCCAAATTCCCAGTAGAAGGACATGCTGCCGGCGGTTTCACGGTAGGTGACCGAGCCGTATCGGCCCTTCTCACTGATCCCGACGCTCCAGTCGCGCGGATTGGACCCGAGGCCGAAGGCTCTTTTAAGGGATTCAAAAATGGGGCGCATGAATGTTGGACGTCGGGAGTGTTTTGAAACGGTTGCCTGTCCGGGGCGGCTCGTTTTGCGGGCCGACGCGAGTCTGGAACCTGTTGGTCCGCTCCGGACGGTCAGGTTTTACCCGGCTGTGGAGCCGGTCGGTATCGGACCTCCGCCGGAGACCGGCCTGCGGAACAAACTCGTCGCCTCCGACCAAAGTCGGAGGCCGGCCCCGGTGAAATCGCGTGAGGGCTGACGGCCAGCCCGGTAGCGTGTGGCGAATGTCATCCGGCCCGAACAGCAGCCCCGCGCCACGCCCGGGCCATTTCCGTAGGATGTGGCTCGCCTACCTCGTGCTGGCGATCGGGTTGCTGGTGACGTGGACGATCCGCACAAGTCTCAAGGAGGCGGCCGAGGCGGAGGATCTGGAACGATTCGAGACCGAGGTGATGCGGAGCTACGCCGCGATGGGCGCGCGCGTGAACCACTACCTCGTGGCCGTGCAGCATCTCCAGGGTTTCTTGCACGCCGCCGGCGAGGTCGACGAGGCGAAGTGGAAGCGCTGGATCCCGAGCATGAACTGGCGCTGGCAATATCCGAACCTGCTCGAGATCGGTTTCGCGGAAAGGACCGGTTCGAACGCCCCGGTCGTGGTTCTCACGGCCACGGCCGGCGGTCCGACCAATTTTTCCGTCGGGTTCCGGTTGGCTGGCGATGCGGCCCTGCAGGTGGCGATGGACCGGGCGACCTTGGAGGCGCAGACGAAGTCGGCCGGCGTCCGGGACTACCCCGGGCAGGGCGGCAAGACGGAGGCCGCCCATGTGGTCGTCTTCCCCGCCTACCGGGGTGGATACGAACCGAGGATGTCGGAACGGCGCGGGGCGCTTCGCGGTTTTGCTTTCGGGGTCTTCCGCGCCGGCGACCTCTATACGGAGACGGCCGGAGCCGAGACGAACCTCCTCGTGAAGATGGAAGTGAAGGACGTGACGGATGCCTCCGCCGAGGCGATGCGCCGCATCACCAACTCCGCCGGAATCACCCTGAGGCAGGGAAGCGACTACATGCGCACGGAGGTCAATCCCGCGCTCGGACGGCTCTGGAGCCTGAGGTTCAGTTCGCTACCCTCGTTTCGCACCAGCTCCAAGCGGGATGTCGCCCACGTGGTGCTCATCACGGGGTCCGCTCTGAGCCTGACCTTCTTCGCCATTGCCTGGGTGCAGGCCGCCGGGCGCAGCCGTGCGCTGCTGCTCGGGGCGGAGATCAAGGCGTTGAACGCGGACCTGGAGAACCGGATCGGCGAGCGCACCCGGCAGGTGGAAGCCGCGAATCTCGGGCTACAACAGGAGGTCGAAGACCGGAAGCGGGGCGAACGGGTCCAGCACGCGACGTTTGAAATGTCCGAGGCCGTCCATTCGGCGGGCGATCTGCGCAGCCTCTACCTGCGCATCCACGAGATCGTCGGGACCCTGATGCCGGCCAAGAATTTCTTCCTGCTGCTGCACGATCCGGCGTCGGACAAGCACGTCTACGTCCACCACGTCGACGAGATGGACGAATGGCCGATCCCGCGGCGGATCACCAGCGGCCTCGTGGGCTACATCCTGCGGACGGGCAACGCCCTCCTTGTCGACCGTGCCTCCATGTCCGACGTGCGCAACGAATGGCATTTCGTTTCCGGCACCCCGTCCGAGATCTGGCTCGGCGTGCCGCTGCTCGTGGGCGGCCAGACGATCGGCGTGATGGCGGTGCAGGACTACAGGAACCCGAAGGTCTACGGCGAAACCGAGAAACAGATCCTGACCTTCGTCGCGGAGCAGACCGCGCTGGCCATCGAGCGCAAGCGTTCGGAAGCGGCCGTGGCCGCCAGCGAATCGCTGCAACGCGCGGCGGACGAGCGGTTCCGCAAGGCGTTCCATTTCAGCCCGGCCCTGATGGTCCTGACACGATTCCGGGACGGCAAGTTCATCGCGGCCAACGATGCTTTCCTCAAGGCTTCGGGCTATCGGGAAGACGAGGTCATCGGGCAGTTCGCGGGCGACTTGAACATCTACGCGCGGCCGGAACAGCGGCTCGAATTCCGTGCGCTTCTCCAGGCCCAGGGCGTGGTGAGGGACCGCGAGCATTTCCTCCTGACCAAGGACGGCAACATCCTGACGCTCCTCGTCTCGGGTGAGATGACGACGATCGACGGCGAGCCCCATGCGATGACCGTGGCGCTCGACATCACGGCGAGGAACCGGGCCGAGCAGGAGACGTTGCGGGCCTTCCAGGCGGAGAAGGAACTCAACGAACTCAAGAGCCGTTTCGTTTCGATGGTCTCCCACGAGTTCCGCACGCCGCTCGGGATCGTCATGTCGGCGGTCGAGCTGCTACAGCACTACATGGAGCGGCTGCCGGCGCCGAAGCGGGCCCAGCTTCTCGAGGACATCCGCAGCGCCACGCGCCGCATGGGCGAGCTGATGGAGCAGGTGCTCCTCCTTGGGCGCGTCGAGGCGGGCCGGCTAAAGGCGGAGTTCGCACCCGTCCAGATCGGGGCGCTCTGCCACAAGCTGCTCGACGAATCCTTCTCCGCCACGAACGGCCGTTGCCCGGTAAAGCTCCTGGTGGATGTTCCCCGCGACCTTCCCGCGCTCGGCGACGAGGCGCTGCTCCGGCACATCTTCACCAACCTGATTTCCAACGCGTCGAAATACTCGCTGGAAGGCTCGGAGGTCCGCTGGAACGTCCAGCGCGATGGCGACGACGCGCTCTTCACGGTCATCGACAAAGGCATCGGCATTCCGGCTGCGGACCTGCCGCGGATGTTCGAGGCGTTTCACCGGGGAAGAAACGTGGGCGAAACCCAGGGGACCGGGCTTGGGCTGCTCATCGTCAAGCATTGCGTGGAGCTCCACGGGGGACGCATCGACGTCATGTCGGAGGAAGGAGTGGGAACGACCTTCACCGTGCGCCTGCCGCTGTTCCGCCCCCGGCCGGCTTGATCGGAACCATCGCAGCGCCCCGCAGCATCGAATCCCGGACGAATCCGAACAGGGCGACCCAGGCTGCCTGCGCGGCCTTGTCGAAACCATCGTCCAGGGTGTCGCGCAGCATGCCGATCAGGGCGGAGCCCACCGTGGCGTAGTGGTGCTCCTTCACGCCGTAGCCCACGTGGCGTGCGCCGAGTTTCTCGAGTTCGGCCTCAAGGGCGGCCGGCTGCTCGAGCATGCTCACGGCCACGCTGAGGATCTCCATCAGCTTGCGTCCCTGCTCCTCGATGTCCGCGCCGAACATCGGCCGGAGCGATGGATCGAGGGAGAACAGCCGCCGGTAGAAGACCAGGGCAGCCACCTGCTTCTGGCGTTCGACCAGGGAGAAGGTGCGGCGGACAAGGTGAATCTGCTCTGGATCCATTCCCCGCAATGGAACCACGCGCAACACCGGACGGGCACTCCGACTTTGGTCGGATGGCGTTTAGACGGCGGACCGTGCAAGGTCAAACCTGCCCGCCATGAAGAAGATCCTCATCATCGAAGACCAGGCGCCCATGCGCCGGAACATCGCCCTCATGCTGGAACTGGAAGGCTACGAAGTCCTGACCGCCGAGAACGGCCGCGTCGGCCTCGCCCTCGCCCTCTCCTCCAAGCCGGACCTCGTGCTGTGCGACGTGATGATGCCGGAGATGGACGGCTACGGCGTCATCCAGGGCCTGCGAGCCGAGAAGGAGACCGCCACTCTGCCCTTCATCTTCCTGACCGCGAAAGGCGACAAGCCCGACGTGCGCATCGGCATGAACTTCGGCGCCGACGACTACCTGACGAAGCCCGTCGTCCGCGACGACCTGCTCGCCGCCGTCCAGGTCCGACTGACGAAGGCCGACGCCGTCGAGGAACGCGTCCAGGCCTCGGCCGGAGCGGGCGGGTTCAATCCCGATTTCAGTTCGCATGAACCGCTGAAGACCGCGCTCCAGATCACCAGCCGTGAAGCCGAAGTGCTTCTCTGGGTCGCCCAGGGCAAGAGCAACGGCGACATCGCCACGATCCTCGACATGAGCGAGAAGACCGTGAAGCAGCACCTGGGCAGCGTCTTCCAGAAGATCGGCGTCGAGGGCCGCAACGCCGCCGCGATCCGGGCCTTCGAGGTCTTGAGCGGGCCGAAGAAAACGGGTTGAACAACCTGGTAGCCGTCGCCGACGGGGCGTCCGTGGAAAGGGCGGCCAGCGCTTCCGACAACATCAAGGGCCATGTCGCAACCTTACTCTCACTCGTTTTCTTAATCCGAACGGGACGACGCTAACGAATCGAGAATCCCCAGACTCGTGCCATAAGCTGACAGCCTTCGAATCGACGGAGTTCCATCTCCGGCGCGGAAAGCCCCCGGAGCATGTCAGTCGTTGCACGGTCGCTTCATCACAGGAGTCTGGCCGGGACACTGCCGCATCAAGACGACCTCCCTTGAGCTTCGGCGGAATTGTGAGAGCTTCGCCGCATGTCTTTGACGGCAATGGCCAGCGCTTCCGTTCTCTCCCCCGGCGAACGGGTCCGCCGCTGGCTTGAGGTCACTCCCGTCTACCAGACGCCGCTTGTCCAGGCGGCCCTCGCCCGGGCCACCGGCAACGACGACTGCGGGTGGTGGGATCTCCTGCCTTTCATGACCAAGCGGGATTGGCAGAAGGGCTTTCCCGCAAATTTCCTTCCTTGGGCGTCGTCGGTCGACGAGCTGGAGGACCATCCGGAGATCGAACTGGATTTCACCTCGGGCACATCGGGCGAACGCGCGCCGCTCATCATGCCGAGGGGCTGGTGGGCCGTGCAGGAACGACGGGCGCTGTTCCTCAACCGCCACGTCGCCCGCATCCTCGACAAGATCGCCGCTCCCCGCCGGGCCACGCTGTCCGCGCCCGTCTGCAACGGCGACGTCAGCTACATCGGCCGGCCATCGTTCGCGGACCGCAGCGTGGGTGGGACCCTTTTCCTCAGCCTTTCGGCGAACCCCTGGCTCTGGGGTGCCGCGGAGTTTGAGCGCATCGCAACGGAGATCGCCCGATGGCAGCCCGACTTCCTGGATCTCGATCCGGTCTACGGCGCGGCCTTCGCGGGCTTCTGCCGGGAACGTAGGCTTCGGTTTCCGACGGTTAAGTTCATCCTCTCCAGCTATGAGTTCGTGAGCACGGTCCATCGCAGGCTGATGGAGGAGGTGTTCGCGGTTCCGGTCTTCAACCTCTACGGCTCCACCGAGACGGGCCATCTGCTGATGGAGGACGAGCACCAGCGCCTCCGGCCGAGCGGCGAGACGGCCTTCCTCGAATGCGTCGAACCTTCGCCGGACGGCGCGGCCCAGCTCGTGGTCACGACCCTGTCCAACGACGTCATGCCGCTGGTCCGTTACCGCATCGGCGACCATGTCGAACGACTCGCGGACGAGTCCGGGGACCACTTCCGCCTGCTCGGCCGGGTGCGTGATGCCTTCCATATCGCGGGTCGGATCGTGACGACGGCCGAAGTGGACGCCTGCTTCGCTGCGATGACGGGGATCGCGCACTACCAGCTCGCCCAAATCGCGGCCGACCGTTTTCGCCTCCGCTACATTGCCGATGGTTCGGGTCCCGATTCCGCCCGGCTGGTCGAACTTCAGGGCGAACTAGGCCGCATTCTCGGGTCCGGCAGTGAAGCAGCCGTGGAGCAGGTCGACCAGTTGCTTGCGGAACGATCCGGAAAGTTCCGTCTGACGGTGCCGCTGGCCGCTGCGGCTCGGTAGAGCTGCCTCCCTACGATCCTTCGCGCTCGGCGCGATCTTCGCGGATGAATCCAACCTGCCAACGGTCCAACCCCGGGGAATGGCTGGACAGGGCCTTCGCGGATTCCCTAGCGTCCGCCCTCTTTTCCGGCCTGCTCTCGTCAACCCAAGAGCGCCCGAACCCAAGATGCTCGTCAGCCTGCTGCAAAAGATGGTCAGCACCGCGTATCTGGACGCCTGCCAGCGTTGCAACGACTGGAGCGGCCGGCAGACGGCGGAGCTCCGTCCCCGTGCGCTGCTCGACGTCGGCTGCGCGGACGGCGCGTTCCTCGGCAAATATCTCAAACACCAGCCCGAGCTCTTCAACGGCATCGAGGCGTCGCCGCCGCTCCGCGAAAAGGCCGAGGCCCGGGGCATCAAGACCTTCGATGTCGACCTCAACGGCGAATGGCCCTTCGCCAACGACACTTTCGACGTGGTGCATTGCTCCCAGGTCATCGAGCACCTGCACAACACCCGCCTCTTCGCCCAGGAGATCCATCGCGTGCTCAAGCCCGGCGGCACCGCGTTGATCACGTCGGAGAACCTGACGAGCTTCCTCAATCTCGGCGCGATGGCCTTCGGCTACACGCCGTTCACCCTGATGCGCTGCTGCGGCTGGTATCTCGGCAACCCGCTCGGGCTGCATTACCAGGAACACGTCAGCGAAGACGTGCCGGTGACGCACCCCGCCTTCGCCGGCGTGACCGGCCATGTCCGCGCGCTCGGCGTGCTCCAGGCGCAGGAGCTTTTCCAGCGGATCGGCTTCGCCGACGTGCAGGTTTCGTCCTATGGCCTGATGCCCTTCCCGAAGTGGCTCGGCAAACCGCTCGAAAGCTTCATGCCCCGGCGCGGCCACCTGCTCCTCGTCCGCGCGACCAAGGCCAAGACCTGATCCGCCATGGGACTCGACATCAACGCCGTCCGTTTCCTCATCGCCGCGCACCAGCGCGGCGTGCGTCACCGCGATGTGCTCATGCTCGGCCGCCAGGATCTCAACGTCTACCCGGCCGCGATGGTGAAGGAACTCCGGAAACACGGCCTTCCGGCCGACGAGTTCCTCTCCAACGACCCGGCCAAGGTGCGCTACGCCGAGCCGGTCTTCCGGGCATTGGGGGCGACGAGCGTCCAGTCGATGGACGCCTCGTCGTTCGAAGGAGCCGAGCACGTCCACGACCTGAACCAGCCGATCGGTGCGGAGCTGAAGGAGAAGTTCGACCTCGTCTACGACGGCGGAACCCTCGAGCACATCTTCAACTTCCCCCAAGCGCTCAAGAACTGCATGGAGATGGTCCGCGTGGGCGGGCACGTGATGATGCATACCATCACCAACAACTGGTGCGGCCACGGCTTCTACCAGTTCAGCCCTGAGCTATTCTTCCAGGCGTTCTCCGCCCCTAATGGCTTTGTCGTGGAACGCATGGTCGCGCATATCGTCGGGCCTTACGGCCGCTGGTATGAGGTCTCCGATCCGGAGAGAATCCGGCAACGGGTCGAGGTCGTGAACACGCTCCCGCTCCATCTTTGGGTCGAGGCCCGCCGCGTCGCGGTGAATCCTGTTTTCGAGGCGGCGCCTCAGCAGAGCGACTACACGCCCCGTTGGGATCCGGCGACCAAGCCTGAGGTCGTCTACCAGCCGGATCGAAGCGCCCTTTCGCGGGTCGTGCCCGGCTTGGCCCGCGTCTTCAATGTCGCGAAGAACGGCCTGACCCTTCTGCACCGGCAAAGCCTGCGAAACCGGGCTCGCTTCACCGTCATCCAGAAACCATGAGCGCCCTCCGCAGCTTTGTCCGCCACACTGCCGTCGGGCGGTTGGCAGTGATCCCCTACAGGCTCGGTTGGGCCTGGCTCCAGGCCCTGAAGCAGGCCGGCCGGATGACCGCATGGGCCTTCACGTCGAAGGAGTATTACAACCACACCTACCACCTCACGCCGCTGAACCGCCGGTATCTCGCCGAGTTCACCGCCGTGGTCGCCGGGAAACCGTGGCTCGAGATCGAGCGCTATTGCCGGGAGTTGGAGGACGACCAGTCGCTCCGCGACAAGCTGGTCGCTGCCACTCTGGCCTCACCCGATCGCCACAATTCCGACGCCGAGCCCCGCTACGGCCGGCGCATCGGCTGGTATGCCCTGATCCGCGCGCTCAAGCCCAAGGTCATTGTCGAAACCGGTGTTGATCGCGGCCTCGGCACCGTCGTCATCGCCGCTGCGCTCAAGCGCAATGCGGCCGAGGGGTCGCCCGGACGCGTCTACGCCACCGACATCATCCCGGACTGCGGCCACCTCTTCCTGCCGGAATACCGCGACGTCGGCGAAATCCTCTTGGGCGACTCCGTGGAAACACTGAAGAAGTTCAGCCAACCGGTGGATCTTTTCCTCCACGACAGCGACCACCGGCCGGAATACGAGTGGGCCGAGTTCCTCGCCATCGAGCACTGCCTGCACCCGGGTTCCATCGTCCTCAGCGACAATTCGCAGCAGTCGGTCAAGCTGGCCGAGTTCGCCGAGAAGACCGGCCGCAAGTTCCTCTACTTCCAGGACCAGCCCGACAAACACTGGTGGCCGGGCGACGGCATCGGCGCCGCTTTCTGATTCAGGTAGGGCGACGGCTCCGGCCAAGCCGCATGTTGAGGTGATTTCAACGCCGATAAACAGCCGTCCCCATCGACTCGTTCTCGTCGATTGTCTTCAGGTGTCTGAACCCCGCTTCACTCAGCACCGCTTCTAACTCAGGAAGACCGACTTCCCATTTGTGCCATTCCACGATCACGGAATCACATTGCTGAAGAAACCCGCGCTCCGCCTTCAGGAACCGCAGCTCCGATCCTTCGATGTCGATCTTCAACACGTTGCAACGCAGGTCGCCGAAACGCTTCCGCCACTGCGTGGCGATGCTTAGGCAGGGAACATGGATCTTCTCCCACTTTCCGTTCAGCCCTGCGGCCACCGTGTCGGGCATCTTGCTCATTGAACAGATGTTGGATTCGTAGACGAAGAACTCTGCGGAACCGCCTTCCGGTCCCTCTCCTACGATTCCGTTCAGACCGTGGATCTCAGGCATTCCATTGGATTCAGCGTGCCAGCGCGCTTCCTCCACTGCGGAAGGATTGGCGTCGACCATGAGGCCCTTAAGCTTTCGTCCTTTCGCCAGATGCATCAGCCAACAGGAAAAATAGCCGACGTTGCAGCCGAGATCGATGTAGGTGGTGAAGCCTGCGGGCAGGAGGGTTGGGTCGTAGAGGACGTTCTTGTCGAACATCTCGTCCGCCAATGGGATGCTCTCCAACCGGGTGGCCCTGTAGCGGACTCCGCTGCCAGGCAGGGTCCGCATGCTCGGAAACCTCTTCAGCCAAGCGTTTCCCAACCGGTTCAGCCGGAGAAAACGCGCGGTTGCTCTTACGAACGAGGACCTTGAAAGGTGCGAGACCAGTTGCCGCATCACGAGGCGAGTTGAAAGGACCAACCGGTTTCAAACCAGAGCAAATTCGAATCAACCAACCGTCTCTTTCTTCGGAGCAGTCCAAATAGTTTTGGCGACAGTAAATTTGGGACACGGGTGCCCAGTTTCAATCTTTCTGGTTGTAAGGATCATTGGTCTATGAGCTTATTTTGGAGGAGCAAGGACATTAAATGAAGAAACTCATCAAAACACTTTTCACTGTCGCTGTGGTTTGCGGATTCGCTTCTCGAGAATTGGACGGTCGCTAGATTGTCGACCGACTTTTCCTCGACCAGCAATCCCGCCAACGGATGGACTCTTGGATACAAGGGCACGACCAACGGAGCATTTGTTCAATACACTGCGGCGTTCTCGGGATCCGCCGGGGCGGCGAATTTCGCCTATTGGGGTCGTGTTGCGAATACGGAGTCTTTCATCAGAAAGAACGTCGGGCCCGGTTCGGCGACCGTGGGTGGTCAGGGCACTTTCCCCGTTGGGGGGCTCAGCGCAAATCCAGCCCCAAGCGGCGCTCCGGACAACTATGCGGTTGCGCGCTACACGGTCCCTTCCAACGGGACCTACCGGGTAACTTTCTGGGGCAACGCCACCGGAAGCGGCAACACCTACATCCAGTTGGGGACCGGCTCGGTCGACTACCTCGGGCGGTTTGTTTCGGCCGGAGGCTCCGTCGGATACACCAACGACCTGTCGCTTGTCGCCGGGACCGTGATTGATGTCGCCATGGGACGCGGTGTGGACAACAGCAACTTCGGCACAATCGTCCAGTTCGACCTCTCCGTCGAGCCTATCGGCCCAAGTTCATTTATTCCCGACATCGCATTTTCTCCCGCGCCCGGGTTCTTCACGAATCTGACGACTGTATCTATGGTGAACAACGTCGGCTCGGGCCAGATCCGCTACACGGTTAACGGCTCGGATCCCACGGCGAGTTCGACCCTTTACTCGACTCCCCTGACGCTGACGGGCAGCTCCACCTTCCGGGCCGGTCTGTTCCTCAACGGCTTCCCGATCTCGGCCGTCTCCACCGGCGCCTTCACCCAGGTGCTGGCGGATGGGGTCAAGTTCGGTCCCACCCCCGGCCTGTTCACCAACTAGCTGACTGTCCGACTGACCAACATCGTGGGAGTCGGCGAAGTCCGGTTCACGATCAACGGCGCGAACCCGACGGTTGGTTCCACGCTCTACAGCGGCGCGTTCACCATCACCAGCAACGCGACGATCCGGGCGGGAGTGTTCCTCAACGGATCGCCGGTTTCCCTCGTGGCCGTCGGCGACTACGGCCGCGTCTACGCCCTGGCCGACGGCATCCCCAACAGCTGGCGCCTGCAGTATTTCGGCGCTGGTTACCTGACCGATCCCCGCGTCGGTGCCGCCACGGACGCCGATGGCGACGGCAGCTCCAACCTGCAGGAGTATCTGGCCGGAACCGATCCGCTGAACCCGCTGTCCGGCTTTACGGTCGGCATCCAGGCGATTCCCCGCATCACCTTCGTCTCCATCCCCGGCACGACCTACAAGATCCTGCGCCGCGACAACGCCAACTCGTTGACGGGCGTCGAAGTCGGCCAGGTGACGGCCACGACGGCCCAGACTTCCTTCATCGACACGTCGGTGAGCAATCCGACGGGCTTCTACACGGTCCAGCCGGTGCCCTGACCTGGTGACACCCTGATCCACCGCAGCCCCGGACGGCCCCGCCGTCCGGGGCTTTTTGCTGGCCGGCCCCACCTTGCCCCGACCGCTTCACGGCCCGCTCCTCGACTTCTGTGGTGGCGCAGGCCTCCGGCCTGCTCTTTCCGGCGTCCCGCCGGAGAGGGTCGAGCGGGTCGCAAACGAAGTCGCCGTTCCCTGCGAGCCGGAGCGCCCGGGCTCCGCGAGGCGGGGGCGATGGCTTTTCCGGAGTCCAGGCTTGCGGATGAACGCCACAAACTGTTCCGGGCGCGACGCCCGGAACAGCAGGCCGGAGGCCTGCGCCACCCGATCCCAGTCACCTCGTCCACCACATCCGCCAGCGTGATCCGCCCGCTCTCGGTTTGGTTCCAAGCCGGAAGCGCAGTGGGCAGGCAAGATGCGCTGCCCTACCTTGCTGTGACCGCTTCGCGGCCCGTCTTCGCCTGAATCGTTTCAAGTTGGACTGAAGGTTTCCAGATCAGGGGAACCGCGCCTTCAAGTCCGTGACCAAGCGCGGAAGGTATTCGCCATAGCGGGCGTCGGGTGCCGCGGCTTTCGTGGGCAGGTTGCGGATTTCGGCGGCGACGGCGGAGGCTTTCGCGCCGAGCAGGTCGAGCGAAGCCACGGCGTTCAAGGCCGTGAAGATGTCCGTCTGGTCGGCGTTGGCCAACGCGATCAGGTTCTTCAAGCCGAGGTTCGCCTCGTCGCCGTTGTTGCCGTAGCGGGCCAGGGCCAGCGCAGCTTGGACGCGCACGATGGGAGCGTTGTCCTGCAAGGCTTCCTTCAATTGCGACGTCACCGGCGCCACACCGTCCTTGCCGCGCATGATCAACCCCAGCACCGCCCAGTAGCGCACCGAGGCGTCCTTGTCGGAGAGCGCATGGACGAGGGCGGGGTTGTCCTTTGGGTCGCGCATCGAAGCGAGTTCGGCCATGGCGACGATGCGTGTGAGGTCATACTTCGCCGTGTCGTGTCCGACGTCATACGGCGAGCCGCCTTTGGCGAGATCGTAGCGGATGCCTTCAGGGATGAAGCCGACATCTCGAATGTGCACGATGTGGTCCCGCTGGGCGGTGCGGAGCCTGGCTTTAATTTCCTGATGTGCGGGCGACGCGGCGAGATTCTTCACTTCATCGCGGTCGGTCTGCAGGTCGTAGAGTTCCTCGGAGGGCTTTTCGTTCCAGAAGGCATCCTGGACCGGATTGAGCGCCCCCTTGTCATGGAGATCCTTCCAGACCCGCGTCGTCGGCGTTTGGAACATGTAGTCGATGTGCTGCCCGTAGATCAGATGCGGCAGATAGTTGCGGATGTAGACGTAGCGGCCGTCGCTGACGCTGCGCACGAGGTCCAGCCGTTCGTCCATGCGCCCGCGAAACCCGTGGAGAAACTGCGGCGCAGTCCCGATGAACTTCCCGAGGAAGGCTGTTCCCTGCATCCACTCGGGCGGATTCACACCGGCCAGGCTGAGAAGCGTGGGGGCGAAATCGACGAAGCTCACGAGCCGATCCGATGTTCCGCCCGCCTGATAGTCGGCGGGCCGCAGGTCTTTGAACTTCTCCGGAATGTAGACGATCAGCGGCACCTGCAGGCCGGAGTTGTAGGGCCAGCGTTTGCTGCGCGGCATGCCGGACCCGTGGTCGGCGTAGTAAAAGACGATCGTGTCTTCGGCAAGGCCGGCCTCCTCCAGTTCCTTCAGGCGCGCGCCTGAATCGGCATCGGCCGCGGTCACCTGGTCGTAGTATTGGGCCCAGTCCTTCCGCACTTCGGGGATGTCCGGGTGATAGGCGGGAACGCGGACCTTGGCCGGATCGTGCACGGCGACATGGGGGGTCTTGCGGATCTGGCTTTCGTGGCTCTTCTCCGAGTTGAAGACGGCGAGGAACGGCATTCCCGCCGGGCGTTTGCGCCAGTGGGCCGTCTTCGCCGACGCGTCCCACACATTGCCCGGCTTCGACACGTTGTAGTCCTCCTTGGCGTTGTTCGAGCAGTAGTAGCCGGCTTCGCGCATGAGCTGCGGATACATCTTCAGTCCCACCGGATAGCCGACCATGCTGCGCATGTGCTCGCCTCCCGTCGACGTGGCGTAGAGCCCGCTGATCAAGGTCGTGCGCGCCGGCGCACACACCGGGGCGCACGACCAGGCCTTCGTATAGCGCAGGCCGCGTTTGGCGAGCGCGTCAAAGGCCGGCGTGGTCGCGAAGGCGTCGCCATAGCACCCGACGTGCGGACCGTGGTCCTCGTTGACCAGCCAGAGGATGTTGGGCTTGGCCCGCTCGGCGGCACTTGCCGGGATCGCGAAAAAAATTCCAGCCGCGAGGAGTGGAATCGCTGCGAAGAAGGGAGGAATGCGCATGGGAATGCCGGTGGAGTAGCACACCACTTCGCGGCCTGCCGATCCAATTCCGCTCAGCCGGGACGGAGAACCGTGACGGCCCCGTCGCTCATTGTCGCCACGATCGGCGCGCAGTCGCGATCAAGACAGATGGCCACGTCGGCGTGCAGTTCCGGGTGCGCCAGCAGCCGGCGGCCGTTGCGCGAATGCCGGATGGCCCCGGCGAGATCGGCTTTTGCTCCAAGCCAGATGTGCCGGGCGATGGCGACGGAATCGGCCATCGCCGACTCGCCGAAGTGGTCCCAGACAAGATCCGCCATTGCCCCGGCGGCGAGCGTGTCTTCGTAGGCGGCTTCCTCATACGTGCCCGCGCAGACGAGGAAGAGCTGCTTGGGTTCGCTCGCGAGGACGGCGGTCGCGGTGGCCGTGAGATTGGGAAACGAGCCGATGAACACCTGCTTGGCTCCGGCGCAGGCCCGCAAGGCGCGGGTGCCGTTGGTCGTGGTCATGATGATCTTCCGGCCAGCCACCTTCGCTGGAGTGAATTCACGCGGTGAATTGCCCAGATCGAACTCCACTCCGCCCGTCAGCTCCGCGCCGATGCGGAGGCCGTGGCGTTCGCCCGCCAGCAGCGCCTCGGGAAACGTCGCCCGCAACGCCAACGCGTCGGGGATGTCGTTCACCGGCAGGACCGCCGCCGCGCCGTTGGCCAGGGCAAAGGTCATCGATGTCGTGGCTCGCAGAATGTCGAACACGACGCACACAGCCCGTGAGAGATCACGCTTCTGCAGCGCCATGAACTCGGCCGGGCTGAACAACACTTCGCAGGACTTGGCTGTGGCCATGAGGAAAGCGTGGAGCGTGGCCGATGATTCGGAAAGGTAGGATCACCGATACCGGCCTCCGGCCTCCGGCGATCGGTTGATCCGCCACCTTCCCTTGAACTTGGCCGCATCGGGCCCATGGTTGACGCATGAAGTCCGCCTACGAACTCGCGATGGAACGGCTGAACAAGTCCCAGCCCATGGCCAAACTCACCGAACGCCAGAAGGCCGAGATCGCCGACCTCGATTCAAAATACGCCGCCAAGATCGCCGAGCGTGAGATCATGCTGAAAGGGAAGATCGGCGAGGCGGCGATGGCAGGTGACTTCGAGAAGCAGCAGGAACTCGAGGCCGAGCTGGCCCGCGAGCGCAAGGCGCTGCAGACCGAGTGGGAGGAGAAGAAGGAACGCGTCCACGACCGGAAGTAGTTTCGCGTCCAAGGCACTGGCGGTTCCCGTTTCGTCAGCCACCTTCCCCCACCAACGGCGCCGGCGCGTCGTGCTTCCATGAATACCCTTGGCGACAGCTTTGAGCGCGTTCACCACAGCCACCTTGGTGATCCTGGGGCCGCCAGTTTGAATCAGGTGGCCGTCCCGGACCTCTGGCAGCAGCAGGCCGTGGCCGCATTGCGCGACGGACAGGACGTCGTCGTCCATGCTCCGACCGGCGCGGGCAAGACGCTCGTGTTCGAGCTGTGGTCGAACCAGGGCAAGAACCGCGGCCAGGCCATCTACACCGTGCCGACACGCGCGTTGGCCAATGACAAACTGGCCGAATGGCGCGCACGCGGTTGGAACGTCGGCATCGCCACGGGTGACCTCGCGGAAAATCTCGAAGCGCCCGTCATCGTCGCCACGTTGGAGACGCAGAAGAACCGGCTCATCCGCGGCGATGGCCCGACCCTGCTCGTCGTTGACGAGTATCAGATGATCGGGGATGCCGACCGTGGCCTGAACTACGAGCTGGCCATCGCCCTGGCGCCGCCGCAGACGCAGCTGCTCCTGCTGAGCGGCAGCGTGGCCAATCCCGAACATATCGTGAAATGGCTCACGCGCCTTGGCCGGCGCGCCTTGCTCGTCCGCCATGAGGAGCGGCCCGTGCCGCTGGAGGAGATCGATGGCAACAGCCTGAACTACTTCGTCCCGTCCGAGATCAAGGGCTACTGGCCGCGTTTCGTGGCCAAGGCCCTTGCCGAGAATCTCGGCCCCGTCCTCGTCTTCGCCCCGCAGCGTCGCGCCACAGAAGCGCTCGCGGCCGAGCTTGCGCGCTATCTGCCAAACCCGAATCCGCTCCAGCTCACGGCCGAACAGAAGCAGGTCGTCGGCGAGAAGATGGCCCGGATGCTCAAGTCGCGTGTGACCTACCACCACAGCGGCCTGAGCTACACGACGCGGGCCGGCGTGATCGAGCCGCTGGCCAAGGCCGGCCAGCTCCGCGTCGTCGTCGCGACGATGGGCCTCGCCGCCGGCATCAACTTCTCCCTCCGCAGCGTCGTGCTCGCGGGCGACTCCTACCGGCGCGACAACGTCGAGCACGCCATCAAGGCCGACGAGATTCTCCAGATGTTCGGGCGCGCTGGGCGTCGCGGCTTGGATGAATGCGGCTACGTGCTTGTCTCGCAGAACGGTCTCCGCCTCGCCGACGGCCGGCCCGCGTGGCTGTCGCGCAGCGGCATGATCGACTGGAATGCGCTGCTTGGCCTCATGCACGCCGCGTCGGTCCTGGGGCGGCGGCCCTTCGAGGAAGCCGTGCGCGTGCAACAACGGCTTTACACCACCAAGCCGATCATCCTCGGGGTCGAGGAATCGCTGAAGCATCCGGACGTTCCCTGCGGCCTGCAAACCGACGCCGAACGCGCGCGCTATGTCCGCACAATGGTCCGCGAAATCTTCAACAGCCGGGGCGAATGGGAACGCCTCGGCCAGATGAAGGGCGTCCCCGTGCGGGACGTGAAGCTGATCCAAGATGACGCGCTTCTATCGGGCGACACCGCCCCGGCCTTGATCCCCGCGCTCACTTCGACGAAAGCGATCGAAAAGATCGGCCAGGGTTTGATCGTCGTGGTCGGTGAAGCCGATGGCCGACCGCTCTTCGGGCGATCCAGCACCGTGGCGGATCGTCTGGCCGATGGCCGGCTCGTGCTGGCCAAGTGGGTCCGCCGTGCCACCAACTGTCAGCGCCGCGAGCTGGAGCAGAAGGATTGGGAAGAAACCGTCCTGCCCGCTCTTCAGGCTCATCTCGCCGCCCAGCACACGCCCGTTGTGCGGGTCGTTGAAGAAGAGATGCGGCTTATGGTCCATCTCGACGTCGGCGGGCTCCCGCTCCGGGTCGCCATCGATCGGCATGGCGTCGCGTTGTGGCGCCCGCCCGAGCGCGAAACCGTTTCCGCCAACTGCGCCCGCTGTTCCCTCGTCGATACCTGCATGGGTCTTCCCGCCGCCAGCGGCGTGGCGCTCCTGTGGCGACGGCTCGGTCTCGTCAATGCCGGCGGCGTCCCGACGCGACGCGGCCAGGTCGTCAGCTTCTTCCACCAGGGCGACGGCCTCGCGCTGGCGGCGGCGTTGGAGGACGAGAAGTATCCGCTGGAGGAACTCGTCTACGACCTCGCCAATCTCGACGCCGGCTTCCGCTTCAGCGGTGGCGACGCGCGCTTCGATGGACGCCTCGCCTATGCGTGCCGGCGGCTCTTTGGCAGCCAGACGATTCCCGGCTACCTGGAGGACGGCATTCCGCCCAGCTATGGATCCGGCGCGGAGGAAGTGGTCCGCAGCGTCCACCGCAATCCCGAGGCCAAGCACGCCTTCGTGACCGAGTGGACCGGCCCAGGCGACATCGACCGCGTGATCATCGAATGGCGCAGCACCCTCCGCCAGGTCGTGCATTCGCCCGCGCTTGAGTGGCCGCGTTGGAACGAGCTGAAGGCTTTGGCGAAGACCATCCTGAACGAAACCGAATCCCCCACGCTCACCGACCTGCCGAAGCTCGAGTTCAGCCAAACCCGCCGCACGGACCACAAGCTGAACTTCCGGCGGCACTGAACTCTTAAATGGTATGAACTATCCCGATGGTTCCACGGTATGCGTTGGCGACTTGGTATGGTGGAACGAGGGAACTCGCGTAGGCCATATTCAGGGCATCATGGAAACCAAGGCCGAATACCAAAGCTGGGACATGACGGAACCGTTCGTCTTCATCACCAATGAGCATCCATTTAACCCGCAGATGACTATGGGCATCGCTTATCCGGCATCCAGTTTCAACGATGATGGAATCGGCCTGTTGAACTCCGAAGAGCGTGATGCATTCGCCCGGGCGATGACCCATGCGCAGGACCTTTTCTCCAAACCGCATGACACGGTTTCGGTTTCTATCAGCGTGGAGGAATGCCAAACGGTCGGTTGGGTCTTCAATTTTATTGAGGGAAGCGAGATTGTGGGTCAGGTGCGCGTCCCGGCCAAACGTCGTGGATAGGTGTGGGTTGGTCCATCCGCGTTGTCTCGGAGAGCGGCGCAGAGCACCGCGCTGCAAAGACCGGGCGTCCCGCCCCTCCGAGCCTTGATGCTCTTGGTGCGCTCTGTGGATGAACCTCAGCTCGAGGTCAACGCGGCGCGGGCGTCGTTGGCGGCGCCGGTCTTCTCGAGGAAGTAGTCGTAGGTGCCGGGATACGCGATCACGCGGCCGGCGTTCACGTGCAGGACTTTGGTCGCGAGCTGGCGGATGAAGTGCACGTCGTGCGAGATGAAGACCAGCGTGCCCTCGTAGCGCTCCAAGGCGATCGTGAGCGACTCGACGGTGGTGATGTCGAGGTGCGTCGTGGGCTCGTCCATGAACAGGAGGTTCGGCGGATCGACGAGGAACTTGACGAGGTTCAACCGCGTCTTCTCGCCGCCGCTCAGGACACTGGTCAGCTTGAAGATGTCCTCCTTGCGGAACATGAAGGAGCCGAGAATCCCGCGTGCGGCATCTTCCTGCAGGGCCGGGTTGCTGGCGAGGACCTCCTCCAGGACGTTCTTGTTCGGATCAAGCGTGGCCGAGCGGTGCTGGCTGAAGTAGCCGATCTTCGCGTTGTGCCCGAGCTGCCGCGTGCCCTGCTGGAACTCCACGACGCCCGCGAGGATCTTGAGCAGCGTGGACTTGCCCGCGCCGTTCGGGCCGACGAGCACGGTGCGTTCGCCGCGTTCCACGATGAGGTCGAGGTCGGAGTAGACCTTGTTGCTGCCGTAGGCCATGTGGATCCCCTCAAGGATGATGGACCGCTGGCCAAGCCGGGGCGGAACGGGGATCTGGAAACGGAAGGGCTTGCGCGGCGCGTTCGGCTTCTCGATGAGTTCGAGGCGTTCGATCTGCTTGAGCTTGCTCATGGCCTGCGAGGCCTTCGACGCGACGGAGCGGAAGCGGTCGGCGAATTCCTGCAGCGCCTGGATCTCCTTCTGCTGGTTCTTGTAGGCGGCGGAATGGCGTTCGTAGCGGGCTTCGCGTTCGACGAGGTATTCGGTGTAGTTGCCCTCGTAGGCGATGAGCTTCCGCTCGGAGATCTCGTGAACCTGAGTGACGACCTCGTCCATGAACTGCCGATCATGCGAGATCAGGAGCAACGCACCGGAATAGTTCTTCAGGTAGTTCTGCAGCCAGAGGAGCGAGAGCAGGTCGAGGTGGTTGGTCGGCTCGTCCAACAGGAGAAGGTCCGGCTCCATCACGAGCAGGCGGGCGAGGTGCGCGCGCATGACCCAGCCACCGCTCATCTCCTTGGCCGGACGGCTGAACTCCGTCTCCTTGTAGCCGAGGCCGACGAGCATCTTCTTGGCCTTGGCCTCGACATGCGGGTCGTTGAGGGCGTCGTGCTTCGCGTGTGCCTCCATGTATTCCGCGCCGGCCACGTCGCCGGCGGCCTCTAGTTCGTGAAGGCGTTTCTCGAGGCGGGGGAGTTCGCTGGCGCGGCCGGTGGCGACTTCAAGGACGGTCTCGTCGCCGACGACTTCGCCCTCCTGCGGGAGGAAGCCGACCATGGTCCACGGGTCGCGTTCCACCACGCCTTCGTCGGGCGTGTTCTTCTTCAGGATGATGGTGAACAGGGTGGTCTTGCCCGCGCCGTTCGGGCCGACGAGCGCCACGCGGTCGCCCTGGTTGACCTGCATCGAGGCGTTTTCAAACAGGGTGCGTCCACCCACCGACATCTTGAGATCGCGAATTGTAAGCATGTGAAACCGGCGGCCGAGACCGCAGACGGAAGGGGAGGATGCCCGTCGCTTGGTTCCGCTGCCATGAAAGACTGAGGTCTTGTGGGTAGGCATTGCCGCGGCGCCGAAGCCCCGGGGCTATGCCGCGGTTCCAACCGATCTGCACGATGAACAGGGTTTGACCGTGGCGGACGGGTTCTTAGTTTCGCCCGCATGTTCCTGCGCATGTTTGTCGCCCTCGTTCTGGCCGGCTTGTCGGTTGCCGCCGCCGACCTTTCGCCGCAACAGCAGCGCGGCCGCGTCCTCTATGGGATGGCCTGCGCGGCCTGCCACCAGTTCACCGGCCAGGGCGCGCGCGGCGTCTACCCGCCGCTCGCCGCGTCGGACTACCTCATGGCCGACCGCGAACGCAGCATCCATGTCACTCTTCAGGGCCACAGCGGACGCATCACGGTCAACGGCGTCGACTACAACGGCGTCATGCCCGTGCCGCCCATCGCCAACGACGACCAGAAGGTGGCCGACGTCCTCACCTACATCCGCAGCGCCTGGGGCAACAATGGCGACGCCGTAACGGTCGACGAAGTCAAAGTCGCCCGCGCCACGCTGGCCATCGCCGCCGCGAAGCAGCCCGATCCTTTCGCGCCGTTGCCGTCGCCGCCGGACGGTTTCCGCATCCGCGAAGTGGTCAAGCTCCCCGCCCACGGCGTCCGTCTCGCGGCGTTGCCGGGCACGGAATGGATCTTCGTCCTCAGCAACAACGGCGATCTCTACCGCCTGGAACCGGCCAGCGGCGATCTCGTCCGCGTCCTCACGGCCAAGGACTACGCCGACCTTTCGCCCGGCGGCATCGACGCGCTCGGTCTGACCATCGATTCGCGGAAACGCCTCTACATCGTCGCCAACCAGCGCGTCGCCGCGCAGCCCTTCCACACCAACCACGTCGCCATCTTCCGCAGCGCGCCGCTCGGGACGAACGGCCTGCCGACCGGGGTGAAGCCGTGGTTCAAGACGACTTATCCATGGGGCGTCGGCCCCTACAACCACGGCGTCGGCCACATCGCGGAAGGTCCGGATGGAATGCTCTACGTCACCAGCGGCTCACGCACCGACGGCGGCGAAACCGGCACGGATCCGAACCTCTGGAAAGGCGGCGAGACCGATTTCACCGCCGGCATCTGGCGATTCGATCCGCGCAAGGAATCGCCCACGATCGAAATGTTCGCCCGCGGCATCCGCAACGCGTGGAGCTTCGCGTGGAACGACCGCGGCGAACTTTTCAGCGCCAGCAACGGCCCCGACGCCGACATGGCCGAAGAGATGGATTTCGTGCAGCAGGGCAGGCACTACGGCTTCCCGTATCAATTCGCGGACAAGACGGAGAAGGCCTATCCGCACACGCCCGATGCGCCGCCGGGCGTGAAGTTCACCCACGCCATCCGCAGCGTCGGTCCGGCGGCGGGCGGTTCACCGGACAAACCCATGGCCACCTTCGACCCGCATTCGTCGCCCGCCGGAATGGTCTACTGCGGGAGGGACTGGCCCGAGGCTCTGCGCGGGAAGTTCCTCGTCGGCCGCTTCGGCAATCTGATCAAGGAAGCCAACGTGGGTTACGACTTGCTCACCGTGGGGTTGAAGAAGAACGCCGCCGGCGTATACGAAGCGCGCGTGGAGACCTTCCTCGCGCCCGTGGCCCGGCCGATGGACCTGCTCCAGATCGGAAAGAAGCTCTACGTCCTCGAATACACCCGCCCCACCGCCAACACGCCCGGCCGTCCCATGAACCCGGGAAGGATCCTGGAGCTGGCTTGGTGAGGGGGTGAGTGGCTAAATGCAAACGATGTTTGCTCGGGCGACGACGGCGATCAAAGGTCAGCTTGTCGCTGTTGGTTGAGCCTCCGGATCGACTAAAGGCAATTTGCTGGGTGGCGCAGGCCTCCGGCCTGCACTTTCCGGCGTCGCGCCGGAAAGGGTGGAGCGGGTTGAATGCGCAGCTGAGGTTTGTATCCAGCAAGTGCGTCGGACGCGCCGGGAGGCATGCGATCTGGTTCCAATCGAAAGCCCCGAATTGTGCCGGTGGGACACCCGGCTCGGCAGGCCAGAGGCCTGCGCTACCCGGACATGGGTTCGAGGGGCGACCTAGATCTGCGAATACGCCGTGGGCCGGAGGAAGACGCTGTTGATGTTGGTCAGGATCTCCGGGTCGGTGAAGCCGGGCGTGGAACTCATCTTCTTCCACTCCGGGTCGGCGATGAATCCGGCCCAGTTCTTCTCCCGTTCCACCATGTCGGCGAACGACAGCATGTAGGTCAGCTGCGGCAGCTTCGTCCCGATGATCGTCTCGCCGAAGAAGACCGGGCGCAGTCCCTTGCGGCGGAAAAGCGCGATCTCGCCCGTGTCGAACATCTCCACCTTCTTGCGGTTGGCCTTGCGGCTGTGCGCCTCGTAGGTCCGCACCTCGAAGATGCGCGGCTTCTTCTCCGCCGTCTGCGGCGGCACTTCCAGCTTCGGCAGGCCGGCGAAGGCGCGCATGAGCGAACTCTGCTTTCGGGTGTAGGCCGGATCGGTCGCCGGCGTGTTGGTGAACTCCGCCTTCTGCACCTCGGGATCGGCCTCGAACCGTTCGTGCGCCGCCGTCATGGCATCGAGCGACGGGAAGGTCAGCAGGACATACTTTGTCGGGTTGTCCGGCCCGATGAACACGTCGAACACGCCCACGGTGCCGACGCCCGCGCGGTTCCAAGCCGGCACGGCCACATCCTTGTAGAAGTCGTCGAAGCGTTTCACCAGCGGTCCGCGTCGGAGATGATAGAGGCGGAGTTCGTAGAACTCGCGGGATTTCATGGCCGCGATTCAGCCGCAGCGCCGAGGGGAACGCACCTGCAAAGAACTGGCTTATCCCTTGGCAGTCGGACATGCGGTGGGCATTGATCGACGGCGGTGTTTTGCGACGCCCACAACCATCTCCAAGACGAACGCTTCGCGGGACGCCGCGAGGAGATCCTCGCCGACTGCCGCGCTGCTGGTGTCGCGAAGATGGTGGTGAACGGATCCAGCGAATCCGACTGGCCGCTCGTGGCCCGGCTGGCGGCCGAGTTTCCCGAGGTGGTCATCCCGAGTTTCGGCTGCCATCCATGGCATCTCGACGAACTGACGCCGGATTGGAAGGAGACGCTGGTTCGTTGGCTCGATCAAACGCCGGGCGCGGTCATCGGCGAGATCGGGATCGACCGTTGGATGCTGGAGAATCCGGATCGCTGGCGAGCCTATCTCGGCACGGCCGCTGGATCTGTCGGCCCAGAACGCGAACCCACGCCGATGCCGGATCAAGAAGCGGTCTTCATATGGCAACTCAAGCTGGCGGTGGAACGGGGTTTGCCGGTCAGCATTCACTGTCTTGAGGCGTTCGGCCGTCTGCTGGAGCTGCTGCAGGAGCATTGGCGGCCGGTTCAGGGATTCCTCCTGCACAGCTATGGTGGACCAGCGGAAATGGTTCCCGCCTTCGCCAAGCTCGGCGGCTACTTCGGCTTTCCCGGCGCACATCTTGCTCCGCGAAAGCTGAAGCGCCGCGAAGCGTTCCACGTTGTGCCGAGAGATCGTCTGCTGGTGGAAACGGACGCTCCCGACCAACCGCTGCCCGAGCCGGCATTTCTATTCAGCGATTCTGCCGGACGCTCCTGGAACCATCCGGCGAACTTGGCGGTCGTGTATCGCGGCTTGGCGGAGTTTCTCGAAGACGACCCGGCCGCGTTGGCCGCGGAAGTGGGAGCGAACTTCAAGCGGCTGTTCTGCTCATAGGCCAAGCGTCCGCGCCCGGGCGGAGCGATCAGGGCGACAAGCCCTTGGAACCGGAGCGGTAAAGGTAGGGCGGGCTTCCAGCCTGCCCAACGAAGTCTTACGGCGGACGCTTTCTAAAATGACCGGACAGCTTTGCCGTCGCAATCCGATGCCCGTGCCGACCTGGGCAGGCAAGATGCCTGCCCTACCTTGGAGCGGACGACCTCATCCCGAGGTTCTCGTAAAGGAAGGCCCACTTGTCGGCGGACTCCTCGATGAGCTTGGCGGTCGGTTTTCCTGCGCCGTGTCCGGCCTTGGTCTCGATGCGGATGAGCACGGGCGCGTCGCCCGCGTGGACCTCCTGCAAGCGCGCCGCATACTTGAAGCTGTGCGCGGGCACCACGCGGTCGTCGTGGTCGCCGGTGGTCACCATGATAGCAGGATACTTCGTGCCGGGCTTCAGGTTGTGCAGCGGGGAATAGCCCTTGAGATAGGCGAACTCGGCCGCGTCATCCGGCGTGCCGTAGTCGCTCGTCCACGCCCAGCCGATGGTGAACTTGTGGAAGCGCAGCATGTCCATCACGCCCACGGCAGGAAGTCCGGCACCGAAGAGGTCGGGCCGCTGGTTGATGACCGCGCCGACGAGCAGGCCGCCGTTGCTGCCGCCCATGAGCGCGAGCTTCTTGGGCGCGGTGTATTTCTGGGCGACGAGGTATTCGGCGGCGGCGATGCAGTCGTCGAAGACGTTCTGCTTTTGCAGCTTCGTTCCCGCCTTGTGCCAGGCCTCGCCGTATTCGCCACCACCGCGCAGGTTGGCCACGGCGTAGACGCCGCCAAGTTCCAGCCATCCGGCCACGCTGGTGGAGAAGGCGGGCGTGATGCTGATGTTGAAGCCGCCGTAGCCGTAGAGGATCGCGGGGTTGGAACCGTCGAGCTTCAGGCCCTTCTTGTGCGTGATGAACATCGGCACGCGCGTGCCGTCCTTGCTCGTGTAGAGGACCTGCTTCGTCTCGAAGTCGTCCGACTTGAAGTCGACCTTCGGCTGGCGGAACACGGTCGCCGTGCCGCTGGTGAAATCGTAGCGGTAGATCGAGGCGGGCACGGTGAAGCCGGTGAAGCTGAAGAACGTCTCCTTGTCGCCGCGTTCACCGCCAAAACCGCCCGCCGATCCGATGCCCGGCAACGGCAACTCCTTGTCGAACGTGCCGTCGAGCTTGAAGAGCTTCACGACGGAGCGGGCGTCCTTGAGATAGTCCACGACAAAGCGTTCCCCCACGACGGACGCGCCGGTCAGGTTGTCCTCGTTCTGCGCGATCAGCTCCTTCCAGTTGGCGCGGTCGGGCTTCGCGATGTCGATGGCGATGATACGGCTGCGCGGCGCGTTGAGGTCCGTGCGGAACCAGAACGTGGAGCCGTCATTGTCGAGCGGCGTGTAGTCGGCATCGAAGTCGTTGAGCAACGGCACCACGTCCCAAGCTGGCTTCGAGAGATCGACGAGGAAGACGCGGTTCTTCCGGTCCGTGCCCTGGTTCTGGGAGATGACGAGATACTTCCCGTCGTCCGTCACGCTGCCGCCGAAGTTCCACTCCTTCTGGTCGGGACGATGGAACACCAGCCGGTCCTCCGACTGCGGCGAGCCGACCCTGTGGAAGTAGAGTTTGTGGAAGTAGTTCGCCTTCGAAAGTTTCGTCGCCTCCGTCGGCGCGTCGTAGCGGCTGTAGAAGAAGCCGCTGCCGTCCTTCAGCCAGGACGCACCGGAGAACTTCACCCACTCGACGGTGTCCGCCAGATCCTTGCCCGTCCGCACGTCGCGCACATGCCATTCCTGCCAGTCCGATCCCGAAAGCGACACCCCGTAGGCCAGCAGGTTGCCGTCCTTCGACAGGGCCATGCCGGACAAGGCCACCGTGCCGTCGGCCGAGAGCGTGTTCGGATCGAGCAACACCTTCGGCTCCGACGAAAGCGTCTCCATCGTGTAGAGCACGGCCTGGTTCTGGAGGCCGGAATTGCGGCTGATGAAGTAGCGCGAGCCGCGTTTCGACGGCAGGCCGAAGCGTTCGTAGTTCCACAGCTCGGTCAGCCGTTTGCGGATCTTCTCCCGCTCGGGAATGCCGGCGAGATAACCGAAGGTCACCTTGTTCTGCGCCTCGACCCATGCCTTCGTATCGGGCGCGTTGTCGTCCTCCAGCCAGCGATACGGATCGGCGACCTGGGTGCCGTGCAGGGTTTCGACAAAGTCAGTCTTGCGGGTTTCTGGATACTTCACGGGAGAGGCGGCAGAGGCGGATGTGACGATGAAGGTGAGCGCGGCCAGCGCGGCGCGGCCGGCGATTCGATTCAAGGCGGAACTCATTGGCCTGGAAGCTAGCCATCGTTGGCGGACACGCAACATGGTGAAGAAGGGAAGCTCCTCTGGCGGCCTACGCGAAGATCCCCAGCTCCCGCAGCGAGGTGTAGCCGCGCGGGTTCTTGTCCGACTTGCGGCCGAGGATGATGTGGTCAAGCAGTTCGATCTTCATCAGCTGGCTGGCGCGGACGAGATCGCGGGTGACGCGGATGTCTGCGTCGGACGGCGTGGAATCGCCGCTGGGATGGTTGTGCACGAGGATGAACGCGTGCGCGTTGGCGAGGATGGCCGCCCGGAAAACCTCGCGCGGATGCACGAGGATCGTGTCGAGCGTGCCCTGCGAAATACGTTCGGTGCGGATGAGGCGGCGGCGCGTGTTCAGGAGCACGGAGTGGAATTCCTCCACCTCGGCCAGCCGCAGTTCCTCCGCCATCAGTTCGGCGATGCTCTCGGGCGTATCGAGCAGAGGCGGTTCGATGCGGATCTCCAGCGCCATGCGCTTGGCCAGGGTGAACGCGGCCTTCAACGCCACCGCCTTGTCGCGTCCGACGCCTTTGACGCGCAGATCGTCCAAGGCCGCCTTGGCCAGCGCGTCCAGCGTGCCGAACTTCCGCAGCAACTGCTCGGCGACGTGGATGGCCGAGAGGCCCTTCATGCCGGTGCGGAGGAGGATGGCGATGAGTTCGGCGTTGGAGAGCGCGTCGGCGCCGTGGGCGACGAGCCGTTCGCGGGGACGCTCCTGTTCCGGCAAGTCATGGATGCGTGCGGGCTGCTGGGACATGCGGGGATTTCTCCGTCAAGGCGCGGATGCTGTCGAGCGCGGCGGTGCCGTTGACACGGGAGGCCTGAACCCGGCTACTCGGTCAATGACTCGGTTGCTTCTACTCCTCATCGCTCTGGCGCTCGGAGCCTTTGGTTGTGGGAAACGTGGCTCGCGCGAGCAGGAGCTGGCCTACCTCCGGACCATTCTTCCCGATCCTCTCCTCGAATACGCCCACGTGGACGTCCCTTCCCGGGACAACGTCACCATCATCGGAGAGGGACCGGACGCGCATCTGGCCCTTGGCATTCGGCCCGGACAGGCCAAGCACCGTGGTGGCATCCGCGCGGAAGTGAGCGTCGATTTCCCGCATCATGAGGGAGACACGGTGGGATACGAATGGCGCTTCATGGTTCCCACCAACTTCGTTTCGGACACGCCGAAGAATCGCTGGTGGGTGATCGGTCAATGGCATGACCAGCCGGACCGCTCGAAGAAGGAATCGTGGGGCGGCTTTCCCTCGCGCAGTCCGCCGGTGCTCATCGGTCTGGGCGAGACGAACGGTTCTCTCGCCATCGGATTCGCCTACGGGCCGAAGCAATCGACGAACCTCGGGCCGTTGCCCATCCGGCGGGGCGAATGGCATCGGATCGCGATGGTCATCCATTGGTCGCAAGGTCCGTCAGGAACCGCCCAGCTCTTCCTCGACGACATGGCGAAACCCGCGCTCGTGGCCAAGGGTCCGAACATGCACAACGGGTTTCAGCACTACCTGAAGTTCGGCATGTATCGGCACCCGGAAATCGCGACGGAGAATTGGATCCACGTCGACGACGTGAAGATCGAGAAGCGCGCCTCGCCGTGATCTGACGGAAACCTACTTCCCGTTCGGCCGGGCCTTGTAGCGGTCGTAGAGCAGCGTGTGCTTCGACTCCGTGCTGACTTCGCGGCCGGCGATCCAGACACGGAGCACCTTCGCGCGTGCGTCGAGGATGTCGCCATCGACCGCGATGAAGGTGGCTTCCTTGCCCGTTTCGATGGAGCCCAACCTATCCGCGAAACCGTAGGCCTTGGCCGGGTTCAAGGTGATTGATCGGATGGCCTCGTCATGCGGCAGGCCGAACGCCATCGCCTGGGCGGCGGCGTAGGGCGTATTGCGGACGAAGCTGGCCTCGTCGGTGAAGGTCGGGTCCTTGAAGGCGATGGTCACTGAGACGCCCGCCTTGTGCAGTTGTCCCGCCGTGCTGAAGAACGTGTCGTAGGACTGGCCATCTTCGGGCCTGACGAACGTCGCCTGGAAGATGACGGGTATGCGCCGCTTCGCGAGTTCATCGGCGGCGAGGGCGGCGTCGCGCGCTTCTGCGAGGACGACTCGGAAGGATTTCTCCGCGGTCCACTTCAAGGCGGCCCGGATCTCGCGCAGATCGTTCGCATGGATCACGAGCGGCACTTCGCCGCGGAGGACCGGAAGCATGGCTTCCCATGATGGAACGACGGACGCGCCGTTCGTCCGGCCTTTCTGATAGGCGGCGGTTTCGGCGAAGAACGTGTCGATCTCCTGGAGTTTTTTCCGGCGTTCCTTGGCTTGATCGTCGAGCGATTTCCACGCCTTCGGGTCGCCGACGAGTCCCTTCGGTGTCGTGTCGAGGGCGGCCGACGGCCAGTAAAGATGCATCGCGAGCGAACGCCGCTGCGTCATCTGCTCCACCGTCCAGCCTTTCAATGCAACGAGCGCCGACTGGCCGGCGACAATTCCGCCCTGCGGGACGGGAATGGCGTGCGTGACGCCGTTGGCGCGGGCCACGGGGATCAAGGCCGAGTCCGGATTCACGGCGACCCATGACTGGACTTCGGGATGAAACGAACCGGACTCCTTCGTGTCGATGGACGCGCGGATGGAATCGATCTCCATCAAACCCAGCGTCGTCAAAGGAGCGATCAATCCGGGAAACAACTGCTGGCCGGGAAGCTCGACCACCTTGGCTCCATCCGCTGGAACCGTGGCGCCGACGGCGATGATCTTGTCGCCTTCGACTAGAACGGAGCCGTTGGTGATGGAGGCGCCGCTGACGGTGTGGACGACCGCGGGCCTGAGAAGAAGACGCTCCGCTGCGGAAGCGTGAAAGGCGGACAAGGTCGCCGCGAACACAGCCAGCCAGGTCTTCAGGCCCGGCGCTGGTAGGGCGAAGGCTCCCGCCGAGCCGCCTTGAAGTGGGCGACCTTTCAATCGGCCAATCGCGGGAAGCCCAGGGTGGTCGCTCATCGAACGGGTTGCCGCTGAAGCGTTCGGTAGTCCTTCAGCCATGAGGCGGCTCGGCGGGAGCCATCGCCCTACCTTCATCGGGACTTCGTGGCCCTTCGTGCTCTTCGTGGATGAAATCATCTTCCGCGCGGCATCCGGTTACTTCGCGTCGGCGCGCGGGCGGTTGCGGAACTTGTCGTGGAGCTGGGTGTTCCGGTTCTTCAGCGACTGTTCCTCGCCCGCGATCCAGACGTGTTTCACCTGCGAGCGGATGTCCAGGATATCGCCGGTGGCGGCGAAGAGCGACGCGTCCTTGCCGACCTCGATGCTGCCGAGCCTGTCGGCCACGCCATAGATCTGCGCGGGCACGAGCGTGATCGCCTTGAGCGCGGCGTCGTGCGGCAGGCCGAAGGCCATCGCATGGGCGGCGGCGTAGGGAAGGTTGCGGGCGTTGTTCGAGGTGAACCGCCCAAGGCTGTCGGTCAATGCCACGGTCACGCCGGCTTTATGGAGAAGGCCGGGAGCGCCGTAGTTCGCGTCGTAGCCTTCACCGTCGCGCGACGGGAGCGTGAAGACGTGGTTGTAGATGACGGGCACCTTCTGCTTGGCCAACTGTTCGGCGACCAATCCGGCGTCGCGTCCGCCAAGGATGACGATCTTGAGCTTCCGTTTCTCCGCCCAGGCCAGCGCCGACTTGATCTCGCGCAGATCGTCCGCACCAATGACGAGCGGGAGTTCCCCCCGGAGCAAGGGCAACGCGGCTTCGTAGGCGGGGATCACCGGCGAACCATTCGTCCGGCCTTTGGCGTAGGCATCGACGTCGTTGAACCAGTTTTCAATGACCTGGACTTTTTCACGCCGGGCCTTGGCTTGTTCGTCCATCGGACCGGCTCCGCCACCACGACGCCCACCAGCGGCGAGCGACATCGTCGGCCAGTCGAGATGGTAGGCGGCGCGCTTCTTCAGGGCCATGTCCTCGACTGTCCAACCGCCGGCAGCGATCACGCCGGAGACACCGCTGAGGATGGAGCCCTGCGGCACAGGGACGAAGTGGGTGATGCCGTTCGCGCGGGCCACGGGGATGAGTTCGGAATCGGGGTTCACCGCCTTCCAGGATTCGACGTCGGGGTTGAAGTCGCCGACTTCGCGGCGGTCCAACGACGCGCGGACTGACGGGATTTCGACGAGGCCCAGTTCGGTCGAAGGGCTGATCAATCCGGGAAACAGATGCAGACCAGTGAGGTTGTTGGTGCGGTCGGCCTTGTCAGAGATCGACGTGGCGATGGCGGCGATCTTGCCGTCCTTCACCAGCACGTCGGTCGACGGGAGCGTCGCTCCGGAAACAGTGTGGACGGTGGCGCCTTTGAGCAGGAGCGAATCGGCGTGGGAGGACGCCGCGAAGGCGAATGCGAGCAGGCAGATAAGGGATCGCCCAACATTCAAGATCGAACATCCAACGTCGAAATTGTTGGCCGCGCCGGAGGCATGGTCGGGTTTCCAGCGTGAGCCGAAACGAAGATGGTTAACGGGCGAGATCTTCATGCTCAGTTCCTCATCGGGAGTTCGCAGTCCTGGCATTGTTCGACGCCGAGATGGCGGCTGGTTTCGAGGGCGCGAAGGAAGAAGGCGGCCCGGGCGGCTTCGGATCCCTTGTCGGTTGCCGCGCCATCGCCTGATAATTTTTTGACCTTGTCGAGCAGCGCGAGGCGTTCGGCCTTGAGGGCGTCGCCGCGAAGTTTGGCGGCGTCGCGGTCGAAGTATTTCTTCCCCTCGATCCACGTCTGCAAACAGACGCTGGCCGAGCTGAGCGGATGGCCGCTCCAGACGACGAAGTCGCCGTCCTTGCCGTTCTCCAGCGAACCGACCCATTGGTCGATGCGGAGCTGCTTGGCCGGGTTGAGCGTGACGAACTTCAGCGCCTCGGCTTCGGGCGTGTTGCCGTATTTCACGGCCTTGGCGGCTTCCAGGTTCAGGCGGCGGGCGAGGTCGGAGGAATCGCTGTTGAAGCTGACGAGCACGCCGCGGTCACGCATGAGGCTGCCGGCATACGGAACGGCGTCGATGACCTCGAACTTGTAGGCCCACCAGTCGGAAAAGGCGGACGCGCCGGCGCCGTGTTTGGCGATCTCGTCGGCCACCTTGTAGCCTTCGAGGATGTGCTGGAGCGTGCCGACCTTGACGCCGAACTGCTCCATCGTGCGGAGGAAGACGAGGATCTCGTCCTGCCGGTAGCTGTGGCAGTGGATGAGCCGCGTGCCCGCGATAATCTCGCCGATGGCTTCGAGCTCCAGGTTGCGGCGGGGCGGAACGGCGGTCTTGCCGGCGCGGAAGTCGGTCCACTCCTTCTCATACTGCTGCGCGGCGGTGAAACGGTTGATGTAAAAGGTCGGCACGCCCATGCGGGACTGGGGGAAACGGGTCGTGAACCTGTCCCCGGCATTGGACTGCTTCACGTTTTCACCGAGGGCGAATTTGATGCCCTGCGGCGCGCCCTTGAACTTCAGGTCCTCCGGTCCTTCGCCTTCACGGAGCTTGATGACCTGGTTCTGGCCGCCGATGGGATTGGCCGAACCGTGGAGCAGATTCGCGACGGTCAATCCGCCGGCGAGCTGCTGGTGGATGGTGTCGGCCTCGGAGTTCACCACGTCGCCGATGCGGACCATCGACGTGCTGGGAAGCGTGCCTTCGTTGACGCCGCCGAGGATCATCGAATGGCTGTGGCAATCGATCAGGCCGGCGGTGACGTGGATGTCCGGCAGGTCGATCGTGACCGTGCCGGGCGGCAGCGCGATCCGCGGAATGGCGCCGACGCCCATGATCTTTCCGTTCATCACGAGCAACGGGGCGTTGGTGAGAATGCCCTTCTCGCCGCTGGTCCAGATGGTGGCGGACTTGATGTAGACGGCGGGCGGGTTGGTGAGGACGCCCTTGAGTTCAAGCGGATGGTGGGCGAGGCGTTTGGCTTGAAGCGCCTTCGTCTCGGCCTTCTTGGCTTCGGCTTTCGCGTCGGGTTTTGCTTCGGCCTTGGCGACGGTGTTGGTGCCGGATGAAGCTTTCTTCGGAGCTGCGGGGGCGGGTTGGAAGACGCGGCCGTCGATCCAGACTTCGCGGACCTTGGCGTCGTCGGCGAAGTAGCTGGCGCCCTCGATGATCGTCAAGTTTGCAAGCTTGCCGGCTTCGATGGAACCGAGCTGCTTGTCCACGCCGCAGAGTTTCGCGGGCACGGTGGTCAACGCAGCCAGAGCATCGTCCTCGGAGAGGCCTCGCGTGACGGCGGACTGGAGGTTCTTGCGGAAGGTTTTTTTGTCGCCGAGACCGTAGGTTGTGACGGCGACTTCGAGGCCGTTGGACCGGAGCAGCGACGGATTGCTCGGAGCCCAGTCGAGCGCACGGAGTTGGTCGAGGGAGACGCCGTGCCAGTCGTCTTCCTCGGGGAACTTGGGCGCTTCCGGGAAATTCAGCGGGACGATGAAGGCCGCGCCGGAGGCTTTGGCGAGATCGGGCCGACGCCATTCCTGGCCGCTGGAAAGGATGAGCGGCCGGAGGCCAAGCTCCTTTGAGAGCTGCGTGGCGCGGTCCACCATGACGGCGCTGCCGGGCTCGAAGACGAACTGGATCCTCTTCTCCGTGGCCGAGCGGAGCGCGTCGAGCGCGGGATTGAAGGGCGGGCGTTTCCGCGCGGTGGAGTTGGTGGCGTAGTCGGCCTGGTCGAGCGTGTAGTGCTGGGCGTCGAAGAAGGTCTGCCGCACGGCGGCGATGACGCCCATGAGCGATCCGGGGAAGACATCCGCGCGGCCGGCGCCGCTGCTCACCTCGAAGGCGATGTGATGGAAGACGTCGGGCTTGATGACGGCGTCGTTCGGGTTGTCGCCGCTGAGCGAAACGAAGGCGCTGGTGCCGCGCAGGATTCCGCGGTCGGGCACGACGTTGCCGGCGGTGAAGCCGATCTCGCGCAGATCTTGGAGAGCCTTGGCCGACGGCGCGAAGGTCGCGGCCACGCGGCGCTCGGGCGAAATGGTGGCCAGTTCCGCGCCTGGACTGGACTGGGGCGTGGCGTTGGGCGTGCCGTAGAACTGGTAGTTGCCCGCGCCGGAAGTCAGGGCGGCGTCGCGGTCAATCGGCTCAAAGCTCGCAGTGGAGACGGGCGCGTTCGAGCCGCCGAGGACGAGGTGGGCGTCGATGAACCCGGCGTAGACGACGTTGCTCTTCAGGTCCCAGACGCGTGCGTCGGGCGGCACGGCGACATTCGCGCCGACGGCTTCGATCAGGCCGTTGCGGATGATGATGGTGCCGGAGTCGATGACCGTGCCGGGCTTCACGACGATCTTCGCGCCGGTGAGCGCGTGGACCGATGGAGCCGCGGGCCGATGACCGGGCGGAAGGATCTCGGCAAAGGCGCCGGTGATGGAAAAAGCGGCCAACGCGGCGAGGGAAAGATTGCGGGCGTTCACAGTTGTTCGGGCTTGCGGCCCGGGAAGAAGTTGCAGATCGGCCTGCTCCGGGCAAGCGCAGTGGCAGGATCCAGTCGAGTTTCCTGTTTTGATCCGGCGCCTTCCCGGCCTAGCTTCGGCCCATGGAACTTCGCGGCAAAAAGCTTGGTCTGCTGATCTCCTGCAAGCCGGACCAGGCTAACTTCAACCACGGCCTCCGCACGGCGCAGGCCGCACTCGAGGCCGGCGTCGACGTCTATCTCTACTGCGTGGACGACGCGGTGCCCGGCGTGGCGGATGAACGGCTGCAGGCGTTGAAGGGTCGGGGACTGAAGCTTTATGGCTGCGCCTACGGTGCGCATAAGCGCCACTTTCCTCTCAGCGATGCCGCGACGTTTGCCGGGCTGACAATCGTCAGCGACATCATCTCGAGCACCGACCGTTTCCTCGCCTTCAACTGATCGCGCCCATGAACCCAAGAGTGCTTTTCATCGTCACGGGCGATCCGCGCGCGAGCCATCGCCCGGCCGAAGCCATCCGCGTCGCCGCTGGCGTGGGCACGTGGAAGAAGGTGGACATCACCGTCTACCTCCGCGGGCCGGCGGTGCTGGCCTTGAGCGAGTGGGTCGACGAGTTCATCGACGAGGACAACTACACCCGCTACTTCCCGATCGTGGCCGAGTGGCCCCGCCCGATCTACGTGCAGAAGGGTGCGGGTGAACTGGCCGACCTCGGTGAAGCCTCCCTGAAGTATCAGGAGATCGATGATGCCCGCCTTGCGGCCCTCGCGGCCGAGAGCAGCTACGTCGTTCGCCTATGAGTTCTCCTGCCATGAAGACCATTCTCAATGTCCTGACCCGCCCGGAAGATCCGTTGGCCGATGGCGTCATTGCCGCCCAGTCGGCGCTGCCCGAGACGCGCCTTGAATCAATCCGGCTGACCGAGCCCGGCTCGCCCGAGCAGTATCGCGAGCTGGTCGCGAAGGTGTTCGAGGCCGACTGCGTGCAGGTCTGGTGACAAGCCGGCCCGAATGTCGGCTGAACGGACCGATGTCCGGCGTGGTCCATTTGGCGTGCCGCAGGATTCAAAGCCTTTTCCCAAGCCGCCGCTGGACCTTGCACGGCGGAGCGGCTACCTGTCTCCCGTCGCCATGCGAATCTTGAAGACGCCCAAAAACCTTCTGCCGCAGTTCGCGGCCCTCTGTCTCCTCTCCATCCTCGGCGTCGCCATCGCGCCTCTCGCCACCTCGCTGGTGGCACAGGAGAACATGCGCGGGATGGACAAGCTCGATTTCCGCGAGGTGGTGCGGTCCGCGAAGGAGAAGGTCTTCCCCACCGTCGTCTTCATCAAGGTGGTCCGCGAAGATCTGGCCGGCGGCAAGAAGACGTCGCAGGAAGTGTCCGGCAGCGGCGTGCTGGTTTCCGCCGACGGCGAAATCCTTTCCAACTGGCACGTGGTCGACAAGGCGGTCGAAGTCCGCTGCCTGCTGGCCGACGGGCGCGCGTATGAGGCGAAGATCGTCGGGTCGGACAAGGACGTCGACGTGTGCCTGCTGAAGCTGAAGCTGCCCGAAGGAAGCGCGCCGTTGCCGTTCGCGCCGCTGGGCCGGTCGGCCGAGTTGACCGAAGGCTCCTTCGTCATGGCCATGGGCGCGCCTTGGGGCATGTCGCGGTCCGTCTCCATCGGGATCGTCTCCTGCACGAAACGTTTCCTGCCGGGCACGAGCGAATACAGTTTCTGGCTGCAGACCGATGCAGCGATCAGCCCCGGCAATTCCGGAGGCCCTCTGGTGAACACCGCCGGTGAAGTCATCGGCATCAACACCCGCGGCATGATGGCCGGCGGCGACACGGGGTTCGCGACGCCGATCGAAGTGGTCAAGGCGGTGGTCGACCGTATCCGCGTGGGTGGCAAGGTGGACTGGAGCTGGACCGGCCTGCAGCTGCAGCCGCTGAAGGATTTCAACCGCAACATCTACTTCGATGCGACCAACGGCGTCATGGTGGCCGAGACCGACAACGGCAGTCCCGCGCGCCGTGCGGGAATCCTCGCGGGCGACCGCCTCGTCAGCGTGAACGGCGAACCTGTCACCGCGTTGACCGATGAAGACCTCCCGGTTGTTCGGCGTCTGCTGGGGTTCCTCGCGAAGAACGCTCCGGCGAAGCTCGACCTCATTCGCAAGGGCGAGACGGTGAAGGTCGAAGTGAAGCCGACGGCTAAGGGCCAGGTCGAGGGCGACGAACTGGACTGCCCGCGCTGGGATTTCACGGTCAAGGCGATCAACCAGTTCGACAATCCCGACCTCCACTTCCAGCGCGAGAAGGGCGTGTTCGTCTACGGGGTGAAGTATCCCGGCAACGCCGCCGCCGTGTTTCAGCAGAAGGATATCCTCCTCAAGGTCGACGGCAAGGACATCGCCACGCTCGACGACGTGAAGGGCTATCATAAGGACGCCGTCGCCAACCTGGCCGCGAAGTCCCGCGCCGTGTTCACGATCCTGCGCAACGGGCTCATGAGGCAGGTCGTGCTCGACTTCTCCCGCAACTACGAAAAGGAATAGAGCCCGAGGGCCCCAACCAATTTCATGAAACTGTCCATCACCGTTGCCTCGTGCCTTGCGGCCGCGGCGCTTCTTTCCACTGCTGGCACCATGTCCGCCGCTCCGGCTGCGGCCGATTCATCAGCCCAGCAGACGATCCTCAAGGCCGTCACACCGGCGCTTGTGCGGGTGGAGTTCCATCTACAGTTCGACAAGGGCGAAGGCCCGCAACGTCGGCTGCCTGGCCAGGGTCGCCGAGGGGTTGCGGCCGGTGGCGAACTCACCGATCTCGACCAGCTCATAGACGATGAGCGTCCGTGGGAAGTGGGCGCGTTCCTCATCGCGCCGCGGCGTGTCGTGCTGACGGATCCGATGATCCATCCGCGCTTCATCCAGAAGATCCTCGTGCGTTCCGGCGACAAGACGGTCGCGGCGAAACCCGTTGCCTACGTCACCGACCGCGACGCGCTCATCCTTGAACTGGAAGGCGATCTTCCCGGAGCCGAGCCGGTGAAATTCAAGGGCTCGGGCAAGGGGCCGTTCTTCGGCGTGACCTACAGCCAATACACCGGCGAATGGGGCACCGGCATCGCGCCCTTCAGCGAAGCCGTCTGGCGCTGGGACGGCCATCCGGCGGTCTCCACGATCCAGCACGACATGCTCATCGTGGACGCCAAGGGCGACGGCGTCGGCGTCGGGATCAAGCCTTTCACGCAGATCGGCGAAGGCTGGAAGACCGCTCCGGAGAAATGGCCTTCGATCTCGCCGGCCGAAATGGCTTCCAAGCTCAAGCAGCTCCAGACCGTCGCGGATCCGGCGATTGTCCGCGTGACGCTCGGATTGCGCAGTCCCAAGGCCTCCAATCCCGCCGTCATGCGCCGCCAGATGCAGATGGAGGACGAGGACGGAAGCGGCGACAGCGGCACCGAGCGGACGGTCAGCGGACTTCTGGTCGGAAAAGACCGCGTCGTCGTCCTTGCGGCGCTTTCACCGAAGATCACGGCCCGCCTGGAACGCATCCGCGTTTATGCCGGCAAGGAAGTGATCGATGCGAAGTTCAACGCGTCTCTCAAGGACTACGGCGCGTTCGTCGCCACGTTGTCCAAGCCCGCACCCAGTTCGGTCACGCTGTCCACCGCGCCGCTGACCGACAACCGCATGACCCTGCTGCTCCGCGCCGATGTCACGATCCGTGGCGAGCAGCGATCCTCCTACTTCGACCATGAACGCCTGCTGTGGTTCGAGACCGGTCCGAAACGCCGCACCTACGCGCGGCTCTACTCCAGCCAGGAAGGCATCTTCCTTTTCGACCTGAAGAACCAGCTCGTAACGCTCCCGATGAGCCTGCGTGAGGGTCCCACACTCGAACGCGGCGGCCGTTCGTTGCGCAACGAAGTGATGGTTCCCTCCACGTATCTCGCCGAAGCCCTGGCCGATCTCGGCAGCAGCTCGGATCTTGCGAACGTTCCCCTCTCCGAAGCGGAAGAAACCCGCGTGGGCTGGCTCGGTGTGGAGCTTCAACCACTCGACAAGGACCTCGCCCGCGCGAACAACGTCGCCGACCAGACGCAGGACGGACAGAGCGGCGCGTTGGTGACCTACGTGTATCCCGGCTCGCCTGCGGCCAAGGCCGGAGTCGAAGGAGGTATGATCCTGCTCCGCATCAAGACTCCCTCGAAGCCCGCGCCCATCGACGTGCGCGTCGACGACGACCGCAACCGCCAGTCGTTCCCGTGGGAGCAGCTCGACCAGGTGACCGACCGGTTCTTCGACCGCGTGCCCGTTCCCTGGCCGGCCGTCGACAATTCGATCAACCGCCTTATCACCGACCTCGGCTTCGGCACGAAGTTCACCCTCGAATACGTGGCCAACGGCCAGTTGAAGAACGCGGCCTTCACCGTCGAAGGCAGCCCGAAGCACTATGAGTCCGCCGACCGCTACAAGTCCGAGACGCTTGGCTTGACCGTGCGCGACCTGACCTACGAGGTCCGCCACTACATCCAACGCAAGGACGACGAACCGGGCGTGGTCATCGCCAAGCTCGAAGCCGGCAGCCGCGCCTCGATCTCCGGATTGAAGCCGTATGAACTCATCACGCACATCAACGACCAGCCCGTGTCGTCGGTGAAGGATTTCGAGAAGTTGACCATGGCCGGCGGCGAACTTCGCCTGTCCATCAAGCGCATGTCGAAGGGCCGCATCGTGACGATTCGCCCGGCGAACTGATCGGGTAGGTAGCCGAGACTTCCAGAAAGGAAAACCGCCCGTCCGAGCGATCGGACGGGCGGCTCCGTTTGAGGCTTGGGACTTAGTGCGGTTGGGGAATCGGGGCGGACGGTGTTTCGTCCAGATCTTCGACCGGAGGCGCTTTCATGGCGCGGCGAGCGTCGGAGAGTTCGTGGCGGAACACGTAGGGCAGTCGCGGTGAGATCACGACATGGCGGAACAGGCCGTCCTTCAGTTCGATGATGAGCGTTCGGCGGCCGGGCATCAGGCGGTTGACCCAGAGTTCGCAGAAAAAGTCGCGCTGGCGGACGTAGCGACGGATGCGCGCCAACGCGATTCTTCGGATGGGAATTCCGAAGATGCGGATCTGGAGATGGGTCTCCGTGACGCGGTAGGTGGTGCGGTAGACGGCTAGGACCACCATGACGGTCGCCACAAACGAAATGGCGCCGATTTGCAGGAGGGGATGCATAACTTCGGGGGCGACACGCCGGGCAGGCGGCGTCGACGCCGGGTTATTGTCGGTTTGGGTGTGTTCGGGTTTCTACGGCTAACTTTTCTGGCCCAGCCACAGGATCACCAGCGGGAGCGCGATGCCGAGGGCGAGGCAGAGCGCGACTGGCCAGGGACGGCGGGTGTGGCGGATGGCCAGATATAGCCCGAGAAGGGTCGTCAAAAGCAATGCCAGAGATGCGCCCGCCACGAACCACCGGAAAGTCTTCGTGGAGTATCCCGTCGCCGTTTGGCTGGGCAGGAGCGATTCGGCGTGCACGAAACGCATCCGGTCGAAGACCGCCTCCGCGTCCTGCGGCGTCTTGCGTCGGTCCGGGTTCATCGTCTGATACCAACCGCTCACCACGAAGAAGACAAGGATGGGGGTGAAGAACACGCCGAGGTAGAGGTGCGTCTTTCGGACTAAGGATTGCACGTTCATGGCGTGGATCTCTCTCGTCCGATCACTGGGGCATCGGGATGAAGATCTTCTGACCGACCTTCAGCTTTGCGGGAACCAGGCCCGGGTTCGCGTCGAGCACTTGCTGGAGGGAAACGCCCTTCTTGCCCTGTTTTTTGAACTCGGTGTTGTAGCGCGAGATGATGCCGGAAACGGTATCCTTGTCCTCCACGACACACTCGTATCCCTTGTCCGGAATGTTGGCCGGAGAACGAGGAGGGGTTTTGGGCTCATCCCCCTCGGCGATCGGCTTCTTCGTTGAACCGCCTTCGGCATGACGCGACGTCGCGGCAGGTGCCGTCGGAGTGGAGGCGATGAGTTTGGCGAGCTTCTCGAACTGCTCCTTCACGATGCCGGCGTCGCCGATGCGTTTGCGGTCCACCTCCTCGATTTTGTCGGAGAGCTTGCGGACCTGCTCCGACAAGGTGCCCACGGCGGGATCGCTTTTCTGGCGGTTGGCCTCTTCGCGCACGGTCTGGAGCTGGCGGGTGAGTTCGGTGATGCGCTTCTGCTGTTCGAGGTTGGTCGCCATCAGGCGTTCGACGTCGGCCTTCAACTGGTCGATGTCCGCCGTGACCGTCGGATCCGCCGCCCACAGGCCTCCCGCCAAACTCGCCGACACTGCCATCGCGCCAAGGAATCGTCTCATGGCGGCAACATAGGAACGCTGCCGCAAGAGGCAAGGCGGAGCTATTCACAGCGGCGATCTTGAACGCACGAAATGGTGGGGCCAGCCGCGCTGCGGCTGGGCGCCAAGGCGCAGCGCGATTCGGCCCACCCGATCTTTTCTTCGCCAGAGTCTTCGCCTACCAATCGGCGCGGTGGTCTTTCACCGCGTCGAGAATGGTCAGGTATTCGGACCGTGGGATTTCTGAAGCGCCGAACTGAAGCGTCGTGTCCGTCACCATCTGCGTGTCGAGGAGCACGAACCCCTTCGCGACCAGCAGATCCATCAAGCTGACGAGGGCGACCTTCGACGCGTTGTCCGCGGTGTGGAACATGGACTCGCCGCAGAAGACGCCTCCCACCGCTACGCCGTAGATGCCGCCGATCAGTTCGTCGCCCCGCCAACACTCGACGCTGTGCGCGTAACCGACGCGGTGAAGCTGAACGTAGGCCCCGATGAACTCCGGCGTGATCCAGCGCCCGGGTCTTGGGGCGTGGGCGCAACCCGCCGTCACCTGTTCGAAGGCGCGATCAACCGTGACGGTGTAGGGCTTCTGCCGAAGCGTGCGCGCCAGGCTGCGGGAGATGTGGAACTCCCCGGGAAAAATGACGCCGCGCGGTTCCGGCGACCACCAGCTGATCGGATTGGCGGTCCAGGGAAAGAGTCCGTTGCGGTAGGCCAGCATCAGGCGTTCGACGGAAAAGTCCCCGCCTACGGCGACAGGGGTCTCCGTGAACCATCCTGCGGCAAACTTTCTGGGATCAGGGAACTGCAGACGGCCGTCGAGCTGGACCGGACGCATCGCTCAATCCCGCTTAGGGCGTTTCGGCTTCTTGGTGGGAGATTTCTTCGCCGGCTTTGCCGGCGCGGCCTTCGCCTTCCTCCGTGGTTTCCGCACCGGAGCGGCGCTCTCCAGTGCTTGGAGCAGATGCGACTGGAGATACCCCGTCGTCAGCAGGAGCCACCCGGCGACTCCGTCGACCGTGTCCGGAGCATAGGGCCCGCGCGGCAGATCGGCGGGGCATCCGAGGATTTTCCAGGATGAGACCCGGACGTCGTTCAACATCTGGAGCAACGACTCCATCCGGTCCGGAGGAAGGGTCAGTTTCCAGTTCCGGCCGTGGCGGGTCCAGGTCCCCTTGGCCGCGCCGAGTTCCGTGAACCACTTCCACTGGTCGACCCGCTGTTCGCGCAGGGCCGCGTGGAGGAGCTCCTTCTCGGCTTCGGCAAACTCGCCCGAAATCGAGAGAGTGCCGTTACTCCGGGGAAGCTGCTCGAACGATGACAGCACCGCGTCGATGAGCCGACGGTCCATCGTGCTGATCGAAAGGGAGACCGCCCTGGGTCCTTTGCCGAGCAGCTTCATGACGCCTTCTCCAAGGTCGCGTGCAGGTGGTAGCCCTGTAGTTGGTGGACGTAGTGCTCGGCCTTCTCGAACGTCGCCTGGGCGACCACGCTCTTTCCCTTCTGATGGACCTCGAGCATGTGCTTTTCCGCCGTGGCCTTGTTCCAACTGAAGACCTTCATGAAGACGTGGGTCACGTAGTCCATGAGGTTCACGGGATCGTTCCAGACAATGACGAACCAGCCCGGATCGGGTTTTTCCGACGGCTTGGTCTTGGTGGCTGCATCCGGCAGAACGGCTGGATCCATTATATCCGGCATCGCGGTAACGCTAGAAGCGACCGGGCAAGGAGGCAACCTCTGCCGAACTTTGCGTGGCGCGACTCAACGGGCTTCGGCCTCGAATTGCCAGGACCGCCGTGCGCCCACGTTGACTTGGCCGCGGAGGACGGCGGCCGAACCGTCAGCTCCAGGAACTAGCGTTGCTTCGACCGTGACAGGCTGACCGAGAGTCACGTTGTTGCCGGCCGCGGAAAAGCGAAGAGGCGAACCGCTGGAAGTCCGTTTGCCGAGGTAGACGGAACCGTCCTGGTCGATCAACCGGACCGTGTCGCCCAGAGGCACAAGCCGGAATGTCGTCAGCACGTCCGGCCTGGGCGGCGATTGGAAGTTCCGGCGCATCCCGGCCGCCACCGCGCGCTGGGTGAACGCCCCTTCCGAGAGTTCCGTGGGCGCAGCCGCGCCACCGACGGTGCCTGCGGTAGCGGCACGTGGGACCGGCGCGGAAGCCGCTCCGACGGGCTTGGGCGGGGTGTTGGGCCGTTCGGCTTTCGCGGGCTCCGCCATCTGCCGGACTTCGGTCAGTTTGCTTTCGGCCGGGACGATTTTCTTCGTTGCGGGTTCAGGGCTTGGTGCCGCAGAAGCGAGAGGCAAAACCGGTGCCGACGCTGGAGCGGCCACAATATCCTTCGCCTTTCCAGTGCGGTCCGCCGACGTGAGCATCTTTTCAGCCGCCGCAGGCGCAGATTCAGGAGCCGACAACGAACGCCGCGCCGGAGCCATTGCCGGCATCGGGCGGGGCGCGTCGTTCACGGCCAGGGCTCGTGAGAGTGGCCGGGCCTCTTCAAGGCGCAGCGCGGAGTCCGTGGCCATCGATGAATCGGCCAGCAGGTTGGACCGTGTGACTTCGGCGTCTGGTTTCAGGGCGACGGTCCTGTCCGAGGCGGCTTGCGACAGCTTCGCGAACGACTGCCCGTCGCGTTCCGGAGGGATTTGCAGGCGGATGATGAACGCCGCGAGGCCGATCACCGCGACGGTTCCGAACGAGAACGCCAATCGCATCCAGAGCATCCGCCACGCGGAAGGTCCCTCGGCCTCTTCAGGTGCGGCGGTCTTGACCGGTTCGTCCACCCGTTGCACCTCGGCCTGGAGCGCGAGGCGCAGGGCCTCGGCTTCGTGGCCCCCCGTCGCCGCCAAGGGTTCTGGCGCAGGCTCGATGGCCATCGGGATGAAAGGGACGAAGGCTTCGGCGTCGGCCGAAGACGGTGTCTCGATCAATCCATGCACGCTCTGGACCACGTCGAGCAGGGTTCGCCTGGTGGCTTCGTCCATCTCGAAAACGCCGCCGGCCGACTGTCGCCTATGTGCGGCGAGGGCTTCCAGATGGGTTTCGATCAGTTTTTTGGGTTCGTCGGACATCTCAGCTCGATGAGGGTTGGACGGATTGGACCGGGAATCCCTTCCTGGAAAGAAGCTGCTGGACGATGTCCTCGAGGCGGTCGAGGCATTTGCTCAGGCGGGAACTGACGGTCTTGGCGTTCAGTTCGAGCTCCATAGAAATCTCGTCGTAGCTGAGGTCGCCAAAGTAGCGGAGTTCGATCACTTCCCGGCACAGCGCCGAGATGTGGCCCATCGCCTCGGTGAGCGTTTCCGCCGTTTCCGCCCGTTGCAGCAGTTCGGCCGGCGACGGCAACGGCGAGACGGCGTCGGGCGTCAGGCCGGTCTGTGGATCCTCGGCCTGGAGCGAGAAGATGGTCTGGCCTGATCCGCGCTTGGCCGCGTGGCGCATCTCGATCACGTCGCGCGCCTTGTTCCCAGCGATGCGGAAGATCCAAGTCTGAAGCTGGCTCGTGCCCTTGAAGGCCGCGAGGTTCTGCACGACCGACAGAAAGGCTTCCTGGGTGATCTCGGCCGCGTCCTCGCGGGTGAAGTCGCCGGAGAACTGGAAGACGAAACGGGCCGTCGGATCGTAGTGCCTGCGGAAGAGTTCATCCCACGCGGCCGCCTCGCCCCGCAGGCAACGGGCGATCATCGGCGCATCGGCGTCGTTCGGCATGGCGACGGTCTAATCCGTAACCAAAAAGAAGGGAACTACGAATGAAGCCGACGCCCTACATTGGATGCGAATGGACGGCGTCAGGCGCGGATTGCCGTCCGCCGCTTCGCTGGGCGATTGCGTTCCCTGTGGCCGGGGCCACGCTCAGATCCATGAAAGCCCTCTTCAAGATCGTGGGCTCGGTGCTCGTCGCGTGCCTCGGCGTGGCCCTCTACGTGGTCTACATCAACACCCGGGCGGACAGCGTGGCCGCCGCCATCACGTCGACCGTGAAGGACCAGTTGGAAGCCATCCGCAGCGGCGACTACGAACGCGCCTACACCTACGCCGCGCCCGGACTCAGGCGTGGCAGCGACTTGAAGCGCTTCGAGGCCATGATCCAGCGGGACTACCCCGTGGTCGCCGAGAACAAGGGCTTTGTCCTGGGCGACATCATGCACGACGACGACAGCGCCGCCGTCAACGTGGCCATTTCCAACGCAACCGGCCGGG
>Ga0163144_10001518_pt1 | contig 54721 bp, 43 predicted proteins | sample OliLak19BULKMAT1_FD_123175 | JGI IMG/M metagenome (GOLD analysis project Ga0163144, IMG submission 123175) | Freshwater microbial mat bacterial communities from Lake Vanda, McMurdo Dry Valleys, Antarctica - Oligotrophic Lake LV.19.BULKMAT1 | ecosystem: Environmental > Aquatic > Freshwater >... | reverse complement strand
CTCAATCTCAATCGAAGCCGCAGCCGGGTCAGGGGCCGATCGACCTGGATTCGATGTTGCCGGGTGGAGAGGGTGAAGGCCGGATGGCAGGCGGCGGGCGTGGCGGCGCCGGAGGTGGGGCCGGGCCGATCACGGGTGACAACTTTGGTGAGTGGACTGAGCGGTTGCGGGATGTTGAGGACGTGCTCGACCGTCCCGAACTCCGGGACGCGGTTGCCGGCGCGAGGGAACGGGCGCGACTCCTCCGTCAGGAGTACCGCCACAACGGTCAGAAGCCGGACTGGGCGGTCGTCAAGGCGGAGATCCTGCGTCCCCTGGTTGAGGTGAAGAACCGCATCGGCACGGAACTCTCCCGGCTGCAATCGAATGACCCGCTGGCACCGGTGGACCGCGACCCGGTGCCGGCGCGTTTCGCCGAGTCGGTGCGCAAGTATTACGAGGAATTGGGCAAGGACAACTGAGCATGGGACTGGCCTCTCTGACATTTGCTGCTCCGCAATGGATCCTGCCGGTGATCGCGGTGATCGTCGCGGCCGCGGGCCTGCTCCTCTGGAGCTACCGCCCGGCACCGCTGTCGGGCCGGCTTCGCTGGAGCTGCCTGGGGCTGAAACTGGTGGGAGTGGCGGCGCTCGCGGCCTGCCTGCTGGAACCGCTGTGGATTGCACCGCGGGTGCGGGACGGGGCGAACGCCTTTGCGGTGGTGGCCGACAACAGCCAAGGCTTGCAGATCAAGGACCAGGGATCAGAGGTGTCGCGCGGGGAGGAACTCCGGCGCCTGGTCTCGGAACCCGGGACCGGCTGGCAGGCGACCCTCGCGGAGAGTTTTGACGTGCGGCGCTACCTCTTCGATGCGCGGCTGCAAGGCACGGCGGATTTCCGCGAACTGGACTTTTCCGGGCGTGCTTCGGGGATGGGCGGCGCGTTGCGGGCGGTTCAGCAGCGGTTTCAGGGACGTCCGCTGGCGGGAGTCCTCCTGCTGACGGACGGGAATGCGACCGACCTGCGGGGCCCGCCGCCCACTTGGGAAGGAATGCCACCGGTGTATCCGGTCGTCCTGGGACGCGGCCGGCCGGTGCGCGACCTGTCGATCCAGCAGGTGAACGTCAGCCAGGCGGCGTTCGAGGACGCTCCGGTCTCGCTGCAGGCGGATGTGGCGGTGGCGGGCTTCCGGGGTGAACCGGTGGTGGCGAAGCTGATCGATCAGGCGGGCGTGGTGGTGGCGGAGCAGATGCAGACCGGCGGACGTGACGGCGATCTCCAGGCATTCCGTTTCCGACTGAAACCCGATCAGGCCGGACTCGCCTTTTATCAACTCAGTGTCGGACCGGGCGGCCCGCTTGCGGCGGACCTGGACGCGGGCGCGCGCGAGGAGGCGACCCTGGCGAACAATCGTCGCGTGCTCGCGATTGACCGCGGTCGCGGACCCTTTCGCATCCTCTACGTTTCCGGACGACCGAACTGGGAGTTCAAGTTTCTCAATCGCGCGGTGGCGGAGGACCCGCAACTGGACCTCCTTGCCCTCATCCGGGTGGCCAAGCGTGAGCCGAAGTTCGACTTTTTGGGACGAGGTGGAGAGACGAGCAACCCGCTCTTTCGCGGATTTGGCAACCAAGCGGCGGAGGACGTGCAGCGTTACGACGAGCCGGTGCTGGTGCGGCTGAACACCAAGGATGAACTCGAGCTGCGCAGCGGTTTTCCCCGGACGCCGGAGGATCTTTACGGTTACCATGCGGTGATCCTGGACGACGTGGAGGCGGCATTTTTTTCGGCCGATCAGGCGCAGGTGCTGCAGACCTTTGTTTCGGAACGTGGCGGCGGGTTCCTCATGCTGGGAGGCATGGAGTCGTTTGCGGAGGGCGGTTATCAGCGCACCCCGATCGGGGACATGCTGCCGGTGTATTTGGACCGTGGAGATGAAGAACCCGGCACCGATGACACCGGGCCGATCCAGTTCCAACTGGCGCGGGAAGGCTGGCTGCAGGCGTGGGCGCGCCTCCACGAGACCGAAGACCGCGAGCGCGCGCGGCTGGACGGCATGCCGCCCTTCCGGGTGGTGAACCGCGTGCGCGGCGCGAAACCCGGGGCCAGCATCATCGCCAGCGGGCGGGATGAAGCGGGGAACGAAGTGCCGGCCCTGGTCGTGCAGCGCTTCGGACGCGGACGAACCGCGGCGCTGCTTGCGGGTGACTTTTGGCGATGGGGCATGCGGGATGCGGATCGGCAGGAGCAGATGGGCAAGGCCTGGCGGCAATTGGCGCGCTGGCTCGTCGCGGACGTGCCGGAACGGGTGCAACTCGAGGTGGAACCCCTTCCCGAAGACGCGGTGGGCACGGTGACCCTGAATGTCCGGGTGAGAGACCAGCGTTTCAAGCCGGTTGACGAGGCCGGCGTGACCGTGGAGGTGGAGCCGGTCCGATTTGCCGGTGACGAGGTCGACAACGTCGAATCGATTCGACTGCGGGCGGAGCCGGCGTCGGGGGAAGCGGGACTTTACACCGTGCAGTATGTCCCGCGGCGCAACGGCGGCTTCCGGGCTCGGGCGATGGCTCTGGAGCAGACCGGGGCCGAGCTTGGCCGAACCGAGGCTGGTTGGAGCAGCGATCTCGCCGGGGAGGAGTTCCGTTCGCTCACGCCGAATGTGGCCCTCCTCGAGCAGTTGGCGCGTACGACCGGGGGCGAAGTGATCGACGCGGAAAATCTGGAGTCATTTGTGCGTTCCCTGCCGGAGCGCCGCGCGCCGGTGATGGAGCTGCGCGCCCAGCCCCTTTGGCACACCCCGCTGATGTTCGCGATCGCCCTCGCCTGCCTGGTGGCCGAATGGGGTCTGCGACGCTGGAAAGGACTGCCGTGAACCAATCAATGGTACCAACGGCGAGTGCTCGCTCCCTCGCAGTGTGCGATGAGTTCCGACCGCCCTTGTCTCCTGTGTGGGTGGCCTCGCCGAGGCCGCATCCGGAAAACGTCGCCTCTCCCACAAACGCTACGCCGGCGCAACTCCGGGAAGAAATGAGTTCGAAATCTCGGTCCGGTCCAGATGTAGAGGAACGCGGAACGCGTTTCTCCGCTGCGGCGGGGCCAATCCCGCGGGTTCAGCGAACCCACCTACAACAGAAGGATGCGTGGATGGAGGTCGGATTTTTGAAGGTTTGCTGGCTTGGCGGTTGGCTGGTGCTTCTGACCGCCAGCGGAGCGGCGTCGTCGTTGTTGGCGGCAAGTGATCCGCCGGTGGACTCCGCGGTCGCGGCCGTTGACGCGTCCGGGCCGGCCGTGATCCTGGTTTTAGGGGCACCGGGGGAAGCCGGTTACGAACAGGCCTTTCAGCGGCAACAAGCGCTCTGGCAGGACGCGGTGCGTCGCGCGAACGGGACGCTCCAGGTGGTCGGCGAGCCGTCAGGGGAAGGGACGACGCGGGACTTCGAGCGCCTGCGCGACCTCGTCGTTCAACTCGCGTCGGATCCTGCGGACGGGCGCCCCCTCTGGCTGATCCTTGTGGGGCACGGCTCGTTCGACGGGAAAGAGGCGAAGTTCAATCTGCGTGGGCCTGACCTGACGGCCGATGTTTTGGCCGAGTGGCTGGCTCCCCTCAAACAGCCGCAGGCGGTGGTGGTGGCCTCGTCGGCCAGCGCTCCCTTCCTCGCGAAACTGTCCCGCCCGGGGCGGGTGGTGGTGGTCGCGACGCGCAGCGGCTACGAGCAAAACTATGTTCGTTTTGGGGAGTACCTCGCCGAGGTCGTCGCCGATCCGGCCGGTGACCTGGACCGCGACGGACAGACCTCGCTCCTCGAGGCCTTCCTGCGCGCAGCGCACCTCACGGCGGAGTTTTATCGCAACGACGGACGGCTGGTCACGGAGCATGCCTTGATTGACGACACCGGGGACGGACGGGGAACCCCGGCAGAGTGGTTTCGTGGTACGAGGGCGGTGAAAAAAGCTGCGGAAGGGGCGGTGTTGGACGGCCTCCGCGCGCACCAGTGGCACCTGTTGCGAAGCCCCGGGGAGCAGCGCCTGACGTCGGTTCAGCGCGAGCGGCGGGATGCCTTGGAGCGCGAGATCGACGCGTTGCGCAGTCGCAAGGAAAACCTGCCGGAGGCCGATTACCTGGCGGAGCTTGAGCAACGGCTGATCGAGCTGGCGCGCATTTACGAGGCGGCCGATCCGGGTAAACCTTGATCATTCAGATCCGCGCATCCCCAAAGCCATTCACTGTAGGCGGGGTCGCCGACCCCGCGGGGAACTGTGGGTGGGGTCGCCGACCCCGCAGAGATCGGCGTCGCGCGCAAAACACGCAACCAATCGATTCCGTCGAAAAGGCAGGCGGGACTGGAGGTCCCGTCCCGGCCTCGGCGAGGCCAGCTACACCGGGGCCGCTTTACTCGACTCAGTGCCGCACTTCGGCGGATACGGCGGAAACGGGCACACGCGCCTCGCCCTCGCCGAGCTTTCGACGGAAGAGGGCGACGGCCATGCCCATGGTCGCGTGCGCCAGCTCCGGGTCGTAACGGTAACCCTCATCGCGGAGGAAGGCGTGGGCTCCGTTGAACTCATGCCAGGTGAAGTGCGTACCCGCAGCGGCGAGGGCGGCGTAGACCCGCGCGCGTCCCTCGCCGGGTACGTGCGGGTCTTGCCGGCCGTAGATCATCATCAGCTCGCCCTGGATTTCGCCGACGCGATCGAGGGAATCGTCCTGGGCACCCTTGCCGAGCCCGCGCTTGTGGATGTCCGTGGCGTAAAAGCAGACCGCGGCCGACACCTCGGGATTCATCGCCGCGCGGAACGCGAGATGGCCGCCGATGCAGATGCCGAGCACCCCGACGTGGCCGGTGCCCTGGGGATGCTGGCGGAGGTAGGCGATGGCGGCGCGGGCATCGGCGTCGTAGCTCGCGAGCTCCTTGGTGGTTTTGAGGGCGTTGCCTTTGTCGGCTCCCGCCTGATCATAGGCGAGAACCTCGCCGGCGGGGAGGAATTCGTGATAAATCTCCGGCACGGCGACGACGAAGCCGTGTCCCGCCAAGAAGGCGGCGGTGCGCCGGATCGGAGCGGTGACCTGAAAGATCTCCGAGAAGAGCAGGATTCCGGGGTATTTGCCCGGCGCAGTCGGGGCGTAAACGTAGGTCCGCATCGGACCGTGGGGCGTGGGCAGATCGACGGGGGTGGCTTCGGCAAGAATCATCGTGGGAGTGGAGTGGAAAAACGCGCTAGTCATGTCCACCGGACTCGGGCATGACAAAGCGATTCGTCTCCATGAATGCCTACACCCCGAATTCCGAACGTTATTCCTCGATTGCCTATGCCCGCTGCGGCCGCTCCGGGCTCCTGCTCCCCCGACTTTCCCTGGGACTCTGGCATAATTTTGGCGGGGTGGACACGCTGGAAAACCAGCGGGCCCTGCTGCGGCGGGCCTTTGATCTGGGCATCACGCACTTTGACCTGGCGAACAACTATGGACCGCCCCCCGGGTCCGCCGAGGACAACTTCGGCCGCCTGCTGAAGGAGGATTTCGGGGGCCTGCGGGATGAGCTGATCATCTCGACCAAGGCGGGCTACCGGATGTGGCCCGGACCTTACGGCGAGATGGGCTCGCGCAAGTACCTTCTCGCCTCGCTCGACCAAAGCCTGCGCCGGATGGGGCTGGAGTATGTGGACATCTTTTATTCGCACCGGCCCGATACGGAGACGCCGCTGGACGAGACCGTGGGCGCGCTGGTTCAGGCGGTCCGCAGCGGCAGGGCCCTTTATGCGGGCATCTCCAACTACCCGGCGGACATGACGCGCCGTGCGGCCACGCTCCTGCGGGAAGCGGGGGTGCCCTTGTTGATTCACCAACCCGTGTACAACATGTTCAACCGCTGGGTTGAGCCCGAGTTGCTGCCGACGCTCGCGGAACTCGGGGTCGGTTGCATCCCCTTCTCGCCGCTGGCGCAGGGACTGCTGACGAATCGGTATCTCGCCGGGATCCCCGCGGATTCGCGAGCGGGCAAACCGACGGGCTTCCTCAAGAGTGACCGCATCACCCCTGAACTCCTGGTGAAGATCCGGGCCCTGGATGAGATCGCCCAGGCGCGGGGCGCGACGCTCGCCCAACTGGCGATGCTCTGGCTGTTGCGGCGTTCCGAAATCACGACGGTCCTGATCGGTGCGAGCAAGGTGTCGCAGATCGAGGACCTCCATGGCGGCCTCTCCCAACCCCCGCTCGACTCCACCGAACTCCAACGAATCGAGTCCGTTCTGATTCCCTCCCTGTAGGTGGCCCTTGTAGGTGGCCTCGCTGAGGCCGCACCGTCAACGCTTCGCCAAGACCGCACCGCCTCCGCGCCCTTTCCCCCCTCTTAAATCTGCGGCATAAATACGTGGCGCGCATGGGCCTCGCGGTTCGCTCGCACTCGACGGTAGAGATCCAAGTACAGCGGAACCACGCGGTCCGCGGAATAATTTTCCCGCGCGCGGACTTGGGCGGCTCGGCCGAGGCTTGTCCGAAGGCGGTGGTTGCTGATGAGGCTCTCGGCGGCGCGGGCGAGGCCGTCGGCATCGCCGAACGGCACCAGCAGGCCCGACTTGCCATGCTCGATCACCTCCGGGATGCCGCCGACCGCGGTGGCGACGGTTGGGCAGCCAAACATCATGGCCTCAAGAATACTCAGGCAAAAACTCTCTGATTCGGAGGTGATCAGACCTAGATCGGCGGCGGCCACGTAGTCCTCGATCAGACTGACGTTTTCCCGGACGACCACGCGGTCCTCCAGTCCCAGCCGCCGGACCTGCTCCCGAAACGGCGCGAAATCGCCGCCGGCGATCACCACCAGCTTGAAAGAGTCGCGAGGACGGATGCGGGCGGTGGCGTCGAGCAGCAAGTCGATGCGCTTGACCGGCCGGAGATTCGACATGTGCAGGACCATCGCCTCGTGGTCGACCAGCCCGAGTTCGGCCCGGACCGCTTTCCGACTGCGCTGCGGCTTTCGCGGGGTGAAAAAGTTCGGGATGACCTGGATCGGATGGTCGATGTCGGCCAGTCGCGTCGTGTCCTGGCGCAGAAATTCGGAGACGGTGGTGATCGCGTCCACCTTGGTCAGCGCGTGGCGGATGGCTGGGGCGTACCCGGGATCACGGCCGAGCAGCGTTGTGTCGGTGCCGTGGAGCGTCGCGATGACCCCGGGGCGGAGTTCCTCGGGCAGCCACTCCCGGGCGAGCACGGCGGCGGTGGCATGCGGAACGGCGTAGTGGGCGTGGAGGATGTCCAAGCGGCGCTCCCGCACCACCTCGGTCATTTTCACCGCCAACGGCAGGGTGTAGTCGGGATGACGGAACAACCCGTAGCCTTGAATGTGTACGGGATGGAAGGTGACTCCGGGCTCATCCGGCGGCAGGCGGAACGGACGCTCGTAGCTAATGAAATGAACCTCGTGGCCCCGGCGGGCGAGATCCACCCCGAGCGCCGTGGCCAGAATTCCGCTCCCGCCGACGGACGGATAACAGGCAATGCCGATGCGGAGAGGAGGTTCACTCATGCGGGAGGGAGGACGGAGGATTCGGGCCGGTGGGCGGACGTCGTCAGAAACGACGAGCTCCGTGCCCCAATTGTTCCAAGGAATCGACGACCAGGGGATCCGCGGGAAAGAGTGCCTGGGCGTGGCCGACTCCCGCGCGCAGGCCCAGCAAGCGGGCGCGGGTCAGCTGCAGTTCGACATAATCGCGCGAACGCGCCTGGGTGGCGTGGGCCGACATGGCTGCGGTCCAGGCCTTGATCACCTCCGGGTCGGAGAGATCGACCCAGACGGCCAGCGCCCCCGGGGGCTCGCCCTCGGGTCCGACCGCGTAGTGAAAAAGATGATCGATCGCGTGCGCCGGCTGTCCGAGCAGCTCCTTCACGCCCCCGTAGCGGGCGAGCCGGACCGCGTCGCGCACGAGCCCTCCGACGACGGCGTGGTCGGGATGTTGCGACGGTGTGGTCGTGGGTGCGAGGACCCACCGCGGACGATGCCGCCGGACGAGGGCCGCGAGCGTGAGCGTGTGGGCCACCGACGGGGCGAGATGGGCGTCGCCCCCGAGTTCGACAAAGTCGATCGACGCACCCAGCACAGCTGCGGCCTGGCGGGCCTCGACCTCGCGCTCCCCGGACGTTCCATGGGTGGCGGACTCACCTCGCGAACAAACGACCAGCGAAAGGATCGTGCCCGCGCGGGCCTCGCGGGCGAGGATGCCCCCGGCACCGAACTCAATGTCGTCCGGATGGGCGCCAAATGCGAGCAACCGGCGGGGCTCAGGCGGGGAATTCGGTGCAGGCTTCATCGGAACGGTCGATCGGATCGCGGTTGATGAACGTGATTTCCGGCGCATCGGCCGGGTTGAGGTAGGCCTGCTCGCCGGCACCGGCGATGTAGTGGGTACACCCGAGGACCGACTGCATCCACCGCAGCCGGGTATCGCGCGCCGGGCTGACCTGGGCCTTGGTCCAGGTTTGTGCGGGCAGGGTGAGAAAGGAGTTTCCGCCTTCGTGCAGGCTGAGCTTGCCGGACTGGCAGCGCGCCCGCACGACTTCACCCAGATACGGGCAGTCGACAAAAAAGTCGTCGAGGCCGCAGGCCGCAAGACGCACCGCGGGATCGCTCGAGCGCACCACCCGAACGCCCTCGAGCAGGCCCATGGACCGCATGATCTCGAGGCAGAAATCCGCGACGGTGACGGCCTCGCAGTTCTTCACGGCTTGCACGGCGGCGGGCGAAACCAAGGCCGGCAACTGCCGCACGAGCGAGTCCCGCCAGCCTGCCGGAATCCGTTTCAGGTAGAGCGGCGAGTACTTGCGCTGAGTCTTGTTCGCGTAGGTGAAATTCAGCCACTGGAGTTCACCGGTGGTGTGGTGCCGCAATCCGGTCTGAGTCTCGCGCGGATCGTGGTCGCTGTCGTGATAGAAGAAGACGATCTCGCCGCCCAGCTCGTCCCGCAGCCGCCGAGCGGTGACGAATTTCGCATAAAGAAAACGCCGCGGAAAGATTCCGCAAGACTGCTGGCCAAAGGCGATGATGCGGGGGGCACTCATGCGGAGACGGGCGTTGAGTGGGACGGAGGCCGCCGCCCGAGCAGCGGCTGCAGGAGCAGGCTCGTGACCACGCAGAGCGCACAGCCGATGAGATTGTACCACAGGTAACCGATGCGATCGAAGCTGAAGAACGTGGCGAGCACGGCGACCTGGGAAATCAACGCCCCGGTGAAGACCGCATGCCCGCCGACGCGTCGGAGAAAGAAGGCGACGAGGAAGAGGCCGAGCACGACCCCGTAGAAGAGCGAGCCGAGGATGTTGACCGCCTCGATCAGGTTTTCCACGACGTTGGCAAAGAGGGCAAAACTGATCGCGACACAGCCCCAGAGAGCGGTGAAGGCCTTGGAGGCGAACACCGCGTGAGCCTCGGACGTGCCGGGTCGCGCCAGATGACGGTAGAAGTCCACCACGGTGGTGGACCCCAGCGCGCTCAATTCCGAGGCGACGGAACTGAGGGCGGCAGCGAAAATCACCGCGATGAGCAGCCCGATGACTCCGACGGGAAGCTGCTCGAGGATGAACGTGATGAAGACGTAGTCGGAGTCCTTCGTCTTGACGCCCGGATCGACGGCGACCAGCGCGGCCTTGGCCTCGGCCCGGACCGCCTCGCTCCGGACGTGGGCGTTGCGAAGCGCGGCGTGGGTCGAGGCGACGGCCTCCGCGGAACCCTCGTCGCGGGCCTTGAGCCAGGCCTCGAGCGCGACCCGCTTTTCCCCGGACAGTTCCGTGTAACGGTTCTCGATCGCGCGCAGCGAGTCCCCGCCCTCGCGCTCGAGATGCTGACGCCAGGTCGCCCGGTCGAAGAAGACCGGCGCCGGGGCGAACTGGTAGAAGACGAACAGCAGCACGCCGAGCAGGAGGATGAAGGCCTGCATCGGAATCTTAAATACGGCATTGAACATCAGGCCGAGCCGGCTCTCGCGGAGCGAGGGCCCCGAGAGGTAGCGACCGACCTGGGATTGATCCGTGCCGAAGTAGGAGAGCGAGAGGAAAAAGCCGGCAAAGAGCCCGGACCAGAGCGTGTAGCGCTCGTTGAGGTCGAAGGAGAAGTTGATCGCGTTGAGCTTGTCGAATCCGGCCGCGATCTCGAGGGCGTCGCCGACCGAGACACTCTCCGGAAGCCGGAGCAGCATGATGACAAAGGCGGTGGCCATGCCGGCGAAGATCACCATCATCTGGTACTTCTGGGTCAGGCTGACGGCCGCATTGCCGCCCGACACGGTGTAGACGATCGCGAGGGCACCCGTGGCGAGAATGGTGACATCGAGGCGCCAGCCGAAAACGGTCGAAAGCACGATGGCCGGCGCGTAGATGGTGATGCCCGACGCGAAGCCCCTCTGCAGCAGGAACAGACCGGCCCCGAGCAGCCGCGTTTTGCCATCGAAGCGTCGTCCGAGGTACTCGTAGGCGGTGAGCACCTTCAGCCGCCGGTAGAGCGGCAGGAAGACGGCGGCGACGACGATGAGGGCGAAAGGCAGGCCGAAATAGTTCTGCACGAAACCCATTCCGCTTTCGAAACCCTGTCCGGGGATCGAGAGAAACGTGATCGCGCTCGCCTGCGTGGCCATGACGGCGAGACCGATCGTGCCCCAGCCGACCTTGCGGTCGCCGCGCACGTAGTTCTGGAGCGTGGTCTGGCCGCGGGTCTTCCACATGCCGTAGGCGGCGATGCCGACCATCGTCGCCACGAGCACGAAATAATCCAGCGCGCTCATGCGAAGAACCGGGGCAGGAGCTTGAGCAGGATCACCATGACGATGAAGCTGCCGATCACGGCGAGATAGACGCCGGGCCAGGTCCGCAGACCGGGCACGTCGGGAACTTCCTCGTTCGAGTCGGACTCCGGTCGGTTGGACTGAGGCGGGACGGAAGGGATCATTTTCCGAGGGAGACGAGGTTCGCGAAGAGCCGGTACGCTCCGGGCACGCCAGCCGGGAGTTCACGGAAGAACGACAGGCCGGTGTAGACGAAGTGCCCGCGACCATGGGCGGCCACAAGCAGGGAGCCCTGCTTCTGGCTTTCCCCGGCGTCGGCGCAGCTGATCAAGGGCGTGAAGCGTGCGTCCCATTCGCTGGGAAAATACAGCCCGCGCTCCTGAATCCAGCCGTTGAAATCGGCGGTGGTGATCCGGTTGGGCGAGGACAGGGCCGGGTGATCCGGGTTCAGCAGGGTCACGGGAGCGTCCTCGTCGGTGACCCGGTCCCGCGAGAGCTTCAGCGGGTAAGGGGAGAGCACGGACGTTTGCAGGTCGTTGGTCGTGTTGTACTGCACGACGACGTTGCCGCCCTGCTCGACGTAGGCGAAGAGCGCCGGCATCAGCGGTCCGATGTCGGTGCGGGTATTGAGGGCACGGATGCCAAGGACCACCGCGTCGAACGAGGCCAGCCGTGCGGCGGTCAGGTCGGCGCTGCCGAGGGTGGTCACTTGGAAGCCCATGCGCACGAGACTCTCTGCGACCCGGTCGCCCGCCCCGGGCAGATAACCGATCGAGCGTCCGCGAATTGCGAGTTCGAGACTGACGACGCGGGCCTGCGAACGCGGCTGGAGGAGCTGCGAAGGGATGTGTTCGTAGCGGATATCGACGCGACCCGTGCGAAACGAGTGGCCGCCAACCGTGGCCGCGGCGACGACGTCGCCGGACGTGGAGCGTGCGGGGGCGGTCACGGAGAAGACCAGCCGGCCCTGCGCGCCGGCGGAGGCGAGGCTGAAGGGCTGCGATGCCGGGGTGGCACTCCAGCCAGAGGGCACCTCAAGGGAAAGGTTACCCGAGACATTTCCCCGCGCGGCGGTGACTTCGACGGTGATGGGGCGGGTGGACCCGGGCGCGAAGAGTTCGAGATCCTGGGGGAAGCCGAGGGAGACCGGGGAGATGATCTGAAGCGGGCGTCGAATCTCCCCGCGCACCGGGTCATCGATCACCTGGACCGCGCGGTCGGCGAAGACGAAACGCTGGCCTCCGATGTCGATCGTGTGCTCGACGGGAAACGCGGCCGGATCCTCGGGATGGCCGATGAGTTCCGGATCATCCACGCGGAAAAGCCCGGGCGTACCCGCGTTCCGGAGCCAATAAGGGGTGCTTGGCAGGGCGTTCGCTGCGATCGCGGAGGTGGCGGAAACGTCGGCTGAGCGGTTGAGCGCAAGATCCACGCCGGTGGCGACCACGGCACCGGACGCGGGGAATCGCGCGGAGACCCACCGGACGTTGACTTTGTCGGGCAAGGCCCGGGCGATCGCGCCCAGTTTCAACTCGAGGCTTTCGCCCGGCACCCCTTCCGCGTTGAGCACGCGGGTTTCAAGATGCAGTCCGAGGCAGGCGGCGACGATCCGATCGAGCTGCAGTCGCTTTTCCTCCAGCACCGGATCGGGCGAGCCGGCGCCCGGCGCTTGAAGCCGGGTGCGCAGGGCGAGGAGCGCCGGCACGCTGGCGGCCGGATCCCGCGGATCGAACGAGCGGAAGACCGCAGCGGCTTCGCTGGCGACCGCGGGACCCTGGGGAAAGCGGCTCCACGACAGGTCCACCCCATCGAACGGATCGGAGGTGGCGGGTTCACCCGCGACGACCCGGAAAAACTCGGGATTGGTCCCGCGGGTGCCGAGGGTGCCGAATCCTTGGCTCTTGTGCTGGGTCCGGCTGCGGGCGGCGATTTCGCCGAAGGACTCGGCGAGCAGCGGCGAGTACCCGCCGGAGTCGATTTGCAGCGTGACCGGTTCCGGTTCGCCCGGTTTGCGGGACGCCCCGCGGAAGGCGGCGGGCCACGCGTTCCAGAGGACCCGCTTTGCCTGCCAAGGAGCGAGCCGGCCGCCGGCGAGCTGTTCCGGGAAAGCGTTGGCGTCACCCGCGAGTTTGAAGGCCTCAATCGCGAGCAAAGCCGACGCCGTGTGGTGACCGTGGGTGATGCCCGGCTCGGTTGAAAACCGGGTGATCAGGACATGCGGCCGGAAGGTTCGAATCACGCGCACGACGTCCGACAGGACCTGCTGGCGGTCCCAGATCCGAAAGGTTTCATCGGGATGCTTGGAATAACCGAAGTCATTGGCCCGAGTGAAGAACTGGATCGCGCCGTCAATCCGTCGGGCGGCGAGCAGTTCCTGCGTACGGATGACTCCCAGACGTTCGCTCAGGTCGGAACCGATGAGGTTCTGGCCGCCATCGCCTCGCGTCAGCGAGAGGTAGCCCGTGCGGTAACCGCGACCCTTGGCGAAGGTGGCCAGCAGCCGGGTGTTCTCGTCGTCGGGGTGGGCGGCGACGTAGAGCACACGTCCCAACTGCTGGAAGGCCTGCAATTCCTGAAGGATGACCCCGGGAGGCAGGGCCTCGGCGGTTGCCGGGGCTGCGGGGCCGGCGGAAAGAGAGGAAAGGAGGGCCATGCCGATCAGACCGGTCAGGAGGCGCGGCGTCCGCAGACGGAGGAGGAATGCGGACATCAAAGGGAGGGGGACAGGCTTCGAAGGAGGACAACGCGTTGGGCCGGTGGGGTGGCGGCGTGGGTTGGGCGAGAATGGGACCAGGCCAGGCTGGGTTCGGTAAAGGTCATGGACGGGTGTTTTCGGCTGGCGGGCGGTAGTTTCCGATACTCAATTCCGAGCAAAGGACAAGAGGCGGTGGTAATCGGACGATCGGCTGCCGATGGTCCGTGGAACCCCGGTGGCTCAATCAAAGGAGACGGGCCGGGCAATGGCCGCAGGAGTTTCGACCGGCCACTCCGGGAGATGGCGATCGGCCGGTGTGGCCGACACGCTGCTCCCGGTGACCGATTCGCGGGCGGTGGCTCCGTTCGTCCAATGGCTTTCAATGAGAATGGCCTTGGGCTTTTCGGGCAACCCCCGTTCGTGCCGGAGCAACTGGCCTGCGACCAGATCGAGCGCGGCAGCTCCAATGCCCTCGGCATCCTGATAGATGCCGGCGACGCTGCCATCGGCAGCGGCGACGTCCAGATCGGCGTACGCCACCTCCTCCGGAACCCCGATGCCGGCGCCCCGCAGCCAAGAAATGATTCGTGAGTCGGTGCCGATCACTGCGTCCACCTTCGATCGCCGAACCCACTCCACGACAGCATTTTCATCGAGATCGATCGGCCGGTGGATCAACGATGGGTCGGCGTTGCCATCGTCATAGGTCTGGAGGAGGTAACCCGCGGTCCAGAGACCATTGACCCGGCGATCGTAGGCCTCCTGAAGCGCCAAGCCGATGCGTTTTCGTCCGGAGGCGGCGAGTGACGTCAGCGCGAGTCGGGCCGAGGCAACATGGTTGTCGGTGGCCCGGTGCAGGCGCGGTGAGGTCAGGGAGTAGGCGATCGCGACGGCGGAAAACTGGGACCAGTCGAGCGCGAGGGACATCGGTTTGGGCAGGGGTGCCACGAGCACGCCGACGATGCCCCGGGCCACGAGGATGTCGCTCAACCGGCTGGCGTGACCGTCGGCGTCGCCCAGCCAGAAGTGATCCAGACGATAACCGGCGGCGGCGGCGCGGGCGGCCGCGCCCTCGTAGCTTCGGCGAAAAAATGGCACACGTTTCCAGCTGTCGCGGCGGGGGTGGGCGGTGATCCAGGCGAGGGTCACGCGATCGGCGACGGGCTGGCCGGCGCGAATGGCGCTCATGGCCTCGGCCAGCAGAGGATTGGGCCGCCAGCCCAATTCGACGGCGAGCCGCTGGATCCGGTTGCGGGTGGAAGTCGGAATGCGCGGATGGTTGCGCAGGGCCATCGAAACGGCGGCAACCGAAACGCCGGCGCGGTTGGCGATGGCCCGCAAGGAAGGACCGGAAGAGTGTCGACGCATGAAGGGGCAGCCGAACGTTAAGCAGAAGGGGCCGCCCGACGTCGAGTGCCATTGTTGGCTACGGAATCAACCCCGCACGGCAGGCCTTACGAGACTTGGGGCGCGGCCTTGACGAACTGTTTCTGAATCACCGCGGCGATGTCGGTCATTTTGACGGGTTTGGTGATGTAGTCGTCCATGCCGGAGGCGAGGCAGAGTTCGCGATCGCCTTGGAGCGCATTGGCGGTGAGCGCGACGATCTTGGGCTGGCGGCTGATCGGGAAGCGGCTGCGGATCTGGCGGCAGGCCTCGAAACCGTCCATCTCCGGCATCTGCAGGTCCATGAAGACGAGATCGAATTCGCGTGCCTCGAGTGCCGTCAGGGCGACAACACCGTTCTCCGCGGTGGTGGCCCGGTAACCGAGCCGTTCGAGGAAACGCAGGGCGACCTTCTGATTGACCGGATTGTCTTCGACCACGAGAACGTCCAAGGGATAGTCCATTGCGAGAAGCCGGTTTTCCAACTCGGGCGGGTTGGCTGGCGTGTCTTTGCGTGGCGTCGATTGACCGAGGCTGCGCAGGGCGCGGACAAGGGACTGGGTCTTGAGCGGCTTGGCGGCGGTTGAGAAGAGCCGGCGTTCGCCGAAAGCGCTGACCGAGGTTTGGCCGAGGGGAAGCAGCAGGACGGTCGGGATCATCATGGCCGTGAGCCGCTCGCGCAGCGAGGGACCCGCAGGTTCGTCGATCATCGGCAGGTCGAGTACGACGGCGGCTGGCATCTCGGTGCGGGCGATGATCTGAAGCGCATCGGCGACGGAACTCGCGGGCACCGGAATGGCGCCGAGTTCACGGATCAGGCGGATCAGCCGGCGCTGGGAGATCACGTGGTCCTCGATGCAGAGGATCGGCCGGCCGCGGAACGCATCGGGCAGCGGCGGAAGCACACTTTCGGACGGCACGAGCGCGGCGCTCGTTTGAATAGAAAAGGTGAAGACGGATCCGCGGCCGGCTTCGCTTTCGACCCGGATGTCACCACCCATGAGCGAACTCAGACGCTGGCAGATCGCCAGGCCCAGGCCGGTGCCGCCGTATTTGCGGGTGGTTGACGAGTCGACCTGGCTGAACGGCTTGAACAGGCGGTCAACCCGGTCGGCCGGAACGCCGATGCCACTGTCGCGCACCGCGAATTCAATCCGGAAAACACCGGGCCCGGGTGGCGGGCCGGGTGGGGGAGGCGCCAGTTTGACCTCGATCGAAACGCCGCCCGAGGAGGTGAACTTGACCGCGTTGTTGATCAGATTGGCGAGGATCTGCCGCAGGCGCGTGATGTCGCTGACGACCCAGTCGGGCACGCCCTCGTCGATGCAGTAGGCGAGTTCGAGTTTCTTCGACGACGCGGCGAGCGAGAAGAGATCGAGGGCCTCCTCGATGCAGGTGGGCAGATCGACCGGGTGGTTCTCGATCTCCATCTTGCCCGACTCGATCTTGGAGAAGTCGAGGATGTCGTTGATGATCGTCAGCAGCGCCTCACCGGACGTGCGGATCGTGGCGAGGTAGTCGCGCTGCTCCGGATTGAGCGGTGTCTCCAGGAGCAGGCTGGTCATGCCGATGACGCCGTTCATCGGGGTCCGGATCTCGTGCGACATCGACGCGAGGAACTCGCTCTTGGTGCGTGAGGCGGCGTCGGCCTCGATCTTGGCGCGCCGCAGCGCGTTCTCGGTTTCGACGCGCGCGGTGATGTCGGTCTCGATGGCGATGAAGTTCTCCAGCTCGCCGCGCTCGTTGCGGACCGGCTGGATCTCCAGATGGACGTAGTATTTGCGTCCCGACTTCGAATAGTTGACCAGGTCGGTGGAAATGCCCTCGCCCCGGTCGAGGGCGGATTTGACGCGGCGGAGGATCCGGGCGTCGGCCTCGGGTCCGCTGAGGAAGATCTCGGGGTGGCGTCCGGCGACTTCGGCGAGGGAATACTCCATCACGCGGACGAACGACTCGTTGACCCACTCGATCGTGCCCTTGGGCGTGGCGATGATGACGAGGTTGTCCGTGCGGGAGGCGACGAGCGAGAGCTTGCGGGTGGTGGCTTGGCTCTCGCGCAGCGCCTGCTCGGCCTGTTTGCGTTCGGTGATGTCCTGGATGGTGCCGACGATCCGCACCGGTTCCCGGGAGGGGCCGCCGCCGCTGAAGGCGCGGGAGCGGACATAGATCCAGCGCCACGTGCCATCGGCGGCGAGGATCCGGTATTCGGGGTCGATGTAGAGGGTTTCGCCGCGCCGCTGCCGGTCCCACGCGGTCTGGTAGCGCTCGCGGTCCCCGGGATGGACCAGTCCGCTCCAGACATCGAGGGTCAGCGGGTGGGTGGCCGGATCGTATCCGAGAATCGCCCAGACGCCGGAACTGTAGAAGACCCGCTCGCCGGCCTGCTGCCACTCGAAGATGCCGACGTCGGTGGACTCGATCGCGAGCCGCAGGCGTTCGTCGGAGACCTTGAGCATGGCTTCGACACGACGACGCTCCTCGTTCTCGGCCAGCAGCCGTTTGTTGTACGTTTGGGCCGCCCGCAGGCCGGTGCTCGAAGTGCGTGCGAAGTGGACGGAGATTCCGAGAAGCAGGGAGATGCCGAGTCCGGCCGCGAAGGCGAGTTCGGGCAGGAAACGTCGGCTGAGCCGTTGGTACTCGTCATTGGGAGCCAGCGCCACGCGGATCCGGCGGCCCTGGAGCGTGAAAGCCTTTTCTATCGCCTCCGGCCTGCCACCGGCGCCACCCCCAGCATCGAAGACGCGAACTCCGCCGACGTCGACGGAGGACACGTAGCGCGTTGAGAGATTGAGCCGCTGTTCCAGACCGGCGAAGAACCGGCGATAGCTGTATTCGCCCGCGACATAGCCATGCAGACGTCCCGCGCGCATGACCGGCGCGTAGATGGCGAAGCCGGGGCCGAGATTGGGTTGAAGGACAGACGCGGAAAGGACGGCGCCGAGGTTCTTGCGGGCTGCATCCATCGCCTCGGAGCGAGCCGGTTCGGACGCAGATCGGAGCGGCTGGAGCAGCGGCCCATGGGGAAGGGCCGGAGGATAAAACCAGATCGTCTGACGTTCGAGGTCGGTCAGGGAAAGCGAGTGGGAGGCCGGACATTCCTTGAGCTGGGCGCCGGCCTCGACCTCGCGGATCGTGTCGGTGAACGTGGGAGACTCGCTCCATCGCCGGCCGAGTCGGTCGAAGGCTCCGATCTGCCGTTCAAGCTCAAGGTTGACCGCGCTGGCAAACCCGTTGATTTGGATCTCGGTGGTCGCTCCGCTGAACTCGGTTTCCCGGCCGCGCAGTCCGAGTGCAAATACGATCGTGAGGGTCACCGAGGCCATCATCACCGGCAGGGGCAACCATCCGGGGGCTCCGGGTCGGCGGCGGTGGGCCTCCCGCCACGCGAGCGACATCAGGGCGGTGCCGATCATCAGGAGGGTGACTCCGGTCAGGCGAGCGGTCACCGTGGGGGTGCCCCAGGTGTACACGGTGGGCAGTTTGAGCAGGTGGCCCAGCGCCGTGGAGCAGCCAATGGCAAAGAGGGTGGAACCGATGAGGGCGAGAACGGGAGTCCGGTATCGGGTCGGAACGACGGAAACCAAGGAAAGCAGGGCGAAACCGGCGATGAAGAAACCGGCGGCGAGCAAGGGCGGCATCAGGCCGGCGCTGCCCCCGGCCGCGCCCAGCGGATCCTGCACCAGCAAGCGGTCAATGCCCAGTGACCGGCCGCTCGCCTGTTCCACCAAGACCATCGCGCCGAACAGGGCTGGAATCGCCGCGGCCCAGGCGGAGCGTCGGAATCCCAGTTCGATCATCAGGAAAACGGCCCCGAAGATGATCAGTCCCGCGCCGGTATTGGCTCTGAGCGGTGCCCAAGGGTCGCGAATGGCGTCCGCCGTCGTCGTTTCCATCAGGCCGCCGGCGAGCACCACCGCGCCGAGCACAATCAGCGCTCCGGCCAACACGACGGCGAGTCGCTTGAACCAAGGAACGGGCGGCAACGTGGGCAAATGGGCCATGGACGCGTTCTGACTTCGGGGAACTAAAGAGTGGCGTTGACCAGTGCGCGATGCCTAAGAGGCGGAAACCGGTGGGCGACCCGGCCCGAATGACTTCCACGTGCGCCACACGTCCGGCGATCTTGGGAGCGATGGGTTTCGGGGATTGCTGGAAACAAATCTGAACATGATCACTCGTATACGGCCCGACTAGGGGGCTCACTTCAAAGAAATGAGCCTAAACTGCCATTCGGGCACGTCCTAAACCCTTGATTTACTTCGGCGGATCCGGGTTCTCCAGGGTTTTCTCGTTGGATCCGGTAATCGTTCGTAAAAAATTAGTTGGCCCGTAAACAAAGGTCCACGAGGGTTTGTCCAGCGGACCTGCGAGTTTAAATTCAAAGGCTTGCGAGAAGGGCGATAGAACCAAGCCGGCGGCGGTGCCAAAGAAGCTGGTCGATTCCTCGAAGGGAAAGAGCTTGGCTTTCATTTCCAGCGTCTTCCGGTCGAGAAAGTAGTCCCCTTGGGCCTCGATCGCCGCCCGGGGACCGGTGACCCGAATTTCGGAGAAATCGAGCTTGCGCCCCGCGACCGCAAAATTGGCCTGAACGGTGTCGAGCTTGAGCGTGCTGAAATTCAGGAAGGTCCTTTCGAGCAGTTGCGAGAGTAACCAAAGCAGCCGGACTTCGCCGAGGTCCGCGCCGGTCAGCTCGGCGTTGCCTTGTCCGCGGTAACTGAAGAGGTCGTCGAAGCGTCCGTCAGCCGAAACCGCCAGATCGAGCAGGCCGGAGGCGATTTGTTTTTGGAAACGGTTCTGCTCCGGCATCGGTTGATGGTTCCGTCGCGCACCGAACTCCTCGAGCGAGCGAATGGCCTCGCCGAGCTTGGCCTTCGTCAGACGATAATCAAAACCGAGCCGACGCTCCGCGCCTTTCCCCGATATATGGATTCGCCCGTTGGCAATTCCACCGGCAAAACCCACGGTGATCGGGTCGAGCACGATGTCATCGTCGCGGACTTGGCCCACGGTCGCAATCCCACGGAGCGGGAACTCGTAGAACCTGAAATCGCCGGTGGAGGAGGCGGTGAGGTCGATGTGGCTATGAAAGCCGCTGGGCGCGGCCGGTCCGTCCAGCCGGCCGACGACCCGCAGCTCGGACTGACTTGTCATTTGGAACGGTTCGACGATCTCCATGATCTCCTTTCCCAAGACCCGGGAGCCCTCCACCAAATCGATCGTGGAAACCGCATCGAACTCCATCGACCGCCAGTCCTCGAGCTGGAGATCGTTCAGGCGATTGAAGGTTCCCCGCGCAAACCGGTCCCCTTGGGTGACGTGAAAATGCAGGATGTCGTAGAACTGCGGCCGGACAAAAATGCGGGTTCTGGCCGTGTCGAACAGCGTTCCCTTGATCCCGGTCTTTCCATTGGCCGCGGCGACGAAGACGGTGGTGCGTTCCGGGCGGCCCCAGCGCCCGCGGATTTCGACGTCCGCCTGGGCCATCGATTGCGTGAAATCGAAGTTGCTCCAAAACCTCGGCCACCATGGGCCGAACCAACCGCCGATTCCCGCCGGCTGCAGGTGGCCCTCAAGCAGAAAGCGAAAGTCGAGGGTCGACGTATCCATCTCGTAGCTTCCCCGGGCGAGGCTCGGACCCTGGCGCAGGACGATGTCGTCAAAGCGAAGGGTGGATCCCCGGAAGAAAAAACTCGAGCTGGCCCCTTTGAGCGGCACGGTCCGGGCCGTGACCGCGCCAACGGCGAGGCGACCGGTGACTTCCTGCAGTTTCCAGCCGTCCGTCAGCCGGGCGGCGACCGCGAGATGGGGCGTGTCGGACAGACCGAGCTGGTTCGAGACGATCCGGCCCAGCAGCCGGTCGGCCAAATCGAGGTGATGCTGAGACAGCTCGCCTTCGGCCGTGAGGGCAATCCGTCCGGCGGTGCGGTCAAGTTCACTCACTCGCAGATCCCAGGGGTGTCCGCCCCAGATTGCTGTAACCCAGGGGGCCATGGCTGGCAGCGGGGTATGCGCAGTCAGCCTGGAAAAGACCCAGGGGCCACGCCGGGCTGAGGAAACGCTCAGGTCGATGGACTTCGGGTTGAACGTTTGTCGTTCGATGGAGATTCCACCCCGAAGATGGGCGCGCAGGTCACGCACGACCAGCCCTTCCGGGCCTTCGATCAGGTCGGCGGCGGCACGGAGGTCGAGGGGAGACTCCCCTTTGCCGGTAAAGGGGATTTGGGTCGAGGCGCGCACGCCGGTGACCACGAGTTCACCGCCGGCACCCGGCAGGCGATCGGCGGGCACGACGAACCGATCAATCGTCAGCGAGATCTTGGCGGTGGGATCGCCCCGGGCGGGCTGGCCGATTTCGACCTGCAGCCGGGGAGCATCGAAACGCTCAAGTTCGGCGGCGACGTCGAACAACTGGCGGCTGGCCCGAAGGTAACGGCTGAGGAAGGAGTCAGGGTGGTCAACCGTCGCGGGGGCCGCGGTCGAGCGTCGAAACGAGGGTCGGACCAGATCGCCGTTCGCCGACAGTTCCGCCCGACCGAGCCGGGCGGTCAATGTATCCAGTTGGAGCCGTTCGCCATCGTCTTGGACGGTGAAAGCGATGTCCCGCAGGACCGATTCCTTCCTCCCGGACGGCGAGAGCATGGCGGGGATCAGCAGCGTGCCGCCGCTGACGTTGATTTCCTGGATCTCGACATGTCCGCTGAGCAGCAACCAAGGGTCGAGATGAACGTAGGCTGCCCGGGCGGTAGCGATGGGATCGGTCGCCGTCGTGGTCGTGGTGCTGAGCACGAGATCCTCGATCAGGACGCGACCGGACGGATCGAAGGTGGTCTTGCCGAAGGAGGTGGACAGACCGGCGCTCTCGAGGCGGGATTCGAGCGCGCGGCGGATCCACCCGGGGATGGCGAGCTCCTGGCGGGTGTAGATGGTCACCTGGGCGATCAAGGCCAGACTCAGGAACAGCCAGAGCGACCACAGCACGACGGTGCCCATGCAGCGTGCGCACCAGTGCGTGCCCGACCAACAAAGCCTGAGCCACGGCTTCATGCGCAGAGAGGGGCCTGGCAACGGGGCGAGACAACTCCCGCCGACGAAACTCGGCGGGTCTCGGTCACGGCCGGCTGGGGGTTGCAGGTGGGGCTGCAGCCGGGGGAGGGGAAACGGCGGGGCTCCCGGGCTTGGCACCGAGCACGGGCGGCCCTGGATCACGCGGTCCGTAGACCAGCGTCCAGAGGGCGTCGAGCAACTCCTGTTCGGCGAGGAATACGACCTCAAGATCAGGGGATCCGATCAGTTGGGTGCCGCCTCCCGTGCGCTCGCTGAGGAAGAGCGTGGACGTGGAACTCTGGGTGCCCGCACCGGCGACCAGCGCGACGGTGGTCTCCAGCCGGTAGGTCCAGGGCTGTTCCTCGCCGTCGAGAGGCACCAGCGGCGGAAACGTGGTGGCAACGATGCTCTTGGCGCGCAATTTGCGGAGCTGGGCGAGCAGAACCTCGATCGCGGCTTTGCGCGGGGCGGTTTCGTTTTCGAGCGCCTCCGTCCAGCTTTGTTTCTCCCCCAACGTCTGAGTCAGGAGCACGGAACTGTCGGCGATCCGGACGAGGGACAGGCCGGTGATCCGGGCACCGGCGGGCAGCTCCTGGAGGCGTTTGTCCCGGAAGACCCGGGTGACCACCGGCGTTTCCGCGAGGATCGCGGACGGCACCCGGTAAACAAACTCCTGGTTGGCAACTTTGGCGTAAACCGCACTGCCGCCTTCAGATGCGAGGCCGATCTGGAGAACGAGTTGGGTGGAGCCGTTGGAGACCGGCGCGGCGGGGGCGGCTTGGGTCAACGTCAGGGCGATCTCGCGCTCCGGGCGGTTGAAGCCCCAGTTCTCCAGGTCGGCGGCGCTGGGAGCATCGCTGCGGAATTCCTCCGCCGCCAGCAGGCTGAGGTGCTGGATCAATCGGGCCATGGCGGACGCGTCGGCGGGCAGCCTGCTGGATCCCGCGGTCGACGGGTCGCGGCGGATGATCTGCCAGCCCCCCGTATCGTTCGGGGCCGTGGCGTTGTCGAGACGCTGCAGCCTCAGTTCCGGCTGGCCAGGGGTGCGCAGGGTGATGCCGGAGATCACGCGATCCTCGAGGTCGAGCACCAGGCGGTTGCGCAGGCTCTCCTGGGCATTTCGCAGCGTATCCACGAGCAGGTCGGGAATCGAGGTGGTGAAGATGGCCTCGCGATCCTCGAGTTTGGCAAAGTGGACCTTTTCGTCCTTCAGCGCGGCCGTCCCATTTTCGCCGGTCGGAAGGCCGACGAGCAAGGTTTCGCGCCGGCCGTTGCCTTCGAGGGTGATGCGCAGGGACGGAGCGGCCAGGCCGGAGCGCGACGGGTCGATTGACTGGACCGGCGGGAAGGAGAGGGCGGTGAGGCTGGTGAGATTGTTCAGCGCCAGCTCGGTCACGAGTTTGCCTGCCCGGGCGAGAATCGGGGTCTCGAGGGACCAGCGGTTGCCGTCGCGTCGGAGCCGCACCCGCAGGTTGTTCGCCGCCGCCGCCTGCACACTGAGGGACCGCACCTCGAAGACGGGAATGTTGAAGAGCGTGTTGGTGCGCAGTTCATCCAGGGTCAGGCGAAGGCTGTCCGCCAGGCTGCGTTTGACCACCAGCACCCGCTCACCGTCCGGGGAAAGCAGGTACAGGCGGTTGCCCGCCTTGGTGTCGGCGCCGATCCGCAGCACCACCGGGGCGAGGGTGCCGCTGGCCCCACCGCCCGGACTGCCTGGGGTGAACGTCAGGGTGAGCGCGGGTTTGTCCAGGCCGTAGTCGGCCAACGTGGCTCCGTTTCGTTCGAGATCAGTCCGCGTGAAGCTGGCTTCCCGCTCGAGAAAGAGCAGCTCGTTGAGGATCCGTTTGACCGCGTGAGGATTGGCCGGCCACTCGAAGGGGGACGTCAGCAGCCAGTCCTCACCGCGGCGCTCAAGGCGGATCGTCTCGGCCAGACCCGCGATTTCCAGTTTCTGGATGTTGGCGGCGCTGGCATCGAGCACCCGCAGTCGGGTTTCCTGGATACGCTCCATCTGCCGCCACTCCCGCTCAAAGTGGAAGATGAAGAAGAAGAGCGCGACGTTCAGGAAGATGAGAACGAGCGTGACTTTGGTGCGCATGGCGGAAAGGGGCGGAAGTGGCGTCGGGTGGATTCGGGGCGTCCGGGAGGCGTCACCGGCGGCGGGTCCAGTAGACGATCAACCCGAAAAGGGCGGCCGCGCCGGGCACGCCGAGCAGCAGGCTGTAGCGGAGCCGGGTGAGCTCGTCCTGGCTGAGGGAGAGCTGGAAACGCTCGATCGGCCTCGACGGGATGTTCAGCTGGGCGTCGCGGTCCGCGGTCCAGTTGACCGCATTCAGGAAGACCCCGATGTTGCCGACGTTGGAGAGACGGCCGTTCGCCACAAAATCAGCGCCGCCAAAAAGCACGACGCGGCCGCCGCGCACGCTGAACGGCAGGACGTCGTCGTTCGGCGGGGTCACCCGTTCGGAGGATGAGGCGACGACGACGGGCCCCGGCAGATCAACCCCGGCGTCGAAACGCGGGGCCTGGCTGGTGCGGTAGCTCCGTTCGCCCCACGCGGTGTCGGCGGTGGCGATCAGTGGCTTGACGTCGATCCCGGCGTCGCGGGCGCGGCCTGGATCCGGCCGGGCCGCACGCACGGTGCCGAAGCGGAGGGGGATCTCGTTCGCCAGCATCAGGGAGGTGATCGGGCTTTCCTTGCTCAGGCTGCGCAGGATCAGGTCACCCGTCTCATTTTGGCCGGAGGGACCGTCGTCGTGGACCCGGATGTCGTCGGCCACCAGGCCCCAGTCGAAGAGCAGGCTCTCGAGGCCATGGTTGTAGCCGGGAGCGAGCATGATGATCAAACGCCCCGGAGGACTCCGGGTCATCCAGGAGCGGATCAACTCGACCTCGAACGGGTCGTAGGGTCCCTGCGGCGCGGCGATGATCAGCAGGTCCGCGTCCTCGGGGATGCGCCGCTTCTGGGCAAGGTCGACGCCGAGCAGTTCGAAATTGCGGGCCCGCAGTTGGTCCCGCAGCTCGGAAAGTCCACGGTTCGCGTCGGCATCGTCGGCCCGCATTTCCCCGTGTCCGAGCAGGAAGTAGATTTTTGCCGGCTCCGGGTTGCTGACATCGAGGATGGCGGCGGTCAGGGCCTGTTCGCCGCGGAAGGCGCTCTTTTCCCGGTTCTCGAACCGGTAGAGCTCCTCCAGGCCGACGGTGCGCCGGTTCTCGCCGGAGAGGACGAGAATCGTATTGGGTTGTTCCACACCGAGCGTCTCCGCGTCGCGCCGCTGGCGGAACACGTCGATGAAGCGCGCGGTGATCCGGCCGTCGTAGCTGTTGCTCCCGTCCGACGGGCGGTTGCCCGCGGTGGCGTAGACGTATTCACGCAGCAGTCCACGGACATCGCGAAACGCCTGCGCGACCGCCTCGTTTTCCTGGTCCTCCGTCAGCGTGACCACGATCTTCACCTCCGTGCGCAGGCCCTTGAGGTAAGAACGGGTTTCGGGCGAAAGCGAGTGCCTCCGGTGCTGCGTCAGGTCGTAGCGCCAGGCATAGTGGAGCGCGAGGTAGTTCAGGCCGCTGAAAAAGGCGGTGAAGAGCACGGCCTGAAGGACCAGGTTGATCGTTCGGATCCAGCGGGCGGCGCGAAAACTGTCGGCGAAACTCATGGAGGGTGCGGGTCAGCCTTGGAGCAGTTTGGCCTCGACGCCGAGGATGCTGAAAATCAACGCGAGCACCGTGCCGCTGACATAAAAGAGCAGCTGCCGGGTGTCGACGACTCCACGCGTGAAGTCGTCCAGATGCTGGAAAACCTGGGCGTAGCCCACCGCGGCCTTGACCGGTTGCATGATCTCAAGGTCGAGCACCGCCATGCCCTCGACGAAGCCGAGTCCGCTGATCAGCGCGAAGAGAAAGGCGAACGCCCCGATGCCCGCGACCGCCTGATTGCGCGAAAGCGAACTGGCGAAGACCCCGACGGCGATGAAGAGCATGCCCGAAACGGCGACGAAGACGTAGCCGCCGATCAGCGGTCCTTGGTCAATGAAACGGACGTCACCGGCGAAACGGTTGAGGATATAAAAGAACCCCCCGGTCGAGCCCCAGAGCAGCAGATAGAGGAAATAGGCGGCTCCGAATTTGCCGAGGACCACCTCGGTCGTGGTCACAGGGGTGGTCAGAAGGGTCTCCAGAGTTCCGAGACGGCGTTCCTCGGCGAGGCACTTCATGGTCAGCAGCGGCACCATGAAGAAGACCGGCAGCCAGAAGTATTGGAAGAAGACGGTGGCAGGGGACATCTCCTGGGGCGAGGCGTTGTAGCTTTCGAGAATGCCGGTGAAAATGAAGCCCATCACGGCGAGGAAGAGCACCGCGGCGATGTACGTGCTGGGGTTCACCAGCAACATGCGAATCTCCTGGTTGAGGATGGTGAGGAAGTGGCGCATGGAAGGTAAAACAGGCTGGGACCGCGGAGGGATGCTCGGAGGGGGCGGATCCGGGAGGTATTCGAAGGGACGTCAACGCGGGCCGTCGCTCATCGCTTCTGGGGGGCCTTTGCGTCGACCACGTCCCAACTGCGTTGGGTGGCGACGAGGAAAACATCCTCGAGACTGGGGTGGGATCGGGTCAGGGACCGGAGCCGGAACCGACGGTCGCCCGCGAGGGCCTGCAGCAACGGCTCGCCGAGATCGTCCTCGCGATCGGTGGTCAGTTGGATTTGCTGAAAAGTGGCTGGGTCGGGCGCATTGTCGGTCATCGCGCGCGAGGGTGCGGGCTCCGCGGGAGGCTCAATCCGCAGGGATGGATCGACGCCCTGAAGTACCCCAGGGAGCAGACTGAGATCGCCGGACAGTTCGATGTCGTAGCGGGACTGGCCGATGAATTCGCGTCGCAGGGCGGCGGGTGTGCCTTGGGCGACGACCTGGCCACGGTTGATGATCAGCACGCGGTCGCAGGTCATTTCGATCTCGGGCAGGATGTGGGACGAAATGATCACGGTCATGCGCCCGCGCAGGCTGGAGATGAGATCGCGCACGATCAGGATCTGGTGCGGATCGAGCCCGATCGTCGGCTCGTCCATGATGATCACCGGCGGCTCCGCGAGGATGGCCTCGGCGATGCCGACGCGCTGCCGGTTGCCTTTGGAAAGCTGCCCCATGATCCGATGGCGGACTCGGGTGAGGTCGCAAAGTTCCAGAACCTCATCGAGGCGGGCGCCGAGTTTCCCGCGGGGGATTTCCTTGAGGCGTCCGCGGTAGTAGAGGTATTCGGATACCCGCATGTCCTCGGGCAGCGGGTTGTTTTCCGGCATGTAACCGATGATTCGCTTGACCTCCTCGGGACGTGAGGCGACCGGCACGCCGAAGACCCGGACCGTGCCTCCGGTCGCCGGCAGATAACCGGTGAGGATGCGCATGGTGGTCGACTTGCCGGCCCCGTTGGGACCGAGAAAGCCGAGGATCTCCCCGCGTTCGACAGTGAAGCTGATGTCATTCACCGCCGGCACGCCACCGTATGCCTTCACGAGGTGGGAGACTTCGATGGCGGGCGTGGTGGCGTCAGGCGCGCGGGCGATCATGGGCTGTGAGAATCATTCAACCCATCGACGGCGGCAAGTCCCCTGAACGTCGGGTCGGGGGCCAGCGCAGGGTGCAGTCGGACCAGACCGCGATCCTGCAGCGTGGTGCCCTCCGCGGCGGGAATCATCCCGAGAGATCCGCTGGTTGAGCGCACTTCGCCAACGGTCCCTTGGAGGGTGGTACCGAAGTAGATGCAAGAAAAGGGCATGACGCACTGAGGATGCTTCAGCCCGATTGGACCCGAGGCAAGTCTGCGTATCTCGAGCTTTCCGTCCGTGACGTCAGATTTTCCACCGAACCGACCGCTTCCGCCCAAGAAAAGCACCTCTCCCCCCAAAACCTGCGGCCTCGCGAGTAACCTATTGGGTTACTCGCGAGGCCGCAGGGTGGCTGCTGGCGCATGGGCTCCCGCGGCGCGAAGAGTAACCCAATAGGTTACTCGCGGAGCGCCGCCGGGGGCTAGATCAGACGTTTTTCGAGGGTGACTTCGCCGGCGCGGAGGCGTTCGACGCGGCCGCGGTCGGTGCGGAGGAGCAGGCAGCCTTCTTCGTCGATGCCGGCGGCGGTGCCAGTGATCCGGTGCGCGCCGTGGAGGGCGGAGATGCGTTCCCCGCGGAGGACGTCGTGGCGGTTCCAGAGGTCGGCGAGGACGTCCGCGTGGTCGCCGCGGATGAAGCGTTCGTAGGCCAGCAAGACCCGGCCGCAGAGTGCGGCGGTGAACTTGTTGACTTCAACCGGCTCGGCTGCGTGCGCGTCGAGCGCAGTGGCCCGGGTGCTGAGTTCCTCGGGCCAACCCCCGGGAGGCGTCCGGAGGTTGAGACCGAGGCCGAAAACGAGGTCGCGGATCTGGTCGGAATCAATGCGGGCTTCAGTGAGCATGCCGCCGGCTTTGCGGCCTGAAAACAGCAGGTCGTTGGGCCATTTGAGTCCCGGGGCGACGCGGCAGAAGTTCGCGATGAGATCGCAGAGGTTGGCACCCATCCAAAGGGTGAACGTCTGCATGCGGACCGGTTCGACCTTGGGGCGGAAGGCGAAACTCGCGTAGAGGTTGCCATTGGGTTCGCTCAACCAGCGGCGGCCGAAGCGTCCGCGACCGCCGGTTTGGCGCCGTGCGAGCACGAGGAACGGCACCGAGCGTCCGGCGGCGAGCTCGCGGGCGGCTTCGTCGTTGGTCGAATCGACCTCATCGAGCACCGTGATCGTGAGACCGCGGTCGCGCAGCGGCAGGTAGGCCTTGATCAGGGTGGCGTTGAGTTCGCCGGGTTTGGCGGTAAGACGGTAACCGCGGGACCGGACCGCCTCAAATTCAAAACCCTGGGCGCGCAGTTTTTCCATGTGCTGCCAGATGGCGACCCGGCTCATCTTGGCCTTGGCGGCGAGCAGGGTTCCGGAGACGAATCGGTCTTCGTGCGCGAGCAACTCGCGGAGGATGAGCGTTTCAGGTGTGTTCACGGGTGGCAGTTCTCCAATCGAGGCCGATGTCCATCCAGATGCTCCGGTGGACCAAGGCTCCGGTGGAAATGAAATCGAGACCCAGGCCGGCGAGGCTCGGCAGGTTCTTCAAGGTGATGCCACCGCTGGCTTCGGTGAAGGCTCTTCCGCCGATCAGGGCGATCGCCCGGCGAAGGTGGGCGGGGGTGAAATTGTCCAAGAGGATGACGTCGCAGCCGGCCGCGAGGACGGCCGGAATTTGGTCCAGTCGATCGACCTCGACTTCGACGGGCAGTTCCGGGGCGGCGGCACGCGCCCGGCTCACAGCGTCGGCCAGTCGCTGTCCGGGCACGCTGCCCAAACCCCCGGCGCGGGATGGCGGCTGACCCGCGCTGAGGAGCGCGAGGTGGTTGTCCTTGAGCATGACCCGATCGAACAGACCCAGGCGGTGATTCCAGCCGCCGCCGCAGGCCACGGCGTACTTTTCCAGCATGCGGTAGCCGGGCGTGGTCTTGCGGGTGTCGAGGAGGCGGGTTCGACCCTTCCCGAGCGCGTCGGCGTAACGTCGGGTTTGGGAGGCGACGCCGGAAAGCCGCTGAAGAAAGTTGAGGATGATCCGTTCGGCGGCGAGCAGCGTGCGCGGATCCCCGGAGAGACTGCCGAGAACGCCGCCGGCCTTGACCTTGGCTCCATCCTTCACCCGAGGCTGGAAACTGGTCCGCCCGCCGTAGGCCGAAAGGATCAGCGGAACGAGCGGCAGACCGCACACGACCAAGTCCTCCCGGGCGACCAGATCTGCCTCCCCGAGCCGAGGGGTGCGCGCCACGCTCCCGGTGGAGGCGTCGCCGGTGCGGGCCGGAGCCTCGCGCAGGCCGAGACCGGCCAGATCCTCGTCCCGGGCGATTTCGACCAGTCGACGAAGGTAGGCCAGGTCGAGCTCTTCCCAAGTGAGGCGTTGCAGCAGGCGTTCGGGCGAAGCGGGCATGTGAGGGCCTAAACGAAACACGACGGGCTTGTTTTTCAAGCCAGCGCATTGCAGCGTCAGCGACTCCCTCCATGGCTGCGAAGATCCAACACGCCCTCATCACCGCCGCGGGTCCCGACGCCCGCCGGCTGCCGCTGCAATCGCTCAACGACCGTTTGGGAGCGTGGAAACCCGCGATCGCGATCCAGATCGACGAGATCCTGGCCGCGGGAATTGGGCGTGTCGGGGTGGTCATCCGCCCGGCGGACCGCGGAGCTTACGAGAGTGTGCTGGGCGGTTTTGGCGAGGTAGTGACGCTGATTGAGCAGGCCGAACCAGCCGGGTATGGGCACGCCGTGCTGTGTGGTCGCGCGTTCACCCAGGGCGCTTCGTTTCTCCTGCAAGTGAGCGATCACCTGTACGTCAGTGCCGCGGAGCGGAGCTGCACCCGCCAGTTGTTGGAGGTGGCGGAGACGGAAAACTGCTCCGTGTCGGCGGTGCAGGCCACGCCGGAGAACCAGTTGCGGTATTATGGCACGGTTGCCGCAAGCCTTTTGCCGGGCCGGAAAGGGATCTATCAGATCGACCACGTGATGGAAAAACCGACCCCGACCTTGGCTGAGCAGACCTGCGTCGTGCCGGGATTGCGCAGTGGGCACTACCTCTGTTTTTTTGGGATGCACGTGCTTTCGCCGACCGTCTTCTCTCTGTTGACGGCCGAACAGGCGGCCAACCCCGCCGCCCGCCTCGGACTTTCGCCATCGCTTTCGGCGCTGGCGGCACGGGAAACCTACCTCGCGACGGAACTGTCCGGGCGACGGGCGGACCTTGAGGCACAGTTTGGCGTTTTTCGAGCGCAGCTCGCGCTGGGGCTGAACGGTCCGGCGCGAGACGAAGTTCTGGCCCTGCTGGCGGAAGAACTGGCGCTGGATGCCGTTTCGCGTCGCTGAACTCCACGGCGCACTCCCGATGAACATGGACGCGACGCTCCTCGCCCTGGTTGAGGACTCCGGCAGCCCCGGACAGACCTTTGAAGTGCTCTGTCGGACGGCGGATCGGGCGGGACTCGAGCGGATGAGCGATGAGCTGGAGAATTACCGACGCTCCGCGGGCAATTTCTACCATCGGGTGCGCGCGGTGTTTTTTCTCGAGGCGATCCACCGCTATTTCCTTCCGGCACACTTTGCGGAGGACGACGAAGGATCGATTCCCTACGATGGTCACCGTCTGGCGCTGGCGCGGCGATTTGAAGAAGCGGTGGCGTGGTACCTCGCGCACCGCGAGCGGAATGGATCCTCCGATGCGCTCTCGAGCGCGTTGGCGGCGGCGTATCACGGACTCGCCTTCAAGACCTTGGCGCAGCAGGTGCAGAAGACGGTGCGGGCGGTCCGGGGAAACCAATGGATGTTCCGTACCGGTCACCCGCTGGATTATCCGCTGCGGCTGCGTCCCGAACTGCTGGAGCGGCCCGAGCCGGGCGCGGGGACGCCGGTGCTGGTGGAGGAAACCGCGGTCCGGCTGGATCTCAGCCATGCGGGATGGAGCGACATTTTTTTCCTGGGAATGGATTGTCCGGAAGGAGCGAAAGTCCTTAACCTGTCGGTCAATCTCGGCGTCCATGGTCGGGATCAGGATACCCGGCCACCGGTCAGTGGTTCGCTGCGGGTGATCGAGGAGCCGGTGCTGCGGCTGGTCAGCGTCGACCTCGGGTGCAGTGTGGATTTGACCGGGTTGGGCGATGTCTTCGATTTCGCGAAGGACTATCTCGGCTTGCTCAAGGCGGCGGTGATTGCCTCCGGGGTGATTCCATCCGGTCTGGAAGGATCGGGTCATGAGCTCGGTGCGATCCTGCAGCGACTGGTCGGTCCGGGGCGTGGGCTGGAGGTGGTGTCGCAGGTTCGGGATATTCCCAAAGGATCGCGCCTGGCGGTTTCGACCAATCTCCTTGGCTGCCTGATCTCCCTGCTCATGCGGGCCACTGGGCAGACGCGCAGCCTGACCGGCGCGCTTGACGAGAACGAACGACGCACGATTGCGAGTCGCGCGATTCTCGGGGAGTGGCTCGGCGGCTCTGGAGGCGGCTGGCAGGACAGCGGTGGAGTCTGGCCGGGGATCAAGTTGATTGAAGGTGAACCGGCGATCCCCGGAGACACCGAATACGGCGTTTCGCGGGGGCGTTTGCTGCCGCGGCACCGCTTGCTCGGACCGGAGGAGATATCTGCGGAGACGCGCCGGGCGCTGGAGGACAGTCTGATTCTGGTGCATGGCGGGATGTCGCAGAACGTCGGTCCGATCCTGGAGATGGTGACGGAAAAGTACCTGCTCAAGCTGGAGCGGGAATGGGTGGCGAGGCAGGAAGCGCAGACGATTCTCTCGGGCATTGTCGTGGCGCTGCGAGCGGGGGATCTTGCCCGGGTGGCGGAGCTGACCACGCGCAACTTCTTTGGGCCGCTGCAGCAGATCATTCCCTGGGCCTCGAACGCCTATACCGAACGCCTGATCGCGGAGGTGAAGGCGGAAATGGGGGAGGCGTACCGTGGATTTGTCATGCTCGGCGGCATGTCCGGCGGGGGCATGGGCTTCTGGGTTGATCCGGCGAAGAAGGATCAGTGCCGCACGCAGATCCTTGCGATCATGCGGCGGACAAAACGGGCGCTGGAGCACGCGCTGCCCTTCGCGATGGACCCGGTGGTTTACGATTTTTCGCTGAACGAGCGTGGATCCTTTGCGGTGCTGCGCACGGGTGCAGAGGCGATGCAGGCACCGGAGTACTATCTGATGATGGTGCCCCGCTGGCTCCGTCAGGACCCGCGGACATTGCGGGCGGATGTGCGCGCGGAGATGGACCGATTCGCCGGAAGCCGGCTCTTCACCGGCGAGCGGACCTGGATCGAACCGTTGATCGGCCGGATTTTCCCCAAGCCGGAGACCCGGACGGTGCCGGGGCAGGCGGGATCCCTGCGGGACCTGCTGGCGGCGAACGGATTTGATTCCGTGCAGCATGAACGGATACGCGAGGACCTCCGCGCCGGACGGATCGGACTGGCGCAGAACCGGCTGCCGATCACCGCGACGATCGAGGACGTCCGGCCGGGAGACGTTGGCGTGCTGGCGGATGCCGGGGCCGAGGCGGGTGACCGGGCGCTGGGCGGTCAGGCGCTGGCGGAAGGACGGGTGGCGGTGGTGACCCTCGCGGCGGGATCGGGCAGTCGCTGGACCCAAGGGGCCGGCACGGTCAAGGCGCTGCATCCCTTCGCAAAACTGGGCGGTCGGCACCGCAGTTTTCTGGAGACCCATTTGGCGAAGAGCCGGGCGACCGGACGACGCTTTGGAGCGGACATCACGCACCTGTTCACCACGAGCTATCTGACCCACGGGCCGACTGAGGCGCTGCTGGAGGAGTCGCGCTTTTTTGGATATCCCGGGAAAGTGGTGCTATCCCCGGGACGGTCGATCGGCCAGCGACTCGTGCCCACGGCGCGCGATCTCCGGTTCGCCTTTGAGGAAGTCGTGCACCAGCAGCTGGACCCGCAGAAGGAGAAGATGCGGCGCAGTGTGCAGAAAGCCGTGGTTGAGTGGGCGGTGTCGGCGGGGGAGGCAAGCGACTACGTGGACAATCTGCCGCTGCAGTGCCTGCACCCGGTGGGGCACTGGTACGAGATCGCGAACCTGCTCCTGAACGGCACCCTGAGGACCCTGCTGGACGCCCAACCGCACCTCGAGCACCTGTTCCTGCACAACATCGACACGCTCGGGGCGAACCTCGATCCCGCGGTCCTCGGGCGGCACCTCCGGGAAGGCGCGGCGCTGAGCGTCGAGGTCATTCGCCGCCGGATCGAGGACCGTGGCGGCGGCCTGGCGCGGGTCAACGGGCAGCTTCGGCTGGTCGAGGGCCTGGCGATGCCGCGCGACGAGGATGAATTCCGCCTGACCTATTACAACTCCGCCACGTATTGGATACGAATCGACGCGCTCCTGGCCCTGTTCGGACTGGACCGGGCGGCGCTGGCGGATACCGCGCGGGTCACTGCGGGAGTGCGGGGCCTGGCGGCCCGCATGCCCAGTTACGTCACGCTCAAGGATGTGAAAAAGCGCTGGGGCAACGGGCAGGAGGACATCCTGCCGGTGGCGCAGTTTGAGAAACTCTGGGGTGACATGACCACGCTGCCCGACGCGGCGATCCGCTTCCTGGCGGTGCCGCGGGCCCGGGGACAGCAACTGAAGGACCAGGCGCAGCTTGACGGCTGGTTGCGCGATGGATCGGCGGCGGGGATCGAGGCGATCTGTGACTTCGGGTGAGGGTGATGCGACCCGCTCCGGTATGATCTCTGAACCCACACCGACCGACTGACTTTCCGACCATGACGCCCGAAGCCCTGAAAACGCTGTCAGCCATCGAGGGACTGAGCCTGCCGCTGCAGGCGCTCTGGCACGATGCACGCAGGGATTGGGACCGGGCGCATGCGGTCTGCCAGGAGGCTGGGAGCCGGGACGGGGACTGGGTGCACGCCTATTTGCATCGCAAGGAAGGCGATCGGAGCAACGCCGGCTACTGGTATGCGCGAGCGGGCCGGAGCATGCCGGCGGCATCGACCTCGCTGGAGGCGGAGTGGGCGGACATCGCGACGCAGTTGCTGCGCTGACGACCGTTCAGACCCCGAAGCGGCAGGAGTGGGCGCTGAAGCCTGCGCCGAAGCCGACGAGCCACCAGTCCGACGACGTATCTGGTGTTTCGTGACCCAACTCGTTGTCGAGGGCGAAGAGCACGGACGGGCTGCTCATGTTGCCGAAACGCCGCAGCATCTCCTTGCTGGCGCGCAAAGTTTGCCCCGGCAGGGCCGCTTCGAGGGCGCGGAGCACGTCGCGACCCCCGGTGTGGGAAAGAACCTGGCCGAGCGGCCGGGCGTCGGGCGCCTGGCTCGCGCGGGCGTGAAGACTGGAGACGGCCTCCGCTGCCAGTTGTGGCACCGATGGATGAAGCAGGTTGCGCAGTTTTCCGCCCCGCTGCTCGAAGCGGATCCGGTCCCGATTATTTGGTTGGTGCAGCGTGTCAAAACCGTGGCAGCGCAGTCCTCCTGGTCCGGGGGTCGAGCGCCAGACGGCAGCCGCGGCACCGTCACCGAAGAGACAGGCGCTGAAGAGCACACCCAAGTCGTCATCGAGATAGAACGCGGCTGAACAGATCTCGACGGCGACGGTGGCGACCACGGCTTCGGGCTCTGCGGCAAGGAGGGCGTTGGCGGAGCGCAGCATCGGGATGGCGGCGCCGCAGCCCAGCCCGACCAAATCCTGAAGGTAGGCGTTCGGGCGCAACCCCAGGCGCTCGGAGACGTAGCTGGTGACGCCCGGGCAGAGATAGCCGGTGCACGTGCAGATGAGCAGGGCATCCACCTCGGACGCGGTGACTCCCGCCCGTTCGAGCGCAGGCGTGAGGGCATCGGCGGCCAGTTGCGGGGCGGCCGTGCGAAACGACTCGTTCAACTGGTCGGGGCCAAGGTCCAGGATGTGCTCCACGTCCTTGGCGGCGAAGTGCCGGGTATCGATTCCGGAATCACCGTTCAACACCGCCTGCAGAATGAAGAGCGACTTGCGGTTCAGATGCTGCTTGATCTTCGAACGCTGAACCATTTGCCAGCACTCGGCCTGGGTGTAGCGGTCGGGGGGAACGGCGGTGGTGAGGGCGTGGAGATACATCGTTTAAGGGCGGCTCAGTGCAGGAGACGGTAGAGCAGGCGGAAAGGAAGGAGACGGGCGCGAAACGCACCGACGAGCCAGCGCTGGCGCGGGCTCTGCCAGAGGAATCGGTGAAGCTGGCGGGCGACCAGAAGCCGGACGCGGAAACGGTGCCGCAGGCGGCGCTGGGCGAGCTGGGTGGCGGCGTCCCAGCCGAGCTGGCCGCGGGACCAGGCTTCGAGAGGCTCGAGTGCGATCGCCGCACTCGTGAACGCGATGGCCATGCCATGTCCGGTGAACGGAGGAATCAGCGCGTAGGCGTCACCGATCGCGAGCCGGCCTGGACGATCGACCGGCGCGGTGAAGGTGAGGGCGGCGACGGACGATGCCGACGCCAAGTCCGGCCGGGCGGCTTCGACGCGGTCCGCGAGCTGACCGAGGCCCGCGCTGCGCAAGTACGTGACGAGGATCGACGCGGACGTTGAAGGCTCGAGGCCCGCGCGCGTCCGGAAGAGCCCGCAGACGTTGACCTGGGAGTCCTCGATTCCGCAGGCACCGACGTAAGCACCGTCGCCCAAGTGCAGTTCAAGATCCGCGGCCAGCGGCATCGACGCGACGTGGATTTTCAACCCGATCCAGGAGGAATGGCCGCGATCGCGCCCGGCGGCGATGACCCGTCCGGGAGTGACTGGATCGAGAGGGACCCGCGTACGGGTGTGAACGGCGCCACCGGCCGAGCGAAACGCGCCCACGAGACGCTGGTCGAGTTGATGACGACTGAGCCCCAAGGCCGCCTTGGGGAGCGCCGTGACCCCCGCCGGCCGCTCGTGGTGAAACCAAGCCGTGGTGGTATGACGACGGGCGTCGCCGAGAAATTCGGACAGCCCGAGCGTTTCGGCCGTCCGGGCATCGAGCCCGGTGATGAACTCCCCACAGACCCGATGGCGCGGATAGTCGCCGGCCTCGAAGAGGGTGACAGGAATGCCGCGGCGCTGGAGAGCCAACCCGAGGGAAAGACCGGCGAGCCCACCCCCCACGATTTCCACCCGGCGACACGCGGTCATCGGGAAGTCCGTTCGGCGGCCAAGCGGTAGACGCCGCGGACGGAGATGGACGTTTTGCAGGTCCAGCGATCGGGTGAAAGGCCGAGCAAAGACGGCAGTTCGTCTCCGTGGAATCCGGCGGCGATGCTGACCTGTCCGTCGTGCCAGCTGACCGGGTTGGCCCGGATGAGACGGCAGAGACCGCGAAAGGCGACCAACCAGCGGCGCTGGCGGGCCGGCTCGCAGGCGACGATGACCCGGGCGTGCCGATCGAAGATCCGACCGATCTGAGCGAGTTCGTCGTTGTCGAGGTGATGAAAGATGAGTGTTCCCAGGACGATGGGGTGCGAGGCCCAGCCGGCGAACGTGCGCAGATCCTCCTGATACCATGGCCATGCCGGCGGCCAAGTGGGTGGGCGCGCGGCGCGATCGAGGCCGGCGCACGTCAGACCCAGTGGCGCCAGCGACTCGCTGAGCTCACCCCCACCGGCACCGAGTTCAAGCACGGTCTCACCGGGCTGAGCCAAGCGTCGAAGCTGACGCTGGACCCACTTGGGATTGCCCATGACGCGGTTGAAGATACGAAGATCCCGGCGGCTGTGCAAAGCGTCGGGGCTTTGTGCCGGGAGCGAGTCAAGAAGTTCGGGTTGGAGCGAGCGGGACAGCACGAGATCGGGTGTTCGTGGAAGAGAGCCGAGCTTAGGCAGCCGTTGCCAAATTGCAATCGGAAGCCCGGATTGGTCGACCGATGTCATGTGTCAGCCACTTCCATTTGCGGTTCGAGTGCAGAGGTTTGATCATGGACTCCAAAGAAATCATGTTGCCATCTCCCGCGGGTGAGGTGAGGAAAGGGGTGTCGAACCCGGCTTGGCAGGATGGAGCGACGGGGCGACGAATTGCACCACAGAGACCATGGTAGAAACGGAACCGCGCCGCTGGCGCATTGCGAAAAATTTCAAGGAAGCCCGGGCGAATACCAGTCCCCGCTTGTCTCAAGGCCAGATCGCGCAGCGGGTTGCGTCGGAGGGCCTTGAGCACTTTACCGAACGGCATGCGTCACGGCTGGAATTGGGCTATATGGATGCGACCACCTCGGAGGTAAAGGCGATCGCGCGGGTGCTTGACGTCAGCCCGGACTGGCTCTGTGGGGCGAATGCGGTGGCAAGCCCGGTTTCGCCGCCTCAAGGAGCCGGCCTTGCGCGTGCGGCGGCGGTTGTTCCGGCCGCATCGGCTGGGGGCACGAACCCGGCCGCAACGACCCCGGCGGTAGCGGCAGCGGTGGCGGAGCCGCGATGGCCGGTTTGCCCTGGGCTCGAAGCCATCGAGCGTGCGTCCGAGGAAGCGGGTCCTTATCGCCTGCGTCTGGTCGAGCTCCGCGCCGAGGCCAACCGGATGCTGCACACGTCGGGATTGCCGGCCGCGAACTGGCGGCAATGGCGTGAGCTTGAACGTCAGATTGGTGAGCGACTCCGGCAGCTTTAGGCCCGTGGGCCCCAAGGGGCGGGTTCCCTCCGAGCCTGCTCATTTTTTGCTCAATGCTGCCTTTCAGGTTGGATTCTTGCCGCTTGCGGTTGCCAGAAAGGCTCCGTTGCGTTTCGCAGATACGTATGCGAACCCCCTACGTCCGCGCACTCTCCACAGCCTTGCTGACTCTCTTCCTGGCCATGCCGGGATGTCGTGACCGCGAGGTCACGTCGTATAAGGCGCCCAAGGACCCAGTGCCACAACCGGCGGTTCCTCAACCGGCCGCTGCAACGGTGGAGTTGCCGGCCGGACATCCTCCGATCGGTGGAGGGGGGAGTCCCGGAACCAATCCCAACGCCGGCATGGAGGGTGCGGCCCAGCCGGCGGTGACGGCGGGCATGGCGCTGACCTGGAAAGCTCCGGCGCATTGGAAAGCGAAACCTGCCGGAGCGGTCCGCAAAGGCAGTTACGCGGTGCTCGGTTCCGCTGGAACGGAGGCCGACATGGCGGTGACCGCTTTTCCGGGCGACACCGGGGGACTGGTCGCTAACGTCAATCGCTGGCGCGCGCAAGTCGGGCTGGAGCCGCAGTCGGCGGCCCAGATTGAGGCGAGCATCCAACACGTGGACCTGTCTTCGTTGCACTCCGATGTCGTGGAGTTGGCGGGCAAGAGCGGCGACGCGCCGGTTCGACTCTTGGGTGCGATTGTGCCGCATCAGGGACAGACGTGGTTCTTCAAGATGACCGGCCCCGACGCCCTGGTGGCGGCGGAAAAACCGGCCTTTATGGCCTTTTTGCAGACAATCGCCCCCCGCTGACCCGTGAAAGACTCCCTCCTTGCCCTCAGGTCCTTCTTTGTCTCGATCCGGCTGACGGTCGTCCTGCTGGTGCTTTCGATGCTGCTGGTCTTCGTGGCGACCCTTGATCAGGTCAACCTCGGGATCTGGGCGGTGCAGGAGAAGTACTTCCGCAGCCTGATGGTCTACTGGACGATTCCGGGCGGGGGACTGGCGATCCCGGTGTTTCCCGGCGGATACCTGATCGGTGGATTGCTCCTGGCGAACCTGATCTGTGCGCATATTTACCGGTTCAAGCTCACCTGGCGGAAGGCGGGCCTCCAAATGGCCCATGCGGGCATCATCCTGCTGCTCCTCGGCGAGCTGTTCACCGGACTCTGGCAGCGCGAGAGTTTCCTGCGGATGGACCAGGGGGAGACCAAATCGTTCTCCGAGTCCTTTCACGCGGTCGAGCTGGTCATCATGGATACGACGGAGCCGGACTCCAACCGGGTGGTCGCGATCCCGGAGGCCGCGCTGGCTGATCGGCCGGCGGTGCAGCATCCGAATCTGCCGTTCCGCGTGCAGATCAAAACCTATTACCCGAATGCGACGCTGCAGATGCGCGCGCAGGCGGTCGCCGAGGCAACCGCCTCGGTGGCGGTCGCGACGATGGGCGCGGGCACGCAACTGGCGATGATCCCGCTGCCCATCACCTACAAGCACAACGAGCGCAACACCCCGGCCCTCCTGCTGGAACTGTCCGGCACGGAGGGCTCGCTGGGAACTTGGATGGCCTCGGTGCAACTCGGAGCACCCCAGTCGTTCACCCATCAGGGGCGGACGTGGGAAATCGCACTGCGGCCCAAGCGCTATTATCACCCCTTCGCAATGACCCTGATGAAGTTCAGCCACGACAAGTACCCGGGGACCGAGATCCCCCGGAACTTTTCGAGCATGGTCCGCCTTCGCAGCGACGATGGACAGGATGATCGTGAAGTGCTGATCCTGATGAACACTCCGCTGCGCCATCGCGGCCAGACGTTCTATCAGGCCGGCTTCGACAACAACGACACGACCACGATCCTCCAGGTGGTGCGCAACCCGAGTTGGCTGCTGCCCTACATCTCCTGCGTGATGATGTTTGTCGGCTTGCTGCTGCAATTTGGGCAGGGACTGGCCGGTTATTTCCGCCGCCGCAAGGGACTCTCGACCGCCGCTGCATCATGAAAAAATACCTTCCCCTGATTGTCCTGGCGCTGGCGCTGATCTACCTGGGCTCGACCCTGCGGGAGCCGGAGTCGCGTCCCCCTTTTGACCTGACGGCTTTCGGGCGCGTCCCGGTTTTGCTCAACGGACGCATCAAACCTCTCGATACGGTGGCGCGCACCTCGCTGCTCACCCTTCAGGGGCGGCAGAAGGTGGTCACGCCCGACGGAAGCCGGCTTTCGCCGGGCGAGTGGCTGGCCGACGTCCTGTTCTATCCGGAGAAGGCCGACACCTACCGGCATTTCCTGATCGAGAACGGTGAAGTGTTGGATCTGCTCGGTTTGCGGCCCGAGGACGGCGATGGCGGCAAGCGCTTCGCCTACCTTCAACTCCGGGCCAAGGCACCGGAGCTGGAGCGCCAGGGCAGGTTGGCGGAGGCGGTCGAGACCCCGCTGCGGACGCCGTTCCAACGCCAGGTGATCACCGTGCGAACGCGGGTGATCCTGTTCCTCCGCCTGAAGGCCAGTGTTCTGCTTCCGGACTCGGCTGACACCCATGCGGAGTTGCTCGCGCTGCAAAAGGAATTGCCACTCGGAACGGCGGCGATGCAGGCGCAAGGGCGGGGTGAACCGCACGATGCGGAGAGGATCAAGACGATGCGGACCTTGGCCAACCGGTTTGCCTACATGGAGCAGCTCGGTTACCTGCGGGCGGTGCCGCCGGAACCCGGCAATGGCGATCCGACTCAATGGGCCACGCTGGGCGGCGTGATGCAGGAGTCCCTCCTGTCAGGGAAAATTCACCCTCGGGCGCTGGCGTACGCGTCCATGGGAGACGCCTGGCGCAAGGGGGAGGCGGAGCGCTTCAACGGCATTACGCGCCAGTTTCACGATGAACTGGAAGGGCGTTATGCGTCGGCGATGCGCAAGAGCGACGTGGAAGCCCGCTTCAACGCGGCGGGTCCGTTTTACAGCAGCATGGTGCTGTACGTGATCGCGTTTCTTTTTGGAGTCGGCTCCTGGCTGACCTGGGCGGACTCACTGCGGCGCAGTGCGCTCTTCCTGCTGACGTTGGCGTTCGTCGCGAGCACGGTGGGAATCTTCACCCGGATGTGGCTGGAAGGCCGGCCGCCGGTGACGAATCTCTATTCGTCGGCTCTTTTTGTCGGCTGGGGCGCGGTCCTGATCTGTCTTGTACTCGAGCGATTGCACCGCAACGGGGTTGGTTCGGTGGCCGGCGGGATGATCGGCCTCGCGACCCTGGTGATTGCCCATCACCTGTCGATGACGGGTGACACCTTGGAAATGATGCGGGCCGTGCTCGACTCGAACTTCTGGTTGGCGACCCATGTGGTGGTCATCACGGTGGGTTATTCGGCGACTTACCTGGCCGGGTTTCTCGCGATCATCTACATCCTGCGCGGTGTCTTCACCCGGTCGCTGGATCGGGCGACGTCGGACGCGTTGATGAGGATGGTTTACGGGGTCGTTTGTTTCGCGACGCTATTCAGCCTCACGGGCACGGTGTTGGGAGGGATTTGGGCGGATCAGTCGTGGGGACGTTTCTGGGGCTGGGATCCCAAAGAGAACGGTGCACTGATCATCGTGATCTGGAGCGCGGTGATGCTGCATGCCCGCCTGGGCGGATTGGTCAAGGAACGCGGCTTCATGGGCATGGCGGTTTTTGGCAACATCGTCACCAGCTGGAGCTGGTTCGGCACCAACATGCTGGGTGTGGGGCTGCACAGCTACGGATTCATGGACTCGGCGTTTTTCGCGCTGGTCGTCTTTGTTGGCAGTCAGCTGGCGATCATCGCGATTTCGGCGCTGCCGCTCGATCGGTGGAGGAGTTTCAAGGCGATGGTTTAGGAACGCTGAGGGAAGTGAACGCGAAAACCGCATCCCCCTGACCTCGCATCGCGGTGTACGCATTCGGGCGTCAACGACGGTCTGGGACCACCTCCAGGCGGAGGCGGGACCGGGTGGTCCCGTCGCGGCCTCGGCGAGGCCACCTACAACGGATGTGTTCGAGCTGGGAGATTCGTGTAAGGTGCAGGACGGAGCGTCGCCCAGATTGGAACGTCGCTTAGGCCTATTCCCGACGTGGCTGGGTTTGACGACGGGAGGGGCGCCGACTCATCCGGTCGATGGATGAGTCGGACGCAAAGGTGACTACTTGCCCTGGATGCCACCATTGTGGCAATCGGCGCACCGGAGTTCCTCGTCGTAACTTCCACCGGGATGTTGGAATTCGAGGCCGCTGGCAGTGAGTGTGGCCAAGTCGTCTGACTTGCCCTGGGCAAGAATCACGTGGCAGGACGTACAATCGCTGGCCCGGACCGTCTCGCCGGTGGAGGTCTTGTGTTTGTCGTCATGGCAACGGAAGCAACCTGGCCAGTCCTTGTGGCCGATATTGTTCGGGTAAACGCGCCAATCCGCCTTGCGGTCGGGGAAGATGGTCTCGGCATAGATTCGCTTCACTTCGGCAATGGTGTCGGTGATTCCTTCGGCTTCCGGGTAGCGCTTGCGCAGGTATTCCTCGATTCGGGCCGGGGCTTCGGCGGCGGTGGTGATCTCCTTTTGGAGCATGGCTTGGACCGCATGCCGCTTGATGTTGGGCAGGGTGGTGCTGATCGAGCCGTGGGCCATGGCGCGCTCGACCGAGTCGTTGGCCGTGGGGAACACGTGCGCCGGACGGTTGTGGCAATCCACGCAATCCATGGTGCGGACGAGGGCCTTCGGTGGCTCGCCCGTGAACTCCTCGTTGCGGAAGATCTTTTCCGCGCCGCTTTTGGTGTCGGTGACGCGCATCCAGACGATGTCCTGACGCTTGTCGTCGATCGCATAGTATTCGACCTTGTTCTCGGGATTGACGTGCCAGTGGATGCCGCCCAAGGGACCGCCCGGCCGGCCAGAATTGACCTTCAGGAGCATCCGGACCGAGTACGCCGTGTTCTTCCGATCTGACATGAAGTGCTCATAGGTCATGTCGAGATTTCCGAGGAACTTCTCCGGCCAATGACATTGCTCGCAGATGTCGCGGGCGGGGCGGAGATTTTTCACCGGGGTGGCGATCGGCCGCTCGTAATTGTCCAGCGTGTAGGCGATCAGTTGGTGGGCTCCGTTGATCTTCGCCTTGAAGAACCACTCTACGCCGGAACCGATGTGGCACTCCACGCATGACACCCGGGCGTGGGCGCCTCGCTGATAAGTGACGAATTCAGGATTCATCGCCTTGTGGCAGACCTCACCGCAGAATTGGACCGACTCAGCGTAGTGGTACGTCTGGTAGCTGCCGAAGGCGGACATCAGGAGGAAGATGCCCGCGCAGCCGGCGAGGAGGATGAGGTGGCGGCGCTGGCGCGGATTGTGCAGATCGAGCTGCCAGCGATCCGGGCGGTCGCCGGCGTGTTTGATCGCGTAACGACGCTGCAACCAGGCGCCGAAGAAAACGATGATCAGCCCCGCGATCAGGAAGATCGGGGCGACGACGTACGTGAGGATGCCCAAGTACGGATTCTTGTCCCCTTGGAAAAACCCCATCGTCGCCAGCAGGAAGAACGAGAAAAGCGCGCCCACAGCGAGCACGGCACCGATGGCGGAAATCCAGTTGTTGAACGCGGACTTGGGGGCGGGGGTCGGGGTGGGGATGGGGTTCGGTTCGCTCATCTTGAAAATCGGCTGACGTGACTGCAGAAAACGAACACCGACGGCTCGCGAATGCGGCCGTCGGTGTCACTCACATAAGATGCCGGAACGGGTCAGGGCTTGAGTTTACGAATGAAGGCGACAAGATCCTTGGCTTCCGCCTCGGAGAATTCGTCCTTGTAGCCCTTCATGCGCTCTTTGCCGTTTTCTTTCACGCCCTCGAGGATGGCCTTGAGCATTTCGTCGTCTTTCAACTGGGCCTGGACGGCGGCGTCGGTGTAATCGCGCACCTTCAGTTTCTTGCCCTGTTTGGTTTGGGCCTTGCCGTCTTCGCCGTGGCAGGAGGCGCAGGAGTTTTCCCAGTTTTCGCTCGCGGGAGCGGCCTGGGTGGTGAGGGCGAACAACGGGAGTGCGATCGGTAGGAGGATAAGGAGGGACTTTTTCATGGGAGGAGGAGTTCTGGGGAGCAGGTGGAGGATGCCCGGCTTTTAAAAGCGATATTGGACTTTGCCATACAGCATGTGAGCGGTGTAATCGGCTTTTTCGCCATACGGGACGTCGTCATTGTCGACGAAGGCATATTTCAGGGTCAACCGGGTGCGCTGGTCAAGCTTGCGTGTCCAAGTGGCCGCCAGCATGTGGGTGGTGCTTTCAGAGCCGTATGGGACGGTCACGTTCGCATTGTTCACATAGCTGTTTCTGGAGTCATAGTAGTTGTAGTCGACGTAGAGGTCGCTGACGTCGTCCAGCGCGTACCCGCTGCCGAGCGACAGGTTCACGTAATTGGCATCGCTGTTTTTGACCAGGTTGGCGGCGGGACCGACCAAGGTGAATGCAGGAGTGCGGAGCGTGTCCCAGACCACATTGAGAGAACCTTGGACATACAAACGGGCCAAGGGGTTCCAAGAAAGTGATTCCGAGAGAATGTGTGTGGTCATCTTGGCGCTCTCGCCGAAGTCGAGTCCGATATCTTGGGTCCGAATCGTCGAGTTTTGGTAATCGTAGCGCAGCACGGAACGAAGGGTGGGTGACAGCCGGGTGCTCAGGCGGACGTTGAAGTCGTTGGTCTCGAAGTCCTGGTTAGAGATGTAGGCGGGATAGCGGTCTGCCGTGCTCACTGTGTTGTCGCGGCCGTTGCGGTAGTCGTTCTGCCGGGCCTTGAAGTAGTACTGCACCGCGATGGTCGTCCCGGCCTTGGGATACCAGTTGGCCGTGGTACTGTACTTCTGGACACTCTGGTCGAAACGCGTCTGCCGATCAATGCTGATCGCCTGCAGAGGCGTGCCCGGCTCCAGGATTCGGCTTTCCTCGAGATCGCCGTCGGAGCGGGAGATGTCGACCTTGGCGTTCAGGGTCCAATGCTTGATGCCGACATATCGGACCTCGACCGACTGGGAGTTGGTCTTCCAGTTCTTGTTACTGTCGGCCTCGACCTCGTCGTTGATCGGCGCGAACGCCGGGGCAGTGCCGAAATTGGTTTCCTCGAAGTCCACTTTATTGCTCCAGTCGATCTTTTCAAAACGAGCGGAGGGGATGATCGAGAGCACTTCGCTCGGGCGGAAGAGCGCGCTGATCGTGGCGATCGTCTGCTTCATTTCGGCCTCGCCGTGGAGACCGTAGAACCCTTCATCGCGCTGCTGACGATTCAGGAAGGCCGGATCGTAGATGCCGTCGTAGTTTTGACCGTAGACGCGACTGCCGCTGAGGACGGTGTCGATCGTGGTCCGCGCAACCGCCGTGGTCACCCAGAGCTGTTCGCTGATGCGATTTTCGTAGGAACCCCGGATCTGGAAGAGGTCGTAGTCCTGGCCTTCCTTATGGGTCACTTTCCGGTCCTGCGGTTCACCGAGGCGGCGACGCTCGTTGCGCGAGTTGTTGTAGTCGCCCTTGTCGGCGCGCAACCCCAAGGCCCACGAGTGCTGTTGGCCCAGTTTGGAAACCGTCGCTGCGATCTGCTGGCGCTTTTCGTCGATCCGCCAGAAGGACGGGAGCAGACCGCGGGTGGCGGAGGAACTTACGGCGAGGCCGGTGTCCCCCCAGGCCGTTGAGTCCTTGATGCCTTCCCGGGTAAAGAGCTCGTAGCGGAAGACGAAGTTGACGGCGTCTTCGGGTGTATAGCCTGCCTCGAACCAGAGATGGCCGCGGTCGATCGACAGGTCCTCATCGTAAAGCTGGGCGATGAAACCGTTGGTCGGCCAGTAACCGCCGGTGCCGTCATAAAAGATCCGGTACTCCTTGTAGCCGAACTTGAGATAGCCGAGGTCCTCCTTGTCGATCTGGACATCCAGCAAGTAGTCATTGTTTCCAGCCAGAGCGTGACCTCGCATTTTCAGCGTGGTGCTGTCGTTGAGGGCGCTGGTGTAGAAGAAGTCGTCGATCCCCCCGAAGCCGCTTTTCTTGACTCTCAAATCTTTCTGGAATCCGGCCCGGTCGCCACTTTGCAGAGCGGTTCCGAGCGAGAAATCGACGTAGTTTTCATAGACGGGCTCCTTGTCTTTGGCAGCGGAGAATCCGACTAAAGGCAGCGAGACGAGCACGGCGCCGGCCAAGAGGAGCGCCGGCGAACGAAGGTGCGTGGGTGAGAAGGGAATGTTCATCGCAGTGTCCCGGTAATTTGGAGGTAGAAGGTGTTAGAAGCGGAGGGAGGAACTGACGTGCGAACCGTGGACGGCCTCGTGGCAGCCGGCGGTCCAGCAGGTGCCGCGACTGAGGAAGGCCGCATGGTCGCGTCCGCCGATCAGGATGACGCCTGGGGAGGTCTGCTGCTGGAAGTGACACTGCAGACAGAGGTTGGCGTTGCGGGCCTTGAGCATCTTCGCGTTCATGGAGCCGTGCGGATTGTGGCAGGCGACGCAGCCTTCGCGGGAGGCTTCGTGCTCGAAGACGTAGGGGCCGGCTTGGGAAGCGTGACATTTGACGCAACTGCTGTTGATGCTGTCAAATTGCGTTCCGCCTTCGGCGACCGCAGCACCTTGGTGAGGGTTGTGACAGTCACTGCAACCCATCTGGCCGTTCATCACGGGATGGCTGAAGGGGAGATTGAATTCGCCGCGCTTATCCAAGTGACACTGGAAGCAGGTCTCCGGCGAGTTGCCGGGATTGACGATCGTGCCGGTCTCGCCACCCGTTTTTACGTGGAGAGAGGCAGGGCCGTGGCAGGCCTCGCAACCGATTTCGGTGCCGTTGCCGCCTGGAGCCTGGAGCTTGGCGTGGGTGGCATCATGGAAGGCACCGGTGAGATGCTCGTGACACTGAATGCACTTCTGCGAGCCGACGTAGGTTGCTCCGGCCACTTGGGGCGGTGCGACGATGGTACGTTCGGTCATCACGCAGGAAACGAAAAGCAGGCCCCAAAGAGCGGTGCCTCCGAAGAGAAGTTTGCTGGATAAGGTACGAGGTAGGGTTCTCACGGTAAGCGAGGGTGAATTTTTAGTTGGTTTGGCGGGCCAGAATTTGGATTGGGCTATAACAAACCTTTTGAAGCACCCCTGTTATGCCATGTTGGGGTCAATCGTGCTGTGTGGAATTTGCCAAGGGATGCGCAAGGCTTGTCCATTCTACTGATGGGCGCATACGAGGAACTGATAACGCAGGGCGAACTTGCAATGATCGGAAAGCAGGGGAAGGTCATTACGCCCACTTCTTAACCCCTCGATTGCGTGAACCCAGATCGGATCACCATGCGGCACATTGCCGAGCGCGCCGGAGTTACCCAGGCGACCGTGTCGATGGCGTTGGCCAACCACCCGCGGATCTCGGCCGCCACGCGGACGAGGATTCGCGCACTGGCCGAACGTATGGGGTATCGGCCCAACGCCTACGTTTCGGCGCTGATGCGGGTGCGACGCCATGGCAAGGCGATGCGCGATCGTCCGGTGCTGGCCTTGGTTTCCCCTTTCCCGACCGAGGACGGTTGGCGGACATCGGTGGCTCCGACGGTCCGGCAGATGCGGGACGGCGCGATCGAGCGTGCCGCCTTGCGGGGCTTTGATCCGCAGGAGTTCTGGCTGCACCGGGAAGCGATGGACCATGACCGCTTCAGCGACATTTTGCGCTCGCGCGGAATTGAGGGCGTGCTGGTGGGTCCTGTTCCGGCCGGTTCGGAGCCCCCGGCACTCAAATGGGAGCACTTTTCCTCCGTTTGCCTGAGTGTGCCGTTTTCGGATCTCACCTTGATGACGGTCTGCAACGACCACTTCTTCTCCAGCCTGCAGGTGGTCAGGGAGTGCCGGCGACGGGGGTATCGGCGTCCCGGCCTCGTGCTGCTGCAGTTTCATCACCAGCGCTTTCACGGTCGCTGGGAGGCGGGCGTCCTGATTGCGCAGCGACACTCGCCGGATATCACGTTGGCGGAGCCCTTGATCCTGGACCGGTGGGACGAGGGGGCGGCGCTGTCGAGTTGGTATCACCGGGAGCGGCCGGACGTGATCATCACGCCCGGAGCGGAGCTCTTGCTGCCGGTGATCCTGGAGCAGGGGTTGAGCGTGCCCCGTGACGTGGGATTGGCGGGTTTGGGGCTCTCCTCGCTCCAACAGCGCTGTGCGGGCATCTTCCAGAATGGCCGGCTGATGGGAGCCACGGCCATCGACGCGCTCATCTCGATGGTCGAACGCCATGAAAAGGGGCTGCCGGGACAAGCTCGGACGCTGATGGTTGAGGGGATCTGGCACTCGGGAGAGACCCTTCGGCCACCGGTGGACTGAAGCGCCCGGAGCTTGCCCGGCGCAGATCCTTGGGAGCGCCTGGCGACGAGCGGAACGCGTGCGTTGACTCGCGGGGATGCTTGGACCATCGTGCTTGGCTCGTGAATGATATCGATTCTCTTCTTTCCCGTCCGCTGCTGGCGTGGCTCAGCGCCCATACGCGATTTCCTGCCAGTCGGCTTCCGGCTCCCGCGGAGACATTGCTGTGCTTGGCCGCCGCGGCCGGGGTCGGGGTGGGGGAAACCGCGGAGTCCTCGGGAGGCTCCTTCGGGATTCAGCGTCGCGATCCGGTGAAGGAGTCCGCGCTCCGGGCCCATGCGCTGCGGCGCTCGCGGGTGCATTTCAAGTGCGATAACAGCGCCAAGGTCTAGACGGGATCCGTCTCCCAACGGGGGTTTTGGCTGTAACTTTTGGCGGAAGCGGGGGTATTCAGGGTATTCAACCTATGAAATCACTCGTCCTCACTCTCGTGGGCCTCTTTGCGGTCTCACCCTGCCTCGTGCACGCCAAGATCGAACGTGTCGTGGAGAAATCATTCCCGGTTTCCTCCGCTGGGCAGTTGCTGGTCCGGACCCAAGGGGGCGCGATCAGCGTCCGGACGGATCCGCAGGCGAGCACGGTGATCGTCAAGGCCCGCCAAGTGCTGGAAACCTCCTCGGAATCCGAGGCGGATCAGCTGCTGTCGAAATTGACCCTCGAGATTGGACAGTCGGGAAATGAGATCAAAGCCCAAGCCCGTTATCCGGAACCTCCGACTGGCTTTAGCTTGAAGAAGTGGCCACCGGTCGTCGTCCACTTTGACGTTTCCGTCCCTGCGGGCTTCAACGCGGACCTCGCGACGAGCGGGGGCGATATCACCCTGACCGATCTTCGCGGGAACGCGAAAGTGGCCACGAGCGGAGGTGACCTTCGTTTAGGTCGCATCCGCGGCAAGGTCGACGGATCCACCAGTGGCGGCGACATCGCCTTGGAGAGCCACACGGAGGCCGCGAAATTGAGCACCTCCGGTGGGGATATCCGCGTGATCGAGAGTTTGGCGCCGGCGACGCTGACCACTTCGGGCGGCGAAATCGTGGTTGAGATGGCGAACTCCGCCGTCAAGGCGACGACCTCGGGTGGAGATATTCGGGTGAACTTGGCGGACGCGGTGGTCGAGTCGGTGGTTTTGGTCTCCTCGGGCGGTGACGTCGCGGTCACCTTGGGCAAGACGTCGGCGTTTCACCTCGATGCCTCGACCAGCGGCGGCGACGTCAAGGCGCGGGGCTTGGTCCTCGAGATCGAAAAAGGTGCGCCCGGCAAGAGCAAGTTGGTCGGTCGCGTCAACGGTGGCGGACCCGAAATGAAGCTGAGAACCAGTGGCGGCGATGTCCGGGTGAGCGTGCGCTGATCGCGACGTGGGCGCATGGATGCTTGCGCGCGGACGGGCCAGCCGGTTGGGTGGTGAAAATGGATTCCTCAACTTTTCCGGCTTACGAACACCTTCGGGCAAAGCTGAAGCGGGCTCACGTGATTGAGTCTGTTTCCGGTCTGCTGGGCTGGCTGCGTCAGCGGATCCACCACGGGGGACGGCGCCATGATACCCTCGCCCTGGTCAAGCGGGTGACCGGCGAGCCCCTTTCGCCCCCGCACCTGCTGCGGTATCTCCGGGAGCGTTACCTGCCGCGGTATGTCGGCTGAGTGGTACCGGACCTGAACGGGAGTGGCCACGGTCGGAACCAGAATCACGCATGGGTTTGATCGATACACACACGCATCTGGAATCGTTTGCCCGGCGGGGTGAACGCGCCGCGGTGCTGGACCGTGCCCGGGCGGCGGGCCTGGAGGCGATGATCACGATTGGCACGTCGACAGATGATTGGGCTTATTACCGTGAAATCGCTGAAAGTGAACGCGGGTACGTTCACTACAGTGTCGGACTGCATCCGTGCTCCGTGGGGGAGGATTGGCCGGAGCAACTGGCGCAGGTCGATGAATTTTGGACAGCGCCAGGCCGACTGCGACCCGTGGCACTGGGTGAAATCGGCCTGGACCGCTTTCACTTGCCGAAGGAACCCGCGGAGGCCGAACGAATCCTTGGCCTGCAACGCCTGGCCTTTGATGCGGGACTGACGCTGGCAAAGAAGTGGGACACTCCTGTGGTGGTGCATTCACGCGGGGCGTTTCGCGAGTGCGTCGAGCGGGTCGACGCGAGCGGTGTCGATTGGCGGCGTGTGGTTTTCCACTGTTATGTCGAAGGGGTCGCGGAGATGGAGATGCTGATGGCGCGCGGTGGCTGGGGATCGTTCACCGGGGTATTGACCTATAAGAGTGCCGAAGCGGTGCGGGAGGCGGCGAGGAGGCAGGGACTCGAACGCCTGCTTCTGGAGACGGACGCGCCCTACCTGACGCCGGTGCCGCTCCGTGGAAAACCCAACGAACCGGCGTACATGGCGTTGACGGCGCAGTATGCCGCCGGGCTCCTCGGGGTTTCCTTGGATGACGTGGCGCGCATGAGCACGCGCAACGCCCGGGCCGTCTTCGGACTCTGACGCGCCGATCAGGCCTCGTCGAACTTGCGGATGAAGAGGGCGTCGAGCTCCGCCAGCATTTGCGTGGCGTCGTCGCCCGTGGCGATGAACTTCACCTTCGAGCCCTTGCCTGCGGCGAGCATCATCAGGCCCATGATGCTTTTCCCATTTACTTGTTCATCATCCTTTTCCACGAAAACATCCGCCTTGAATCGATTGGTGATCCGAACGATCATCGCTGCCGGGCGCGCATGAATCCCCATCTTGTTCTGCACCACGAGTTCCTTGGTGAGGGACAGGGCGGTTGAGGACTGATCATTCTTCTCCATGCGTGTTGAAGGATAAACCTCCGCGCTCGCGCGTGGCTTGCAACTCTAAAACTGCCGAGGCAAACTGCTCGCAATGGCAACCACCGCGATCGTCGTCCCCTGTCGACTGGAGTCCACGCGATTTCCCCGCAAACTTCTGCATCGGGTCCGCGGAAAGGCCTTGCTGCAATGGGTTGCAGAGCGGATCGCCGCTCAGGCCCCTGAGTTTCCGCTCTATTTTGCGATTGACGACGATCGCTTGCGAGAACCCCTGGCGGCCGGTGGCTTCCAGATTCTGCCCACCAGCGCTGCTCATGCGAGTGGGACGGATCGCATCGCCGAGGCCAATCGGATCGTAAAGGCCGAGTTTGTGGTGAATGTGCAGGCCGACGAGCCTTTGGTCAGCCGTGCGCAAATCATTTCGCTGGCGGAATCGATTCGCGGAGACGCCCCGATGGCCACGCTTGCCACCCGGTTCACGGCCGCCAGCGACTTCGCCAATCCCAACCAAGTGAAGGTGGTGCTCGCCCGCACCGCCCGTCGCGCCCTCTACTTTTCCCGTTCCCCGATCCCTTTCGCCCGCGATCTGGCCGGGCGTGTCGACGACGGCTGGGTCAACTCCCATCCCTGTTATCGTCACCTCGGCCTCTACGCTTACCAAGCTGACCTCCTCGAACGCTTTGCGCGTCTTCCCCTCGGCCAACTCGAGCAAATTGAACGGCTTGAACAGTTGCGGGTTTTGGAAAATGGGTACCCGATTGCCTGCGATCTGACGGATGACCCGACGATCGGGGTCGATACCTTGGAAGACGCCACCAAGTTTGATGCCTGCCTTGGGTAAGTGGAGGCCGAGGCGGGTACCGTCCTCGAGCTGCGGGGAGTCTCGCCGGGGGATCGAAGGGCCATAGTTATGCCTTCGTAAATATTTAGGGGAAATCAGTTAAAGTAGGTTATTTAGATTCTTCGCTGTTTTCAATGAACCGGAGCCGATGGAATGAGTGGCCGACAACCCGGACTGCAAGCCGGCTCGGTTGTAGGTGGCCTCGGCGAGGCCGCGACGGGACCATCCAGTCCCGCCTCCGCGAAGAGGGCGGTTTCAGAACGTTGTTGAGGCCAGAGCGCGAACCCCGCGATGCGAGGTCCGGGGGTTGCGGCTTCGAGTTGGCAATTCTCAATCAAGGCAACAATCCAGCCAACAAGGCGCCTCCACCCCCAGACCTCGCATCGCTCCGCCCAATGGAGGCTACGGACCGATACCGGGGCAACCGGGGGAGTTGCTGGTGGTGCGAGCCACGGCAGTGGAGGGCATTTTCTCCTAGGAGGTGCTTCGTCGGCTTGGTGCCAAGCGCGTGGCGGTGAGGTGAGCACGGGAAAATCGCTGCGTTTCCTGTACGCGCGTAATGCCCCTCGCGGTCCATGGGTCGTTGCGCACCGGCAATGCAGCGGAACGAACCCCGGGGTGTGGAGGCGCCGCAACCCCCGGGGTTCGTGGAGCGGTCGCGGTGGCTTCGACCTCGATCAGACGATGCACACCGGTCCCGGGATCAACGCCCAGCCCGTTGCGTCGGGGAGGGCGTTTGGGTTCAGAAATGACGCTGGTTCTCGGGCAGAATTTGAGTTTCCCTGATCTCCGATGCAGGCGCACCAGTTTTTTACCCTTCCCCCATCGCTCGCCCGCTTTTCGGATTTCTTTCCCGCGGAGGCGCAACCATGGACGTGGATTCCGGGCATCCGACTGGCGTTGGCGCGGTTGGGCGAAACCCCGACGGACACAGACCCCGGCAAACGCGTCCTGCCGCCGGGGGTGAAGGTGGAGGGCGAGGTATATTTTGATCCGAGCGTGATTCTCCCGCATGTGGCGACTTTTATCGGACCGGCCTGGATCGGGGCGGGCACGGAAATTCGCCCTGGTGCATTTGTCCGCGGCAACGTGATTGTGGGCGAAGGTTGCATCCTCGGCAATGCGTGCGAGTTCAAGAACTGCCTGTTGCTCGATGGCGTGCAGGTTCCGCATTTCAGCTATGTGGGCGACTCGATCCTCGGCAATCGGGCGCACCTCGGCGCGGGTGTGATCCTGTCCAACCTTCGCCTCGATCGCAAACCGGTCGTGGTCCATGCCGAAGGCCAGGTCCACGAAACTGGGTTGCGGAAGTTTGGGGCGATCCTCGGTGACGATGCCGAGGTCGGCTGCAACGCCGTGCTCAACCCCGGCTCCCTGCTCGGCAAACGCGCGCTCGTGATGCCGACGGTGGCCTTTTCCGGCTATTTGCCGGCCAATACGCTCGCCAAGGTGCGCTCGAGTGTGACGCACCTGCCCCGCCGCGACTGAGAACCGGCCGGTTCACGCTTCGGCTTGCCTGCGGACCAGCCGAGGCGCGACTATCTCCGTTTTCTTCTTTCGACCTTCCTTTTTCATGCCTAGAACTCTCACCGGCATTCAGCCCTCCGGAACCCTGCACATCGGCAACTACTTCGGCGCGATGCGTCCCGCCATTGATGCGCAGACCACCGGAGAGTGTTTCTACTTCATCGCCGATTATCACTCGATGACGTCACTGCTCGATCCCAGCGAGCGCCGGCGTCACACCCTTGAGGTGGCTTTGGACTGGCTGGCCTGCGGACTGGATCCGGCGCGCAGCGTCTTCTGGCGGCAAAGTGATGTGCCCGAGGTGGTCGAGCTGATGTGGATCATCGGCACCCTCACGCCGATGGGATTGCTCGAGCGCGCGCATAGCTACAAGGACAAGACGGCCAAGGGCCTCTCCCCGAACTTTGGCCTCTTCGCCTACCCGGTGCTGATGGCCGCGGACATCCTGCTTTACGACACCACGGTGGTGCCGGTGGGCAAGGACCAGAAGCAGCACCTTGAGATGACGCGGGACATCGCGATCAAGTTCAACCAGACCTATGGCGAAACCTTCGTCGTGCCGGAGTCGGCGATCCGCGAGGACGTCGCAGTGGTGCCCGGTCTCGATGGGCAGAAGATGAGCAAGAGTTACGGCAATACGATCGACATTTTCGGAGACGAGAAAGCGACCCGGAAAAAGATCATGGGCATCGTGATGGATTCCCGGACGCCGCAGGAACCGAAGCCGGACGCGGACAAGAACCTGGCGATTCAGTTGCTGCGTTTGGTGGCACCGCGCGAAGTCGCCGCGGACATGGAGTCCCGACTGTGTGCGGGTGGTCTCGGTTACGGAGACCTCAAGAAGGCGCTCTTCGAGCACTACTGGAACTATTTCGCGCCGTATCGGGTGCGCCGGGCGGAGCTCGCGAGCAACCTCGACCACGTGTCCGCGATCCTGCGGGAGGGAGCGGCCAAGGCCCGCCACACCGCCGCCGGCGTTCTCGCCCGTGCCCGCCGCGCCAGCGGCCTCGGCTGAGGATCCACTTCTTGCAGCCATTCCCCCGATCTCGGAGTAACCCATTGGGTTACTCGCGGCGCTGACACATCGTCACCAGAAATTGGCCAAGATTGGCATGTCTAATCACGACGTCATAACTGATTACTGATGGTTCAGGATCGTTCAGCCATAGCTCCCGACGTGGCTCCGATGTGGG